>Ga0105048_10011514_pt1 | contig 13948 bp, 10 predicted proteins | sample MAT05_FD_78382 | JGI IMG/M metagenome (GOLD analysis project Ga0105048, IMG submission 78382) | Freshwater microbial communities from Lake Fryxell liftoff mats and glacier meltwater in Antarctica - MAT-05 | ecosystem: Environmental > Aquatic > Freshwater > Ice > Liftoff microbial mat | place...
AACTTTGGACCCAATCGCCGGCCATGTGCCCGGCGCGATCAATCGACCGTTCTCAACAAACATGGAAAACGGCCGGTTCAAATCCGTTAAGGCTTTGCGCAGCGAGTTTTTAGCCCTTCTGGGCGACAAAACACCCGCGCAAGCGGTGATGATGTGCGGCTCCGGCGTTACCGCTTGCCATAATTTATTAGCGATGGCGCAAGCCGGTTTGGAAGGCGCGGCGCTTTATGCGCCTTCTTGGTCAGGGTGGATTATTGATCATGAGCGGCCGGTCGCTAATGACACGGTGGTCAGGCTTGGCAATTGATTATCTCTCCCGACGCCAAGAAGCGCTAAGCAATCTTGCCCAAATGATTCCATTCAAGTGTTCGGCTACGCCAGTGGCTGTCAATCGCCTGCAAGAAATCAGGTCGCACCAATTTTGCGCGGACGAATATTGTGGAATCGTTCTCGCTGCGAATCACCACTCCCTCAATCCCACCGGTACGAAATCGACTTTCACTGGTGTTGACTACCACTTTCAAACTCGCATAAGTGGCCCGACCGCAATAAAGTATCGGCACACTCGTAAACCCATAGTTTGAAGCCCATGCGTTACGTCGAACGGTACTCCAAAAGCTTTGGTTTTTTCGATCATAGATATCAAAAAGCAACCACCAATCGGGCAACTCGGAATAGTCCAAGGAATGTCGCGCACCGCACCACTCGCCGAACGCAATCAGGTCTTCGCCTAGCGCATCAAACAACGAATCTTCGTGTTGCTGTAGCCACTTTTCCAGGCGCGCAAACTGCCCCTGATAGGGCGGCTCTAGGTATTGACCGCGATTTTGCACCCGTAAATTACCGTCTGAGCCGACGGAGATACCAAGATTTGCGCCGTCAAGTTTTTCCTCAACAACAACTTCGTGCGACAGCAATGCGTCGAGTTCGGCCTTCGATAAAACCTTATCATCACGGGGTGGCACACTACCGAGCCAACCTAAGTGTGGCGTGTGCGGAAAGCGAAAAAACTCGCTCATTTTGACCGCTTTGCGCGCCACTTTTTACGCAACCAAGTATCCAACAATTGCTCAACCGGCACGCCGTGTGCTTTTAACGCGTCTTCGCAATCAAACCAATCCGTGTCACAAGCATTGACCAATCTTGAGTCGTCACCGCTCGCTGCTGCGGCCAAAACAGCAGCAACCATCTTGCGATCAGCGGCATCTTTCACACTGCTTGAAAGACTTTTCGGGAGCCGAGCATCGCCGTGCTGATCCACTTCAAGCTCAACCCATCGCACCTGATCAAGCGTTATTTTTTCTTTGATGATCAGGATAGCGTAATCTTGCTCGGTCAGTCTGGTCGAACGGTTCGGGCCCCGATACTCTTTCTCGATCAACCCTTGATGGTCCAACACCCAAGCTTGATCGGATTCGGAAAAATCTTGTAGCCATTGCAACACCTTTTCGCGCAAAGCAATATCATCTACAGGTGTTGCATCTGACTTGATCGATGAAGCTGGATCCGCAGCCATCGCAACCAGAAGCACATTGGTATCCAACACGCAGCTAACTCGCATTGGCTAACTTCTTCATGCGTGCAAACCGCGCGAGCGCCTGTTCACGTGCTTCACCCAGGCTGTCGCCGAAAAATTTATCCGGCCAATTTTTCACTGAGCCAAAGTCGTCCAACTCTAAGGTAATCAAACGCGCGTCGGCGTTTGTGCGTTTTACAAAATACATTTGGCAATCGGCAGCTTTGGCTTTGCCTTTGGCAATTAACGTCTGCATGCGCCGGAAAATGTGCTCAGAATGCGTTTCCACGATGAATTGGATTCCACGTTCTTTGGCTACCTCTACAAACAAATCCGCCAACACGGATTGGGCAAGCGGATGCAAATGGATTTCTGGTTCCTCCAAAAGTATGGTGCTGCCGCGCTTGGCGAAATACGCAAGCGTGAGGACTGGCAAAACTTGCGATACGCCGATACCCACATCGCGCAAATTCGAGGCGATGCCGTCGTTATGCACAATCAACTCGTACCGCGATGAGTGGCCCAATTGCTTGAGTTCAATTTTTTGGGCGACGCCCATGCGTTTTAACCACTTGGACACTTCCGTGAGTAAATTCTTGGAGTCTTTAGCACTGCTATCTGCAAGCGCACTTTTCAGATCTGTAGCAATATCATCTGTGCCTTTTAAGTACACGCTGGCTAGCAGCGCGTTCATTACCCCACCGCCGTCAGCACCCATTTGCCCGGGCTTTGATTTGTTCCATGAGTAATCACGTTTGGGACCTTGGCGCAGCGGGCCGAGATAGGCGATCGATTCCAATTCGCGCCGCAACACCAAACTCAAGTCCTGCGCCACTGCAGCGTCCGGCCCAAGTAGTTGCAATGCTTCTGCCGAAAGCGCGATAGAACGCTCTGGTGAAAAATTGCGTGAATTTCCGCGTACGGACGGCTCATTACCGACGTAAAGTTTGTAAGCGCCTCTTTCCCCGCGCGTCAGACGAAACTCTCGGTCGCCGTCTGACATGGCGAAAGACTGGACGATTGGCGCACCTGCGGAGGTCTTGCGATAGGAAAGCTTCAGTTCCGCCAATCGATTAATAATCGTTTGGAGCGGCTTATATCGATCAACTGGATCCCGAGCGAGGTGATGAATCCCAACCGATATGCCAAATTCGCGCGGCGATGCGTCCCTAGTCAATACGTCATCAAAATTGCCAAAATTGAAATAATCATTGACTTCATCACCGCCTAAATTCAAATGGATGGTTCGATCCGGTGATGCAGCTGTTTGCTTGAGCAACAACAAACTTTGCAACAGCGATGATTTTCCGGAAGAGTTCGCACCCAGCAGTAGGGTGACTGGCGCAAGACGGATGTCGCATTCACGCCAAGTTTTAAAATTTTTGAGCTTTAGGTATGTAAACACCAGTCGTTTCCTAATTTATGCGTAACCAAGTTCTCAAGCAGCGCGACGTTGTAGCAAATCACTGTCGCTAAACAGTGCTTTTATAAGGCATAGCATTGAAACTTGCTTGGGTGCATTTTTCGCCATAACGTGAAACATCGCCAGCACAGCTTGGTGCAACCCTCCCTACACCTAAGAATACGTATGCAGTCCCACAATTTTTGCTGATCAATGCGCTACATTCATAGCGCGGTTTTCGTCATGCCGCGCCCTTTTAGCTGCAATGATAAAGGCATCCCATGAGCACAGCATTGAATGCGCGCGCAGATAACGACGCGTCTGAAAATCACTTTTTCATTATTTTGATTAGCTGTGTCGCCACCATCGGCGGCTTTTTATTTGGCTTTGATAGCGGCGTCATCAACGGCACCGTGGATGGCTTAAAGATTGCGTTTCAATCAGATTCAATGGGCACCGGTTTCAACGTTTCATCGATGCTTTTAGGATGTGCGGTTGGCGCATTTTTTGCTGGGCGACTTTCGGATGTCTATGGGCGGCGCTCGTTGCTCATTGTCGCGGCGATTTTTTTTCTAGTGTCTGCTTGGGGCTCGGGCATATCGACATCGTCACTTGAGTTCGTGCTTTACCGGGTGCTCGGCGGGCTAGCGGTCGGTGCAGCTAGCGTCATATCGCCGGCCTATATCAGCGAGGTTTCGCTGGCACGATATCGCGGCAGACTTAGCTCGGTGCAGCAAATTGCCATCATCGGCGGGCTATTCTCGGCGTTCGTCAGCAATTATTTTTTAGCAAAATACGCGGGCTCGTCCGTGCAGCAATTTTGGTGGGGTTTTGAAGCTTGGCGCTGGATGTTTTGGATTGAAATTGCGCCGGCAGCACTATTTTTGATCACACTGCTGTTTATCCCCGAAAGCCCGCGCTTTTTGGTGGCGCGGGGCCGTAAAGAATTAGGTTTGGCCGTATTGACGCGACTTTATGGCGCGCAGCAAGCAAAAATGAAACTAGACGAAATTATCAATTCGCATGAACACGACCGTGTGCCACGGCTATCGGATTTGATCCAGCGCAACACCGGCAAAATCCGCCCGATTGTTTGGGTAGGGATCGGGCTGGCGACGTTTCAGCAGTTGGTAGGCATCAACGTGGTGTTCTATTACGGCGCGGTGCTGTGGCAAGCCGTGGGCTTTTCCGAAAGCGATGCATTGCTGATCAACGTACTTTCCGGGGCACTGAGCGTGGGCGCTTGCTTGCTGTCGATGGCTTTGATTGATCGCATCGGGCGGCGCCCGCTTTTGCTGATCGGCTCGCTCGGCATGGCGGTAACACTCACAATCATGACGGTCGCGTTTGCAACTGGCACATTGGATACTGCGGCAAAGCTCAAGTTATCCGGTGGCATGGGCACCGCCGCGCTGATTGCCGCGAACGCGTACGTGATGTTTTTCAACTTTTCCTGGGGCCCGGTCATGTGGGTGATGCTGGGCGAGATGTTTCCGAATCAGATTCGTGGCTCCGGGCTTGCCATCGCCGGACTATTTCAATGGCTGTCCAACTTTTTGATTACCATGATGTTCCCAATCATGTTAATAAAAATTGGGCTCGCAACGACCTACAGCATTTACGCGTTTGCAGCCGTGGTTTCGATCTTTTTCATCCTCAATTACGTACATGAAACCAAGGGCAAAGAGCTGGAAGCGATGCAGGGTTAACCTTGCACTCCAGATGCCGTCTAATTCACCAGGAGTGCTTATTTTGCCGGACTGTGATCACGCGCATCTGGGGTTCGAATCAATTTAGAAAAATCCGGGCTATCGGCATACTGCTGGACTAAGGCATTGATTTGGTGCGCTGCACGATATTGATCACGATCTAGGTCTGTATCAATCAGACCCAGATCGAAACTCAAATCATCTGCGTATGCGGGCAGCAAGGTTTTGTAGCTCAATGGAATGCGACCTGGCGCGATAATGTCAATATGATCAACGATATTGCTGGTACAGGTATTGTTGAGCGTGTTGTAGAACTCGGGCTGTTCGGCCAACTGATTGGCGCGCGCTAACATGGAGCGCAACATTGCTCGTATTTGTTCCGGCGTTGCACGCATCTTGTACAAAAATACTGCATCGTTGCGGTGCATCGCACGCAAAGTAATTAAGTCCCGCTCATCAGCAATCACATAAATGAGCTCGTACTGGCGAAATAAGCCAAGCAGCGGCGAAAACGCTTCGCCTTTTTCCTTGCGAATTTCCACCGAGATGCCAAGGTATTTTCCATCCGCGAAGCCAAAACTTAGAAACGTGTGCGCCGGGCCGCGCCAGTCGGAAAACGGTTCGACCAAAAACCACAGCGTTTCCACTTGCTTTAAATCATAAGTGCGCGTTTCCCAATGCACATCATAATCGGCGCTTGAACGATAAAACGCATTTCGCACGTTTTGAATCTGCACGTTGTCTTCAGAAAATTGCGCGCGTGCCAGACTTCGCTGATCTAGGGACCAATCACGCCCATTCGAGGGCCGAACCAGCGCAATCAATACGCAATAAAACAAAAAAAATAGCAAAACGGCACCAAACAGCACCCGAGTAAAGCGGTAGCGAAATGAACCTTTTGCCGTCATGCGCAAATCTTAGTCTTCATCACGTTCCGCCGCTTCGCGAGCTTGGGCACGGATAAGCGCTACTTGTTTAGCGTCAACAATGGCTTCCATAACCTCGGCGACATTGGCGGCCTTTTTGTTGAACTTAAATTTGCCCGTTAAAACGGTATCCGGGCGCAGCTCGGACTTCTCGAACAGCGCCCACATTTCCTCCGCATAGTGCGTTTGCGCCAATTCTGGTGCAAACGCGGACAGCGTCATCGTGATATTGCCGATATCGCGCTTGAGCATACTCGGCGCGTTGTTATTGCCAGCGGCGCTGACGACTTGCGGCAAATCAATGATCACCGGCCCGGTGGTATCCACCAGAACGTTGTATTCGCTTAGATCACCGTGGATAAGTCCTTCGCACAGCATCAATTTAATTTGCTCGATCAAAATACCGTGGTATGCGCGCGCAAGCTCAGGATTTAGCTCGACATCATTCAAACGCGGCGCGCTGTCACCGGTGGCATCCACCAGCATTTCCATGATCAGCACGCCAGAATAGAAGCCAAAGGGTTTTGGTACGCGCAACCCAGCCCGATGCAGTTGAAACAAAGCGTCGACCTCGGTATTTTTCCACTGCTCTTCCGACTCTTTACGACCAAAACTGCTGGCTTTGCCCATGGCCCGCTGCTCCCGGCTACCGCGCGATTTTCGCCCTTCTTGATACTGCGCGCGCTGCTTAAAACTGCGCTGGCGCATATCTTTATAGACTTTGGCGCAACGCAGTTCACTTCCGCTGCGCACGACATAAACCGAGGCTTCTTTACCACTTTTAAGCTGGCGAGTAACGGCGTCGATAATGCCGTCGTGTATTAATTCTTCAAGTGCGGGTGGGACTTTCATGTTGCTTTTGATTTCATAGTTATATTTTTTGTTTAGCTTTGCTCAAATTTTTCTAACACATTATATGAAGTTAATGATTCGATTTAAATACCAAGCCGTAAATCTTCTCTTTCAATTTGATCCAGCCGAATTTTGTTGGCAAAAAGACTAAATGAAAGATAGCCTGCCAGCGCATTGGTTCGCTGCGCCCAGCGTGGCAAATACTGTGGCTCAGCAATAAAACCAGATTCGTAAAACGGCTCGAATGACAGAACATCGTGTAAAGTCATTTTTCCAGCAAATAAATGCCGCGACATTAACAACTTGTTTTGCTTAAACACCCATCGAAAAAAAGTATGCACGCTTAACAAGCCATGTAGATACACAGTATCTTTGGTAAAAGCAACGCCGCCAGTCAAGGGTGCGCCGCGAAACACCCGCATCGCTGATGTGAAAGCTTCCGAATCACTTTGCCCCTCGTCCATGAAAAAACGAAATACATCAATAAAATCAGCGCCATTCATGGCCAAATCGATGCCGATAATTCGTTGAGAAATGCGGTTCATTCGCCCCAAATCAATGGAACCTGTCACTAATTCGGCAAAAACCGCCAAACCTTCTTGAGTGGCAGTGATGCGCGGCGAATTCAATCCCAAAGATTTCAGATACGGTTGTTCACGACCGTTCAGCGCGGTCAAAGAGTGCACGAACGCTTCATGTTCTAGCAGCTGCATACGGTCATATTCAGTAAAACTGGTCGCCGCGCGCAGGCGAATTTTGGTCGGCCCAGCGGCGGCTTTCGCCACCAAGTCCGGGTCGACCGTTACGGTTACTTTGTGATTGACAAAAAACTTGTCTAGCTCCGCCTGAATTTCTTGCTGCATGGTTTCAGCGCTTAAACAATAGTCAGGCTCCGCGAGGCGTCCATCTTGCATAATTTCACGCGCCGATAAAATAAAATGTCGCGCCGCTTCGGTGTTTTTAACTTGACTACCGGAAATGGTATCGCCCGGCTTTCCATAAAGCTGTACGGAATATTCCCCCATCGCTTCAGTGCCGGCGGATTCAAGTAAACGCGTCGCATACAAATAACTGTGCGCAGTACGGATTAAATAATCCCCAATTGGATGCTCGGCATCACATTTGACAATTAATTGTTCAAGTGCGTAGCGCTTTTCTGAGTAATCAAATTTCTTATAAGTAACGTCGGGCAACTTTATTTTATTTTTACGCCAATTATCTAAAAATACGGTTTGTGTCTTTACTGGCCAGGACAAAACCGACAGCATTTTCACGTCTTTTACTAAAGCGACTAGCTCAGCATCAATAGCGGCGTATCGTAAAAGTTCGGGGCCAATGGTCATCGCAGCAGCTCCGGCAGCGGCGGCAATTGAGCGCTCACTCTGGCGCTAGCCGCAGCGAAATCAATTTCATCAAAGCGAACTTTGCCATCACAAAACTCATGTAAAAGCGCGCTCTGCCAAAGCCCGCGCGCTTGCGCTAATGCGTAGTTATAGCGGCTGAAACTGACCAGCTCATAGCGCGAAACAAAGTGCCCTGGGTGTGCTAATCCCAGCTTTTGCTCTAAGGCTTTACGCAAACGAAAATCTTCGTCCGCTACGTGGTCACGCATTTCGATGTAATTTTCAAGCGCCATTTCCGCGATTGCTTTGGCTTGTGGCTGGCGCGCAGCTGCATATTGAGCCAGCGCGTTTGCGCGTGTATGCGGCGCGGCTGCGGCCAAAATATCAGCCAATGCCACGCAATCTTCAAACGCGCAATTCATACCCTGCCCATGAAACGGCACAATCGCATGTGCGGCATCACCCAACAGCACAGCGCTATCGAGGTATTGCCAAATTGAACATTGCAGCGTACCCAAAAGCCCTTTCGGATGCTGCAAAATTTGCTGCGTTAAATCCGGTACCAAAGCGATCAGCTGCGGGAAATATTCCGAGCAAAATTCTTCAACTGCGACAGCTGAGTCCAGTGCCGCAAAGCTGGTCAGACCTTCATTTTGTAAAAACAGCGTCGCCGTAAAGGTTTTATCTGGATTTGGCAGCGCAATCACCATGAACCGTTCACGCGGCCAAATATGCAGCGCGCCGGGGGCCAAAGCAAATTCACCCGCCGCATTCGCCGGAATGGCAATTTCTTTGTAGCCGTGGTCCAAAAAATCAACGTGCGGCGGTGTTTCAGTCGGATTTTGTGCAGCGATTGCTTCACGCAGCACCGAACCCGCGCCATCTGCACCCAAAATCAGCTCGAACCCGATGGTGATGTGGTCACCCGCGCGCTCAACCACCGCTGTTTTCGCGACCAAATCAACGCTGATCAAACGCTCATCATAGTAGCTTTGCACACCCGCGCCTTTCGCTGCTTCGAGCAGCGTGCGATTGAGCCGCGCCCGGTGCACCGACCAAATCGCTTTATCACCACGGGCAGAATAGGTTTGAAAGTTTTCACTGCCGTCACTCAAGTGCACTTGACGCCCGGGCATGGCAATCGCCTGCGCCAGCACCGCATCCACAATGCGCTCACCGGATTGGCCGTGCATAAATCCAGCGCATTCCAGCGCATAGCGGCCGCGCTCTGCCAGCGCTAGATTAATCGAGCGTCCTGCCGCCAGCTGCTCAAGCTCAACCGAGGAGCGCTTTTCGGAAATTGCGACATTAAAGCCGCGCTTGGCGAGCAGCGTGGCAAGTAGTGCGCCCGCCAAACCTGCGCCGACAATCCACATGGGGCGAAACTCAATGCTGGTCGAACCTGAGGTATTTTTAATAGCAGTCATGCTCATGCGCCTCCAACAAAATGACAACGCATTGCCGCAACCAACGCATCAATATCCTCAAGCGTGTTGTAAAGCGGCACGGGTGCGACGCGAATCACATCAGGTTCGCGCCAATCGGCCACAATATTCGCTGTGGCCAATGCCTGAAAACAAGCACGCCCAGCTTGCTGCCCACCCGTTTCTTGACCATCGAGCACTCGCAAACTGAGCTGACAGCCCCGCTGCGCTGGGTCTGACGGGGTAATAATCTTGACAAAATCAGTGAGCTCATCGGTAATTTTGCGGCTCAGTTCGCCGGTCAAAAACATCGAGCGTTGACGCAAATTCGCGATACCAACACGACTGAATTGCGCCAAAGATGCGCGCAACGGCGCTAGCGAGAAAATGGGCGGATTAGATAGCTGCCAACCATCGGCGCCCGGCGTCGGCTCAAAATTCGACCGCATTTGAAAGCGCGTATCTGCGCGATGGCCCCACCAGCCAGCTAAGCGGATCAAATCACTAGTGGCATGACGCTCGTGCACGAACGCGCCAGCAACTGCACCCGGGCCACTATTGAGATATTTGTAACTGCACCAAACCGCAAAATCCGCACCGGAATTATGCAAATTGACTTCCATATTGCCAACCGCGTGCGCCAAATCAAAGCCCACCTTTGCACCGACCGCATGCGCGGCTTTCGCAATGCGCGCCAAATCAAAAGCCTGTCCGGTGGCGTATTGCACACCGGGCATGAGTACCAATGCCAAGCGCTCACCCAATGCGGCAATCGCTAAATCAATTGCTGTTGGGTCCAAAAAATCAGATCCCGGTTCGGGCGAAAGTTCGACTAGGCAAGTATCCAGCTCCAAACCATGCAGCTTGAGCTGCGATTCCACCGCGTGGCGATCTGAAGGGAACGCGCGCGCCTCCATCATAATGACGTTGCGCGTCAATGTTGGCCGAAAGAAACTAGTCATCAGCAAGTGCAAATTGACGGTTAAGGTATTCATCGCAACGACCTCGATTGGCTTGGCGCCCACCAGCGTGGCTAGATCATCACGTACTAATTCGTGATAGCGCATCCAGGGGGCTGAACCTTTGAAGTGGCCTTCTACGCCCTCAACCGCCCAGGCATCGAGCGCTTCCAGAACCATCGCTTTCGCCGCTTTCGGCATCAATCCCAAGGAATTACCGCAAAAATAATGCACCGGGCGGCCGTACACTTCTGGAATTGCGAATTCGGTGCGCAAACACGCTATCGCGTCCGCTGCCGAGCCCGCGCTTAACAAGGATGGGGAAATAGCAGCAATGCTCATGGTTATATCACTCAACTTCTATCAAACTTAATCCATGAGGCTATCACTTTCCGACTTTTATACACACGCTCGCTTTTTTGCTAAATCGAAAATTTGCGCATTTTTCATTATTAGAACCGCTGCAATTTCAAACCTTGCGATTGCGGCGTTGTTTTTGCTGCTGAGCACGCTCGCGAACGCAGCGTCGTTTCCGAACTTAGGTGCGCGTGATATTCGCCCTCCGACCACCGGGGACGGTGCGGTTGGCGATAGCTACGGCGCACGCGTCGCAGTGTGCGATGGCGAACTATTAGTCGCTGCCACTGGCGATCAAACCCCGATCCCAAACAGTGCAAATGGGCAGTCAGCTGGCAGTGTTTATCGCTTCCAAATAACCGCGAGTGGGCTTTTGCCAATTGGCAAAATCTCGTTGCCGAACGTCGAACAAAGTGCGCTATTCGGTATTAGCCTGAGCTGCGATTCTACGGAGCTTTTTATCGGCGCGCCGGGTGTGGGCACAACCAATTTTGATTCTGATGCGGGAACCGTTTTTCGCTATCTGCGTAGCAGCGGAGCGTGGCTATTTAACGGCGAAGTTCCGGGCGCGCGCGCCATTGGTGGCGCACGGTTTGGAATTAGCACTGCACTAAGTCAGAACGTTTTAGTCGTCGGCGCACCTGGGGAATCCGCAGCTTACATCTATCGGCGCACTGGACTCAGCTTGAGCGCACCGCAACGTTTACAGGCAAATGGGCTGGCTGAAGACAGTAATTTTGGGCTCAGCGTTGCGCTGGGCGGTGCAAGTACGGCTAGCGAATTGGCCATTGCTGCACCAGTAGGGGCAGGTGGCACAGTGGTGCGCTACGCATTGAGCACGCCGGCGTTTGAAATTTCGCGGATTGCAGGTCAGCCTAGTTTTGGCCGCGGCTTGGCGTACTTAGGCACGCAGCTTTGGATCGGTACGCCTGATCGCAATGGCGCTGTAGGTCAAGTGGATATTTTTGAACTTAACACTGGCGCAATTATACAAACGCTAGACGCACCCCGCTCAGGTGGTCCAGTGGAACAATTTGGCGAAAGCATTACGACATTTGGAAATACCGTTAGCGTATCAGCGCCAGCCGCGCGTCTAAACCTGACCGATGGCGAAGGTGCTGTACATCTTTACACCAACGTCAGCGGGCTTTGGCAACGAAAAAGCACGCTGCAGCCGCCTGCCGCTGGAAATACGCCGCGCGCGGACGCATTTGGCTATAGCGTTGCAATCGCCACGAGCGGGATTTACGTGGGCGCACCGTATAGTGAAGCTGGCGGGCACCCAACGCAGGGGCGCGCCTACCGATTTAGCCTGCAAAGCGTGCCAATGGGCAGTGTCGACAGTGGCCGAGGTGCCGCTTTTGATCGCTTTGGGTCCGCGCTAGCCATCTCACAAAGGCCGAGCGCACTCGCTAATGCGCAAGGCGACTATGCCATTGTTGGCGCATTTTTGGTCGACAGCCCAAGTGGTATTGAAACGGGCGAAGCCTACATCTATCGCCGCAAGCGCGCTGGCTGGGCGCTTGAGGCCACACTGAGCCCGCCGGATATTTTAGAGGAGCAACGCTTTGGCGTCGCGGTGGACATTGACGGGGATTTAGCGGTCGTCGGTTCGTATTGGGATGTTATTCAAGGCTCGGTGGACGCCGGTTCTGCCTATGTTTTTAGGCGTGTCGAACGCATCCCCGGCAGACCTTCCTGGCAATTTTTGCAAAAACTAACGGCACCTCAACCGCGTGAGCGCGCGCTTTTTGGTTTTGCGGTCGCTATTGATGGGGATCGGATAGCGGTCGGTGCGCGCGGCGACAGTGAGTTCTTTACCGAACAAGGCGGCGTCGTGTTCTTTAAGCGCGACCGCAACGGCCTATTCCAACCCGGACCAATGCTGCGGCCACCAGACAGTGCGCCGTTCGATACATTTGCAGCGTTCTTAGATCTTTCCGGTGACACCGCACTCATCGGTGCGCCCGGTGCCGCGCGCAAAGGCATCAATGCAGGCGGCAGAGCCTATTTATACAGCGCAGCCCCAGGTAGCAATGACTGGCGCTTCAGCCAAACCTTAATAGACCCAAACGGGGCCGCAGGTGACGGCTTTGGTTTCGCAATTGCCCTTGGCACAAATCCAAACCGCGTCTATGTAGGCTCGCCATTTACTACAGAGGCCGGCGCGCCCGCTGTTGGCCGCGCGCTGGAATTTCGACCGCCTGTGGCTGGAACAATTGACTCGAATTGGACGCTTGTACGCAGCATCGCCAGCCCTGTTACCGCGCCAGGCACCCAGTTTGCCACATCCCTTGCAGCGCACCCGGACGGCGTCGTTTTAGGGGCAGTTGGCTTCGATAATGCCGGGCTACCGGATATAGGAGCGGGATTTCTGGCGCCACACTTCAAAGCCGCAAGTATTTTGCAGGCGCCCCTAATTGCCCGCGCCGCGACCGGCCGATTCGTGGCTGCAAGCCCTTCTGGCCTAGCCCTGTTTGGCGCACCGGGCGTTTTCACGGTAAACCCGCAAGAAGGCGCAGTTTTCGAGCTGTCGGGCGAAAATTTATTCGGTGATGGCTTTGAAGATTAGCGGCCCAAATCTGCGGGCATGAGCAAAAGTTCACCCATCGCTATCTGGGTGACCACGCCACCCACCGCGACCTCGCCGGTTTCAGAAACGATCATTTGCACCCTACCATCGCGGCCCAAAGCACGACCTTGGCGCGCTCTGTAGTTTCTGGGCAAAGTACCAAAGTCATTATTGATATGTAAAAACGCTGCTACGGCGGCGTTACCGCTACCGGTAACCGGATCCTCCGTGATCCCATCCAATGGCACAAAACACCTTACCTCAAGATACTCACCTTCAGCATCTACGCCACGTGCGAAAGCCGCTAAACCGATATTGCAATGTGCCAAGTTCCATACCGCCATTGCAGCAAAGTCCGGCTTTACCGCCAACAGTGCATCGGCAGAGCTAAATTCCGCAACCGCCCAGCGTGGGCCCAATGCAATCACCGCCGGGGCAGATCCGCGCGGCGCAAGCCCACAAATACGCGCCAATTCCTGGCCCGCATTTAACTCAATCGGGGTTAACGTTGCCGAAGGGGCCTGCACAAACCAATGCGTATCATCGCGCCAGATAGTGAGCGCCCCAGCGGCGCAATGCTGGACGTAATGCTGCGTATCGGAGCTTAAAAAGCCAGCGGCGAAAAGCGCTGCGGCCGAACCGATACTTGGGTGCCCAGCGAATGGCAGTTCTTGCTTCGGCGTGAAAATGCGAACGGTGTAACTCAAACCATCGGCTGCTGGCTGCACAAACGTGCTTTCAGATAAGTTCAACCAGCTTGCAATCCGTTGCATATTTTCAGCATCAATCTGCGACGCGCCATCAACAATAACCACCGCAAGCGGGTTGCCAAAAAACTTGCGCTCGGAAAATACATCGACATGAAGAATTTGAATCATTTTAGCGGCG
>Ga0105048_10011515_pt1 | contig 13948 bp, 10 predicted proteins | sample MAT05_FD_78382 | JGI IMG/M metagenome (GOLD analysis project Ga0105048, IMG submission 78382) | Freshwater microbial communities from Lake Fryxell liftoff mats and glacier meltwater in Antarctica - MAT-05 | ecosystem: Environmental > Aquatic > Freshwater > Ice > Liftoff microbial mat | place...
ACATGAAAAACATTGAAAGCGGTGTTTACATCGTTCGTGTTTCAACTGACGATTTGATTCAAGAAGTTAGAGTCGTAAAACAATAATTAGCTTTTTAAAACATATTAAAAACGTCTCGGCTAAAAGCCGGGACGTTTTTTTTTGGACTAAAACTTTGGATTATTGCGCTTTGGGTGAATTAAAATCAAAGTAAATCGACTAAAATTACGGATTTTGAAAACAACCTCCTCAGTCGTGAAAGACCTAATAGAACCCATAATTATTGATTTTAACCAAGTTAGGAATCAAAGAAAAGTGTAAACTGTTGGCTAATATATTTTTCTTTTCAATAACAAAGGCTTAACTTTGAGATTCAGTTTTAATTAAACAATGAAATTATGAGAAAATTTTACCTTTTAGGTCTCGGCCTGTTTTTCGGAATAGCAAGTTCTGCCCAGTGTCCTAAATCAGCTACATCATTTGGTTCAGGTACTGCTCCAACAGTTTATTTGGGGATAACTCAATTGACGACGTGTGCTTATGCAGGTGAGTTTCAAACTTTGAATAACTGCGCAATAGGCATAAGCTATCAGGTGACTTCTACTGGCGGTGCTGGGAATTATTTAACGATTTACGATAACACCAATACTCCGGTGGCGTTTGGAAATAGCCCGGTTACGTTCACCGCCACATACACTGGTGTTTATTATTCAATGCCAACTGTTAATGCTGGTTGTGGAATTGAGTCCGCATGCAGAACAGTGAGCTTTCAATATATTGGACCAGCTCCATCTTGCGTTGACCCAACAGGTTTAGGCGTAGTTAATATTACCTCAGCAAGTGCAGATTTGAACTGGGGAGTAGTATCAGGAGCTGCTGGTTATAATGTTGAGTGGGGTGCGCCTGGATTTACTCCTGGCACTGGCGCCGAATTTGGTGCTGCAAGTCCATTAACTAATACAACTAATGCTGGTGGATTAACGCCAACTACTTCTTACCAATTTTATGTGCAAACTGATTGTGGTGTTTCTGGTGTAAGTAACTGGGTAGGGCCCATAAGTTTCGCCACTAGTTTAGCACCACTTACATGTGGTTCTGGAAACCCATTTTTACTGTATGCACAAAATTTCGAAGGAGCTTTTCCATCTGATTGGTTTACGGATGCCTTAGCTGGTTCAGGTCCAGATTGGACTTACATTACAGGCCAAACTCCTTCTGGTGGTACAGGCCCTTCAGGCGCTCAAAGTGGTACAGGTTATGTTTATTTAGAGACTTCAGCTGGGCTTACAGGTGAAACTGATACCTTAGATAGTCCTCCGATAGACCTAAGTTCGGTAGTTGATGCTGCAAGAATGACATTTTATTACCACATGTTTGGTCCAACAACAGGTCAATTGCAGGTTTTTACTTCAACAGATAATATATTCTGGACTTCACAATTTTCAATTGCAGGTCAACAACAAACTTCTTTAACAGCACCATGGACACCAGTAGAAATCGATTTAACAGCTTATACTGGTGGATTGATTTACGTTAAGTTTGTAGCTTCAAGAGGAACAAGTTTTACAGGAGATATTGCAATTGACAACTTCCAAGTTGAAGGTTGTGTTTCTTGTCCTGGACCATCAAATTTAACTTTGGTAGGTTCAACCACTAGTTCTGCTAACTTTTCATGGATTGAGAATGGTACTTCTACTAATTGGATGTTAGAATATGGCCCTACTGGGTTTACACCAGGAACAGGTACTTATGTTACAGCCCCAACTAACCCTTTCAATATTACAGGTTTAGGGGTTAATAGTTCATATAGTGTATATGTAAGAAGTGTTTGCGGTCCAGGTGATACATCTTCGTATGTTGGACCAGTTAGTTTCAATACATTTGATTTAGCTTCTTTTACTTTTATGGAAACTGATGTTAATTGTCCAAACACCGGTTTTATTGATATTTCTGGAACAGGTACTGCGTATGATATTCTTGATGATGCAGAGCAGGGCGTAACGCTTGATTTCCCAATTATTTATCAAGGAACTTTAGTACAAAATATTACTATAGGTAGCAACGGTGGTATTGATATCGGAACCTTGATTGGTGATGTTGGTTATGGTGGAAACATGAACACGTTAGATAATGGAATTCACCCCTGGGGAGATGATCTAGATTCTGAAACAGGTGATGTATATTATGAAACTATTGGTGTTGCACCCAACAGAACAATCATTGTTCAATGGGAAACCATTTGTAACTTCTCAGGATCTATTGGTGCTCCAACAGTTACATTCCAGGTGCAGATATTAGAAGGTACAAATGAAATTTATTTTGTTTATGAAGATGTTATTTTTGGTGCTCCAAATGCTGCGGATGATTTCGCAGCAAATGCTGATATTGGATTAGCAGGACCAATTCAAGATTTTTACATTTCTAATAATAATTCTACCTTCTTGATGAATAATTCATGTGTTCATTTCTACTATCCAACTTGTCCTAAACCAAGTAATATTACTTCATCTTATTCAACAACAGATTCGATTCAAATTGGTTGGACATCTAATGGGTCTGAAACTGCTTGGATTATAGAGTATGGTCCAACAGGATTTACGCCTGGTGCGGGAACCCTATTCGCAACCACTACGAACCCAGATACGGTTGGTGTTTTGATTGATAATACAGTTTATGATTTCTATGTTTATGCTGATTGTGGTGCTGGTGATACTAGCTCATATGCTGGCCCTGGGACTTTTGCAACTGATATAGTTTGCGCTTCTCCTACTGGATTTGCATTAAATTACACGGCAGCAGATAGTGCAGGTTTTACATGGACAGCTGCAGGTTTAGAAACGTCATGGACAATTGAGTATGGTCCTTTAGGATTTGTTCCTGGTACGGGTTCTGGAACAGTTTTTACAACTGGTTTTGTTCCTGATACAATTGGAGGCCTTGCTCCTGGAACTGTTTATCAATTTTATATTCAAGCTGATTGTGGATCAGGATTAAATAACCCATGGACTGGTCCATTGACTTATTCTACACCAATTGTGAATGATTCAACATGTGATGCAGTTGCGGTTCCTGTAGATGGTTCCACAAATACTTACACAAACGCTGGCGCAACTCAACAAATTGGAACAATCGTCCCTGGATTTAATACAGTATGGTTCACATTTGTTGCTCCTGCTTCAGGAAATGTTGAAATCTCAACTTGTGGAAATGATTTTAACAATATGCTAGCCATTTACAGTGCAACAGATTGTTCAAATTTCGGAACATTTACGTTTGAAGATGGTGCAACAGGCAACCCTTTTACCGCATGTGTAGGAGTTGGTTCGGCAGGCGTAAATTCTTGTGGTTTAACACCTGGTAACACTTACTACCTAGTAATCGGTTCTGAAGTTAACGGTGTTACTGGCTTATTCCCTTTAAAATTAACTGAACTTCCAGCAATCAATGCAGGCTCCGCTGTTCCACAAGATGTTTGTGAAGACAATATTGCTGTAGACTTGTTTACAACGATTGTTGGTAACGCAACTACCACTGGTACATGGTACAATCCAGTTGCTTCTGCTGGTAATGAAGCTCCGGCTCTAATTAGTGTTGTTGGCGCTCCAGCTGGAACTTATCCGTTCTTCTACGTTCAAGTTGAAGTTTGTGGATCAGATACAGTTCAGACTTCAATTACTGTTGTTGAAACTCCGAATGTAGGAATGGGTGGCATAATTAATGCTGGTTGTAACTACAATTCAGTGAGTTTAGCTGATGGTTTATCAGGAACAATTGATTTCGGAGGAACATGGTTTACTTCAAGTGGCAATGCGTTAACTAGTTCATTAGTGACTTACAACATGGATCCTGCTGGATCATATGTTTACCACTATGTAGTTGATAATGGAGTTTGTGCTCCAGATACTGCTACAGTAACTGTAAATGTAATTGACTGTTTAGGTATCGATGATGTGACGAATAATCGCTTATCAGTTTATCCAAATCCAGTAGTTGAGACGTTGACTATTCAAAATTTATCTATTGAAACAGCTTTGCTTCAATTATTTGATGTACAAGGAAAATTGATAAACGTGATTCAGTTAAACGGAGTTTACGGCAACTACAACTTAGATATGCAAAACATCGAAAGAGGTATGTATATCGTTCGAATTACAACAGAAAATTCTGTACAAGAAGTAAGAATTGTAAAACAATAATTACAAGTCAAAATAAATTGAAAACGTCTCGGCTAAAAGCCGGGACGTTTTTTTTTATACCTTGTTCTAAAATTCTAATATGGCAATTCGAGCTCCGTTTAATTTAAAAAAGTGGATAGAAGAAAATCGTAATTTACTTCAACCACCTGTTTCAAATAAAAATTTGTATACAGAATCTGGTGATTACATTGTAATGATTGTTGGTGGGCCAAACGCTCGCAAAGATTATCACTTTAACGAAACAGAAGAATTGTTTTATCAGCTTGAAGGAGATATCACAGTTACCATTCAAGAAGATGGCAAAGCCAGAAAATTGGAAATTAAAGCTGGTGATATGTTTTTATTGCCTGCGAATACGCCACACAATCCGGCACGCCCAGTAGGCAGTGTTGGTCTTGTTATTGAGACAATGCGTAAAGGCACAAACATGAAAGACGGTTTAATGTGGTTCTGTGATAAATGCAATACTAAACTGCATGAAACATTTTTTGAATTAGAAAATGTAGAAAAAGATTTTCAGCCGCGTTTCAGACAATTTTACAATTCGTTGGATTTAAGAACCTGTAAAAATTGCGGACATGTTATGGAAACTGATCCACGTTTTACTGACGAGAAATAATTTGATTTTCAAGAATTACTGTAAACACAATTTCAATTCGTTTTCCAATTCTGTTTTTAGGGAAGAGTTACGATTGATGTAAACAGCTTCTTTTCCAATAACAATTGTACCAAAACCCATTTCACGATTTTTTTCATGGCTAGATTTGTCGGCTAAAATTGTATGGATGATTCCTTCAATTTTAGCAAATTGTTCGGTTGAAATGTTTGCCGTTTTAGGCGCACCACCGTCGTATTCACCAGAAGAACTTTCTACTTTTGAAATAGGTTCGTAATTTATATTTTCAGGTGTAATAATGTAGTTGTTATTGTTGCTGTCTATATAAGTATAAACAACACCTTTTGGTTTAAGAGAAAGAATAGTCATAGAAAAAAGGCAAACTGCGCCAACAATTAAAAACGGTTTTAATTTCATAAAAAAATTGATTTATTTTAAAACAGTAACATGTCCACGCAACTCAGTCTCATTCTCATTTAAGTCAGTGTAAACTATTTGCCAAACATAAACATCATCAACAACTTTGACTCCGTTGTAAGTACCATCCCAAGTATGATCGATACTCGTAGTAGAAAAAACAACTTCACCCCAACGGTTAAAAATGAGCATTTGAAAAGTTAGAATATTGTGTGTGATTGCTTGGAAATAATTATTAAACGCATCGCCATTTGGAGTAAAACAATTTGGAACATAAATCAACGGGTCGTAATGTATTGGAACTATAGCTTGTGCGGTACATCCATTAGCATCTGTTAGCGTTGCGGTATATTCCATTTCGTTTGGTGGATAAACAAAGTTGTCTGAACACTCTACACAATACATATAAATGGGTGGTGACCAAACAATAGTTCCATCACCTTCTGCCGAAATTGGTATTGTATCTCCAACAATTGCATAAACGGCTGGTGATACAATTAAATAAGGCGAATCAAATACATCCACAGTTGTTGTTAGCGTTGTTGAACAACCATAAATATCGGTAATTACCACTGTATACATTGTTGAAGAATTTGGCGAGGCTTGAGTAACTGCTTCATGTGGGTCTGATAATGTTCCTGAAGGAGACCATTGATAATCAACACCGCCGCTTGCCCATAATGTTGCTTCACCTTCAGGACAAATTGTAGTATCTGGACTAATATTTCCTTCCACAACAATTACAAAAACATCCACAGTATCATGAGTTGTTCCGCAAGCATTTGTAAAAGCTACTGCATAAGATGTATCAACAGCGGGGGATACTACCGGATTGTAAATTGTTGTATTTGTAATAGTGTAATTGGGCGACCATAAATAACTTGTTGCTCCGCCTGCGGCAATTTGCACACCTTGCCCAAGACAAATACTTATTGCATCGATTAAATTTGGATAAGGTAAATCTTGATCAACAATTACGTTAGTTGTATCTTTTATTAAACAGCCTTCGGGTGTAACAATTTCAACAATATAAAACGTTGTTATCAAAGGCGTGGCAATTGGGTTAGCGCTTGTTGGATCATCCAAAGAACCAGGTGGTGACCAAAGATAAGAATCACCGCCACCAGCAAAGAGATGTGCGCTTTCTCCAACACAAATTGCTGTATCAGGACTAGAGTTAGCATCGGCACCAAAAACGTAAACAATTACATCTATGGTGGAAGAACCACAAGCACTTTCAACCGTTACAGTAAAAGTTGTTGCTTCCCAAATAGTTGCAATAGGATTTGCGCTGTTCGGATTATCTAAAAGATTTGCAGGCCCCCATGAATAAGAATCACCGCCTATTGCAAAAAGCTGAACTGATTCTCCTGGACATATTGTATCAGAAAGTGTTCCTGCTTCTGCAACTAATAATTGAATTTCAACATCAACATAAGCGGTATCTGGTGTATAGCAACCGCTGGTATCGGACACAATAAGCATCGCGGTATAAATTCCGGGTGTTGTATAAAAATGAGTCGGTTCATAATCAGTTGATGTTCCACCATCACCAAATTCCCAATAATAGGCATTTCCATTTTGACTATTATTATCAAAAATCACAGGGTCTGGAATGCAAATTATAGGAGAACCTGTTCCAAGAACCGCATCAATTTTTGCCAATTCAAAAAGAAAAGCTGCCATATTACAATTCGAACTATTGTTAGTTGGAGAAAACACGCCAGCTGTTGTAGGAAATCCATTTACATTTCCTCCGCAAGCGGCACATACTGCATGGTAAACTCCACCTTGCTTATCAAATCTACTTGTTCCTCCATCTACGTGATCACCGCTTGGTCCAAGAACGGATGCACCCATGAATGTTGCGTATTTCAAATTTACCATGTCTTTTGTAAATAAGGCTAAGTAAAAATTGCTACCTGTGGTAGTGGGCATATATGCATCAGGTGTAACGGGGAGTCCAAATGTTGAACTGTTGACTGCATTGCCTGGATTGAATGTTGATCCTTGATTGGTTTCACCTCCCCAACCCGCTATATAAATTTCGTAACAGTCACTCACTAAAAATGCTGTTGGAGAAATTTCTTCATTGCCCGAGCCAGCACCAAAAACTGATGACCATTGAGACGTGGTTAAATCATTACTTAGTTTGTGAATAAATTGACCGCTATTTGGATTGACATAGTGACCAGCAGTAATAGTGTAGGGACCTTTTGTTTGACCATAGACATAAACAAAATCATCAATATCTAATTGCACAAAATAAGCTTGGTCATAGTCGTTAGTTCCTAAATAAGTTGACTTTGGTAAAGCATAAGTTGGCGCCGAAAATTTGATAATATACCCATCTGTCGTTCCACCTTTAAAAGTTGGATTTAATTGACCAGTTGTTGCAGGAAAATTAAAGGTACTTGTAGTTCCGCCAGCGACAAAAATATCACCGACCGAAGAAATTTGAACTGAATTTCCAGATTCAAGACCAGTGCCACCAACATAAGTGCTCCAAAGCAAAACTGTTAAATTGGAATTAAATTTGGCAACAACAGCATCCTGAGTTCCACCTAAACTATTATCAAATCCACCAACAACAGGAAAATCAGCCGACTCAGTTGTAGAAGTAATGTAAACAAAATTATTATCATCCACCATAACTTCGCCACGTAGTTGATCTCCATAATTGAAAGCAATTGTACTTCCAGTTGAGATTCCATCATTACCACCGCCACCAATATAAGTTCCACCTAAAAGTGCATTTCCTCCAGCAGATAATTTAGTAATGTAAATATCTGTTCCGCCAACAAAATTTATTCCATCAATTGTAATTGTGCTACCACCATTTTTGGATGCTTGATAAGCGCCGCCAAAAACAGGAAAATTTGTTGATGCAGTTGCACCAAAAATGTACAATTCATTTAAAGCATTTACAATAATACTATGTGGCGTTTCACTCTCGTTACCACCTAAAAAAGTAGAAAAGACAATTCCTGAACCACTAGCATTAAATTTTGTGATAGCAACATCAACAAGGCCGCCATTAAAACTGTTGTCATAAGGCCCAGTTGAGAGTGGATAACCTCCTGCAAAAACAATTCCAGCGGCAATTAAATTTTTATTGATATCGGGACAAGCCGTCATTCCCCAATTATCAGATGATGCGCCAGTGAAGGTTGAAAACGTTAGTGATGGATCAATAATTAAATCAGTACTCGCATCATATCCATCAGGTAAAATAAAAGTCATTTTATTTCCAACAAGTGAATAAAAACAATTTACCTCTTTCGTAATTCCATTTATGATTTGATAAGCTTTTGGTTTTCCTTCAACAATATTTCCAAGTGTTGTTTCAATAATTAAAGTTCCCTCTACGATGCTTATTTTATTTTGGCCATCGTATTGAACAATAAAGTTGGCAGGGTTACCGCCAGGGTGCACAACAACATCGTATTTAAGTGTAGCATTTTCCTCGTACAAATTCAAATCAATGTTTGAATAGAGCGATAGATAACGAACTTCATTATAAGCTAAACTATTTGAAACCCATTTGGTGGAATCATTTCCAAGAAAATAATTTTCGTAAAAATCAGATGGTTTGTTTTGTTCAAAAACTGGATTAGGATTGGCTCCTATAAAAGTTGTTCGAATAGAATGGTTAATTAAATCATCGTCTACATTTAAGCCTGAGTGGGCTTCGTGGCTATGATGATGATCTTCTCCAAAGTTTGTAAAGTCGTAGGTAAAACCTGTTTTTTCAAGATAAAGATGTCCGCCAGGAATATTGATTTTGAATTCTACATTATCATGCCATTGGCCTTTGTTGGGGCGCATCCAAATTTCTGATTGACTGAAGCTAACGGTCAAAACAAAAAGGAAACAAAAAGCCAACAAATTTTTCATGCAGTAAAAACCTTATTTATCCCAGCTCCTCGTTTAAACCCAATTAATCGTACTATCTAAACGTTTAATTTTGATTATAAACTTAACAACAATCAGACCAAATATAACTAAAAACCAGGACTTTAATTTTGGTTTTGACTTGGAAGGTAGATAATATTGAGCCTGTGGTTTTAAGTAGACGAATAAAAAAGCCAAAAGTTTGCTTGAAACCTAATATTTTTCTTCGTTTGTGATGTTTCCTGATTCATCATAAAAAGTCCATGTTCCGGTCTTTTCATCATTTTTATATTCTCCTAGGTATCGAATTTTTCCGTTAGGATAGAATGTCAACGAATGCCCGTCAAGTTTTCCGTTTGAATAATATGACTCACTCCATTTAATTCCGTTGTCGTAATAAGCGATCCAAAGTCCTTCGCGCGTAAGCGTTTCGCTGTAGACACCTTTTATTTTTATTCCTCCGTTAGGATGATATTCAACGTAATCTCCAGGTGCAATGACAGTTACTTCAGGATTTTTAACAGCAGGGATTTTTTCAATATTATCAACGTTGGTTTCAATTGATATTTCTTCAGAATCTTGGTCAGAATTGCATGCAGCAGTCAACCCAAAAAGAGCGAACAAAAAAGAAATTAAATATAAATTTTTCATGGCTTATTTATCTCTGTGAACAGTGTATTCAACCAATCCAATTAAGGCTTTTTTTGCGGGATTATCTTCAATGTCCTCAATCACTTTCAATGCCTGATTTTTTAAATCAATCATTTTATCATAAGCATATTTAACACCTCCCGCATCGGTAACATGTTTAATGGCAAGTTTAATTTTTTTTGGTTCTTCGTTATGATTTTTTACAATGTTGATGAGTTCTCTTTTTATCTCAGGAGCGCAAATACTGAGCGTGTAAATAAGAGGCAATGTCATTTTGCGTTCACGAATATCATTACCAGTTGGTTTGCCAATTTTATCGCTGTCTCCGTAATCAAAAATATCATCTTTGATTTGAAAAGCTAAACCAACTAATTCACCAAAGCGTTTCATTTTACTAATTACATTTTCATCTTTGGTAACCGACGCAGCACCTGCAGCACAACAAGACGCAACAAGCGATGCGGTTTTTTGACGGATGATATCAAAATAAACAGCCTCAGTAATATCTAATTTTCTTGCTTTTTCAATTTGTAATAATTCACCCTCACTCATTTCTTTTACGGCGGTAGAAACAATTTGTAAAAGACGGAATTCATTATTTTCTACAGACAATAATAATCCTTGTGACAATAAATAATCACCAACTAAAACAGCAATTTTATTTTTCCAAAGTGCATTCACAGAAAAAAATCCGCGACGTTCGTTTGCATCATCCACCACATCATCGTGAACAAGAGTTGCGGTGTGCAAAAGTTCGATAAGAGAAGCAGCTGTATAGGTTGATTCTTCTACTTTTCCGTTTAAACATTTTGCTGTCAAAAAAACAAACATGGGTCGCATTTGTTTTCCTTTTCGTTTGATAACGTAATGTGTAATTTTATCAAGTAAAGCAACATCAGATTTTAACGACTCTTTGAATTTATCTTCAAAAATCGCCATCTCATTTTTGACATTGTCTTTTATTTCCTTGACAGATACCATGGATGCAAAGATAGTGTTCGTGAATTAAAAAGTCGCTTTTCGTTAATTAAATAGATGCACTAATATAAATCTAAACGGAGGCTGTATTTTTAGGCAAAATCAATTCTATTAAGTCTTCCACTTCATAAGCATCACCTAATTTAAAATCTCCAATTTGCTCGCGGCGCAAAGCGGTTAAGTGCCCGCCGGTATTTAATAATTTTCCAAAATCGTTGGCGATACTTCTAATATAAGTTCCTTTTGAGCAAGAAATAATAAAGTTGACATTTGGTAAACTGATGTTTGTAATTTGGAAAGTTGAAATTATAATTTTTTTTGATTTTAATTCTACGTCTTGACCTTTTCGCGCACGATCATAGGCACGTTGGCCGTCTATTTTTTTAGCAGAAAAAATAGGAGGAAATTGTTCTTGTTCGCCAACCATTTTTGTTGCCCTATTTTCTATCATTTCATTAGTTAAATGATTGATTGGAAATGTTTCGTTGATAGCAGTTTCAAGATCGAAGGATGGAGTAGTTGCGCCAAGTGTAAAAGTACCAGAATATAATTTTTCTTGACCTTGGTAAGTGTCAATTTCTTTAGTTTTTTTTCCGGTACAAATTATAAGAAGGCCATCCGCTAAGGGGTCTAACGTACCTGCATGACCAACTTTTATATTTTTTTCGCCGATGTTTTTGCGGATGTAATAACGCAATTTGTTTACCACATCAAACGATGTCCATTTGAGCGGTTTGTTAACGAGTAAAACTTCGCCGGTTTTAAAATCAAATGAACGTTGAGACATGTAGATGGTTTAAATTATTTCAGAATAATGTTATCAGATTTTTGATTAAAAAAAAATCATATCATTTGCAACTGGGCTCCTCCAAAAATCATGGCTAATAAAATAAGGCCAACTGCAATTCTGTAATATCCAAAAATTCTGAAACCGTATTTAGTCAGAATTCCGATGAATGATTTTATAGCTAAGTAAGCGACAATAAATGCAAAAACGTTACCAATAATTAATAACATCATTTCATTGTTGCCTGATTTTAATAATAGCTCTTTGCTATCCCACATTGTTTTTAATGTTGCAGCAAACATGGTTGGTACAGCTAGAAAAAAAGAAAATTCGGCGGCCGCTTTGCGGGTTAATTTTTGAGAAAGTCCACCAATAATTGTAGCTGCTGATCGCGATACACCAGGAACCATTGCAATGCTTTGAACGGTTCCAATAATTAATGCAGATTTTATACTTACTTCGTCGGTCCCTTCAGTTTCATTTTTAGCAAAAAATTTATCCACGAATAAAAGTAAAATTCCTCCAACAAGCAATGAAACAGCAACTACTGTTACATTTTCAAGTAATCCGTCTACAGAACTTTTTAAAAGTAATCCTATAATTCCTGTTGGAATAAAAGCCAAAAAAAGTTTGACATAAAAATTTACTCCCTGAAAAAAACGTTTGAAATAAACGACAACAACTGATAGAATGGCACCGAATTGAATGGCAACTGTAAATAATTTTGTGAACTCATCGGCGGCAATGCCCATGAAGGTTGATGCGATAATCATGTGGCCAGTAGAAGAGACCGGAAGAAATTCAGTGAGTCCTTCAACAACCGCTAAAACTAGAGCCTCAACAAGCGTCATGAATTAACCTTGAATTTTTGGTTTTTTCATGATTCCATAAATCACTATGCAATATCCAGCAATAACAAGAACAGGTGCAACAGTGATACGCATCATACTAAATAATTCTTCTTTGTTGAAAACAGTTGGGTCTTCAGAACCACCACCAATCATAGCTGCAAAGCCAACTAGAGTCGTTCCAATTCCAATTAATATCATCGTGATATTATTTTTTGCGAATACAAATTTTTCTTTTGAGCTCATAAATTGTCAATATAAATTTTCAAGGTTTGAACGAAGGTATTTTCGTAATGCCAAATAAGTTGAAACAACTGTTATAACAATTCCAAACAAAACAATTCCTGCCAAAACTACGAGGAAAATTGAAACATCCGTCATTTCAAGAAAAATTGGGTCGTATCGTTCAAGTAAAACAATAAAGCCTAAAACCAATGTGCTGGCTACAAGCCCTGATATTAATGCTTGACCAATGGCACTTAACAAAAATGGTTTGCGTATAAATCCAGGTGTGGCGCCAACTAGTTGCATGGTTTTTATCAAGAATCTTTTAGAGTAAAGAGAAAGACGAATTGTATTATTAATCATTCCAATTGCAATGAACAATAACATCAAGGCAATTAGTAAAACAAAATAAACGAGTTTTTGGAGATTGGAATTTACTTCCTGAAAAATTTCTTCACGATAAGAAACTTCAGTCAACTGTCCTGGATATTGCGCCAACAATTCTGATTTAATTATGGCCAAACTATCTTCGGAAAAATAATCTTTTTTTAGTGTAAGAATAATGGATTGATTAAGCGGATTTTCATTGTCGATTACGGCTAATGCTGAATCACCAACATCGTGTACTAAAATTTCCCAAGCTTCTTCGCTAGAACGATAGGATGCGCTTGATGCGTATCGTTTTTCAGTTATTTCTCTTTCAATTACACCCAACTCAACATCGCTAACTGTTTTTTCAAAAAACAAATCAATTTCAAAACTTTCAATCGTATTATTTTTTAAATGATTCAAGCCAAGAACAAACCAAGTAATGACACCTGTAATAAAAAGTACCATTACAATTCCAACTACAGTTGAAACATATGCTGTTCGAATTCCTTTTTTATTTGGATTGGCGCTGAATGACATGAGGATATAAAATTAGGAATAAAAATTAAGCCGAACTCAAAGTTTTGCTTTGGTCCGGCTTTAATTTGTGAAAAATTAGGAGTTGAAAAGTCTTCATTGAAGTAAATTGAAATGTCAAATATCTAAATTCAAACTTCAAGTTTTCATCCTGATTGCTATTGCAGTCAAATTCCAATTTACATTGTTTAAGACCATTTGTTCGTTGGATAGATTATTGCTTGCTTCTAATAAGCGTTACTGTTCCTTGTCCTTCGAATTCTGTTCCATTGGTTGATTTTCCAGTATACGTATAGAAGTAAACGCCGTCATCACACGGATTTCCTTTTTTGTTGTTACCATCCCAACCATCTGTAATTTCATCAAATTCAAAAATTTGTTTACCCCAACGATCAACAACTATGCAACTAAATTCTACAACTGCAATTTGTTTAGAATTGAATTCGAACAC
>Ga0105048_10011517_pt1 | contig 13947 bp, 8 predicted proteins | sample MAT05_FD_78382 | JGI IMG/M metagenome (GOLD analysis project Ga0105048, IMG submission 78382) | Freshwater microbial communities from Lake Fryxell liftoff mats and glacier meltwater in Antarctica - MAT-05 | ecosystem: Environmental > Aquatic > Freshwater > Ice > Liftoff microbial mat | place...
AACGTTTAAGTCTTTCGACACAATTTGTACTCAGAAAGCCAATATGGATGCTGTAACAACTGCTTATGGCAATGTTAATTGCTCATCCTCTGAGGTGAATTCGCCAAATCAGAATTCTGATGGCCCTGTAAGATCTCACGGCGTTGGTGCTATCGAGTCGCCATCAACTGCACCGAGCATTGGGAGCGTTTTGCCTGCATATTCAAGTGACGCAGCAACTCCAAAGGAAATTGTGGTTATTGAGGCCAAGGAAATTTCAGAACAAATAACTCCGATCGACGAAATTAATACAGTCGGAACTGGAAGAAAAGGAACCCCTTTCACTGTTACAATTTTGCGTGATGATTCGTTAAAATCAGACGTTATTAAAAAGAGCAAGAAAAAGAATTAACGGTTAAGTGTAACTTGCACTGCGTTCCGTTAATTGACCGAATTGAAATATACATTTCCGATAATATCAAATTGCAACACCGCTTTTAGGGTGTTGCTTTTTGTTTTAATGCCGTGTGCATCTTCCGCTTCGTGGGCTGTTCGAGACACAATTATCCTCGATGGTGAAACAATTTATATTGAAAAAAAAGAGGTTGTTACTGACCTAGATTCGCTCCAAGAAGCCGCAAGTCATGATTTGCGTGCAAGGCATTCAGACAGAAATATTCCTCTTATTTTAGGAATTTATGGTGGTGCTAATCTAACCAATGCCACTCATTCCGGCAGAGTAAGTTCATTTAGCACCTTGAATAATTTCATGCAAATGCCCACGGTTAAAAAATTGAGTTTCACAGCGGGCTTGGAACTTGGGTATGCAGTCATAAAAAAGAAAACAGGTGCACTTGATATTGAAATGCAAATTTTCTCAGGAATCGGATTCAATAAAATAAATATTGGAGCGTATTCTTTAGATGAAAACGCAATGGATAGGGACAGCGTAATTCAACTTAATAGGAAGGGTGACAATCTGGAATTAATATACTTTGAGGCAACAGATACAATTGAGAATACAATCATTGGCGAATTACGAACCATTGGCGTCTCGGTAGAGGAAAAGGTGATTGAACTTTCAACGATAGATATTCCACTTAAATTTAGATTTCTGATTGGAAAATCGAATTCTCAATACCGTTTTTTTCTAGACGCAGGAATTTTATATCGCATGATATCTATTAAATCTATTCCCAACCAGTTTCTTGTTAGTCCAGACGGACGATATCTAAAAATTGATGGAGAGAAATTTGATGCGGTCGACAAATTAATCTATCCACATTTTGCCTTTGGAGCAATGAGGAGTTTCGATAAAAAGGATTTAGGGAAAAATTTGCTGAGCAGATTGAGTCTTGGAGCCTCTTTACAGGCCCAGTTGAAGGATGCCTCGGTTAATATGAACAGCAATTTTAAACCAAAAGCAATGACATTTCAGGCTCTTTTGTTTCTGAATTTTCACCTGTAAGGTTTTTGATGCTGCGATTTTAGCGCGAGAAAGTACCATTTTAGTAGCCTTAGCTTTCCGTCAATAGCGCAAAAATGCTTTGATTGTGAGAAGAATATTCTTACTTTAGCCACCACAAATAAGTTTTAAATCGTTGATTCAATTTCGATCCATATTGTTATTTCTAGTCTTCTTTAATTGTCTGCCTAGGATTACTGTTGGGCAAATAGTGAATGGTAATTTTGAGAATTATTCAAATCTTCCTATGAATTTGGGGGAATGGCAGGTCGTTGAAGGATGGAACAATTGTGAGAGTTTGCTTGCCTCGCCGGATTACTACAATTATCTTTCAAATCCATCCTGTGATATTCCTCAAACTGCAATGGCAATTATCAATTCATCGGATGGCGAGGGAATAATGGGATTGATAGCTTGTGGCAAAAAGAACACAAATATTCGCGAATATCTATGCAATGAGTTTAGTTCTCCTTTAGTTGTAGGCACACAATATAATGTTAGTTTTAAAATTTCAAATGGATTGAGAACTTCGGTTTCTCATTCGGGATTAGCCGTTTCTGATCTTGGAATTTATCTCAGTATGATTCAGCCTATTCAGGCAGATTATAGTCCTTTATCCGTTGTTCCACAGTTTTCGATAGATACAGTTAGTTATTCCGCTGATTGGCAAACCATAAGTTTTGCATTTACTGCGTCGCAGCCTTACAAATACTTAACTTTTGGACTATTTGGAAGTGATATTAATAAAACAATAGAAATTAAAGATGGTGTGGATCCTGCTTATGCATACTATTTCGTTGATGGCTTTAAACTTCAGCCGGTTGCAGTTGATTACAATCCATTAAACCCGCTTCCAAATCGTGATGGCAATAGTGTAGAAGGACCTCTCAATCCGACTACTAATGTTGCGATTGGCACGGTGCAGCAGCCTTTTTTTATTCCTAATTCATTTACCCCAAACAACGATGGATTTAATGAGGAGTATAAGCCTGTCAAAGGTTTGGTGTGTGAATGGGAATTCGAAATTTACAGTATGTGGGGCGAGCGCGTATTCTCCACCAATGACGAAGATCTCGGATGGGATGGTAATTACAATGGAACACAATGCAATGTGGGCACGTACGTTTGGCAAATTAGCTATCGCATTCAAGACGATTATAAAGAATGGAAAGACATCGTAGAAAATGGTGTTTTTACTCTTATACGTTAAGATTTTCATACTTTCTTTCATTCTACTTTTGTGCCATATATGCAAGTAGAAAAACTTCCTCTAATTCAAACCAATTCTTACGAAAGCATAATTCGTGATTACATTCAACACAAGAATGAGGTTGCAGAATTTGTGAACGTTTTTCCGGACTTAGCTTCATTTGGTCGCTTAATTGAAGAAAGAAAATACGAATCAACTAAAAGGATCCTTTTGAATGAGGTCTTAGTAGAACAGTACTCTGCAACATTGATTGCCGATTCAGTGCAAAACAACATTGATAACATTCTAGAAGGTAATACGCTCACAGTTACCACAGGTCATCAACTTTGTCTCTATACCGGGCCGCTTTACTTTATTTATAAAATTATTTCAACAATTCGACTAAGTCAGAGGCTCAAAGATGCCTATCCTGACAAAAATTTTATTCCTGTTTATTGGATGGCCTCTGAGGATCATGATTTTGAAGAAATTAATCATGCTTTTTTGTTTGGTAATAAAATTGAGTGGAAAACCGATCAGAAAGGTGCGGTTGGCATTTTTTCAACTGATGCGGCTATTGCCGAAATGTTTGAGCAAACATGTATGCACTTTTTAAATGGTGCTAAGTATTCTGATATGATAGCTTCAGCGTATTCTAAATCGAATTTGGCATCTGCAATTAGATATTTAATCAATGAGCTTTTTGGACAGTATGGATTAATAATCATAGATGGAGCTGACAAAAAACTCAAAGGCAGTTTTAAATCAACACTTCGCAGCGAAATATTTGAGCATAATGGGTATAGATCAGTAAATAAAACAATTGATTTTTTGCGAGACAATAATTATAAAATTCAAGTGAATCCGCGTGAGATAAATTTGTTTTTTCTTGAAAAGGGTTCACGCGAGAGAATAGAACAAATTGACATTAATCAATGGAAAGTCTTAGGCAGTGATCGTGTTCTTTCCTCCGCACAGATGGAGGAGTTGATCGAAAATGAGCCCGAAAAATTGAGTCCGAATGTAATTGTTCGTCCACTTTACCAAGAATCAATTTTACCCAACATTGCCTACGTTGGTGGTCCAGGCGAACTTGCTTATTGGATGCAACTGAAGTCCTTTTTTGATGAGGAGCTAATTCAATTTCCTGCGCTCGTATTGCGCGACAGTGCTCTGCTTATTTCTCAAAAAGGGAGACAACGCATGGAAAAATTGGGTCTTACAACTAAGCAGTTATTTCAGGATAAGGCCTTAGTCTTAAAACAAACTTTGCAATCGGAGGAAACATCTTTTGACAATGATAAATTGTCGCTAATAGAGGCTTTTCAACCGATAATTGACAAAGTATCTGCTGTGGACATTACGCTCGCATCTGCAGCGAGGGCCGAGCTTCAAAAGAGCCTCAATTCCGTGGACTTACTTGAGAAAAAAATGCTACGATCACTGAAATTAAAAGAGGAGAACAAAACGAGTCAAATTGAGAAATTGTGGGAAGAAATTTATCCTTACGGATTACATCAAGAAAGGCACGATAATTTTTTTCAGTTTGCTTCTGTTTATGAAGGTGATCTCATAGATGATCTAATGAAGCATTTTGATCCATTAGCTGCAGAAATGAAAGTAGTTTATCTTTGATCAATGACTTAACTTCTGATGTTGAGATATGACTGCAGAATGATTGCAGCGCTTACCATATCGAGATTTTCCTTTTTCTGTCTATCCTTTTTTTTCATTCCCGATTGATACAAAGCTTGTGCAGCCATTTTACTGGTATATGCCTCATTTATTCGTTCAATTTTTTTATCAGGAAAGTTCTTGGAAAGCAGCGTTACAAATTTTTCCTGACTCTCCGTTATTGAAGAGGACTCACCATTCAGCCTCGTAGCTTTGCCCACCACAATTATGTCAATCTTCTCCTTTATGAAAAGATCTTTTAAGAATTTCAAAATGTCTTCGGTTAAAACCGTGGTCAAAGGAGATCCTATTATACACAGTGAATCTGTGATTGCCAAGCCGGTTCGTTTAAGGCCGTAGTCTATTGCCAAAATTTTTGCCATGTTCTATAATGTGCAGCGAAGTTGAGCATTTTTGAGTCCACACGTCAAAAATGTTTTTAAGCTGTGGGATATTATGTAGGTTTGACATGGAAATAATAATCGGTGAAATGATCGAATTACAAAATAAAATTAACGAGATCTGGGAAAAGCGTGAGTTACTGAAAGACAACGCATCCAAAGATGCTATTCGTTCTGTAATTGAAGCCTTGGACAAAGGGACACTGCGTGTCGCTGAGCCAACCGAATCAGGCAAATGGCAGGTGAATGAGTGGGTAAAAAAGGCCGTTGTTCTTTATTTTCCAATTCAGGAAATGAAGGTGATGGAAGCAGGCCCAATGGAATTTTATGATAAGATGGAGCTCAAACGCAACTACAAAGAACTTGGAGTTAGAGTAGTTCCTCACGCAATTGCCCGTTATGGGTCCTTTTTGGCAAAGGGTGTCATTATGATGCCGAGTTATGTAAATATTGGCGCTTATGTGGACAGTGGCACAATGGTCGACACGTGGGCAACCGTCGGAAGCTGCGCTCAAATTGGAAAAGATGTTCACCTGAGTGGAGGTGTAGGAATTGGGGGTGTTTTAGAGCCTCTTCAAGCATCACCGGTAATTGTGGAAGATGGTTGTTTTATTGGGAGCCGCTGTATTGTTGTAGAAGGTGTGCATGTAAGAAAAGAAGCTGTGTTAGGTGCCAATGTAGTAATTACCAAGTCGACAAAGATTATTGATGTCAGCGGCCCTGAATCGGTAATATACATTGGCGAAGTACCCGAGCGTTCGGTAGTAATTCCTGGCGGTTATCTCAAAAAATTTCCTGCAGGGGAGTATCAAGTACCGTGCGCTCTTATCATAGGTCAAAGAAAAGAAAGTACCAATCTAAAAACCTCTCTCAACGATGCGCTGAGAGACTTTGATGTAGCGGTTTAATTTTAATACTTCCGTTTCTGAAAAAAATTCTGGTCATACAAACTGCATTTATCGGGGATGTAATTCTGGCAACAGGTATTCTCGAAAAATTGCACGGGCAGTTGCCACTTTCGCAAATAGATTTTTTGGTCAGAAAGGGCAATGAGTCTTTGTTAAATAGCCATCCATTTATTCATCGAATTCTAGTTTGGAATAAAAAGCAGAACAAATGGGGAAATTTATTGGGCCTTATTTCAGAGATCAAAAAGGAGAAGTATGACCTAGTCATTAATCTTCAGCGATATTTTTCTTCGGCTTTTATCACAGTGCGTTCAGGAGCGAAAGAGACGATCGGTTATTCGTCGAGTTTTCTTTCTGTTTTTTTTGATAAAAGAATTGATCATAAATTAGGAAATGCATCTACCAATGGTCCTCACGAGATTGAACGCAATCAATTGTTAATCGATCATATATGTCCGGGCGTTGCAGGAAAACCTGCCCTTTATCCGTCAAAATCAGATTGGGATTTTGTTTCTCAATACACCGCAGAAAAATACATCACCATAAGTCCTGCATCAGTTTGGTTTACAAAACAAGTGCCTGCAAGTGTGTGGATAGATTTGGTGAATAGTTTAACGAACATAAAAATTTATCTCACGGGAGGTCCGTCAGACAAAGAGCTATGTCATCAAATTGTGTCATCTGGTCAACGTATAAATGTGAGTTCACTTGCAGGAAAGTTTTCGTTGTTGCAGTCTGCCGCACTCATGAAAGGCGCAGAAATGAATTATACAAACGACAGCGCTCCTATGCACTTATGCTCCGCTATGAATGCTCCTGTAACAGCCATTTTTTGTTCAACCATTCCTCAATTTGGTTTTGGTCCTCTTTCGCAAAAGTCTTTTGTAGTTCAACATAGAGAAATTCTCGAATGCAAGCCATGCGGAATTCATGGATTTATAGCATGCCCAAAAGGACATTTTAAATGCGGGCAAATTGAAATTCCTGATTTATTAAATTCTTTGAAATAGATACATGCAATTCCGCACTGAAATTTATCCTTCCAACTGCAACTTATCTTTATCACACAAAGACCGCATTGTTTTTTTCGGTTCTTGTTTTACAGAAAATATCAGTAACAAATTTCTGCGCTATAGATTTCCTACGACGATGAATAGTCATGGTATAATTTTTAATCCTCAATCCATAGCCACAGCTCTTAATGATTGCATTGATAAAAGACGCTACAAAGAGTCTGATCTTGTAATGCATAGCGGAAAATATTGTTCTGTCAACCATCATGGTAAGTTTAACAACGCAGTATGTGCTGATATTTTAGTTTCAATTAATGATAATATTGAATGCACGCATTCTGAGCTAAAACAAGCAAGTGTTTTGTTTATCACTTTTGGAAGTGCATATGCCTATACAGACCGAGAATCTAATGAAGTTGTTGCTAATTGCCACAAGATTCCACAAACTCAATTTTCTAAAATTCTGTTAGATCATCAGAGCATAGAAAAAACAATAAATAATGTATTTATTCGGCTCATCAACCTAAATCCAACAATTCAAATTGTACTTACTGTTAGCCCTGTTCGTCATTGGAAAGATGGAGTGCAGGAAAATCAGTTATCGAAGTCCCACTTGATTGTTGCCTGCCATAATCTAGCCTCGATATTTAGCAATACAGTTTATTTTCCATCCTATGAACTTGTAATGGACGATTTGCGAGATTATCGTTTTTATGAAAAAGATATGCTCCATCCCAATTCAATAGCCGTCGACTATATATGGGGTAAATTGAAACATTGGTGTATAAATACCGAAACACTGCGGCTAATGGAGAAAATGGAACCATTGATTATGTTGGGTGAACACAGGTCAATTTCGTCAATTGATGAGGCAGATCATAAAATAAAAATATTAGAAAATGAGAGTAAAATCCTTGATTTGATTACCAAGCAGCGAATTAAGTGAGCACAGAAAACCAAGAAAGCCTTTCATTTTGATATGTTATTATTTTTTGTGTGTTCTATGATCACTATATCTTAGTCACCTCTCTGTAAGAAAAAACCAATTTGCAAACCAACCTTTCACAATTGTAATGAGAAAATTTTACTGTATCCTTTCGTTGTCTATGTTTTCATGGACGAGCATGATAGCTCAAACGTTTGCCAATTCATCTAATTTACTTCCGGGATCATTTCACAGTGGCAACTGCACTGGAGTTGTAGATATGGATAATGATGGTCTAGATGATATTGTAATTTTAGATGAAAGTACCAATCTTAAAGTGGATTATCAGCAAGGCAATTGAACCTTCACCGTGAGTGATTTTGGCACAGTTTCTGGCGATCAACAGTGGGGTATGGCAGTGGGAGATATTGATAATGATGGTCACAAGGATGTAATGTGCGGTGGTAGTTATGACAACGTGCATATAATCAATATCAATGGCCCAAGCGATTTTGTCCAAATTGAAATGACTTGGGCAAGTATTTTTATGCAAGCATGCAATTTTGCGGATATCAACAATGATGGTTGGTTAGATGGGTTCGCATGTCATGACGATGGTCATAGTGCAATACTTCAGAATATAGGTGGTGGTTCTTTGATAAATGGTTCTGCATTGATAGATCAAACTTTTTATCCGGAAATAAATGGAAATGATAATTCGGGCAACTATGGATCACATTGGTGTGACTTCGACCGCGATGGTGATATCGATTGTATGATTGCCAAGTGCAGACAGTTTATCAACAATCCACTTGACCCACGAAGAACAAATATTCTACTCGTGAACGATGGTAACAATAACTACGTGGATGAAGCACAAACTCGCGGATTGGTAAATTTACAGCAATCTTGGACAAGTGATTTTGCAGATCTCGATAATGACGGTGATTTTGATTGCCTCATCACAACTCACAGTGGCACCTTAGAAATTTATGAGAACAATGGTTTTGGATATTTTACAAATGCAACAATCGGATCTGGTTTAGAATTGGGAGGTTTTTATCTTCAAGCAAAAACTGCCGATTTCGATAATGATGGATTTGTTGATATAATACATTCTGGTGGCTCTCATCGTTATTTTAAAAACAATGGAGATTTGACTTTCACCGAAATGAACAATGTATTTCCTGCAATTGATGAAATGCACACTTTTGGAATAGGAGATTTGGATCATGATGGCTGGCTCGACTTATATGCTGGTTACGGCGACGGGTACAATGATCCTGATTTTGAAAACACTGACAAATTATTCATCAATAACGGTGGAGCAAATAATTTCATCGTTTTCGATCTTGAAGGCACAATGAGCAACAAGGGTGCTGCCGGGGCACTCATCGAAATTCATGGTCCCTGGGGTGTTCAAATTAGAGAGGTAAGAGATGGCGAAAGTTATGGAATTACCAATACATCAATGTGTCACTTTGGATTAGGCACAGCCACCGCTGTTGATTACGCCATAATTCACTGGCCCGCTGGAGGAATTCAAGTAATTGATAATCCAACTGTAAATGTATGGCATCAGATAACCGAAGGTGTTTGTGAAGCTCCTACTTCAACAATTTCTGCAGCCGGAAATACCTCGATTTGTCCAGGGCAATCAGTAGGATTAAATATTCTGACCTCAGGTGCCAATTATGTATGGAGTAACGGGTCTAGCAATGCAACATTATTAGCAACTTCTACTGGAAATTATCACATCATTTCGTGGGATGCGAGTGGATGTGGTTCAATGTCAAATACTATCAGCATTGATGTTGCTGCGGATGAAGTGCCAACAGTAGTTTCAAACGGAGAACTTAAGTTTTGTGAAGGAAATTCTATTGAATTGGTGTCAAGTGTAGGTCAAGCTTATTTGTGGTCCAATAATCAGGACTCACAGTCGATTACGATCACCGAAGCCGGAACCTATTCTGTTCAAGTAACAGGAAGCTGCGAAACATTGTCTTCTCAAGAAATAATAGTAGAAGTATTGAGTGCTCCCTCAACCCCAATAATTGATGATGTCACGATTCAAGAATCAACATCCGCTCAACTTACCGTTTCTGATGAAAATGCAAACTGGTATGATTCAGCAGATGCTGTTGAGCCTGTATTTACCGGGGCAACATACACCACACCACCACTTACCGAAACTACAAGTTTCTGGGTTGAGGAATACACCGTGCATGGAGGCCAAGAAGCACAAGGTGCTAAAGTGAATAACTCCACCGGACAATACCAAACCAGCAATTCATTTTATTTGAAATTTGATGTCTTCGAAGATGTTGTTATAAAAACAGTAAAGGTTTATAGTAGTTCTTCTTCTGATCGCACAATAGAAGTTATTGACGCCCAGCAACAGGTTGTAACCTCAGGTACTTATTTAATTCCAAATGGAGAGTCAGTAGTAACACTTGATTTATCAGTTCCTGTTGGCACAGGTTATGGAATTCGGGTTACCAATAATAATCCGGCATTATGGAGAGACAGAAATCTTGATCTTTTAACTCCTTATGATTATCCTTACAATATTGGAGATCTTCTTACAATCACAGGAACAAATGTTTCAGGAGACAACGTAGATAATTATTATTATTTCTTTTACGATTGGACTGTACAATCAGAACAGCGTATTTGTGTTGGCCCGCGCGAAGAAGTTCAGGTTATGATTGTTGGAATCGAAGAACTAGAAGGCACATCAAGATGGAGCCTGTATCCTAATCCAACGGAAGAGCAATTGAATATTTCTTTCAATAATTTAATACCGGGAATGATGTCAGTTGATATCATTGACCAAGTTGGACGAAATGTAAAGTCTACCTCTTGGAATTGCTCAACCGGGAACCAACAATTCCAATTGGATCTTGCTGGACTTCCGGCAGCCATTTATCACTTGCGAATCATCAAAGACGATTCAGTTGCCTCTTATCCTTTGATCAAGAAATAGAATATTGAGATTTTTAAACGAATATTTTTACAAAATGGCCCTCGTAATAGAGGGCTTTTTTTGTGTTGCCTTAAAAATATTCCAATACCAAAAGAATTGATAAGCCAACATAAATGAATTATATTCAATGTGTATAAAATATCATGAGTTACAGTGGTAAATTTCGTCGTTGTTAGTGTTTAGTCCAATGCAGAGAAACGGAATTGGATTAATACAGATGCCGTTACCTTCATAGTTTTATACCGTGTAATACATTCAATGTAGTCCAATTTCGGCTTTGCCTCATTGGACTATCTATTTAAGATAATCGGTATTATTAATCAGTGCTTTGTACCAATTAATAAAAGCGTTTGGTATAATATGCTTGACAAAATCGTTGGGCAATTGCCTCTAGATTTATCTAGAGGCAAATAATGAAGAAGTAATATTGGCTTTAGCCGAAATAGAAACTCATGTTTTTGGGTTTTGGTTAAAGCCAATTTCGTTGAATATTTCATAGCCTCCAGATAAATTTGGAGGCTATGGATAAGGAATTACAACATGATTGGTGAAGTCAATTTGAAATTGCCTTCAAATTGATTTCGAAGAAATGAGATTAAAAAAAATGGAATACATAATGCCGATAGAACAAAAGACAGGTCTAGTGAGACTACCAGCCAAGTTGGACTATCTATTTAGGATAATCGGTATTATTAATTAGTGCTTTGTTCCAATTAATAAAAGCGTTTGGTTTTAGTTCCGTGCCTCAAAGAATTAATAATGTTAAATCTTATGAATGTAATAAATTTAACACTTGCCCAATTCAATTTTGTTTACTTTTTATTCTTATTTGATTACCAAATCATAGAATATCTGAACTTAACCACCTTAAAACTTCGTCCTATGAATCGCTCTACCTACCTACCTACCTACAAGCGGTAATTCTTTTGTTATTATTTGTATATGCAAGTTTTGAAGCGAACTCTCAACAACAACCCGCTATCTTCTTCGACAATGCCGTTGAATCAGGTATTCAAGAAATGTTTTACAAACAAGACGCCGTATTGAACACCATGGACAGTCATCTCTACACTTGTGGAAGTACCTTGAACAGCAATGGTACATACGACATTCTTATAACCAAACACAATGGGTCGAACGTTCTTATTTGGTCCGTCACCTATTCAGGAAGTGGAAATTACAATGATTATGCAACCGATATTACCTTCGATTCATCGGGCAATATTTTAGTTTGCGGAAATTCTCAGGTAAGCTCAACTAATTATGATGCCTTGGTATTAAAATATGAGCCCGATGGAGATTTGCTTTGGAGCGATACATACAACGGTGCGGGAAATGGACCAGACGGACTCACCACGGTACTCACAGATGGCTCGAACAATGTTTATGTATGCGGAGGTGCTTTTCAAAGCATCGGCCAACTCACCAATATGTTATTGATAAAATACAATAGCAGCGGAACTGAACAATTCGCAAAAATTTGGAATAACAGCACATTCAATTTGCAGGATGGTGGATTTAGAATAATACTCAGTGGAAGTTCTGTTTTTTGTTATGGTGCTTCGCAAGTTGCTATTTCGCCCATTCAATGGAAATTGGCCTCCGTGCAATACAATCAAAGCACAGGAAATCTTGTGGGAAGTTCTACTAGTTATGGCGACAACGATCAGTTTACGGAAGTAAAAGATATTTTGCCAATCGGCAGTAACAACTTTATTGTAGCAGGCTATGTCAATGTTACAGGTCAGGGAAAGAATTTAAAAGTGACGAGGTTCAACCAAGAATTGACCAGTACATGGGATTATACTTTTAATGGATCGGCTAGTGGAGACGATGAGGCTACAAGTCTTGAAGTATCGGGAGGATGGCTTTCTGTGGGTGGTTACACAACCTTGTCGAATGGTACCAAAGACATCTTAGTAACCAAAAGGAATCACACAAGTGGAAGTCAGCAATGGCAAGTAGCGCTGGATTTTGAAGGGGAAGACGATGAGGCGGTTGATTTGTCGGGAAATTCTGCGGGCAATATTTACCTTAGCGGCAACAGCAAAAAACTTGGCAAATCTGATTACCTAATTGCCAAGATCAATGCTTCAAACGGAAGTATTGCATCTTCCAATCGATGGAGCGGACTTGCGGGCGAAAATGATTTGGTTTCCAATATGGTGATCAATGCTTCTGGAGAAATTTATGTAGCCGGCCAAGAGCAACTCACCAACGGAAGTTATCGTTATGCACTCACCCGATGGAGCGAACGCACAGTATTTGCACCCAAACCAACCGATGGATACAGTAGTCACAGTGGCTACATAAAAAACAATGGCCAATTGCGCAATGAAAATGGCACAGCCAATACTACTATTAAATATTACAATCAAAGTCACAGAGTAGCGACCTATATAAACGACACCTTAATAAGTTATCAATTGGTGCAGGCGATGGATACTACCAATGCCGATACAACGTTCAGAGTGAATATGATTTACATTGCGATGAAAGTAATAATTATACTTTTGGCCATTTTATCTTTTCCCTTCATATCAATTGGTCAATGGCAGATACTATCCGCTAACAGTTCAGCATTAGATCGGTACGGAGGTATTAGTTTTGTGAATGACAGCACCGGATTTGTAACTGTTACCACATATTCTAATCAAGATGCTTTTGGCTCATACATACTGAAAACATCGAATTATGGTGATTCATGGGATACTGTGTACAGTGCGTTGACAAATATTCAACTAACAGAGGTGCTAATTGAGGATGTGTTCTTTATTAATGAAGACATCGGTTGGGCTTCAGGTAACCTTATGCCTTTTATTCTTAAGACAACGAATGGAGGAGAGACTTGGATTCAACAAAACTTTAATATTTCTGGGCAACCAAATTTTCCATTTATAAAATTTTTTGATGAAAATTTTGGGATTGCACTCCCGCAATTTGATGGTCAACACGCTATATATACCGAAGATGGAGGTAGTAATTGGTCAGAACGAGATTCACTTACGGGTTATGATGTTTCCTTTCTTAATGATTGCAATTTTATCATAAGTTCATCAGGAAGGATAAAAAAGAATCTAGATTGTGAATTGAGCTTTCAAACGTTCCCCACATCTCAGCAGGGGAGTATTCCAAGAAGACATGGCCTAGTTGTTCATGCGTTCAATGACGAGACTTGGATTTTCGGGGCTATCGGAATTATTGGAAATAATAATTTCGCTTCAATCTTGAGAACAACGGATGCGGGCCAAACATTTTCTATTATTGATTTGTTCGAAATAGGTAATTGGGTAACGTGTTTTGAATTCTTAGATGAGTCAATCGGATTTACTAGCGTTGAAGCTGGGCCTGCTGTGCCGTGCAAAGTTTTAAAAACAATTGATGGTGGTCTGCACTGGCATTGTCAA
>Ga0105048_10011519_pt1 | contig 13946 bp, 13 predicted proteins | sample MAT05_FD_78382 | JGI IMG/M metagenome (GOLD analysis project Ga0105048, IMG submission 78382) | Freshwater microbial communities from Lake Fryxell liftoff mats and glacier meltwater in Antarctica - MAT-05 | ecosystem: Environmental > Aquatic > Freshwater > Ice > Liftoff microbial mat | place...
CGACAAACCACTGATGGGCAAGGTATTATCATCCCCGGCCCCGCCGGGCCGGTGGGTCACTCTCCGTGAGCATACCCGGGTCATTTCTCGCGAGTGCCGAAGTCGACTGGAACTACGATGAGGATCGCAGCCAAATCCGAACCGGCTTCGGCCCCGAAAACATCACCCGTCTGCGCCGCTTCGCGGTGGGTATCCTCAAGTCATTTCAGAAACCCGCCCAATCCATCGCCGCGATGATGCGCAAACTCACGTTCAGGACCCGTCTCGACTTCGACTACTTGCGGATGACTCAAAATGCGAGCGCCCGGGGACTCGCCTATTGAGAACAAATTTGCCGTGGGGGATTGCCCTTTGGTGTGTGCGAGCGCGGGAAATTTTGGGCAGGCAATGGCCTACGCCTGCCGGGCGCGGCGGCGGCCGCTAATCGTATTTGCGGGTACGAGTGCGAATCGACTGAAGGTGGATCGGATGCGCGCGATGGGCGCCGATGTTCATTTGGCGGGAGTGGATTTCGACGCAGCCAAAGTGGAGGCGCGCCGGTTTGCGGCAGCGGCGGGACTTCGATTTGTCGAAGACGGGCTGGAGGCAGCGACAGCGGAGGGGGCGGGGACGATTGGGCTGGAGTTGAGCCGGTTGGAACTGGACGCGGTGCTGGCGCCATTGGGGAATGGGACATTATTGGCGGGGGTGGCGCTGGCGTTACGGACATTGTCGCCGCGAATGGCAATTGCAGGGGTACAGGCGGCCGGGGCGCCGGCGATGACGGAGTCACTGCGAACGGGGAAGTTAGTAAGTCACGAACACATGGAGACAATCGCCGACGGGATTGGAGTGCGGATTCCAATTCCGGAGACGCTGGCGGACCTTCAAGGAATGACGGACGACCTAGTGCTGGTGGAAGAGCGGAGTATTCTGGCGGAGATGCGGTCAATATATCGGCTTGCGGGATTGGTTACGGAGCCGTCGGCGGCGGTGGGAGTGGCGGCATTGTAAGAGAATCCGGAGCCATATAAGGGGCAGCGGATTGGCACCATCATTTGCGGCGGAAACCTGACGCCGGAGCAGATGCGGGAATGGCTACCTTAGACCTTACGGACTAACCCACCCGCTCCGAGGGGTATTGCGAGAAGCATAGATTCTGCTTACGATTGACAGCCTGCAAGCTGCGGTCGTCCGCGTTGCAGGGAGATGGCGATGTTCAGCACCGGAAATATATTGCGAATGGTGGCCTGTTTGGTAGCGGGATTGTCGCCGTCAGCATCGGCCCTGACACTGGGGCTGGATTTCGTGACGACAGGGACGTCGGATATCTTCGGCGTCGGGACGACGACCGCGAATTATTCAGGTTATGGGTTTATCGGAATGACGACGGCGGAGATCCAGCAGGCGCTTTTGGACGCTGTCATCGAAGACTTTCGGGGGTACCCGACGGTGGGCGCGAATGGATTTAGCCCCCTGCAAAACGGTCTGGGCCTGAACATAAACTTCGCGCTGTCGACGAATCAATCGGCCCCGCTGAACGGCGACATGGAGTATTACTTTATAGCAATGGGCACGGGAATAAGTTCCTATCCGTTCCTCGGGCAGGCCTGTCTGGGATGCGTTCGGAATGCGGGCTTAACCCCGGCAAGCGTTAGCGTGGGCGCTTTGGTGGGGTCGGTACTGGTTGATAGCATCCAAACACTGGCCTTTTTGGCAAGTACAAATGCCGAGCGGATCAACCTACTGGCGGGTACGATATCCCATGAAATCGGCCATACCTTGTCGTTGGATCACTCCTTGAGCGCATTGGCAAATCCCGGAGCGGCTTCCTTCGACATTATGGCAACGGGAGTGTCCCCGACATTTATGCCGAATGGGGACCGTATTCTGAATAGGGCCTTTGGATATTCGCAGTTCGGTCAGTTGATTGATGCGGTGGGAACGCGCGCTGGCGATGAGATTCCGGAGCCGGTATCGATATGGTTGACAGGCGCCGGGATTCTTTTTGTTGCTGGAAGAGCGAGATTTCCCCGTTAATTGGCAATGGCGCGAAGAACGGCCTTCAATAGGGCCGCTTGCTGTTCGTCGCGGGTGATATCCGGTATGCCATCCAGAAGATGATGCCGGTAGTAGCCGAATTGGACGTGGTTGGCTCCGGGGATTTCGATCCAGTTGGTTGAAGGCGGAAGCAATTTGGCGTTAGCGCGAATGGCGTCAGGGCTGGCGATGCCGTCATGGCTACCGGATATTTTCGTGACTTTCAGGTTGATGCCGGAAAGATCAAAGTCGCGCGGATGAGTGGTCCCGATGAGTACTAGCCCGGCGATGTTCGCTGGTGACTCACGGGCGAAACGGGAAGCCAGCATGGCGCCACGGGAGTGACCGGCGACATACCAACGAGTGTTTCGGTTGGCGTTGACAGTGGCGGTGATCTGAGTGAAGAGGGCTGTGACCTGTGAATCGAGGCAAGCGCAACGCATCGGAAGGCGAATGAGATAGGCGGGGTGGCCGGCGGCGGCGACGTTCTTTAGTAGCGGAGTGTGAGCGTCAGGCTCCACTATGCCTCCCGGGAGGAAGATCACGCCAGTGGCGCGTTGGTTGGCGCGCGGTTGGAAATGATAGCCGGCGTCGTCGATGGCGACTTTGACGGCTGAATTCGAAGAAAGGGTGCCAGTGGGAACACCTTCCGCCTGATATCCCCAAATCATCCACGCCGTGAACGATAGACCGAAGAGTGGAAATAGAATGCGCAGGGATTTGCGAAGGCTCAGCTATTCAGCCTAACTGGTATTGTCGCCGATCCGGCAATAGGCGGCGAAACATGGCGGCCGGCGGCTCAGACTGAAGCGAACAGCGCCGACCCTGCGACAGGCCATCGACATTAACATGGGAGCCATTGACAGAGACACGATAGGCCATTTCCGCGCCGGACTCGCGAGCGAGGGAATCGAGCGGCCAATCGCTATTGGCGACCATTCGGATACCGCCCTCGCGAGCGATTAGAACGGTCCAGGCGGATTCACTACATCCAGCCTGGACCGCGGACCGGCCCCCTTCTAGGATCCGCGCCGCATTGTCGAGGAACCGGTCCATGTAAAGCTCTTCGACGTCCGGGGCGGATTCTTGAGACGTATAATGCAATCATGCTCCGACTCCTCTTATTGCTGGCTGTCTGTATGTTACCGGCACAAGTGAAGCGGCCGCCGGGGCACTTTGAGAACGACCGGGTGATGGTGGAGTCCGTGATCTACGTCGAGCGGGAGAGCGTCAAGCGGATGATCGGCAGCGACTTCGATGGGTCCGTCGCGGTGGTGGAAATTACGGTAACCCCGCGCGGGGGCGAGGCGCTGGACGTGGAGCGGGAAGACTGGACCCTGTTCTCCAATAAGGACGCGCAGAAGGCGCCGGCGTTTCATCCGAGCCAATTGGCGGGACAGGGGGCGATCATGGTCAAGCAGGAACGCAGCGGCGGGGGCATATCAGCGGGCGATAATCCGAACGGAACGGTGATTGGAGGTGTACCGGGAACGATGGGACGGCCGCGCTCCATGGGAAACGGCGGCGGAGCGGTGGGGAATACTGCTTCCGATGCAGTCGAGAACAAAATTGAGGCGAAGAACGATGCTGTTTCCAACCCAATTTTGGCGACGCTGAAATCGAAAGAGCTGAAATATGGCAAGTCGATGACGCCTGTGAAGGGTCTGTTGTATTTTTCACTCGAAGGAAAGCACAAGTTGAAGGATTTAGAGGTCTGGTACCGGGGACCGGCGGGCAAGTTCGTAATATCCTATAAGCCTTGATGCAAATTCACGAGTTGGATACACCGGCCCTAGTGGTCGATTTAGATGTGATGGAGCGGAACTTAAGCCGCATGGCGTCTTATACGAAGACGCATGGGTTGCGGCTGCGGCCCCACACAAAGACGCATAAAAGCCCAATGCTGGGCGCGCGGCAGTTGGCCTATGGCGCTGCCGGGCTTACGGTTGCGAAGGTCTCCGAAGCCGAAGTGATGCTGGCATCGGGCGCTAAAGACCTCTTAATTGCCTATCCGATCTACGGGCCGGAAAAGATGCGTCGCTTGGTAGAGGTGGCCAGAAAAACGACGGTCACCGTGTCGGTGGATAGCGTCGAAACAGCGCGGCCAATTGCGGAGGCAGCGGCGGCGGCCGGGATTACGATCGGAATCTTGGCGGAAGTGGACGCGGGGTTGCACCGGGTGGGCGTGCAGCCGGAGTTGTTTGTGGAGTTTCTGCAGGGGCTGGCGCCGTTGCGAGGAATCGAGCTGAGGGGGATGGCTTTTTATCCGGGGCATATCAAGAGTCCGGATTCGACCGCGCTGGCGGCACTCTCCACGCTGATTCAAGGGCTGGTGAGCGAGGCGGCAGCGGCGGGGTTCGCATTACCGATCGTTTCAGGCGGCACGACGCCCACGATGTGGCACTCGCACGAAGTTGCCGGGATGAATGAGATCCGGCCGGGGACGTACATATTCAATGATAGGAATGTCGTGCTATCCGGTGCGTGTACTTTGGGGGATTGCGCGGCCACGGTGATAGCGACAGTAGTTTCGACGAGCGTGCCGGGACAGTTTGTGATCGACGGCGGTTCTAAGACGTTTTCTTCCGACCGGGCGGCGGTGGAGGGATTCGGGATGTTCCTGGATGCGCCGGACGCGCTATTTGAAAAGATGAATGAAGAACACGGGTACGTGAAGCACGCCGGACATAAACGAAAAGTGGGAGAACGGGTGCGTGTGCTGCCGAACCATATTTGCGTAGCGGTAAATTTACATGAGCGAATTTATGGGGTGCGAGGGGAGGAAGTGGTGGAAAGCTGGACGGTGGAGGGGCGGGGCAAGCTGCAGTAGGCACAAAAAAGCGGACGCTTGCGCGTCCGCTTTTGCTGGTTTGTTGGAAAGTTACTCGGAAATCTTGTCAACGTGAACGGAGTCGCCGTCCACTTTGCCCATGATCGTCACGGCTTTGCCGTAGAATTTCTTGTCGACAGCGTCGGCGTTGTGGATTTTGATCACTTTGCCATCGGCGGTGACCAACACGGGCGAGCCGCCCTTACCGATACAGCTGGTGACGCAGCCGGCGTTTTCTTTGCCGGGGCCGTGCTTGGCGCCGCAGCCGGAGTCGGAGATCGAACCTTTGAGTTCGGCTCCGTAAATGCCCATCGCAGCGACAGACATGGCGAGAATTAGCTTTTTCATTTGATTGGTCTCCCTGGGTACTCGGACCCGGACGGTCCTTGATATCGAACTATACTCTACAGACTAGGCGGTACGCAACCGCTAAATGGGATACGAGACCGTCTCCTCCTTGGATGCATCCTTATAAGCTGCGTTGCAAATTAATTGATCCGTTGGAGGTGCTGAGGTCGAGAAGCGCGCCTCCGGCACCCACTTTTCCCTCCACTCGCTTCTTCGTTACTTCCCCCTCCACGGTGAAATCGCTGTTGATCGACGACCCGCTGGTTCGCGCGGCGATGTGGAAGGCGGAGCCGCCTGGCATCCTAACTTCGATGGATCCGTTGGACGTTGAGGCACGAACGTCGTTCTTCAGCCCGGAAGGCAGGCGGAGTTCAATGCTGCCGTTGGTGGTGGAGAATCGCATCTTCCGGTCGTCGGTGGAGCGTGTCATGGCGGCGACGATGGCGCCGTTGGTAGTGGTTGCTTCCATCGGCCCCTGGATGTCGGCCATCTTGATGCGGCCATTCGTCGTCCTGGCGGTTGCCGCGCCGATGAGGCCGACGAGTTCAATCGTCCCATTCGTGGAAGTGGCGGAGACGGACCCGTTGACGCCGGACACCCGGACGGAGCCATTGGTAGTGCGGAGGTTGGCGGCGCCATCAGTGCCGTTGACGCGGAGGGAGCCGTTGGTGCTCTTAATCAGTTCGAGGACGACCTGCTTGGGAACGCGGATTTGATAGCGCGCTCCGGAGTTGCCGCCGCGGTCGAGCGGAGGGACGGTGCGAATGGTGACCGAATCGGCGCCCCGGGAGATATCGATCTTCACCTGTTGGAGGCGTTCCTTCGTGCCGGCGAAGCGGGCGCCGTCGATTTCTATTTTTGGCTGATCCCACGCAGTGATCTCCACCGCGCCGTTGAAGTTCTCCAGGAGCAACCGGCTGCCCGGTTTGCAGTCGTAGGAGTAGTGGAAGGATTCCTCTTCCTTCGAACCAATGGAGACATCGTCAATATCGATATCGCAGCCGGCCAGTCCAAGAGAGGCGGCGAGAACGGCGTACAAAAGTGGCTTCCGCATGGGAAGGAATACGGAATCGGGCCGAAAAAGTTCCGTGGTATTCTGAGGCTTAAACTCCCCTTCCCGCCACTTTCGTCAATTCCCAATATTATGAAAAAGCTCCTAGCCCTCAATCGAGGCGAGATCGCCATTCGTATCTTACGCGCCGCCAATGAGTTAGGCCTGAAAACAGTCGCTGTTTATTCCAAGGAAGACCGGCTCAGTCTGCATCGTTTTAAGGCCGACGAAGCCTACGAAATCGGCCAGAATCTAGGCCCTGTTCAGGCCTATTTGGACGTCGATGGAATTTGCGCTTTAGCGGCGGCCAAGGGTGTTGACGCCATACATCCGGGGTACGGGTTTTTGTCGGAGAACCCGGCGCTTCCTCGCGCTTGCGAAAAACACGGATTGACTTTCGTCGGACCACGAGCGGAACTGTTGGAAACGCTGGGCGACAAAACGGCTGCCAGACGCTTGGCGCAGAAGGCTGGCGTGCCGGTGATTTCCGGGACCGAAAAGCCGGTTTCCGGCTTGAAAAAGGCCGCCGAAATGGCCGCGAATATCGGATTTCCGGTGATCATCAAGGCGGCATTCGGCGGTGGCGGGCGCGGGATGCGCGTCGTTTTGGAACCCTCCGAACTGGAAGGCCGGCTCGCCGAGGCCCAGCAGGAGGCGGCCGCGGCATTCGGTAATGGCGCCGTTTTTATCGAACGCTATATTCGCCGGCCTCGCCACGTGGAAGTGCAGATCATGGCGGACATGCACGGCAACATTTTGCATTTGCATGAGCGCGATTGTTCCGTTCAACGCCGGCACCAGAAAGTTGTGGAGGTCGCGCCGGCGATTGGGCTGGACCCGCGGATCCGGCGCGAACTAGCGGATGCGGCGGTAGCGCTGGCCCGGGCGGCGAACTATGAGAACGCGGGAACTGTCGAATTCCTGGTGGACTCCGATAGCGGCGAGTGGTTTTTCATTGAAGTCAATCCGCGGGTACAGGTGGAGCATACGGTGACGGAGTTAGTCACTGGAATCGACATTGTACAAACACAAATACTGATTGCGCAGGGCCATAAGCTACACGGCGAGAAGATCAATCTGCCGGCGCAGGAGGACGTTCCACTCCATGGGACGGCGATTCAATGCCGCGTCACAACGGAGGATCCAGCGAATAACTTTCTGCCGGATTACGGGAAGCTGCAAACGTACCGCTCTCCGGCCGGATTCGGTATTCGGCTCGACGCGGCGAGCGCATACGGTGGAGCCGTGATCACGCCATTCTATGACTCTCTGCTGGTCAAAGTGACCAGTTGGGGAAGAACGTTCCCGGAAGCATGCAGCCGCATGGACCGCGCGTTGCGCGAGTTCCGAATTCGCGGCGTGAAGACCAATATTCCCTTTGTTGAGAACGTCGTCAATCACCCGGACTTTCAGAGTGGAAACATCACCACCAACTGGCTGGCCGAAACGCCGGAACTGTTTAAGTTCACGGCCCGAAAAGACAGGGCGACGCGGATCCTGTCCTACCTGGCGGAAGTGAATGTAAATGGAAACCCCGAAGTGAAGGGTCGCCTGGTTCCGGCCGAATGTAAACCGGCGCCGCTACCGGTGGACAACCCGCAGCCCCCGCCACGCGGATCGAAACAGGTATTGGATGAGATGGGGCCGGAGAAGTTCGCCGCTTGGCTGCGCTCGCAAAAGCGATTGTTGCTGACCGACACTACTATGCGCGACGCGCACCAATCTCTCTTCGCGACTCGGGCTCGCACTTACGATCTCAATCGAGTCGCAAACTTCGCCGCGCACAACATGAGCGGCCTGTTCAGCCTGGAAATGTGGGGTGGCGCGACGTTCGACGTCTCCATGCGATTCCTGCTGGAAGACCCTTGGCAGCGGCTGCGGATGCTGCGCGCGGCCATCCCTAACATCTGCTTGCAAATGCTGTTGCGGGCGTCGAACGCCGTCGGGTATACCGCGTATCCCGACAACGTGGTGCGTGAGTTCATTTACGGCGCCGCCGAGAATGGCATGGACATTTTCCGGGTGTTCGATTCTCTGAACTGGATTCCCAACATGAAAGTTCCGATGGAAGCCGTCCGCAAATCAAACAAGGTTTGCGAGGCGGCAATTTGTTATACCGGCGACATTCTGGATCCGAAGCGCGATAAGTACTCGCTCGCCTATTACGTCAAGATGGCAAAAGAGCTGGAGAAGATGGGCGCGCACATCCTGGCGATCAAGGATATGGCGGGTCTTTGCCGCCCGTATGCCGCGCATAAGTTAGTGAAGACGTTGCGCGAAGAGACGGGCCTGCCGATTCACTTTCACACGCATGATACAAGCGGGATTAACGCGGCATCCATCTTGAAAGCGGCGGAAGCGGGAGTGGATGTCTGTGACGCGGCTCTGGCATCGATGAGCGGTACAACCAGCCAGCCAAATCTAAACTCAATTGTGGCGGCATTGGCAAATACGCCGAGAGAGACGGGGCTGAATCTCGATTCGTTGAATCAGGCCAGCGATTACTGGGAAGCTGTCCGCGCCTGGTACAAGCCATTCGATAGCGGCCTGAGTTCCGGTACGGCAGAAGTGTATTTGCATGAGATGCCGGGCGGACAATTTACGAATCTGAAGGAACAGGCGGAGGCGATGGGGTTGGGCCCCAAGTGGGGAGAAATAGCCCGGACCTACGCCGAAGTTAACCTGGCATTTGGCGACATCGTCAAAGTGACGCCGTCGAGCAAAGTGGTTGGAGATATGGCCATCTTCCTGGTGTCTCACGGACTAACAATCCACGACATTCAAAAACTGCCGGTCGACCATACGCTGACGTTACCCAACTCGGTAATCGACATGTTCGAAGGGTCGCTCGGGGAGCCTCCCGGGGGCTGGCCGAAGAAGTTGGCAAGCATCATTTTAAAAGGCGGAAAGCCGCGCAAGGGCCGGCCGGGCGCGCATTTAGCGCCTATCAACATCGCGGAAACGGCCGGGGTGGTGGAGAAGAAGATCGGGCGGCGACCGAGTCGAACGGACGTTTTGAGTTACTTGATGTACCCGGATGTCTTCCTGAAGTTCGCGAAGGCACACGCGTCGTATGGAGATTTGGAGGCGCTGCCTACGCCTCAGTTTTTCTATGGAATGCCGCGGGGAGAGGAGATCAACGTCTTCATTGAAGATGGTAAGTCGCTGATTATCAAGTACCTCGCGACGAGCGATCCGCATCCGGACGGGACGAGAACAGTTTTCTTTGAGCTTAACGGGCAGCCGCGGGAGATCACGGTGCGCGACCGCAGCCTGCAACCGACGGCGGCAGCGCGATTGAAGGCCGATCCAGCAGAACCTGGACAGGTCGGCGCGCCAATTCCTGGAGCCGTGTCCTCCATCGCCGTGGAAGTCGGACAGAAGTTGGAGAAGGGTGAACGGCTGTTGGTGATGGAAGCGATGAAGATGCAGACGACGGTGTACGCACCCATAAGTGGAACCGTGAAGCAGAAATTAGTCAATCCCGGGGCTCAAGTTGAATCGAAGGATCTTTTGATCGTGATCGGATAGCATGGCGTCATGACCACCGCCTACCAGTTGGCCCGGCGCATCGCCATCACCGGGATGGCTGTTAGTGGCGCGTTGGCGGTGGTGAAAATAACGATTGGACTCGCGGCCGGATCGGCCGCTACCGTAGCAGATGGCGTTGAGTCGGCAGCCGATGTTTTTGCGTCCGGACTGCTGATTTTAGGGCTCACGCTGGCAGCCCGGCCGGCGGACCGGAATCACCCCTATGGCCATGGCCGGTTTGAAATTCTCACGGGGTTGGCGATCGGGATGATGCTAGGCCTGACCGGGGCTGGAATTAGCTATCGAAGCTATTTGAACATCGGACACACCGGCGCGCCGCCGCTGGCGTTCGCGATTTGGCCACTGGTCATTTCACTCGTGGCCAAGGCAATACTGAGTTACTACAAACTTCGCATCGCCAAGCGGATCCAATCCGGGGCGTTGGCCGCGGACGGCAAGAATGACTTTGTCGATGTGATCTCCGGGTGCACCGCGCTGGCGGCGTTGGGACTTACTTTATACGATCCGGGACGCTTCGCCAATGCCGATCCGATTGGCGGCTTCCTGGTTGGCGGAATCGTGCTGTTCCTGGGATTGCAAGTAATGTGGGAGACGTCTGCACAGTTGGTCGACACAATGCCCGATGACACCAATCTTACGGAATTGAGGCGGGTTGCGATGGCGGTGCCCGGCGTTCAGGACGTGGAAAAGATCCTTGCGCGAAAGACCGGGCTGCGCTGGCATGTCGATATGCACATACACGTGGATCCATTGATGACCGTCCACGATTCTCACATTGTAGGCGGGAAGGTGAAGTCCGAATTGCGCGGGAAATTGGGATGGATCGAAAACGTCCTGGTGCACGTCGAGCCGTTTGAACCGCGCCACTAATTCGGATAGACTGCTACAGCCATGTCAGACTCTCCGATTTCGCGCCGCTATTTTTTCTTTGGAGCCGCCCTCGCCGGAGCCGTACCGGCCGCCGGATTCGGCAGTACGCCCTCGTTGAAGGCACTCGGGTACAAATCGCCAAACGAGAAGCTAAATCTCGCGGCGATTGGAGCGGGCGGGCAACCAGCGTCCGACCTTCGAACCGCCCATGCCGGCATAGAGAACGTGGTCGCGCTCGCGGACGTCGATTGGACTCGTGGGCAGGACTCGTTCAAGCGCTTCCCGGACGCAGTCAAATACAAAGATTTCCGGCAGATGTTGGACAAGCACGGCAAAGATATCGACGCCGTGATCGTTGGTCCGCCCGATCACATGCATGCCACCTGCGCGCTCGCCTGCATGCAACTCGGCAAGCACATTTATGTTGAGAAACCCCTCACGCGCACCTCGTGGGAGGCCCGTTTCCTATGGCAGGCGGCCGAAAGATATAAGGTCGCGACCCAGATGGGTAACCAGGGATATTCGCACGACGCGACGCGCGTGGCGGCGGAGATTATCTGGTCCGGCGAGATCGGCGATGTCACGGAAGTGCATGCCTGGACGGGACGCCCATCGTGGCCGCAGGGAATGGCCGAGGTCGCCGCCACATCGCCGGTACCCGGCACCCTCGATTGGGACCTCTGGCTGGGAGGCGCCGCCGCGCGGCCGTTTACCGCCGGAGATAGCGTGTATAAGGAGTTTGTCACTACCCGTAACGCCCGATACGGCCGCACGGGCGGCGACAACTTCGGCTTCTATCTTCCCTTTAATTGGCGCGGATTTTATGACTTCGGGTCGAGTCTGATCGGCGACTGGGGTGTTCATATTCTCGGTCCGGCAAACTGGGCACTCCAGCTCGGGCCGGAGTATCTTCGCAGTGTTGAATGTGTCAAGAAAGACTCCTTGCCTGCCTTTACGTTTCCGGACGTCCTGACAATAAAGTATGAGTTCGGGCCACGGCCCGGAATGCCACCAGTAACTATCTACTGGTATCATCATGGCGCTGGTGACGCCTATTTGCCGCCCGGTATGACGGCCGATGAGGCGCGCAAACTTCCCGGCCAGGGGCCCCAAGTCGGACCTGTCGCGCCGACCGGTCGCCCCGCCCCGAACCGGCCGGTTCAAGCCAGCGGCTACAATGAAATATTTGTAGGCTCCAAAGGCTATTTGGGCACCAGCGGTCGCGGCGAAGGCGTCGGACTGCTCCCGGGCGCCCGCTGGGCGGAATACAAGCTCCCCGCTCCGTACCTATCGCGTTCGCCCGGAGCCAGTACGGGCAGCAACCACGCGGCGCACTGCCGCGACTGGGTTCGCGCCTGTAAGGGCGGCGCGCCGGCGTGTTCCAATTTCAGTATCGCGGCCAAGTACACCGAGTGGCTTGTGCTGGGCGCCGCCTCGGTTCATGTAGAAGGCAAGTTGCTATGGGACAACAGGAAGGGCGAATTCACAAATAGTCGCGAGGCTAACAAGTGGGTCAAGCCTGTGTTCCGCAAAGGTTGGGAACTCAAGCTATGACTTCGCGGATGACATGCCCGTGAACATCGGTTAGGCGGCGATCGATTCCGTTGTGGCGATACGCCAGTTTCTCGTGATTCAACCCGAGTAAGTGGAGTACCGTGGCGTGTATATCATAGCCGTAGATGGGATTTTCCGCCGGCTTGTACGACCACTCGTCGCTCGCTCCATACGTCATGCCACCCTTCAGCCCGCCTCCGGCCAGCCAGGAAGTAAACGTGAAGGGATTGTGATCGCGGCCCTTCGAGCCCTGGCTGCACGGCATACGGCCGAATTCCGTGGTCCAGTAGACGATGGTGTCATCCAAGAGTCCTCGTGCTTTCAAGTCCTTAAGCAGGGCCGCCGCCGGTTTGTCCATCTCTGTGCCCATTTGGCCGTGGTCCTTCGCGATGTCCTCATGACTGTCCCAATTGCGACGCGGGAATCCGTTATCGGCGCCGCTCCAAACTTGTACAAATCGGACGCCACGTTCCAGCATGCGCCTGGCGATTAGGCAGTTTCGCCCAAAGTCCTCGGTGATCTTCTCGTCCAACCCGTAGAGCTTTCGAGTCGCATCCGTCTCCTTCGAGATATCGAGCACCTCCGGTGCACTAACTTGCAGATGCGCCGCCATTTCATAAGACGCGATCCGCGCCTCCAGGCGCGAGTCATCCTCACGTGTTTTCAAATGCGAACGATTTAGTTCCGCGAGTACCCGCAAACCTTCCTTCTCACTCGCCTTTGTGATGAAACGGGCAGTTTCCGGCGGGTTTAAGTCATAGATCGGATTCGCACTGGCCGCGCGAATCATTGTGCCCTGATGGCCCGCGGGCAGAAAGCCGTTCGACCAGTTTCCCGGGCCATTCGGGGCATATCCGCGAGCATCCGGAAGCACCACGAAATCGGGCAAATTCCGGTTCATGCTGCCGAGCGCGTACGAAATCCAGGAACCCATACTCGGGTACCCTGGCAGCACGAAGCCCGAGCCCTGGAGAAACGTCGCAGGCCCATGAACATTGGACTTGGAGATCATGGAAGGAAAGAAGGTCATGTCGTCGACACAGCTTCCAAGGTGCGGCACCAGCGAACTCATCCACTTCCCGCCCTGGCCGTACTGCTTCCAGTCCCAGGGGCTTTTCATCACCGCGCCGGGGACACTTTGGAAGAGCTCTACTTTTTCGCCCGGATCCCACGCCTCTCCGTTTTTTGCGATGAGCCGCGGCTTGTAGTCAAAGGTATCGCACTGGCTCGCCGCGCCGGACATGAATAACTGGACAACGCGTTTGGCTTTCGCTGGATGGTCCAGCGGCCGCCCATCCGCCGCGCGGAGCAGATCCGCCAGTGCAATGCCGCCAAGTCCGCCACCGGAGTTCCAAAGAAAGTTACGACGAGTCATTGCGCTTAGTCCACAAATAAGAATTCGTTGCTGTTCAATACCAGCCGGGCAGCGTTTGCCAGCCCGTGTTGTGTCGCATAATCGGTCAGGATCCGCAACTCCTGCTCCTTCGGCTCCCGTTGCAGAGCCAGCCGATACAACGCTGCGACACTCCCGGCTCGCGCCGCCAAATACTCAGCCTGTTTCACTAACAATGGGTTATTCAAGAGAGCCAATGCCTGGATCGCCGTGATCGTCGTATTTCGCTTCGCCGTCATCGTGGAAGGATCCGGACAATCCAACCGCTCCATCAAAGGGTCCGGCGCGCTTCGAACCAGAAAGCGATAAACGCTCCGCCGCCTGCTGCC
>Ga0105048_10011520_pt1 | contig 13946 bp, 11 predicted proteins | sample MAT05_FD_78382 | JGI IMG/M metagenome (GOLD analysis project Ga0105048, IMG submission 78382) | Freshwater microbial communities from Lake Fryxell liftoff mats and glacier meltwater in Antarctica - MAT-05 | ecosystem: Environmental > Aquatic > Freshwater > Ice > Liftoff microbial mat | place...
AAATCTGAAAATTCTCAAAAATGTGCTAACGTTACCGTCCGTGATGGGTCTACGACCCGTCACAAGAGAGACCCACCATTTGTTTTGATTTTTTTTCAGTCGGGTCATAGACCCGAATGGGACGTGGCCCTTCAGGCCGAAGTCCCCTTCAGATTTGGAGCAAATCTGAAAATTCTCAAAAATGTGCTAACGTTACCGTCCGTGCCGGGTCTACGACCCGTCACAAAAAAAGACCCACCATTTTTTTTGTTTGAGTCGGGTCGCAGACCCGACTCAAACAAAAAAAAGCGGAACTAGTCCGCTTTCTCCAAAAGTATCTGCATTATTAGCTTGCAATTTTCAGCAAGCTCAATTTCGATTGGTTAAATTTATTTACAGCGTATTCCAATGTGAGATGAAACGATTTTACATCGCCTGTGCTAGGTAGTTCAAACATGGCGTCGGTGAGCAGTGCTTCGCAAATTGAGCGAAGGCCACGTGCACCAAGTTTAAAGTCCAATGCCTTTTCTACAATAAAATCGAGCACCTCATCATCAATATTTAGTTTGATATCTTCAATTTCGAACAACTGCTTATATTGCTTAATAATAGCGTTTTTAGGTTGCACTAAAATTGCGCGTAGCACTGTGGCGTCTAAAGGGTCGAGGTGTGTGAGTACTGGTAAGCGACCTATTAATTCAGGAATTAAACCAAAGCCTCTCAAGTCTTGAGGAGCAATATATTGCAGCAGATTTTCGCGGTCAACGCTATCAATATCATCGTTGCGTTTAAAGCCAATAAGTTGTGTTGCGGTGCGGCGTGCGATAATTTTTTCGATACCATCAAAAGCACCTCCACAAATAAACAGAATATTCTGTGTATTTACTTTCACCATTTTTTGTTCAGGGTGCTTGCGTCCGCCTTGAGGTGGAACCATAACTTCGGTGCCTTCTAACATTTTTAGCAATGCTTGCTGAACGCCTTCGCCGGAAACATCTCTGGTAATAGAAGGATTATCGCCTTTACGGGCAATTTTATCTATTTCATCTATATATACAATACCTTTTTCGGCAGCGGCAACATCGTAATTACAAACTTGCAGCAACCGCGATAAAATACTTTCTACGTCTTCGCCCACATAACCAGCTTCGGTAAACACTGTTGCATCTACAATGGCGAAAGGAACATTTAAAAATTTAGCAATTGACCGAGCCAATAATGTTTTGCCAGTTCCTGTGCGACCAACTACCATGATATTCGATTTTTCAATCTCCACATCATCGTTAGTTTTTTGGTTTAGGCGTTTGTAATGGTTGTAAACAGCAACCGACAAAATTTTCTTTGCCTCATCTTGCCCAATAACATAGGTATCTAGAAAATCTTTGATAGCACGAGGCTTCATTGAGTTAGCTAAGGCGAATTTATACCGTTTAACAGGCTGTAAAAGTTCGTCCTCAACCAATTGCTGCGCCTGCGTTACACAGGTTTCACAAATATGTCCTTCTTGACCGGCTATGAGCATTTTTACATCCTCTTTTGGCCTTAAACAGAAGGAACAATGGGCAGTTTCTTTTTTCTTCATGCTACTTGTTCAAATCAAATTTACCCTTTTTTGGGGTCTTTTATTAATACTTCGTCAATCATACCATATTCTTTAGCTTCGGCAGAACGCATCCAATAATCGCGATCAGAATCTTTCTCCACCTTTTCGAATGGCTGTCCGCTGTGTTTGCTAATGATATTATAAAGCTCGGTTTTTAATTTCAGAATTTCTTTCAAGGTTATCTCCATGTCGCTGGCTTGGCCTTGCGCTCCGCCCAATGGTTGGTGTATCATCACACGTGAGTGTGCCAAACCTGAACGCTTACCTGCTGTGCCTGCACACAATAATACGGCAGCCATAGATGCGGCAATACCTGTGCAAATGGTTGCAACATCGGGTGTAATGTAGTGCATGGTGTCATAAATAGCCAAACCGGAGTATACCACACCGCCTGGACTATTAATGTAAATTTGAATATCTCTTTTTGCATCAACGCTCGATAAAAATAATAACTGAGCCTGAATTACATTAGCAACATAATCGTCGATGGCAGTTCCCATAAAAATGATACGATCCATCATTAATCGCGAAAACACATCGAGTGCCTGAGCGTTTAACTGACGTTCTTCAATAATGTAAGGCGTAAAGTTGGTAACATGCATACTACTTGTTTTCATGTAACTGTCTAGCCCATTGCTACTCATGCCTAAATGTTGTACGGCATACTTGCGAAATTCGTTATTCTGCATACGCTTCTTCTTCTTTTTTAGTTAATTGTTGAAATGCTTCTAGGGTAATAGGTTGCGGGTTAATTGTTATAAATCCTTTAATTACATCAAAAAATCTTTTTTGTGCAACACGGTCGTGCATAGTTTCTACAAATTTCGTGTCTTTTAACTGCGTTTGCGTAATATATTGAACAAGCTCATCGCCCATTTGGCCGTAGCTTGCACGCACGGTGTTTACTGCTTCCTGAATAATTTCTTCGTTGGTTACGCTCAACTCGTGCGATTTTTGAACTTCGCGATAAATGAGCGATTGTTTTAATTTGGTTAAGAAATCGGCAAATTCTGCTTCGAAATCAGTTGCTGCAATATCTTTTTCATTCGACTTACTGAACCACTTTCTAAGGAAGACATCAGGAAGCGGCACTTCGGTTGTATCGATAAGATATTTAAATAGCTCGTTTTCGAGTGTAACTTCTGTAGCGATGTTGATATACTGCGAAATTCCCGCGCCAATTTTTTCGCGCAACTCAGTCTCCGTGGCTATTGCACCGAATTCTTTGCTTATAGCCTCGTAAAAATTATCGTCCAATTCTGCCGGAAACATTCTTGCAATTTTGTCGATTTTAAACTCGAATTTCGAGCTAACACTTTCAACAGATTCTTCAGTTGCTTCGGTTAAATGCAATATATTTTTAGCAATTTTCACTTTATCTCCTATAAAGACGCTAAACACATCGTCAATATTTTTAACATCATCTTGTTTTGCACCTAAAAACATAGATTGGAAATCGGCATGCAGCATTTGCAGGTTAAAATACGTTTCTGCGTTTATACCGTCTGCTTTCGGCGAGCCATCATCATTTAATTCGAGTGCGTGTGCATAAACCACATCATTTTCTTCGATGGTATCAACATCTTTACGTTCGCCATATTTAATTAAAATGCGCTGAAACTCTTGCTCAACTTCTTCGGGTTTAGCATCTATTTGATAGCGCGTAAGTGTTTTGTTTTTGTTGAGGTTTATAGTCAAATCTATAGCAGGTTGAACACCAATTTCATAGGCAAATTGGTAGGTTTTAGCTTCGCTGATGTTTAAGCCTAATTCAGCTTCAACAGGCAGTGCATCGCCTAAAAGTTCATAATTATTATCTTTTAGGTAGGCATTCATTTGTTCGTTAACAATTTTATATAATTCGTCGAGCATTGCGCTATCGCCATACATTTTTTTAACCATTCCTGATGGAACATGCCCCGGACGAAACCCAGAAATTTGCGCTTTTTTGGCAAGGGTTTTTAGCGACTTTTCGAAACGGTCACGGTAATCTTCGTTAGCAATAGTAAAACGCACAATGTTGTGCTGTAAGCCTAAATTTTCAATTGAAATATTCACTGTTTGGAAGTTGTTATAGTGTAAAGTAATAGAATGTTTTTTGGTTCCCTGAATCTTAAAAAAATGTTTGCAGGGTAAAAAACAGAAAGTCTGAGGAATACAGACTTTCTGTCGAGGTAATGGTGCGGGTGGAGGGACTCGAACCCCCATGCCTTGCGGCGCCAGATCCTAAGTCTGGTATGTCTACCAATTTCACCACACCCGCTAATGGCAACCACAACGGTTGATATTAAGGTTTTGCCGGCAGTTAAAGCTATAAACTGCATTAATTGCGGCACAATTATAAGGTAATTGATTGATTAAAAAAAAAAGAACGCTTTTTTTTCGGCAGGCCGATAATTTACCATCTGCTGCCTGCTTTTAAAAAAGAGATGCAAAGGTACAAATTAGATGTCAATTAGTGTATAGTAACGATAAGTTTCTTGTATATTCACCTTTTTAAAGGCTTATGCGACCGATTTTAATAGGATTATTATTAGTTTTTTGCGAATGCTCATGTACTTCTGCGCTGCTGCCTGCTTATGTTTTACCTAAACCAGATCATATTGTAGTTGTATTTATGGAGAATCATAATTATCTCGAAATTATTGATACTATTGATGCTCCGTTTATTCATGCCTTAGAAGCAGATTCAAACACTGCTTTTTTTACTAATAGTTATGCGCTCGGCCACCCAAGTCAGCCCAATTATATTATGTTTTTTTCTGGTGATAATCAAGGGGTGATTAATAACGACAGGCCGTCTGTTTCGTTTAAAGCCCCAAACCTAGCGGCACAGCTGGAGGAGGCTGGATTCACGTTTACTACCTACAGCGAAGATTTGCCTTATGTTGGATTTGATGGTGATACAATTGCACATTATGTGCGCAAACATAACCCTGTAACAAATTGGATGGGGACTGCGCAAAAACAAGTTGATTCAAATGTTAACCAACCGTTTACAGCGTTTCCAACCAATTACAACGATTTGCCCACCGTAAGCTTTGTAATTCCCAATTTGATAAATGATATGCATGACGGTACCATTGCGCAAGGCGATACCTGGTTACAAACCTATTTTGCAGGCTATATAGAATGGGCGAAAAACAACAACAGTTTGTTTATACTCACTTTCGACGAGGGGAGTTATGCCTATGATGGCGATCATATTATTACTTTGTTTACAGGTGATCATGTAAAAGGAGGATATTATGATACCTATATTAACCACTATACTATTTTGCGAACAATACAAGATTTGTACGCGTTAAAACATGCAGGTTATAGCAGAACCCATTTCCCTATTTCGGAATGTTGGGACTAGGCAATAAAAAAGATTTATTTACGCATCCATCTCGCTTAATTCTAACCATCGCAGCGATTTTTTATCCAGTTTTTCGATAGTTGCTGTTAGGTTGGCAGAAATTTTAAATAAATCTTCATGCGATAAATTGGGATGATTTAAATCTTGTTCTAAATTAGCTTTTACTGTTTCTAATGCCGCAATTTCATCGTCCAACAATTTGAATTCATGTTTTTCTTTGAAGCTCATTTTATGTTTTTTTACAACGGGTGCTTCCGCAACAACAATTTTTATTTCCGCAGATATTTCTTTTTTAGCTGCAGCTTTGTCGTCATCCGATTTCTGCGATTTTACGGCATCTTGGTAAATACGCCAATCAGAATAATTACCAGGAAAATCTTTTATAATTCCATCACCTTCAAACACAAATAAATGTTCTACCAACCTATCCATAAAATACCTATCATGACTCACAATTAATAAGCATCCTTTAAAGTCGGCCAAAAAATCTTCGAGAATACTCAACGTTAAAATATCGAGGTCGTTAGTTGGCTCATCAAGAATTAAAAAATTGGGATTTTTAATTAAAATTGTCATTAAATATAAGCGCCGTTTTTCGCCGCCGCTCAACTTACTTACAAACGCATATTGTGTTTCTGGTTCAAACTGAAATTTTGTTAAAAGTTGCGATGCGCTTAGCTTTGAGCCATCTGCCAACGGAATAAATTCCGCAATATCTTTCACCACTTCTAATACGCGTTTATCTTCTTTCAACAACATACCTTCTTGCGAATAATAACCGTAAACAATTGTTTCGCCTGTAGTTATTTTTCCGCTGTCGGGCTTTTCTAATTCCATAATTAAATTGAGGAAAGTAGTTTTGCCGATACCGTTTTTGCCAACAATACCAACTTTGTCATATTGCTTAAATAGGTAAGTAAATTGATCTGCAATTTTTAAATCACCAAATGCCTTCGACACTTTAATCATCTCCAGTACTTTTCCACCCATGCGTGTCATTTTAACATCAAGGGTTAATTGGTCTTCTTTTTTGCGGGCCGTTGCTCTGGCGGCAATATCTTCAAAGGCATCTAAACGCGATTTACTTTTGGTAGTACGCGCTTTTGGCATGCGGCGAACCCATTCTAATTCGCGGCGATAAGTATTTTTTACTTTATCTAATTCGGCGGCTTCTACCATGTCGCGGTGCGCCTTTTTTTCAACATACAACGAATAATTGCCTCGATATTGAAAAATTTTACTGTCTTCCATTTCTATAATCTCGGTGCAAACGCGGTCTAAAAAATATCTATCGTGCGTAACTAGCAACAATGTCATGTTTTTTAAACTTAAATATTCTTCCAGCCATTCAACCATGCCGATGTCGAGGTGGTTGGTAGGCTCATCCATAATTACAAAATCAGGTTCTTCTATGAGCAATTTAGATAATGCGATACGTTTTTTTTGACCACCGCTTAAAGTGCTCACTGTTTGTTCGAGGTCAATTATTTTTAACTGACTCAATATTTGTTTAATGCGGAGTTCGTAATCCCAAGCGTTTAGCACACTCATTGCTTCGTGCGCTTTTTCTAAAGCCGATGCTGTAACATCGTTATAGTCGTGTTCTTGAGCCAACAGCGCTTGTTCGTATGCCTTTATGGCCTTAATTGCCGGCGCATCGCTGCTGAGTACGTTATCAATTATAGAAAGATTTTCGTTCAAAAGCGGTTCCTGATCAAGGTAGCCAGTAGTAATGCTTTTGTGCAAACGCACTTTACCACTATCGGCAATATCTTTACCCATAATAATTTTGAGTAAAGTAGATTTTCCGGCCCCATTTCTGGCAACAAGTGCCACTTTTTGACCGCGATTAATGCTAAAACTAATGTCATTAAACAACACTTTTGTGTCGTATGTTTTCGACAGTCCTTCTACATTCAGATAATTCACGGCGCAAAGGTAACGTTTACCTGTGTGAAAAATGCAGGATCCGCAAATACGCGCAAATAGGAGTAGGGCTTAGTGGCATAAATTTGTTAAATAGTAGCAAGTATGTGGTTTTATAAGATTTTATGGAAATTTTGGTTTGGTGGTCTCAGGTTTCGTTTTGATACTTAATGTAATGTAATTGTTTGAAGAGCGCGACATCATGGTAAAAACAAAGGACACCAAAATGAGCGAGTTGGAATCATCGCTGCCACTCAACTGGAAGTTCCGTATGTAATTGTTTTAAAGTTTTAGAGATGTGGTTCAACGCATGCATAATAAAAGTGCAGCAATATATTTGTCATTCTTTTTTTATGCTGCTATTTTTTATTTTTTTTGTGAAATAGTTATCGATGTTAAACAACATACAAACTGATATATAAGCAATTAACACCCCGAAAATCTGAAATGATATGGCAATTTTATATGGTAATAGGTAAAATTCGCCGAATAAAAATTTATTTAAATAAGGGACTTTCGCGCCATTTATAACCTGTTATAATTTTAATTTTTTTGATGTCCTTAGTGTATTTAATGTGTAGTACGCCCCTGCACCGTTTACCGTGCATATGTACACATACTCATTATGGAAATAGGTTATATCAGTAATAATTACTTCCACTTTTTAACCATATAATAAATAAAACGTCTCATAAATAGTTACTGGTAAATAAATAATTTGTAAAATTATTACACAAATTATAACTAGAATACAGCGAATTCTGTCCGAGACTATAATTTTATTCTTATTCATCATTTAATGTTTCGTTTATTGTATGCTGGATATTCCAACCAAACAGACCCAGCATCTGCAATCTAAATTGACCCTACCAAAAAGGGTAGGCAGGCCTGCCAAAAAGGGTAGGCAGGCCTACCAAAAAGGGTAGGCAGGCCTACCAATTTGACTGGCATTTTTGATTTATTATTAGTTTTTTTGCAATGTTTAGCTAAGTTAGTTTTGATTTTACAAATTAAATATTTCTTCATGTTCCATTTGCCCTAGTTTTCTTAAAGATCCAACCATTATATCAACCCGATGCGTATCATGCACAATGCAATGTAAAATTAAATCTGAAAATAAGCTAATCGGGTTCCGAGCTTCTTTTTTCCCATTCGCTGCGAATGCAGCTTGATACTTTGTATGATTTTGTTCATACTGATTGTTTTATTGGCCATGTTTCTTTATGTTTACAGAATGGTCATAATACGATATCGCAAACAATAAAAAATCACCATGCTAAAACAGTATAATCAAATCAAAAATGCTGGGGTCAGTTTGGATTGCAGAGCAGGGTTCAGTTTGCTCCGCAGAGGTGGGTTCAGTTTGACTGGAATTTCCATCAGACCAACGAACGGTTAAAAGTGGTTATTTTCGACAGATTGATACAACAAAAGAAGTTTATTTTGAAATTTAATTAACTTTAATATGAATTTGATCAAAACCATTACATACTTTAAATTATTATTGCTAAATTTAAGTTTAAGTTTACTGCTAATTTTTTTAATTATATTTGACTATTTTAATTTCTTTACAGTTTTTTTGGTTATTCTAGTTTATTTTCCATTTATTTTATCTTGGATATTGCTTCAATACTTTGTTGAGAATAAATTGGTGCTGCTTTATTTTTAATATTTTACATTAATAACATTAAATATACTTTTACTAATTTTCATTTTTGTGTAAATCACTACAGTTTAATTTATTTAAATTCACGATTAAAATTGTAGACATCCCCGAAAATGGACCAGTTTGCAACTAGCGTTTTTTAGCTTTTATATGCCAAACTATACAAAAGATCAAATTAGCACAAAACTGAAATTTCGCAAGCCTTATATATACAATATTTACCATTTTTTCGTTATTTTTAAATCGTGAATAAAGCCTACCCGACATATATTACAATCCTCCACCACCAAAATCCCTTTGGGATGTTGTTGGTAGGTAGAAATTGGGCGGCTGGAATTGAGTATAAATACGGGTTTAATGGGAAAGAAAATGATGATGAGATAGCTGGAAATAATAATGCGTTGGATTTTGGTGCGAGGATTTATGATGCGAGGTTAGGAAGGTGGATGAGTGTTGATAAATACAAGCAATTTTATCCCTGCATAAGCCCTTATGTTTTCTGCGGAGGTAATCCAATTAACTTCGTTGATGCAGATGGCAACGTAATTCGAGATAAGGATGGCAATATTGTTTTTGTACCATTAGGTAGTATGCAAGTTGCGCATCCCTCTGGCTCAAAAGCTACAGTCACTGTGGGATATATTTTTGCTGATGACGGAACCCAAATAATGGTATATAGAAATGAAGATACTGAAAAGGTAGGATGGAATACAGATTGCCATGGTTCAAGTTTTGCAGACGGTATATTTTGGATTGACAATAATCAAGTTCCAACAATATTGGCTCATGATGGATACGCAGAAGTTGACTATGAAAGAAGGATTGAGGGCGATAAGGTTATTTACGCAGACAAAAGTAATAATGTCGTAGACTCAAGAACAGTTACAAGCGATATAAATAAGGTGAAAGGTCAAGGAGGGTTAGAAGAAGCTGATTACGTTACAGGAATAGATGATGCATGGGATAGTGACAATAAACGAATATTTAGAAAGGAATCAGTGGATCTTGTTTATACAGATGAACAAATATCAAACCTTAATACACAAATAAATAATGAAGGGACATATGGATTAACAGAAACTAGTTCAAGAACAGCAGCATTACCAAAGCAGGTAAATTCAAAGGAAAAGTATGTAGAGGAACATTATTCCCCTGAAAAAGAGGATCATGACGTCTCACCTTCGCAGGGTAATGATTTACACTATCCTAAGTAAATTAATAAAATTAAATGAGGAATCAAAATTATATAATAATTTCAATTGCGCTCTTGATCTGCTGCAATAAAACAAATGTATTATCTACATATCCTGAATTATGCTCAGTAATGAACACCGTAACTTTTGAATCAATTAATCAGCAAAATATTTTAACAGCTGCAAATCAATTAGAAACGGGGTATGTAACTGATTATAAAGGTGTCCAATATGCAATTGCTTTAAATCAGCATAATAGGATAAAATTTATTTCAACAACTGACCTTAAATTTAGAATTGATGAATTATTTGTTGGATTAGAATATAGTCAAATAAAAGACAATATTAAGTTTCACGAGAAATATTATTCTGGATGGGGATATATTGTGGAACTCACAAATGGATGGAAGGTCATGTTTTATGACTCTTTAATTTTATCGAATCACAAAATTTTTAGTGAATCAAAAATTAAATCCTTTTATATAGAAGCGACATGCAATTAATTAAGGAAGGTAACGTTGCGGCGTAACCATGCGCTGAACCACACTTTGCACAATATAATCTAATCCCCTTTGAAGGTATGACTTAAGATACAATCAATTTCCTAAAGTTTTTAACTCTGTTTAATGAATCAGTTTAGCCTAAGTCCAATTAATGCTAAAAAGAAGTAATAATATAAAATCATATATATTAAAAAAAGTTTAAAAAATTGCAAAACAATCAATAATACCTATTTTTTCGTTACTTTTAAATCGTGAATAATTCCTACCCGACATTTGTTGCAAGTCTCCAGCATCATCATCCCTTTGGGATGTTGTTGGTAGACAGAAATTTGGCGGCTGGAAGCGATTATAAGTATGGTTTTAATGGGAAAGAGAATGATGATGAGATAGCTGGAAATAATAATGCGTTGGATTTTGGTGCGAGGATTTATGATGTGAGGTTGGGGAGGTGGTTTAGTGTGGATCCAGTTTTACATTACAATTTTGGTCCTTATTGTGCAATGGAAAACAATCCAATTAGTAAAGGTGATCCAGATGGTAGAGATGCTATTATTTTGATTTGGAATAACTATCCATCCGGTGGTTGGGCACTCACTGGGCACGCTGGTGTTCTTTTGATTGATAATGTAACTGGTATGACTAAATATTATGAGTATGGCAGGTATGATGCAGACAAAATAGGTCAGGTAATGACTTATTCTGTACCAAATGTTGTTATGGGAGATGATGGGCGCCCTAGTGCCGAATCTTTGCACAAGGTGTTAAAAGCAATTTCAGAACACAGTGCCACTACCAATAAGAATTCAGATGATGAGAAAACGTGGGACTTAAAAGGGGCTTACTTTATAAGTGAAGATTTTGATGAAATGAAAGAATATGCTGATGAAAGGTTAAAAGAAAATTTGGAACCGAACCGTGAAGAATATAATCTAATTAATAATAACTGTGGAGACTTCGCCTGTGATATTGTTAGAGTCGCAGACGACGTGCCCGATTTTTGGATAACGGCCTCGGAAGAGGTGAATTCTGATCCATCTATGTTAATTGAAGATCTACAAAAATTTGACGATTTTTCGATAGATCATTCTACCGAAGTAGGTTATACTACTGTTGGAGATAGTGATAAGTATTGCGAAACCGAAGACTGTGATTAAAAAAATAATTGAAATATGTTTAAATATTCTATTTTCATCTTGCTTCTATTTGTAGCTTGCAAAATCAAAAATGAAATAACAAAACCAACTAATTTATCAAACAGTGCAATGTTTAAAGGAGGCATTGATGGTGGTGTTTGGATAGATACTACATCAAATGCCGATAATTGTTTGAAGGTAAGTATATATTCAATGCGGGGAGATTCTATTGCTGAATTCAATTTCTTTATGGAAAATCAAAAGCAGGCATCGGAGTTAATAAACAATATAATAGTTTATGATGGCGTAAGATTAAACTTTCGTAATAATGAAAATTATGCGACACCTTGTAAATAAACCTTTATTCATTTGTATATTTAAAGTTGCTCAATAAATTTTACTGCATTCTAATTTTAAATTAAAATGTAGATCAGGCGCTAGCTAACCTCTTAAAAGAATTTAACTTTATTTACTCAATTAATTTCTCTTTAGTTTAAGTCCCAAATTTATTAAACGAAATAAGGTGCAATTTATTTACATATGGAACTTCCAGTTTAAAGGGCGCAGTGATTCCAACTCACTCATTTTAGTATCTTTTATTTTTACCATGATGTCAGCTAGCCACTCTTGAGGATTTACGTTGTGCATTTTGCAAGTGCCGCCAAATGAATAAATCATAGCTGCACGTTGGGCACCTTCGTGTGAGCCGGTAAGTATCTAATTCTTTTCGTTTGCATCTGAATTGTTCTCCTTGAATAAATGAATTTACATAGTCAGTGAAAAAATTATAGATAGCTTCGAATATTATTTTGCAAAACACCAATAGCCCCTCCAAAAAATTCCTAAAACATGCTAAATATGCAAATTTTTCGTTACTTTTAAATCGTGAATAAATCCTACCCGACATATATTACAAGCCTCCAGCACAATCAACCCTTTGGGATGTTGTTGGAAGGTAGAAATTGGGCGGCTGGAAGTGAGTATAAATACGGTTTTAACACCCAGGAGCAAGATGATGAGGTGTATGGAAATGGGAATTTAAATACGGCATTGTTTTGGGCGTATGATACAAGGTTAGGTAGAAGGTGGAATATTGATGAAAAAATTAAACCTTTTATTTCTGGATACAATTGTTTCTCAAATAATCCCATAATAAGAGTCGACCCAAAAGGCAATGATGATTATTTTGATTTGAAGGGTAATTATTTAGGAACCGACAAGAATGGTCATCAAATTAGAATTGTCAAAGACACTGAAATTTCTATTTTCATTTTTTCTGACATAGATTCCAAAACAATAGACCCTGCAACAATTAGATCTTGGTGTTATTTGGGCGATTTTAGATACTCACCAAGAGACTTGGAAAACAATATAAGGCTAGCCAAAATTGCCAAACATTATACCGGGGAATTGATTTACCCTGTAGAGAATGAAAACCCCAATAAACTTGCTTCGGAAAGCAACAACATTATTAGAATTTATACAAACAATGGTTTTATTGACGAATGTTGGAATGATTATCATATCTTTAAATCTGTGATTAATGACCACGAGAAAATGCATCGTAAGGACGCTAGTCCTATGACTTACGAACAGCATGCAAATATCTATATAAATCAAATTGGAGGCGCTAGCTTTAGATTAATTGATGACAAGGATTTTCAAAAAGGGGTTATTGCTTCTGGTGTCGAATATGCTATAAACAGTGCTATTAAAGAAAACACTATGTCCAAGGCCGCTTGGCAAAATAAATTTAATAAATCCCTTAAAGAAAACGGTATAAATTTTTCTATATACATAACCCCCGGAAATAGCTTTAAATCTATTTCATATGAAATAACTGATTTAGATACAACATTAAAAAATACATATTTTTCGAAAAACAAAGTAGATCCTTATTGATGAAAAATCACTATTTATATTTCATATCATTGTTCCTAATTTTTTCTCTCAATTGCAATTCTGAGGAAGAGAAGATATTATATGACAAAGAGCTTAGGCATTGGGATTATGTTGAAATAGGTTCCACGCATTTTAATCCAGTACACGGTATTTGTTTTCAAAAGAACAGGAGCGCATATAGATACATTAATGATTTAACAGATTCGGTTCGTTACATTATAGGGAAAGGAGCTGATCTTGAGTATTGGGAGTCAGTAAATGTCTACATTAATTGGGAATTAAATATAAAAGATTATACAATAACAATTGATAATATGACATATGATATTAATATAATTTCAAAAGATAGATTGGTAATTTATGATAAAATAAATGGCCATTACACCTTAGTCCCTTCTAGCTTTGAATTCCCGGAAAATTGGGACTTAATTAGGTAATGCATTTGTAAGTCATTTATAAACCGTAACGAGCGTTGCACCAAGACCTAAATTAGGCAATTATTAAATATATTTCGATTCTAATTTTCGCTAAATAATTATTTTATCGTTATTTTTGAATATGCAATCTTACGTGAATCAAACTCATATTTCAAAGCAGCACCACAATCCCTTTGGGATGTTAACGGTGGGGAGGAGTTGGCAGGCTGGAAGTGAGTATAAGTATGGTTTTAATGGGAAAGA
>Ga0105048_10011521_pt1 | contig 13946 bp, 14 predicted proteins | sample MAT05_FD_78382 | JGI IMG/M metagenome (GOLD analysis project Ga0105048, IMG submission 78382) | Freshwater microbial communities from Lake Fryxell liftoff mats and glacier meltwater in Antarctica - MAT-05 | ecosystem: Environmental > Aquatic > Freshwater > Ice > Liftoff microbial mat | place...
ATCGCCCGCAAGGGTGACAACCCGTCGATCACGCGCGATGTGTCGGGTGAAGGCGTGCAGCAGGCGCTCCTCAAGATCATTGAGGGCACCGTCGCGAACGTGCCGCCCCAGGGTGGCCGCAAGCATCCGCACCAGGACTTCATCCAGATCAATACGATGAACATCCTGTTCATCTGTGGCGGGGCGTTTGAGGGGCTGGAGACGATCATTGCGTCGCGCGTCGGCTCGAAGCGGATGATGGGCTTCGCGAACGAGAAGCGGTCAGACGGCGATACGGCGGCGCTGTATCGGCAACTAACGGCTGACGATCTGCTCAAGTTCGGGCTGATCCCCGAATTTGTCGGCCGCCTGCCGGTCACAGTCAGCATTGATCCGCTGCTCAAGGAAGACTTGATGCGGATTCTGACCGAGCCGCGCAATGCGATCACGAAGCAGTATTCCAAGTTCCTGTCGCTCGACAAGGTGGAATTGGTGTTCCAGCCGGACGCCCTCGAAGCCACTGCCGAGAAGGCGCTAGAACTGCGGACTGGTGCGCGCGGCCTGCGGACGATCATCGAAGAGATTCTGCTCGATGTCATGTACGAGATCCCCTCGCGCAGCGACATCCGCAAGTGCGTCATCAGCGCGGAGACTATCAGGACCGGCAAGCCGCCGCAACTGCTGGCCCGCTCCGAGCGCCCGATTGACATGACCGAGATTCGGGAAGACCAGTCGGCGTAAGCTGAAGCTGCACGCCAGAATGAAGGGTCGGCGCGTCACCAGACGCGCCGACCCTTTTGCGTCCCTTTGGCGTCCTGTTCGGGCGCACGTTCGGTGAGGTTGCCATGCTGTACATGGTCATCGAGCATTTCAAGGACGGCCAGGCGACCCCGATCTACGCGCGCTTCCGCGAGCAGGGCCGGTTGGCTCCAGACGGCCTACGCTACATCAGCAGCTGGGTAGACGTGAGCCTGCGCCGCTGCTATCAGGTGATGGAGTGCGACGACGCGGCCTTGCTCTCGGCGTGGGTCGCCCGGTGGCACGACCTTGTGATCTTCGAGATCGTGCCGGTCATCACGTCAACCGAGGCCGCGCGGATCATGAATCCGCCGGACGCATGACGCCCCTGCTCCGGGGAGATCACGCCCCGCCCGTCGGGCTGCCGACCGATTGCGCCCGGCTAACGTGAGACGCCGATGGACGCAGGACGCCATGCCAGTCGGCGGTACCATCGCCCTGTCCGGTGCACCGGCCCAACTCGACACGCTGATCGACGCAGACGCACAACCCACATCGTTATCCTGAGCCTGCGAAGGATCTCATGCATGGACTTCCGTGACTGTGAGATCCTTCGACTGCGCTCGCAAGCTCGCTCCGCTCAGGATGACATTGGGAATGGCGGGGCTTCGGATGCCGTACGCGCAGGTTGACTTGGAAGCCAGCACGTTTCGCGGCCGGGCAGGATCAGGTGGGCGTGGCCGTACGAAGGCTACGAGAACGTGGCAGGCCGACGTTCTAGGCGTGGAGTGCGATGGGTTCCTCCGCCGCCGTCAAGCCCTGGAGGTCGTCAAAGATCGCCAAGTACGCATCAACCACGGTCGGGTCGAAATGCGATCCACGCCCCTGGAGGATCTCCACGCGCGCCTGTTCCCAGGTGCGGGCAGGGCGGTACGGGCGGCCGGTGGTGATGGCGTCCAGGGCATCGGCAACGGCGAAGATGCGCGCCCCGAGCGGGATCGCGGTGCCGCGCAGCCGGAGCGGGTAGCCAGCACCATCGAAGCGCTCATGGTGGAACCGCACTATTGACATGGCCGCACCCAGGCCGGGAATATGCTGGAGCAGCCGCGCGCCCTGTTCCGGATGCAGCTGTACCAGCGCCCACTCCTCCGGATGCAACTGCCCCGGCTTCAGCAGGATCACATCCGGCACGGCAATCATGCCGACATCGTGGAGGATCGCCCCCCAGCGCAGTTGCTCTAGCTCCTCGTCGGCGACGCCCAGCTTCCGCGCCGCCGCCACGGTGTACAGGCTGACGCGCTGGCAGTGGCCCTCAATGTCCGCGCCACGCAGTTCCAGCGCCGTCGCCAGCGCCTCAATCGTGGACAAGAACGTCTCGTGCAGATCAGCAAACCGCTCGCGCGAGACAGTGCCGGCCGGCGCACTCTCGTCGTGCGGCTGGACGCTCGGATCGGCGGCCGTTCCAACCTCAGACCGGTGGCGCACGTCAGCAGCGAGGGACGGCGGCGCAGTGCGAGTCTTCGGACGGTCGGTCTTAGACGGCGGCACGAGGGCCGGGAGATTCGAGGCTCCCAGGAGGCTGCGAATGGTCTGTTCTAGCGTCAGCGGGCTGAACGGCTTGGTCAGGAAGCCGTTCGCGCCTGCCAGCACGGCCCGCCGGCGGATGTCGTCGTCTCCGTGGCCGGTCAGCATGACGATGGGCGTCGCGGCCGTCGCCGGGTTGGCACGAATGGCGGCGCAGACATCCACGCCATCAATGCCCGGCATGGCAAAGTCGAGCAGAATCAGGTCAGGGACTTGCAGTTCGGTGGATCGGACGGCGGCAGCACCATCAGGCGCAAACGACAACTCATAATCATCGGCCGGCAGCGTGAGGCCGACCAACTGTCGGACCCGCCGGTCATCATCGACGAGAAGTATCTGTGGCCTGGACATGCCTTGATCCGATCTCTTCAACACAATTACCACATTCGGTGCAAGAACGCAACCAGCACAACCGTTCGGCCTGTCGCTGAATGCTCATGGCATATACCTAAACGGCGTTCACTGCCAATCTAGGGACGGACCTATAATTGGCGACCGTGACCAGCGTGGCAAGCCCGTTGCCTTGAAGGTCCGGCCAGGTTCATTTCCCCCCCACTCTACCGAGCGAGAGGCGGTGCTGATGCCCCAGCCCGACGAGCGCAGCCAGGCGATTATCGACGGCCTGGAAGCCATCGACCCTGAGTATGTGCTGCATCTGCCCAGCAGCACCCTGACCCACATCATCAATCATCTGCTGGCCCGGCCGAACACCACGACCTTCCCGATCCCGCGTGAGGAGGAAGGCGTCGGCATCCTGGCCGGTCTGGAACTGGCCGGCAACCGGTCCGTCGCCATCATCCAGGACAACGGTGTCGGCAACCTGCTGACGGCCCTCGCCACCTTCCCGATGGCGTACCACATTCCCCAGTTTTATGTCGTGTCCCGGCGGGGCGGGCTGAACGAGTACAACTCGATGATTCATATGATCTGCGAGCGCGTCCCGGTCATCCTCGACGCCGCCAACGTTCGCTACTTCGAGTTGGACAGCCGCACGCCGATTGACCAGTGGGCCGCGACCGTCCAGAAGTCGTACGAGTTCAGCCGGATCACCCATCGGCCGGTGATGCTGCTCGTCAACCTGATGGGGGGCTGACCGTGACTGAGATGACGCGTACCGACGCCCTGAAGGCCGTCGATGCTGCCTTCCCGACTGACCCGATTGTCGTCAACGTCGGGGCGGCCATTCGTGAGATGGTGGCAGCAGTCGGCTACAAGAAGAACCACCTGCACATTTTGGACTCGATGGGCCTGCCGCCCGCCATCGGCCTCGGACTGGCCGTCGGCCTCGCCGGGTCGTCGTTCGGCAAGGTCGTGACCATTGAGGGCGACGGCGGCCTGCTGATGGGCTTCTCGACGCTGACGACCATCGGCCTGCTGAAGCCCGAGAAGATGGTGCTGGTCATCCTCGACAATGGCACCTACGGCTCGACCGGCCACCAGCCGACCGCCGCCGGCGCGACGGACTTCGCAGGAGTGGCAAAGGCATGCGGCATGCAAGCGTTCGACGTGGACACGGCGAAGGGGCTGGCCGGCGCGCTCGAAGAGTCCAAGAGCCTGGACGTGCCGGTGCTGATCCGCGCAAGAATCAACCTACAGGGGCAGAAGACGCCATACTTCCTGCACGACCCGGTCATCCTGGCCGAGACGTTCCGGCAGTTCCTGGCAACGGGTACGGCCTCGTAGCCCCATCACAGGCTACCGATCACGGCGAGCGCCGAGATTCGGCGGAGGCAGCCAGCACCGGGAGGATGTGTGACTGATCCGGCTGATGCCTTCGCCGAGTTGATGGGCCGCGACGACGACGATATCGAGTTGGACCGTGCGGCGCTGCTGTACGCAGCGACCGAGTACCCGGCGCTGGATGTCGAGGCGGGCCTGCGGACTCTGGATCGGTTCGCGGACCTCTGCCGGGGACGCCTCGCCGACGTGCGTGCCCCGGCCGATGTCGTCGGCACGTTCGCCGACTTCATCCATGGCGAACTTGGCTTTCACGGCAACCCGGACGCCTACTACGACCCGCGCAACAGCTACCTGAGCGATGTGCTGTCACGTCGCCTGGGTATCCCGATCACCCTGTCGGCGGTCTACCTTGCGCTCGGCCGTCGCCTGGGCCTGCCGTTGGACGGCGTGGGGATGCCCGGCCACTTCCTGGTCCGGTACAGCGACCCCGTCCAACCGCTGCTGGTCGATCCGTTCGTAGACGGGGCCATCCTGACGGACGCCGACTGTCAGAATCGGCTGCGCGGGCTGTACGGGCCGAATGTGCGGCTCAGTCCGGCCATGCTGGAGGCGGTCGGGACGCGCGCCATCCTGTTCCGGATGCTCACCAACTTGAAGCACATCTACGTCACCGGGCTGGACTGGCCACGCACGGTCCGGACCATTGACCAGTTGTTGCTGGTGCGGCCCGGTGCCAGCGGCGAGTACCGCGACCGTGGCAACGCCAACCTCCGCACCGGCAACTTGCGCCATGCCCGCGCCGACTTTGAACATTATCTGCTGTACGCGCTGGACGTGGAGGACGAAGCGTCAGTGCGCGAGCAACTGGCGCTGATCGACCGGCTGGAAGCGATGCGGAACTGAGGAGTCACGAGTTAGGAGCATTGTTCCCCCTCTCCCGCTTGCGGGAGACGGGGCTAGGGGGTGAGGGGTGCACCATGCGACGCTGTACGGTCCCATTGCTGACGACCACCTGCGGCAGCCGCGGAACCTCGGCGCACTGCCGGGCGCGGACGGCGTCGGCACGGTCGAAGCGCGCGCGACGGACACCTTGCTCACCCTATCGCTGGCCCTGGCAACCGACCAGGACGGCCGGCGTATCGTGCAGACGGCCCGCTTCCGTGCCTTCGGGTGCGGGGGCTGCATCGTGGCCGGCAGCATCCTGACGGTCATGGTGACCGGGCTACCGCTCGATCAGGCGCGGCGGCTCACTGCAGATGCGATCCATGACGCGCTGGCGGACGGCCTGCCGACGGAACAGCGGTACTGTGCGGAACTTGCGGCTGAGGCGCTGCGGTTGGCTCTGGCAGCGGCCACCGCACCCCTCACCCCCTAACCCCCTCTCCCGCAAGCGGGAGAAGGGGAACCGTTCACCGACGAAGGTCGCGGTCTACTTCTCGACGGGGTAGCCGTGCGCCCGCCACGCCGTCATGCCGCCTTCGAGGTTGTACAGGTTCTCGAAGCCGAGCGACGCCGCGACCTCGGCGGCCACGCCGCTGCGCTGCCCCACTTCGCACACGAAGACTACATGGTCCGTCGTGATCTGCGTCGGGGACGAGATGATGCGCGCCAACGGGATGTGCGTCGCGCCGGCGATGTGATCCTTCTGGTACTCCCACATTTCGCGCACATCCACCACCGTCACCTGCCCGCCGTCGATGAGCGCGCGGGCCTCGTCTGCCTGGATGCGCCGAAACGGCTCCTCAAACGCCTGATCGTCCGTTGCCATCAGTCCCCCTCGCGGTCTGCAAACATCGTCGCCGTCAATGTTGACGTTGTTGACTCGTGTTCTGGCCTGAACCATACTGCCCAACTCCGAGAGGCGGCAACAAGCGGGCCCAGGCCTCAGGCAACGCCCCGGCCGGGCGAACGCGCCGGTTACGCTGGCCCTCCGCGACGGCGGCGGCGAAAGAACGCGGCCACCGCCTCGTTGGCCGGCTCCCGAAGCACGCGGTCCGGGCGGTCGATCTGCACCAGCCGGCCGGCGACGATCACCGCCAGCCGGTCGCCCAGTTCCAGCGCCTCGTCGCGGTCGTGGGTCACCAGCACCGTCGTTGTCGCCGTCTCGCGAAGGAGGACTAACAAGTCATCAGCCAGGGCTTCGCGGGTTGGCGCGTCCAGTGCGGCGAACGGCTCGTCCAGGAGCAACAGTTCTGGCTCGATGACCAGCGCCCGCGCGAGACTGACCCGCTGCGCCTCGCCGCCGGAGAGCGTGCGGGCCTGCCGCCGCGCCAGGTGCCCGATCCCCAGCCGCGACAGCCACCGCGCAACCCGCGGCCCGTGCTCTCGTCGTGGAACGCCCCGCAGCATCAAGCCGGTTGTCACGTTGTCGTCTACCGTCGTGTCGAATAGCAGTGGCTCTTGAAAGACGATGGCGAGCCGCCGCCGCGCCGCCAGGGCACCGTGCCGCCAATCAACTGGCTCGCCGTCCAGCAGGATCGTGCCGGCGGCCGGGCGCTCCAGCAGGCCCATCGCCGTGACGAGTGTGCTCTTGCCGGCCCCGTTCGGCCCAACCACCGCCAGGATCTCGCCGCGGCGCACATCGAGCGCGTCAATCTGGAGCACGTCGCGCCCGCCGCGCCGCACCACGAGGCCGGAAAGCTGGAGATGCGACGGCGCGATCCGTTCAGCAGCTCCGCCCGGCGCGGCCTGGAATGTGTCGGCGGTCACAGCGGCCGGCCCCGCTGCTGCACCCAGGTCAGCACGGCGTTGACGACGTAGACCAGCAGCAGCAACACCAGCGAAAACGCCATCGCCAGCCCGAACTCGCCCTTGCTGACCTCACCGACCGTCGCCGTGGTCAGCACGCGCGTCTGGCCGTACAGGTTGCCGCCGACCATGATCGACGCGCCGACCTCGGAGATGACAGCGCCGAAGCCAGCCATCACGGCGGCCAACAGCGGCAGGCGGGCCTCACGGACTAGCAGCCAGAGCATCTGTGTGCGCGATGCCCCCAGCCCAAGAATCTGTAGGCGCAGCTTCGGATTCAGCTGCTGGATCGCCGCCACTGTCAGGCCGATCACGACCGGCAGGGCGATGACGCACTGGGCGATCACCATCGCCGTCGGCGTGTACATCAACCGGAGTTGCCCAATCGGGCCGGTGCGCCACAGCATGATGCTGACGACCAGCCCGACCACGACCGGCGGCATTCCCATGCCCGTGTTGACGACGGCAAGGACAAGGCCACGACCCGGGAAGCGGGTCAGCGCCAGCAACGTCCCAAGTGGCACGCCCGCCAACAGGCAGAGGATGGTGGCACCCCCGGATATCCGCAGCGACAGCCAGGTGACGCTCAATAGTTCTGGGTCGCCGCGCGCAGCCAGCGTGAGGGCGCGGATCAGCCCTTCAAGGAACAGGTCCATGTGCTGTCAGGGGGCCGCGCGGCGAGCCGGCCGCAACGCATCTTCGGCGCGGCCAGCGTCTGGCACGAAGACGGCCTGTCCGAAGCGGTCCGCTCCGTACCCACCGATGAGCGCCTGACCCTCTGGCCCGACCAGGAAGTCAGCGAACGCCCGCGCGCCAGTGTCGTCGATCCAAATGCCCTTCGCCGGGTTCACGACGATCACGTCGTACAACCTCAGGAGGTCCGGCGCGCCTTGCACCATGATCGACAGGTCCAACAGGTCGCGGCGCTCCAGGTACGTCTGGCGGTCCGCGAAGGCGTACGCCTGCCGCTCGGTGGCGGCGGCCAGCGTCGGCAACATGCCCTGACCGAGCGCGGTATACCAGGGCGCGCCGACCGGATCCAGGCCGGCGTCGCGCCAGAGCCGCTTCTCAAGTTGGAACAGCGCCGAGTTGTCGCCTCGGCTGACCCATCCGCTCTGGGCCTCGGCGATGCGGCGCAGGGCGTCTGGCACGCTGGCGTCGGCGGCGCGGGCCGGGTCGGTGCGCGGGCCGACCAGCACGTCGTCGGCATGCAGCACGAGCCGCCGGTCTATGCCGTGCCCGGCCGAGATGTACGGCGCGGCGTCGTCGCCAGCGTCCACCAGCAGCACATCAAGCTCGCCGCGCACCCCGAGCGCGAGCACTTGCGGCGCGCTGACGGCAACCATCGTCACCGTGCGGCCGGTCTGTCGCTCGAACAGCGGCACCAGCACGTCGAGCAAGCCGGTGCGCTGCAGGCCGACCGTCGTGCCCAGGATCAGGCGCGGCGTGTCGGCGCGGGCGGCCGGCGCTTCTAGCAGCAGCGACCCGGCAACGAATAGCAGCAGCGCAGCCAGCAGGCCGACGCGGGCCAGGACGCGGTGAGAACTGCGTGAGCGGGCCGGCCCATGGCCGTGCGCGGACGACTGGGCCAGCACGCGGACCTTACTGGATGGCCGGGCCGTCACGTCAGTCAACGCTCCGGATTGCGCCGCTCTCGACCGTGTCGTAGCCGCCAAGCGCCGTCACCACGGCGCCGAAATCAGCCGACCGTAGCGTCTCCAGGAGTCTCGTGACGGCCGGGAGCGCCGCCGTAGACGGCCGCAGCGCAAGCTCGTACCGTTCGCGGGCGACGGGCACGAAATCAAGGCCGTAGGCGCGCGCCGCAGCCAGGATGCCCAGACCGGCATCGGCTGTGCCGGCAGCCACCGAACCGGCCACCGCCAGATGGGTCGCTTCCTCGTGGTCGTAGCCCGGCAACGTCAGCGGGTCGATGCCGGCCCGCAACAGCGTATCGTCGAGCAGGACGCGCGTGCCACTGCCGCGGTGCCGATTGGCGATCACGATGCCCGGCTGCCCCAGATCTGCAATGCCGGTGATGCGCTTCGGATTGCCCGCCGCCACGATCAGCCCCTGCTGCCGATGGGCCAGCGTCACCAACAACACGGCCTCACCGGGCAACAGCCGGCGCACGAACGGACGGTTGTGGTCGCCGGTCTCGGGGTCCAGCAGGTGGCAGCCGGCGAGATCGGCCGCGCCACGCGCCAGCGCGAACAGGCCGTCCAGACTGTCCGTCGCGACAACCTCCAACGCCACCGGCTCCGAGTGCGCCCGCAGCCGCCAGGCCAGCACGTCAAGCGCCAGATCGTGGCTGCCGACGAGGCGCAGGGCATTGGTGGGGTGAGCGGCCGTGTCGTCAACGTCGGTGTGCTCGTCGTCGGCGTCGGCGGCACGGGTAGCCCGCCAGCGCGCCAGTTGTGCGCTCACGGCCGCTTCGATCTCGGCCTCGCCGTAGCCGGAAGCTAGGGCCTCCAGGACCGCGCTGCCGAGCCGCGACTGTAGCCGCTCGGCGCGGGCCTGCCCCACCGGGTCAACGCCGCCGTGGGGGCCGTTCGTGCGCCCACGCGCCACGACGGTGCCGCCGCCGGCCCGCGTCTCCAGGATGCCGCGTTCGGCCAGCGCGGCGTAGGCTCGCGCGACGGTGTTCAAATTGACGCCCCAGGCACCGGCCGCCTGCCGGATCGGCGGCAACCGGTCGCCAGGGCGCAATTCACCGGCCGCAACCTGCCGCAGAATCTCAGCGGCGATGCGCTCATACAGCGAGTCAGCGTGCGCCAAACGAACCATGCTGCACTTGTCACAAACGAGTTGTGACGAGTGTACGACACGCGGCGTGCGTCCGACACCCGTCTGGCCGGCGCGTCAGTCCTCGGTGCGGGCCTCCCGTGCTTCGGCGGCAGGGTCGCGCACCTGATCGTCCCCGAGGGTGACGACGACAGTGTGCAGCGTGCCCGTGAACCGGTACGGTGCGCGGTACCGCTGGCTGACCGCCGCCCCAACGTCGCGGCCACAGGCGAGGCTCGACCGGGCCGGGTTGATCGGCCACGTCCCGGACAGATGCACCGCGCCGGCCGCCACGCCGTCGATCAACAGCGTCGCCGTGCCCTCCAGGTGGCCGGTCTTCTCGAAGCGCAGCGCCAGGGTGAGCCGTCCTCCCCCGATCAGCCGGTCGGACTGGACGGCGTAGCGGGCGTGGCCGGCGTTGTACTCGAAGTGCAGCCGTCCATCTTGCACGAACAGCGTGTAGCCGCCGAAGAAGTTGCCGGCCGCCAGCAGGACACCCTCGGCCCCGTCCCCAGGGATAGCAGCGTCGGCCTCGATGGCGAACGATCGATTGGTCACGTTCGGCGTGTTCCAACGCTCGATGCGGGCCATGTCGGGCCGGAACGTGAACCTGGAGCGCGGATCGTGCCAGCCGCCGACTGCCGTGCGCTCGCCGCGTCGGTCGTCCAACGGCAGGATGCTGTGCGCGCCGGCCTCGGCCCACCACCGTTCGATGAGCGCGCGGAGGCGGGCCGGCTCCTGCTCAGCCAGGTCGTTCGCCTCGGCGTAGTCGTCGGCCAAGTGGTACAGTTCCCAGCGGTCGGCGTCGAAGTCCTCGCCGGTCGTGTGCTTGACGGTCGCCTTCCAGCCGTCGTGCCACATCGCGCGGTCGCCGAGCATCTCGAAGTACTGGGTCTGTTTGCGCGTTGGGGCGGCGGCCTCGCGGACCGTGTACGCCAGACTGGTGCCCTCAATCGGCATCTGCGGCACGCCCTTCACCTCCGTCGGGGCCTGCAACCCGAGCAGGTCCAGCACGGTCGGCGTCAGGTCAACAACGTGGTGGAACTGGTCGCGCAGCGCCCCGCCATCCTGGATGCCGGCCGGCCAGTGGACGATCAGCGGGTCACGGACGCCGCCGCCGTGGGTGTCCATCTTGTACCACTTAAGCGGCGTGTTGGCGGCCTGCGCCCACCCGAGCGGATAGTGCGGACTGGTTGTCTCGTCGCCCAGACGGTCCAGGGCCTCCAGGCCGATCTGGAGCGTCTCCTCGTGGTTCGCCTGATACTGCAAGTCCACGTTGACACAGCCGAGCCGGCCGCCCTCGCCGCTGGCCCCGTTGTCCGAGATCAGCATGACCAGCGTGTTGTCAAGCTGGCCGATCTGCTCCAGGTAATCAATCAGGCGGCCAAGCTGCTGGTCGGTGTGCTCCAGGAAACCGGCGTAGACCTCCATGTGGCGGGCCGCCAGGCGCTGCTCGTCCGGCGCGAGGGTGTCCCAGGCCGGCACCTCCGGGTCCGACGGCGGCAGCACCGTGTCCTGCGGCACGACGCCCGTCGCCTTCTGCTTCGCCAGCCAACGATCGCGAGCGGCGTCCCAGCCGGCATCGTAGCGGCCCCGGTACTTCTCGATGATGGCGGCGGGTGCCTGGTGCGGCCAGTGGCACGCCCCGAGCGCCACGTATAAGAAGAACGGGTGCTCTGGATTTGCGCTCTGCTGGTCGCGCACGTAGCCGATGGCATGGTCGATCAGGTCGTTCGTCAGGTGGTAGCCGTCGCCTCCGGGCACCTCGACGGCGGTCGTGCCGTCGTACAGCTCCGGGTGCCACTGGTCGGTGTAGCCGCCAGGGAAGCCGTACCAGCGGTCGAAGCCGCGCTGCGTCGGCCAGTAGTCGAACGGACCGGCCGGGGTCGTGTCGCGCAGGGGCATCAGGTGCCACTTGCCGACCGCCATCGCGTTGTAACCGTGTGGCGTCAGCATCTCGGCCAGGGTCGCGGCGCGCTTCGTCAGCACGCCCAGGTAGCCAGGGTAGCCGACGGCGAACTCGGCCACGGCTCCAACGCCAGCGCTGTGATGATTCCGCCCGCTCAGAAGCGCGGCGCGCGTCGGCGAGCACATCGCCGTGGTGTGGAAGTTGGTGTAGCGCAGGCCGCCCGCAGCCAGCCGGTCCATGTTCGGCGTCTCGATGTCCGAGCCGTAGCAGCCCAGGTGCGCGAACCCGACATCGTCCAGCACGATATAGACGACGTTCGGCGCACCCGCCGGCGGGCGAGCCGGCTCGGGCCACCAGGGTGTCGATTCGTGGTAGGTCCGCCCGATCTGCCCGCCATATACCTGGCCCTGGTCCGTGAAGCCTGTGCCCACCGCGTGACCTCCCCGTCGCTGGCTGGGGGCGCGTCGTCGCACCACCGTGAACCGCTGCTTGCGCGCCAGGATCACGCCGTGATGCGTGGAGGCTGGGCGGCACAGCAGGCGTCGGCATGGTACTCGACCGGCGGCAGCGGTGGAAGCACAGTGCGGTACCTGCCGCATGGTGGTCCTGATGCGAATAGGCCGCCATGCTGCCGGGCGGGGCAACCACGATTCGTACCAACCCGACCGACGGGTGCGTCAGCACCCTACACCATGTCATCCCGACCGACGTGTGCGTCAGCGAACGCAGGGGAGGGATCTCAAGCCCTCAGCATCGTCAGCTCGAGATCCTTCGACTCCGCTCGCTTCCACAACTCTCGACACGCTGCGCGCAACCACATCGGTATGGATGACATGATGGACGTGGCAGCACCCGCAGTCACCGCGCGGAGCCGATGGGTTGGAGGCCGGCCGCGCGCAGCAGCGGCACGATCTCCTGCAAGAAGCGCATGGCACCGTCGAGGCGCGGAAAGTCGGCGAAGCGGACGTTCAAGTGCATCACGACGAGGTTCGCGAAACGCCGTAGCTGCTCCACGCAGTCGCCCGGCTCCCCGACAACTGCCGCGCAGGGCTGGCCCGGCCGGTAGAACGGGCTAGCCACCCGCACTGCCACGGCCTGCCGCTGCATGTGCTGTCGGGCAGGGCAGGAGAGCGGCCAAGGCGTCGGTCAGCGGCGGCGTGGGCGGTCGGCGGCGAAGGTGGCGTCAAGCCCCTGGATCAGTGCCGCCTTCTCGGCTTCGCTGAGGCGCGCTTCCGGATGCAGCGGCAGGTAGATCGGCAGCGGCATGTTACCGTCCCGAATCTCGTCGGTGGCGGCCATCGCCTCACGCTGCGGCAAGTCCCACTCCGAGAAGTTCATCTTGGAGCGCGCCTCCCTGATGTCCTTGACGACCAGCCACGACACCGGTGCGACGTTGCTGTACCACGGGAAGACTGGCTGGTTGCTGTGGCAATCGAAACAGGCACGCACGGCCAGTTCACGCGTGGACGGGCTATCCCAGTTCGGCTCGCGGCGCACGGCAGGTTCGGTTGCTGGTCGGCCCGTCGGCATGAACTGGATGCCGATGAAGAGGACGACGAGGCCGCCAACCACGTAAGGCAGGAACCGTTTGATTCTGGTTCGCATCGGCGTCATCTCCCGCGCTGCGTTGACGTGTGCGGAAATCGGCCTCGGGCGCGGCTCAGGATAGCACCCGCACGCCGAGAATACGGCCAGCCGGCCGCCACGGATTAACCGTGTGGGGCCCAGAATAGTCGCGCGGCGGCGGGATTGCCGCCGCCCCTGGAGGCAGGTCAGCGCTCATCCCGCTCCCCCCACGCACGTCTTGTGACCGTTTCGGTGCGTCATGGGCATCCGGAGTGTGATTCACTTCTGTAGTCTTGGTCAGGCGACCGAGGCGGTGCGGGATTGGGGTCGTGGGACGTGGCGTGAGCCGGGCAGGGTCAAGGAGCACCGCGAGCGGAGGCGAGCGCGGCGAGCGAGGATGGCGTCGCCCTCGGTGTTGGACCAGCGCATGCCGGCGCGCTTGATGCGGCGCTGGACGAGGTGGGCGGCGGCGGATTCGATGGCGCTGGAGCCGTGTGGGACGCCGTCGAGGCGGAGCGACGGGTAGTCCATGCGCTCGGCATGGGTGTTTAAGTAGCCGCGTTCGCGTCGGAAGATCTGAGCAGCCTCAGGCGTGGGCGCCTTGGCGTGCAACGCCTTCAAGACAGGCTTGATGCCAGCGGTCAGCAACTCGGCCTTGCGTTGATCGACCCAGGCGGCAGCAGCCAGGGCGTCATCGAAGAGGGCGCGCGCGGCGGCGTGGAGGTGCTGGGCCGCGTGGTAGGCGTCGACGACCTCAATGCGGGCATCGAAGTGCTCGTCGGCGAGGTGTCAGATCCAGGGCGCACCAGCGCCATAGATGGCCACCTCTCGGAGCACGGCTAGGCCCAATACCAGTAAGTTAAGGCCCGCTAACCAAGAAGCGGCCCGTCGGATGAGATCGTCCTCGCGCACTGACTAGGAAGAGTGTGCTGGAAACGTCGTGGCCGAAAGTGCCGTGTGA
>Ga0105048_10011523_pt1 | contig 13942 bp, 10 predicted proteins | sample MAT05_FD_78382 | JGI IMG/M metagenome (GOLD analysis project Ga0105048, IMG submission 78382) | Freshwater microbial communities from Lake Fryxell liftoff mats and glacier meltwater in Antarctica - MAT-05 | ecosystem: Environmental > Aquatic > Freshwater > Ice > Liftoff microbial mat | place...
ACGGCATCCGCCAGTTCTACCGCGACCACTACCCGCTGACCGAAGGTGCGCGCGCCTGGGGCGACCTCAATCCCGGTGGCGGCTGGGTCAGCCGCATCTGCGCCGAGCCGCGTGTCGGCTTGGCGGTGCTCGAGGCCATGTTGCTGCCATGGCGCGCGGGCGGCCAGCTGACGGTGTTGCAGCCATATCGTCCGGTGGCCGCCGACACGCAGGGTGACGCTGTGCGCTCCGTCACGCTGCGCCATCGCGACAGCGCGGATGAACTGACGGTTGTCGCCACCTACGTGGTCGACGCCACCGAACTGGGCGACCTGCTGCCGCTGACAGACACCGAATACACGATTGGCTTCGAAAGCCAGGCCGACACCGGCGAGCCGAGTGCGCAGGCAGTGGCCAATCCCGACAATGTGCAAGCCCTGTCGATCTGCTTTGCCATGGACCACGTGGATGGCGACCAGACCATCGACAAGCCGCACAGCTACGACTACTGGCGCAGTTACCAGCCGCATTTCTGGGGCGGGCCCATGCTGGGCTTCAAGGCGCCGCATCCGCGCACGCTGGAGACCGTAGAGCGTTCGTTCACCCCCAACCCGGACGACGACCCGCTGCTGGTGGACGCCGACCAGCGCAAGGGCGGCGGCGACATGAATCTGTGGACTTTCCGGCGCATTGCCGCGCGGCGCAACTTCGTGCCCGGCGCTTACCGCTCGGATATCTGCCTGGCCAACTGGCCGATGATCGACTACCTCGAAGGCTCGATCCTCGACGTGCCCGATGCCGAGCGCGCGCGCCATCTGAAGGCTGCGGCTGACCTGGCGTATGCCGTCTTCTACTGGCTGCAGACCGAGGCGCCGCGCGAAGACGGCGGCCAGGGTTTTCGCGGCCTGCGCCTGCGCGGAGACGTAACTGGCACGACCCACGGCCTGGCCATGGCACCGTACATCCGCGAAGGGCGGCGCATCCTGCCCGTAACGCGCGTGGTGGAGCAGGACCTGTCGTACCTGGTGCGCGGCGACCACGGCGCGCTGCATTACCGCGACAGCGTGGGCGTGGGCATGTACCGCATCGACCTGCACCCGTCCACCGGCGGCGACAACTACATCGATGTGCCTTCCTGTCCTTTCGAAATACCGCTGGGCGCGCTGCTACCCCGGCGCATGCGCAATCTGCTGGCCGGCGGCAAGAACATAGGCACCACACACATCACCAACGGCTGCTACCGGCTGCACCCGGTGGAGTGGAACGTGGGCGAGGTCGCCGGCATGCTGGCCGCCTTCTGTCTCAACACGGGTGCCACACCACACCAGGTGCAGCAGGATGACACGCAACTCGCAGCGTTCCAGGCCCAGCTGGCAGGTGCGGGCGTGGAAATCCGCTGGCCCGACATACGCGCATATTGACCGACCAACCAACCAACCAACCGACCCCGCCAAGAAGGAAGACAACCATGACCACACCACGACACCCCCTGATCCGCGGCCTGCTGGGCAGCCTTGCGCTTTCGCTGGGTCTGATGGCCCACGCGCCCGCGCAGGCCCAGACCAAGCTGCGCATGACCATCTGGAGTGCCAACGAAGCGCACCTCAAGCTGTTCAATGGCATCGCCGATGATTACAAACGCATCAAGCCCGACGTCAGCGTTGTCTTCGAGTCCCTGCCCTTCCCGACCTATACCACGGCGCTGACCACGCAGATCGCGGGCGGAAACGCACCCGACATGGCCTGGATCTTCGAGACCACGGCGCAGGACTTCGTCAACTCCGGCGCCCTGTTCCCGCTTGGCCGCACGCTGGCCGCCGCGCCGGGCTATAACCTGGCCGAGGTCAGTGCCGGCGCGACCGAGCGCTGGACCAAGGACGGCATGCTCTACGCCTACCCGTTCTCGACCTCGCCGTTTGCGATGTTCGTCAACAACGACCTGATCAAGAAGGCTGGCGCGAAGACGCCCGAAGAACTGATCGCCGCCGGCCAGTGGACCTGGGCCAATGCCATTGCCAGCTCAGAAGCCGTGGCCAAGTCGGGCAAGGCCGGCCTGATCGTGCGCGACTTCAACTACCAGGACTGGCAGTACCTGGCCTCGGTCTGGAACGGTTGGGGGGCCTCGCCCTGGAGCGCCGACGGCAAACGCTGCACGCTGACCGACAAGCCGATGGTGGACGCCTTGTCCTTCATCCACGACGCCATCTTCACCAAGAAAGCCATGCCAGGCCCGGGCCAGAGCGTGGACTTCTTCGCCGGCGACGCCGCCATGACCATCACGCAGATCAGCCGTGCGTCGCTGCTGCCCAAGGACAAACCCTTTGCCTGGGACCTGGTGCCGCTGCCCAGGGGCCCGGTCGGAGATTACGCGCTGATCGGGCAGGCCGGCATAGGCGTATTCAGCGCCGGCAAGAACGCCGCCGAGGCAGCCGCGTTCGTGGCCTTCCTGACCAACCCGGACAACTCGGCCAAGCTGACACAGTTCTTCCCCTCGGCACGCAAGTCGCTGCTCAATGCCGACGTGCTGAAGAAGACCAACGCGCTGCTGAGTTCGTCCCAGCTCGACAAGGTGGTAGTGTCCGGCATCTCCACCGGCAAGGTGATGCCTGGCCACAGCGGCTTTGCACGCATTCAGCAGACCGTGCGCGCGGGCCTGGACACGGTGTGGACGCCGCAGGCCAACATCCCGGCGGCAATGCAGTCGATCTGCACCCAGATCACACCGCTGCTGCAGAACTGACCCCTCGGAAACATGTCGTGACCGCTGCCAGCACCTCACTTGCGTCGACGCCGGCGCCGCGCCAGCGGCCTTACTGGACCATCGCGCGGCGCGATGCGCTGGCCGGCTGGTTGTTCGTCGCGCCGCAGCTGGCCGGCATCGCCATCTTCGTGCTGCTGCCGCTGGCCCTGGTTGCCTGGTTCTCGCTGCACGAGTGGAACGTGCTGGCCAATACCTTCAACTTTGTCGGCGCACGCAATTACCAGCAATTGCTGGCAGATCCCAACCTGCCTGGTGTGCTCGGTGCGTCGGCCCTGTTCTCGGCCGGGTTGGTGGTGTTCAACCTGAGCCTGGCGTTGCTGCTGGCCGTGTTGCTGAACCAGAAACTGGCTGGCATCACGGTGTTCCGCACGTTGTTCTTCTCGCCCGTGGTGGTGTCGCTGGTGGCCTGGACCATCGTCTGGGGTTTTTTGCTGCAGAAGAACGGCGGCGTCAACGGCGCGCTACTGGCCCTGGGCATCGAGGGGCCCAACTGGCTGCGTTCACCGGGCACGGCCATGGCCTCGGTCATCGTGGTACAGGTGTTCAAGAACGTGGGGCTCAACATGGTGCTGTTCCTGGCGGCGCTGCAAGGCGTTCCGGGCGAACTGTATGAAGCCGCGCGCATCGACGGTGTGCCGCGTTTCAAGCAGTTTCGCCGCATCACGCTGCCGCTGATCAGCCCCACCATCATGCTGACCTCCATCATCACCGTGGTGGGCTCGCTGCAGGTGTTCGCGCAGATCGCCGTGCTGACGCAGGGCGGCCCCGGTATCTCGACCACGGTGCTGGTGTATTACCTGTACCAGCAGACCTTCCAGTTCAACATGTTCGGCTACGGCTCCTCGCTGGCCATGCTGCTGTTTGTCATCGTGCTGGTGCTGACTTTTGCGCAGTGGTCGCTGCGCCGCAAGGTGGTGTTCCATGAAGAACGGTGAAAGCAAACGCCGGGCCGCCCCAAGTTTTCTTGCACCCCCACGGGGGGCCAGACGCGACGCGGCTGGGCTGGGGGCAATCTCCTCTGCGCGCGCCCGGCTGCTGATCTACGGTGGCATGTGCGTTTTGTTGATTCCCTTCGTCTTCCCCACCTGGTGGATGGTGACTTCGTCCATCAAGCCGGCCAGCGACATCTTCGCCTTTCCGCCGCAGTTGCTGCCGACTCACACTGACTGGAGCACCTACGCCCAGGTGTTCAAGCTGCAGCCATTCGGCCAGCAGTACTGGAACTCGGCCTACATAGCGGCTCTCGTAACGGTGGGCACCATGGCGGTGTCGTCACTGGCCGGCTATGCCTTTGCGCGCGTGCGTTTCCCTGGTGCGAACGCCTTGTTCATGGTGGTGCTGCTGGGCTTGCTGATACCGGCCGAGGTGACCATCGTGCCGCTGTTCCAGGTGTTCCGCCGCCTGGGCATGGTCAACACACATTGGCCGCTGATCCTGATCCCCATCTTCGGCGCGCCCAGCGTGTTTGCCACCTTCGTGATGCGCCAGTTCTTCATTGCGCTGCCCGCGGAATTGGAAGAGGCGGCGCGCGTGGATGGTCTGGGCCGCTTCACCATCTTTCGCAAGATCGCGTTGCCGCTAGCCCGCCCTGCCCTGGCCTCGGTCGCGATCTTCACCTTTCTGCACAGCTGGAACCTCTACCTGGAGCCCATCGTCTTTTTATCCAGCGCCCACATGTTCACGCTGCCGCAGGCGCTGACGCATTTCACCGACGCCTATGGCGGGCCGCTGTGGAACGTGCAGCTGGCCGCCGCCACGCTGACGGCGTTACCGGTGCTGATTGTCTTCGTCGTAGCGCAAAAGCAGTTTATCGAAGGACTGGCGCATACCGGGCTCAAATGATGATCCATACGAACTGCAAACAAGAAATGACCCATGGCTGAAGTCGTTCTCTCCAATGTCCGCAAAAGTTATGGCCGCACGGACGTGATCCATGGCATCGACCTGACCATCCGCGACGGCGATTTCGTGGCGCTGGTCGGCCCCTCGGGCTGCGGAAAATCCACGCTGCTGCGGATGGTGGCTGGCCTGGAGGCCATTACCCTTGGCGATATCTCCATAGGCGGGCGCGTGGTGACCGACCTGGACCCCAAGGAACGCGACATCGCCATGGTGTTCCAGAACTACGCCCTTTACCCGCACATGACGGTGGCGACCAATATGGGCTTCTCGCTGGAGCACCGTGGCGGCTCCGAAACCCAGGTGGCAGAGCGAGTACGCTGGGCCGCTGGCATCCTGGGCCTGGACAAACTGCTGGAGCGCTACCCGCGTGAACTCTCAGGCGGCCAGCGCCAGCGCGTGGCGATGGGGCGCGCCATCGTGCGCGACCCGCAGGTGTTTCTGTTCGACGAGCCATTGTCCAACCTGGACGCTCAACTGCGCATCGTCATGCGCGGCGAGATCAAGGCCCTGCATCAAAAGCTGAAAACCACCACGATCTACGTCACCCACGACCAGGTAGAGGCCATGACCATGGCCGATACCGTCGTCGTGCTCAACGCCGGCCGCGTCGAACAGGCCGGCCCGCCGCTGGAGTTGTACGACCATCCTGCCAACCAGTTTGTGGCGGGTTTCATCGGTTCTCCGGCGATGAATTTCATTGCGGGGGCCATCACGGCCGACCGGTTTGCCACTTCGACAGGCGCCTTGCTGCCACTGCCGCAGAACGCACACCGCTTCCCCCAAGGACCGGCGATATATGGCGTACGGCCCGAGCATCTGGCCCTGTCCACCGACGGGGGTGTCCCCGCCGAAGTGCGGTTGGTCGAGCCCATGGGTTCCGAGACACAGGTTACGGTCCAACTGGGCGGGACGCGCGTGGTATGTATGTTGCGCGAACGGGTGGCGCTGACGCCAGGCAGCACCGTACATCTGCGGCCAAGGGTAGATTCGGTGCATCTCTTTGATGCAGGGCGAGGGAAACGCCTGGGCACTTAGCCCTTACCCTTCATGATGGGAACAATTCGTTGAGGCCAAGGGAAGACATCCTGCCGACATCGAACGACGGTCGATGCCATTCGAATGCACCGCTGCAAGAAACCTTGAATCCGTTTCAGCCAGCCGCCTTCAGATCCCAAAGCCCTCTCCATCTCTTCGCGCAACACCCGACCGACACGCCGCCGGAGCATCGCATGAACAGCACCACCCGAACTGAAACGATTGAGCGCACCCATCGCCCCTGGGGTTGGTATGAGACGGTGTCCGAGATGCCGGGCACCAAGGTCAAGCGTATCCGCGTGTTGCCGGGTCAGCGGCTCAGCCTGCAGAAACACTACCAGCGCGCAGAGCACTGGGTGGTGGTGCTGGGCACGGCGCGGGTCCATGTGGGTGGCCGCGAGCTGGACCTGGCGCAGGGCGAACATATCGACATCCCGCTTGGTGCGGTGCACCGCCTCACCAACCTGACCAACGACCCGGTAGAAATCGTCGAAGTGCAATTCGGCACCTACCTGGGCGAAGACGATATCGCGCGCATGCAGGACGACTATGGCCGGTCCTGAGGCTCTCTTCTTTCCTGGGCCGCAAACCGCCTGAACGCAGGTTCACGCTGACATGATTCGGGACGAACGCCACACGCCCGGGCGTTTCTGTCCCTGTTGGCCCTTGCGGCCAGCCGATCAATTCGGCTCGGGTGGCGAAATGATCGGCTGGCGGCGGTCGGCAAACGCATGCATGTGGAACGTCGCATGTGCCGGCACATAACGCAATGCGCTCCCGATCGGACAGGCGCGCCGCGCCAGGCAACCAGTCGCCATGCAATCCGAGCCTGCCTGCGCATGCAGATGTCCGGCACACCGGTCGAGGTCGTAGGCGCCCAGCGTGAAGGCGTCCACAGGACAGGCGGACAGGCAGGGCTGCCCATCACATGCTAAGCACAGGTCGACCACTGGTCGCGCGCCAGTCTGCAGCAGTGCCGCAGCGTCCTGCGCATCGAGCACGGCCAAGCCGAGCGCAAACCGGTAGGCGTGCCACAAACCGTATTGCGGGTGGATCTGCAGCATCAAGGGGCTGGTACCCAAAAGCTCAGCGCGGCGCGCCCATTGCTGGAAGGGCGCGTAGGGCGGACCGTCGGACGGATAGATCGCCCGGCCGCCACACGCCCGCGCCAGTTTGTCGCCGATATCCTGACTCCAGCGATCCAGCGGGTCCGGCAATCCGTCGGCGGCGAATTGCGAGGCGGCGAACGCGGGCCAACATTCGGAGCCGGCCTGTCCGACCATCCAGACCACCGCCACCGGCCCCGCTGCCAGACTGGCCAGGCCGTCCGGTGGCTGTGGGATCCAGCCGCCAAGCAGGCGCAGACCGTGGCGCGCCAGCGCCACCTCAAGCCACTTGCGCGAGCCCGTCATCATGGGCTGCATGCGCACGTTGGCGCAGATCCGAGAGTGTCAGTGGCGGGCCGGACGCGGTGGCCGTGACCCGGGCTTCGAAGAACATGTTGCCGTCGATATCGTTGTTCACCTGGTTGTTCCAGCGGCTGAGTACCACGGTGGCACTTGCGGCTCCGGCGTCGAGCGCGCGCTCAAGGGCCTCGGCACTGGCGAGCTCCTGGGCCAGTGTGATGGCCGGCAACAGCGTATCGAAGTCGCGCGGACCGTCGCTGGTGAAGACACGGAAAACGCCGCGCACCGGCTGCGAGATCGTCAAATGCACCCGCTGCGACACCTGGCCGAGCACCGCGCCCACGGCATTGGCCACCTCGGCATACGGCGGCAACACCAGCGCCATGCCAAGAACATCTGCCACCTGCGGGTAATAGATGGCGGCCGGCGCGCCCACCGCGACCAGCGGCAACTGCGGCGCAAAGCGCAGGCTGAACACCGACGGCGCGCTGGCAGCACCTATCTGCCCGTCTTTTCCGCCCTGCACGGCCATGGCCGTGAGCAGACCTGCCACCTTGACGGCATTGGCCTCGTTCATCTGGCCCGCGTCATTCAGCCCCGCTTCGATCAGTTTCTGGCTGATCGTTGCCATCACCTTGTCGACCACATCTCGTGACGGCGCGATCGCGTCGCCCAGGCTCCAGGTGCCGAGCCCATACAGATGGCGCATCTGGCGCGCCCAGATACGCGCGCCAAAAATCGCCGCGTCCACACTCCAGTGGGCCGACAGACCCAACACATGCGCCGCATCGCTGGGCGTGAATCCGCTGTAGATGGCCAGTCCCTTGCGCTCCAGTCGGGCGATGGCCTTGGACAGAGCGCGATCCTCGATATTGGCGCGCTCCACGTCCACCGGCCCGCTCGCCAGGCGCTGCCATGCGGCATGTTCATCGTCGGTCAGGCGCTCCACCATCGCCGGATCCGACTGCAGACGCTGCGCAAACCGGATCTGGCTGGCATGCGGCGACTCGTTCTGCTGGCGCTCAAGCACCTGCAACACCCACGGGTGGGCATGGGCGAGCAGGCTCAGCGGCACCACCCGGCGCGGACCGATCACCAGGCCTTCACCACCACCGAAGCGCACTTCGCTGTCACCGCCCAATCCGATCGCATAGACCTTCACCGCCTCGACCATCGGTCGCCACTGCCCGACCATCGCGCCGTCACTGCTCAGCTCGGGCTGGCCGCCGCGCACCACGGCGATGTCGGTGGTGGTCCCACCCATATCGGCGACGATCGCATCAAACCGCCCGCTGAGCGCGCAGGCACCGAGCACACTGGCTGCTGGGCCGGACAACACGGTACCCACCGGGCGTTTGAGCGCAAGAGCGACATTGACCAACGTGCCGTCGCCCTGCACCATCATCAGCGGCGCCTCGATGTGGTGCTGCTTCAAGGTCTGGCGCACCGCCGCGATCAGCGCGGTCACGTGCGACACCATGCGTGCATTGAGCGCCACCGTCAGTGCGCGCCGTGGTGCGCCCAGGCTCGATGCCAGTTCATGACCGCAGGTAACGGGCTTGTCGCACAAGGACTCGACCATCGTGCGCAACTGCAATTCGTGCGCCGGGTTGCGCACACCGAAACTGGCGGAGATGGCAAACGCAGAAACCCGGGAGGCCTGACGCACGATGGCTGCGCGTGACAAGTTCTCGTCGATCGGCATCAAGGCAAAGCCCCCGGCGTCATGCCCGCCGGGCAGCGACACGATGGCTTCCGAGCCAAGCAGTTCGACCAGCCCGCTGGACTTGATCTGCGCTGCGTCGTAACCCGCCAGCAGCACGCAGACAGGCGCGCCCTTGCCCTCGACCACTGAGTTGGTCGTCAGCGTGGTCGACAACGAGACCATGTCGACAGATGTGAGCAGCGACTGTGGCAGTTGCTGGAGTGCATCACCGATGCCCTGCGACAGATCAAATGCCGTGGTCAGGCTCTTGGCAGCTGCCACCACCTGGCGCGCCGGATCGAGCAGCACGGCATCGGTGAAGGTGCCACCGGTGTCGATACCCAGCAAATACCGCATGGTGCGCGCGAACGGAAACCCGGACGCTACAGCGCCGCGTTCACTGGAGTACTCTGCCCGCTGCGCGCTGCGCACTGCAGAATTCCCCTTGGGGCGGCCCTGCGGCTCATGCGCCGGCCTCGCACAACCAGCGCGCCAGGTAGTCGGCAAAACTGCGCCGCACCGTGATCTCGTACTGGATGCCGGCATACAGGCACAACACGACAACACCGGCCTTGGCAATATGGCTTTGCGCCAGGGCACCGGTACCGAAGGCACGTGGATGCAGGTCGAGCGGGCAACCGCGTTGCAGCAGGTCGACACTGGCCGGCCCTTGCAATAACAAGGTGGTGTTGCCATGGCCCACATCCACCACCGCACTGTGCTGCCCTTGCAAGGCATTCTGCAACGCGGCCATCACCGAAGCACCCTGGCGATCACGCAGTTTGAGCAACCATTCGTCCGGACCGAGCCACAACAGCTGGCGTTGCGGGTCGATGCTGGCAGTGTTCGGTTTTTGCGGCAGATGCAGGCCAGTGGCTTCCAGCACGGCGCGTACGAATTGTGGGTCGTTGGCGTCGCCGCGCAGGTTCAGCATGTCGACGAAGGGAATCTCCACCAACGAGCAGGGGTGGCCGTCGACCTGCAGATCCCGTGTTTGCCGGCCAAGAAAACCGGCCAGCGGGCTTTTCAAGATGGCATCATGCATGAAGACGTTTTCCTTGCGGGTCATGGAATACCAGGCTGCAGACCGTGGCTGCCACATAACGGCCATCGGCCAGTGCCGCGTAGACCTTCTGGCCCATGCGCTGCGTGCCCGAGCGCACCACCGCCATCGCGATCGAGCGCTCCAGCGTCGGGCTGTAGTAACTCGAAGTCACGTGGCCGATCATCGGCACCGGCGGTGGCGATGTTTTCGATTGCTCGGTCAGCTGCGTGCCTTCGGGCAACACCAGCGATGCCTCTTCGGTCATCAGGCCAACCAGCTGCTTGCGATCCTCCCGCGCGGTGTCGCTGCGGGTGAGCGAGCGCCGGCCCAGGAAGTCCTTGTTCCTGGACACCATGGCGCCCATGCCCAGGTCATACGGCGAGATCGAGCCGTCGGTATCCTGACCCACGATGATGTAGCCCTTCTCGGCCCGCAACACGTGCATGGCTTCGGTGCCATAGGGCGCGATATCGAATTCCTTGCCGGCCTCCATCAGCGCCTGCCACACATGGGCGCCGGCATGGGATGGCACGTTGACCTCGAACGACATCTCGCCCGAGAAACTGATGCGCATGATGCGCGCGGCAACGCCGGCGACCGTACCGGCACGCCAACTCATGAATGCAAACGCCTCGTTCGACAGATCCACGTCGGTGCAGACCTTTTGCAGCACGCCGCGGCTGTTTGGCCCGGCCACCGCAAACGTCGACCACTGATCGGTGACCGAGGTCATGTAGACCTTCATGTCCGGCCATTCGGTCTGCACCCAGCGCTCGAGCCAGCCCAGCACGCGCGCTGCGCCGCCGGAGGTGGTGGTCATCAGGAAATGGTTCTCGCCCAGGCGTGCCGTCACGCCATCGTCGAACACCATGCCGTTCTCGTCGAGCATCAGGCCGTAGCGGCACTTGCCGATCTCGAGCTTGAGCCAGGGATTGGTGTAGACCCAGTTCAGCAGCTTGGCCGCGTCCGGGCCCTGGATGTCGATCTTGCCCAGCGTCGAGCCATCGAGCATCCCCACGCTGTTGCGTACCGCCAGCACCTCACGGTTCACGGCTGCGTGCAGGTCTTCATTACCACGCGGGAAGTACCAGGGCCGTTTCCACTGCCCGACATCCTCGAAGGCTGCGCCAGCCGCCACATGGGCCTCATGCGCACTGGTCTTGCGCGCCGGGTCGAACAGCTCGCCGCGCTCGATGCCGGCCAGCGTGCCGAACGAGATGGGCAGGTAGTTGGGGCGAAAGGTCGTGGTGCCGACATCCTGGATCGGCTTGCTCATGGCGCGCGCTGCCAATGCCATGCCATTGATGTTGCCTATTTTGCCCTGGTCGGTGCCGAAACCCATGGCGGTATAGCGCTTGATATGCTCAATCGACTCGAAACCTTCGCGGATCGCCAATTCGATGTCGCTGGCCGACACGTCGTTCTGATAGTCGACAAAGGCCTTGGGCCGGCGCGACAGTGGTTCGCCGGTCTCGGCAATCCAGAACTTGCCCGCGGCTTCCATACCCATTTCGTCGACCGCATAGGCTTCGGCCCTCGCCTCGAATCCGGTCTGCATGGCCGCCGCAGCCCCCGCAAGACTGCCTTCGTCCAGGCTGATGCCGATACCGAAACTCGCATTGCAGGCGCCAACACTGACTTGTTCGGGCATGGGATTGCCTGGCTTGAAACACACGGCGGCATCGTCCCAGCGCGCCTTGCCACCGGAATGCGAATACAGGTGGATTGCCGGATTCCAGCCGCCGGCCATGCCCAGCGCATCGCAAGGCATTTCGCGCGTCTCGCCGCTGGCCTTGTCTTCCACCATCTGGCGCACCAGTACGGCAGACACCGCTCCGCCGCCCTTGGCCTGCACCGGCACGAAGCCGCGCAACACCGTGATGCCGTCCTTCTGCGCCAGGTGCGACCGGCTGCCGCCTGCCGGCTCGCCGGCTCGCGTGTCTACCACGGTCACCGCGGCACCGGCGGCCTTGAGCAGCCGCGCATCGGCATAGGCACTGTCGTTGGTGGTGAGCAGCACGATCCGCTTGCCAACCCGTACACCGTACAACTCGGCGTAATCGGCCATGGCCGACGACAACATCACGCCGGGCAAATCGTTGTTGCCGAACACCAGCGGACGCTCGTGCGCGCCGGTGGCCAGCACCACGCGAGCCGCGCGCACGCGCCACAAACGCTCGCGGAAACCCTTGCGCTCGGCCGGCGGCAGATGATCGGTCAGCGACTCGCGGATGGTCAAAAAGTTGTGGTCATGGCAACCGAAAACCACCGAGCGGCGCAGAATGCGCACCTCGGGCATCTGCGCCAGTTCGCGCTCAGCTGCAAGCGCCCATTCACGCGCAGGTTTGCCATTGATCGTGCCCTGCAACCGGTGTGCACTGCCACCCAGATGGGCACCGAGTTCGGCCAGGATCACCCGCGCACCGCTGCGACCAGCGGCCAGGGCTGCCGCCAGGCCGGCGATGCCCGCACCGGCGATCAGTACATCGCAGTGGATGTTCTGTTGCACATAACGGTCCTGGTCTTCCTCGGTTGGCGCCGCGCCCAGGCCACCGGCCTTGCGGATGAAACGCTCGTACCACATCCAGGCCTTGGCCGGCCACATGAATGTCTTGTAATAGAAACCGGCCGGGAACAAGGCCGAAAACCAGCGGTTGATGCTCAGCAGATGCTTGCCCGGGCTGGGCCAGGGCAAGGCGCTGGTCCCCTGCAGGCCCGCATACAACTCGACCTCGGGCATCTTGGCATTGGGAATGGTCAGCGCGCCGCTCTCCAGCTGCACCAGTGCGGACGGTTCTTCGACGCCGCAGGTCAGGATGGCGCGCGGGCGATGGTATTTCCAGGAACGCGACAACACGGTGTCGCCCGCGGCCAGCACGGCCGACGCCAGCGTGTCACCGGCAAAACCCTGGTAGTTGCGCCCATTGAAACGAAAGTCGAGCGTGCGCTTGCGATCGAGCCGGATGCCGGCCTTGTCGATACGGGAGCCCGTCATGCCGGGTCCCCTGCTGCGTCCACCGAACCGGCGTCGGTCGGCGCCCACGACGTGACAGATGGGCTCTCGGCGGCGTCGGAAACACCTTGCGCCTGCTCGCCCGGCTTGTAAAACTGCCTGAACCGATAGGTTACGGTGTCGCGCTCGGCATTGAACCAGCGCCGGCAACCCTGGCTGTGGTGCCATTGTTCGAAGTGCTGGCCCTTGGGGTTCTTGCGCATGAACAGGTAGTCACCCCACTGCTTATCGTCGAGTGCGTCGGTGTCCAGCGGACGCATGATATGCGCCTCGCCGCCACAACTGAACTCGCTTTCGGCGCGCGGTCCGCACCAGGGGCAGGTAATTTTCAACATAAACTCGATGTCCAATTGCTGTCTGCTTTCAAGCCGGCCAAGGGTCGACCCCGCGTTGTGTTGTGCGCCCGTGACTGGCCTCAGTGGGCCACGCCGGCAGCGCCGTGTTCGTCGATCAGGTGGCCGGTGTAGAACCGGTCCAGCGCAAACGCTGCATTCAATGCGTGCGGTCGGTCTTGCGCCATCGTGTGTGCCATGACCCAGCCCGAACCTGGCGTCGCCTTGAAGCCGCCGGTACCCCAGCCGCAGTTGAAATACAGGCCCCTGATGTCGGTCTTGGAGATGATCGGGCAGGCGTCTGGCGCCACGTCGACGATGCCGCCCCACTGGCGGTTCATGCGCACCCGGCGAAAGATCGGGAACATCTCGCAAATCGCCTGCAGGGTGTGTTCGATCACCGGGAAACTGCCGCGCTGGCCATAACCCACATAACTGTCGATGCCGGCGCCAATCACCAGGTCGCCCTTGTCCGACTGGCTCACGTAGGCGTGGATCGCGTTGGACATCACCACCGTGTGCAGGATGGGCTTGAGCGGCTCGCTCACCAGCGCCTGCAGCGGATGGCTTTCAAGCGGCAGGCGAATGCCGGCCATGTCGGCCAGCACCGTGCTGTGACCAGCCGACACGATACCGATCTTTTTTGAGGCGATCAACCCGCGCGTGGTCTCGATCCCGGTCACCTGGTCGCCGTCGCGCCGGATACCGATGACCTCGCAGTTTTGCAGGATGTCCACGCCCAGCGCATCGGCCGCACGTGCAAA
>Ga0105048_10011524_pt1 | contig 13941 bp, 9 predicted proteins | sample MAT05_FD_78382 | JGI IMG/M metagenome (GOLD analysis project Ga0105048, IMG submission 78382) | Freshwater microbial communities from Lake Fryxell liftoff mats and glacier meltwater in Antarctica - MAT-05 | ecosystem: Environmental > Aquatic > Freshwater > Ice > Liftoff microbial mat | place...
AGGCACGCGCCTGTTTGAGCAGCGTGAGCATCGGTCGCTTGGACGGCGGGTTCGCGGTCGGCGGAAAATAGCCGAACACTTCATCCATATAAAGGATCGCCCGAAGACTGGTTGTGCCGGTCTGGTTTCGCATCCATGAAACCATTTCATTCAGCAGGATGGTGACGAAGAACATGCGTTCCTGATCCGACAGGTGCGCGATGGAGATCACGGCCAGACGCGGATTGCCTTCAGGCGTATACAATAGTTTTTGAATGTCGAGCGGTTCGCCCTCAAGCCATGCGGCGAAACTCGGCGACGCCAGCAGGTTATTGAGCGTCATCGCCAGCTTGAAGCGTTCGTTCTGAGGGTAGAACGATTCCAGATCCAGAAACCCCACCTTGTTGAAGGGAGGTGTCTGAATCGATCGAATGAGTGCTCCCATCTCGATGTTTTGATTGCTGCGCCAAAAAAAGTCGAAGATCGTGGACAGCAGAATATGTTCTCGACTGCTGATGGGATCGGCATCGATCTGCAGCAGAGCCAACACACCAGAAACGGTCGACAGGATTCTGTCACGAAATGCTTCGGCGTCATTCAGAACGTGGGCATTCGGTGCATCAAAGGATCTGAGCACCGTGATCTGACGGCCAGCGGTGCTGGCGGGCGTGTAGATGGCGACTTCAGCTGCATCGCGAAGTTTTTGGATCCGATCGCCCGACTGCCCCCAATCTTCCAAACCTTTGCGCCAGGTGTCGGCGGTCTTCTTTGCGTATTCAGTGATCGACATGTCGCTGCGGACGGCTTCCTGTGGGTCAACCCAGGGCTCAAAGTCCGCCGCCTGCAATCGGGGAAACGTGAGCATCAGATTCCCAAGATCGCCCTTGGGATCGATGCAAATTGCTGGAATACGATCGATCGCTGCTTCTTCCAGTAAGGCCAGGCACAATCCCGTTTTGCCGCTGCCTGTCATTCCGACACACACAGCGTGCGTCGTTAAGTCTCTGGAGTCGTACATCAACAATTCTTCGGGATCCGTCACTCCTGTTTTCAGGTCATGCTTTTTTCCCAGATAGAACAGTCCCAGCTTTTCGTAGTCGATCATGTGAGTTAAAGTCGCGTGCCAGGTGCGGAGTGTTTCAGATCTGAGATTTCAAATCTGCGAAAATGAGCAGCCATCGAATGGCCTCAAATACTAAACTCTGGTCGATCCAGACGGTTTCGACAACCTCGGTACTGCGATTTCCTTCACCAACAGGCCAGTCATTCTTGACATGTTGCAGTCAGTTTGACACCATTCGCGATTCTTATTGCACACCTCTGCACATTTGTCGAGTAGCGTCACGGTTGAGGCCGGTCGATCTGCGCGGATGCTGTTGACATCGGTTTGCGATGAATTCTGTGATTAGTTTTGGACAACGATAGCGTCTGGAAAAAGTGTCATGGCCGTACCAAAGAGAAGGCAGTCAAAGTCTCGTTCGCGGAAGCGCAACAGTCACAACACCATTAAGCCCCGTCAGCTTGCCAAGTGTACTCAGTGCAGCACAATGGCGCCGACACATGTGATCTGCCCGAACTGCGGCTACTACCAGGGACGCACGCTGGTTGAGGTCGAGGAATAATCAGAATGCGGATCGCATTGGATGCGATGGGTGGCGATTTCGCTCCCGGCCCCAATATCGTTGGTGCATTCGAAGCGGTCGAGCGAAATTCAAATCTCGAAATCCTGCTGGTCGGCGATCGCGCACGTCTGGAAGAAGAGATCGCAAAGGTCGATTTACTTCCAGGCAGTGTCAGGATTGTGGAATCAGACGGTGTCGTGGGGATGGAAGAAAAGCCCACGACCGCGTTGCGTGAAAAGCCAAACTGTTCGATCGCCCGCTGCTGGCAACTGATGGCCGCAGGAGAAGCTGATGCCGTCGTAAGTGCCGGCAACACTGGTGCAGTGGTCGCTGCCGGTTTGCGAATGCGTTTATTCCTGAAAGGCGTGAAACGCCCCGGCATCGCCGTGCGGATGCCAACCGTAAAGGGCTCATGCGTGATCATTGATGTTGGGGCAAACCCGGCCGCACGAGCTGAGCATCTGGCACAGTATGGGCTCATGGGAGCCGTATTTTCGCGGGAGTTGCTGGGCGTCAGGTCGCCACGCGTCGGCTTGCTGAACATCGGCAGTGAAGAAGGTAAAGGTACGGATCTGTATCGTGAGACACATGCGTTGCTCGTCAATTCTCCGATCAAAGAATACTACATCGGCAATGTCGAAGGTCGTGACCTGTATCACGGCGATGTCGATGTTGTGATTTGCGAAGGCTTTGTGGGTAATGTCGTGTTGAAGGTCAGCGAGGGCATGGCGGAGTTCGTGCTGAAGACTGTCGGCGGGTCTTTGATGAAGTCCCTGACGACGGAACGCGATCATGCGATGCAGACGCTTACCAAAGTGACAGAACAATTTCACTATCAGGAGTCCGGCGGAGCGCCGCTGCTCGGAATCGATGGCATTTGCATCATCTGCCACGGGTCAAGTGATCACCGTTCGATCCGTAATGCGCTGAAGATGGCGACAGAAATTGACAATCACCATATCAACGCGCAAATTACAGAACTCCTGCGTCAGCAGAATCCGTAGTGCTTTGGGCTTAAAAAACGGGTCAATAACCAATAGCCAAATGGCCCGGAGGGTGCTCCGCACTATTGGTTCCTGACCCTTTTTTAACACCCTTTTTAAACGCATATTTCTGTTTGGTGAATTCATGTCCAAAATTGCACTTTTCTTCCCCGGTCAGGGCGCTCAGCATGTTGGCATGGGGCGCAAGATCGCCGCCCGGTATTCGAAGGCTCGGGAGCTTTACGAACGGGCAGAATCAATTCTTGGATTTGACCTTGCGAAATTGTGCTTTGAAGGCCCTGCCGAGGAACTTGATTCCACCGTAATCAGTCAGCCCGCCCTTTTCGTGACCAGTCTTGCCGCTTTGGAAAAGCTGCGTGCGGATTCACCGGAAATCGTACTGGGATGCGAATTCGCGGCGGGCTTGAGCCTTGGAGAATACACGGCTTTAGTTTTTGCAAGCGCAATGTCGTTCGAAGATGGCCTGCGTGTGGTGAAGCGTCGCGGTGAAGCGATGCAGGCTGCGGCAGATGCCACGCCTTCCGGCATGGTGAGCATTCTACTGCTTGATCGTTCACAGGTAGAACAGATCTGCGAAGAAGCAGCGGGGCACGGTTCCATTCAGATCGCCAACTATTTGTGTCCCGGAAATCTGGTTGTCAGCGGTGACAACGCTGCATGTGAACGAGCTGCCGAGCTGGCTGCTGCGGCAGGTGGAAAGGCAATCCCATTGGCGGTTGCAGGTGCCTTTCATACCAACATTATGCGGCCTGCCGATGAGGCGCTGGCAGAAGTGCTGAATGAGGTGGAGTTTCGCACACCAGAAATTCCAGTTGTTTCGAATGTCGATGCCCAGTCGCATTCGGATCCCGAGGAGATCCGTCAGCTCCTCATCCGTCAAGTCATCAATCCTGTGCATTGGGAGGACTCCATCAATCTGATGCTCGCCGAAGGCTGCACGGATTTTTATGAAGTTGGTCCCGGAAAGGTGCTCAGGGGACTACTCAAACGCATTAGCCGCAGGACAGCCTGTACGACGATCAACGATTCGTTCGACGAGGCCAGCGGGATGTGATTCACCCAGGATTCGCCGCGTTTGCTGAGCCTCACTCCCTCAAATCGAGGTCAGATGTAAGCAATTCTCTGCCGGATTCGTTTTGCGTATCGAAACGATTTGTTTTTTGATATACTCCGCGAACAGGAGCCATTGAGACAGTTCAGGCAGGACCGACGAGGTACTGCGTACTGTAGGAAATGAAGCCCTTGAATTTCATTCGGAGCCTCCGATCGCAAAGAACCAGAACACTTACGCAAAGCGTCAACGCGAGCAAGAGAAAAAACAACGAGCCGACGACAAACGGGCGAAGCGTGACAGGAAGAATGGTGGCGGCGGCAACACCCCCGCACCGATGCATCGATTCTTTACGCGATCCGACGATCAGGCTGCGGACGAATAAGGATCGTTCGAGAAATTAGTGTCGTCTTTTGCTCCGCAAAAGCAGCGCTACTTTCGCGGAGCGAAAGGCGACTATCGGACAGTAATTTATCTAGCGGTCCTGAACCTCGCGCGGGTTGCAATCAGTTGTAGCCAGCTTCGTCAGAATTCGGAGCCGCGCCATGATTTAATGAGCCGCGCTGGCCCACTGCGTTCGACGCTGCAGAGCGAGGCTCAACTACCGGCCACCGTTCGACTGCCGGTCGCCGTTCGCCTGCTGACCACCGTTCGACTGCATGGCCTCAGTAGCCTTCTGCAGATTGCTGGTGAACTGTTCCAGCGTCATATTTTGCGGAGGGATGCCAGCTTGTTCAAACATCGCACGTGTACGTCGGCTTTGCTGAAACTCCTCAGTGTCGATCGTACCGTCCTGATTTGTGTCCAGCCTCGGGAAATAGGACTTCGCTTGCTCAGCAATGTCGCCACTTCCACCACCACCCCAACGATTCGAAACGCCGCCATTCTGATCCCGACTGCTGTCGCTGCCACTGGCCTGACGACCGGAGCGAGCAGCAGGCGTCGCGCTGACGATTTGGAGCTTTTCGGTACGCACAGCCATGGCGACATTGGTATCAGTCGCAGCGGCCTCGGCAGCCTTGAGTTCCTCAGGAATCAGGAAGCCATCATGGTCAGTATCGAATTCATCGAACTGCTCCAGCGCAACTCGTCGAGCAAGCATCCATTCGTCCAGACCAAGTTGACCGTCGAAATCTGTATCGACGTCGGAATACGCTGGTGGAAGGGTTTCAATCAGCGATGGTTTTTCTTTCATCTTGTATGGCTTCAACACGGGTTTGACGTTCGCCGTATTGGAATTGCTGTTGCCGCCATTGCCGGCGCTGTTCGGCGCACCATTATTCTCGCCGCCGCCACTGAAACCACTTCGGAAGGAATTCCGCATGTCATCGACGCTCATTCCTGGTTTGAGTTCGATACCGCGTGATTTCATCATGTCGCGGACGAACGAAGGCATCCGATCAAGCTCTTCCTGATCGATCACGCCGTTGCCGTTGGTGTCCATCATGGAACGACCGCCGCTTCCGGGTGGCCCTCCACCGAATCCGCTACCACCGAATCCACCGGGAGGTCCGCCTCCGAAACTTCCGCCGAAGCCACCGGGAGGACCTCCGCCGAAGCCACCGGGTGAACCTCCGCCAAAGCCGCCGGGAGGGCCACCACGAGATTCGCCACCGAATCCTCGACTGCCACGGTCACTGCCACGGTCACTTCCACGATCACCACGATCGCCGCGATCCTGGGCTTGAGAAAGTGGTGTTAAAGCTCCGCAGAGGAACCCGGCGATCGACGCAGTCACGAGAAATCGGGAAAGTTTCATTCTTAAATCTTTAAAAGACAAAGGTGAATGCGATTTTGGCACGGCATTATTCTGTTGAGCCAAATGTTTTCCACAACTGAACAGTTAACCCCGGCAACGATACTCGCGATTCGCCTTGTTTTGCAATTTTTCCAGACTCTTTCACCCTGCCGCAGGGTTTGAGACTATGAATGGTCGGGTGATATCGTCTAATTTCATCGGTTGGGTATCCGTACACAGCGTCGATGTTGTAATCGTCACTGTCTTCGTAATCTTCCGATACTTTCAGCATTTCGGCGAATCGCCAAACGGAAATCAGGATTCGACCTCAAGGTCGGGAACAATATCAGATCGGCTCGGCGACCACACAGTTTTCTCAATTATTATACTGAACATAACACCAGTATTTGATTACAAAATCAGTTTGCCCTTCGATCCAGGTCATTTGCAGGAACTAGCAATGAACATTTGTCCCAAGTTTTTTCGATCGCTGCGGCTGACAGTTTTTTGCAGTGTAACCCTGTTCATGTCCGCTTCGATTTTTGGGCAGGCCAACGTGGGTACCGAATTGGATCTGTTGCGGCGTGCCGATATCCGCACTCAGCTAGGCCTGACGGAGACTCAGACCCAGAAAATCGAAGAAGCGACCAAGGCGGGAACGATTTCGCAGGACTTCTTTAAGCCCTACCTTGAAAAGATGAAGGGGAAAACGCCGGAAGAGCAATCAGCGATCCGGGAAGAAATGAAGCTGGCAGTCGTCAAGGCGAAAGAGGAAGTGGGCCTGCAGTCATTGAATCTGCTTGACAGTCGGCAATTGAAAATGCTGCGATCAATTTACATTTCGGAAGCCGGGTATCGGGCTTTGACCGACACCCGAGTTGCGGCGGACTTGGCTCTCACAGACGAACAGAAGGCCCAACTTGCCGAACTGAACACAGCTCGATCTGATGCTGCGACGAAGCTTGGTTTCAGTGCCACAGACGAACAAAATGCTGCGTTCAAGACAGAATGGGAGGCGAAATACCTGGCAGTTCTGAACACAGAGCAAACAGGCATGTGGGCGTCGCTCAACGCCGGCGTCGTAACTGTTCAAAGTCCCGTGTCGGCGATCACGGATGTGGCAATTCCGGGGATAGCGCCAATGCCGTCGGGAGCGAATTCAGACACGCCTCCTCCGGGGGCTCAGGTGATTTCCAGTTTTGGCAGCACGGCAGACACTGCGGAGAAAAACCAGCTGGTCGAAAAATTCAAATTCATTTTTCAATATGCTCCCTGGGAACAGGTCCTCCAGGACTTCGCGGTCAGCACCGGTTATACACTGGACATGGCTCAGATACCCAATGGCACGTTCAGCCACATCGACAGCAAGGAATACAACGTCGATCAGACGCTCGACATTATGAATGGCTATCTGCAGCGGAAGGGATTTACGTTGGTTCGGAACAACGGATTTCTGGTATGCGTCAATGTGAAAGATGGTATTCCCAACATTCTTGTTCCGGATGTCTCTGTCGAAGAACTCATGGCGAAAGACGACAGCGGCCATTACAAGATCGGCGAGAACGAACTCGTTCGGGTCCAGATTCTGCTCAAGAAAGTTGACGTGGGCGTGATGGCGACAGAAGTCGAAGCTCTTACCGGGCCGCTCGCCAGAATGACAGCATTGACGCAATCGGGAATCATGATCATTTCTGATACAGGATCAAACCTGCGAAAGATCAATTCGTTTCTGGAAGCCGCCATCGCAAATGTCACACCGGACCTGATGTTTAAGTCCTATCCATTGACCAACATTGATGCCGAAGAAGCGGAGCTGATGCTGTTGGCACAATTTGGCATGCGACAAGGGGCCGGGGCAGCTCTGAACGTGAGTGCTGCGTCTGGTCGTGATGATCGGCGCGGTCAACCACCGACGCCACCAGCCCAGACGACCTCTTTGAAGGTAATGTCGGATACGCGCACCAACAGTTTGTTTGTGACAGGTTCGAAGGATGATCAGGCACTGGTGGAAGAGATTATTAAGGCAATCGATATTTCTGAACTGCCTGACGGGACGCCTCTCACACGAGCCGGAGCGTCAGGGCCGTATTTGCGAGTTTACAAGGTGAGTGGCCGCGCGGATCAGGCGGCGCTCAGTATCAACGCGATGATGCCTGGTGTCGTCGTGAATGAAGACAACGCTGCCAGCACCGTGCATATTTTTGGAACTGCGAAGCAGCATCAACAGATTTCCGAGTGGGTGGAGGCATTTGCTGCGGGGTCAGGGGCTGCGGGTTCCGTGGCTGTGATTCCATTAGTAAAAATGGACCCACTGACTGCCGCTGCCACGTTGCGGAACCTGTTTATTTCTGAAGGCACAGCGGCTCCGACGGTAGAAACCGATTTGTACGGCAACCGAATTATCGTCAAAGGCACAGCGACACAAGTGGATCAGATTAAGCAGGTTCTGAAAGATCTCGGCGAAGACGGGACGGGAGTTCGACCTCAGGGAGAAGGAGGCAACATCCGACGGTATTCACTGCGAGGCCGCGATCCGGAAGAATTCATGCAGTATCTCCAGGGTGAATGGGAACGTAATGAAACGACACCCATTCGAATTGTCACCCCCGCAAAGAAAGGTCCGATCCGGGATAAACTTGTCCCTTCTCGGAAGTCTGAGGAAGCCAAAGCAAAGCCGCAAGCTGCTCCTGTCGGCGTCCCTTCGACAACTCAGTCGGAAAAACGGTCGGGACTTCGGAAACAGACTGGATACGTGGTCGTACGTCGGCAGGATGAATCGGCCGCAGAAGAGAAATCCGGGGCAGATTCACAATCAGGCACACGAACCGAAGACAATGGTCCACTCGACGGAATCCAGATCGTCGTCGATGGCGATGAATTGCTGCTGATCTATGAAGATGAAGATGCATTGGATCGCCTTGAAGAGACGATGGATTTTTTGCAGCAGTCGATTCCCTATCGCACACGCTGGACCGTTTTCTACCTTCAGGCATCCGATGCCACAGAAGCGGCTGCCTTGCTGGAGCAATTGATTCCCAGTAGCAGCGTGACCGATACTGCGGCAAGTACCGGGTTTAGTTTCGGGGCGATGTTCCGACCGATCACTGATTCAGTCTCCAGCATGACGGGCCTGAGCGGAATTGGTCAGAACCCCCAAACGCTGCGAATCATTCCTGACGCACGATCGAATTCGTTGCTGGTGACTGGTCCCCAATCGCTCGTGGACGAAGCGGAAAAACTTCTGGAAGTCCTGGACTCCAACGAGATTCCGGAATCACTGCGTGAAATGCAGCCACGACAACTGATCGTTGAATATGCAGACATCGACGATGTGGCGACGATGGTCAAAGAATCGTTTAAACCATTCATGGAACCTGCCGGTGGTCAGCAGCAGAACAACCCATTGGCAGCCCTGATGGGCGGTGGAGGTGGTGGAAACAAGAAAGAACCGGCTGGCGTCCAGATGACGGTTGCCGTTGATCGCCAAAACGGTCGACTCGTGATTTCTTCCAGCGAAGAGTTGTTTCTCAAGGTGGAATCGATCGTCCAGGAAATGGATGAAGCATCCAAATCGGCCAATCGAATTGTGCGCTATGTGCAGCTGATTAATTCGGACGCAACCATGGTGCAGAATTCTTTAACAGCGATGTTTCCTCGTGTTACGTCCAGCACTACGAAGTCCGCGAGCAGTTCATCAGGCGACAATGCACCCAAGACGGACAGCGGCAGCAATTCCAATCAGACACCCACGAATCCGTTTGGCGGTCGTGGCGGCAGCACCGGTGGTAGTCCATTTGGCGGTGGAACAGGCGGCGGGTTTTCGCCGTTCGGTGGCGGCGGTAATCCGTTTGGTGGCGGCGGTAGTCCGTTTGGTGGCGGCGGTAGTCCGTTTGGTGGTAGTGGTCGAGGCGGTGGAAGTCCGTTTGGGGGCGGGGGTGGCGGAGTTTCTCCATTTGGTGGTGGACGCGGTGGTGGCGGTCGGGAATCCTGAGGGCAACCAATGTGTTGGACCTTTTTAGTTCGACTGTCCAGAATCTAACACCAGGGCGAGCGGCAGATTTCTGGTTACCGTCCAAAACCGGGGGCTAGCGCCCTGCGGCTAATAAAATCAGCCGCCACGCGCTAGCGTCCGGTTGTTCGACTTAGTCGTTCTAAATCTTCCGCTCGCCTACGAGCGGGAACTCGCGTTGTAAACAGGTGTCTGCTACTTTGGAGGCACCGCAAAAACAATTGTATAAAGCACAGCAATGGAACTTGGTCAACTACTTGTCAACGACGGACTAGTCACTCGTGAGCAACTCAAAACAGCGCGCGAGACACAGGGCAGCATGCGCATTGATCAGGCGCTGGTCAAACTGGGTGCCGTCACGGAAGATGCCATTCTTCGTAAACTTTCCGATGAATTCGGTATGCCGTACATCGATCTGAAAGACATCGAAGTCGATGTTGAACTGCTGACAAAGTTTCCGACCTCTTCGATCTATCGCCATTCACTGTTGCCGCTGTACCGTGAAAATGGTCACGTCGTCATTGCGACATCGGACCCGCTCAACCTGGAAGGGCTGGATGAACTCAGTACGGTAAGCGGTTTTAAGCTGTCGCCGGTTCTGACCCGCAGCGGAGAACTCGGCTCGCGCATCCATGAACTGCTCGGAGTCGGTGGCGACACAATCAATGAACTGGTTCGCCGTCGCAGCGAAGAAGGTATCGAACTTCTCGAAGAGATCAATGAGGACTTCGGTGAATTGGCAGAAGGGGCACAGGCACCGTCTGTCATCAAGCTGGTGAACGAACTCCTGATGGAAGCTGTTAAGCTGCAGACCAGCGACGTGCATATTGAACCGCAGGAACATGGCATGCGTGTCCGCTATCGGCTGGACGGCATGTTGCGGGTCCAGCCGACTCCACCTGAAATCGCTCAGTTCTATTCGGCGATCGTGACCCGCTTGAAGATCATGTCGCATTTGAACATTGCTGAGAAGCGGTTGCCGCAGGACGGACGCATCAAACTGCGAGTCTCGGGCCGCGAGGTCGATGTCCGCGTGTCGATCATCCCCATGATGCACGGCGAAGGCGTCGTCATGCGTTTGCTTGACAAAGCACGCATGAAGTTTGACCTGAAAGCCGTCGGCATGCCGCCGACCGTGATGGGAATTTTTCGAAAGCTGCTGGAACTTCCGCACGGGATTCTTCTGGTCACAGGCCCGACCGGCAGCGGTAAATCCACGACGCTTTACAGCGCGCTCAACGAGATCAAAGATCCCACGATCAAGATTATTACCGTCGAAGACCCGGTCGAATATCAGATGGACGGGATCAGTCAGATTCAGGTTCACAGCCGCATCGGGCTGACGTTTGCGGGGGCATTGAGAAGCATTCTGCGACATGACCCGGATGTGGTCCTCATCGGGGAAATTCGAGACGGCGAAACAGCCCAGGCGGCTATTCAGGCATCACTCACCGGGCACCTTGTGTTCAGCACACTGCACACAAATGACGCTCCCAGTACATTCACCCGCCTGATCGACATGGGTGTGGAACCGTATCTGGTCGCAAGTACTGTGGAGGGCATTCTGGCCCAGCGACTGGTGCGAAGACTTTGTATGCACTGCAAAGTTGCGACTCCGGTTGAGAAACTGGAAATCCCGCCGGACTTTCCGCAACCACTCCCTGAAACAATTTTTGAACCACGCGGTTGCCGTGAATGTCGCGATACTGGATATTCCGGGCGAATCGGTGTATTTGAATTACTGAAAACTGATCCGATGATTCAACGCATGTGCGCGGAAAGTCGCAGCAGCGTGGAAATTCGGGATTATGCGCTGTCGGCCGGCATGACGACGCTGCGTTCAAGCGGATGGGAACAAGTGATGGCAGGCATGACAAGTCTTGATGAAGTTGTTCGAATTACTCGAGGCGATATCATTGGCTGATGTCAATGCTTTAGAAAGTAGCAGGCACTTTCCAAGTGCCGCAGCTCTTGAAAACGACCGAATTGGCGGACGGCACACGGAGTGTGCCTGCTACTTTTGAGGTAAACCAAGTGCCATTAGGCGCTAGTCACCGATCGCTGCTCTGAATGAATTCTTATGCCTGATTTCAAATACTTAGCCAAAGAAATGACCGGCAAGCAGGTTTCCGGCACGCTCACAGCGACCAGCGAAAAAGATGCGCTCGCAGGTCTGGCAGCGAAGAGTCTGTTCCCGATCTCTGTGGCGTTAACGGAACAGTCAAAGCAGCAGGCCAGCACGGGATCTCGGCGAGTTTCTGCAAAATACCTCACCGTCTTTTACAACCAACTGGCGGATCTGCTGAAGTCCGGAGTCCCGTTGCTGAGGTCATTGCAGCTGCTGGAGGACCAGTCGTCGAATGTGAATCTGAAGGCCGTCATTCAGGACGTTCGTGAACAGGTTGCCGACGGAACGCGATTGAACGAGTCGATGCGAAAGCATCCAAAGACTTTTAACTATCTCACCGTCAGCATGGTGAAGGCGGGTGAAGAGGGCGGGTTTCTGGAAGAAGTGCTTAACCGCATTGCAATGTTTAATGAACACCAGGAAGAACTCAAAGGCCGCGTCACCGGAGCAATGGTCTATCCAGTGTTCCTGATGGTGGTTGGGCTGGGAATCGTGACCGTTATGATGGTCTGGTTCGTTCCTGAATTTGCTACCATTTTTGAGTCTATGAAGAACAAGGGAACTTTACCCTGGGCCACGACAACGCTTTTGGGCATCAGTGACACGCTCCAAAACTATGGTTTGCTGATTCTTGTGGCGATCGTGGGAGCGATTGCCGGGGCGATTTATTATTTTCAGTCGATTGAGGGAGCCCGGAATCTGGACAAGTGGAAGCTGAAAATTCCAATCCTCGGGGGTATCCTGCAGAATCTGGCGGTGGCGAGGTTTTGCCGCATGTTGGGGACACTCCTGAAAAACGGTGTTCCTATTCTGCAGTCACTGAGGATTTCCAAGGATGCGAGCGGAAATGTGATTCTTGCGGAGGCCATCGCAAATGCTGCCGACAACGTCAGTAGTGGTGAGTCGCTGGCCGTTCCGCTTCGGTCGAGTGGACAATTCTCACGAGACCTGATCGAGATGATTGCGGTTGGCGAAGAGGCCAATAATCTGGAGAATGTGCTGATCGGAGTGGCAGATAATCTTGAGCGAAGGACAAGTCGGCGAATTGACACCGGGGTGCGACTCCTTGAGCCTTTGCTCCTGTTGGTAATGGCCACGATTGTCACATTTGTGATTGTCGCTCTCCTGGTACCCGTGATGACGATGTCCAAGAACGCCTGATAAATGGATTTGTTGAGCGAATTACCAGAGAATGCAGACAATTCTTGACTGGATCGGTGTTTGAAGTGTAATCACCGTTGACGAAGTCGGATTCACAACAGTTATACCTTGTTAATGACCTCGGGCAACACCAAGTTTACGGTCAGACGCCGCATCAATTATGTACTCAATTGGAAACGGAAAATGCGAAAGAACTCAATCAAACAATCAGCTGTAGTCGTTCGAGCGGGCTTCACGCTGCTGGAACTGCTGATCGTACTGGCCATCATTCTTGTGATCGCCGCGATGGTGGTCCCGAACCTTATCGGGCAACAGCAGGGGGCGATGGAAAAAACAACGAAGGCGACCATTGAGACTATTAAGAAAAATCCTGTCGGTTCATGGGCGGCTGAACATGATGGAACCTATTTCAAAGGCAATGGCAACGAAGCCTGGCAGGCAATGATAAATCCTGGAACATACAAGGGGCGAAAGTTGCGTCCGCTGATTGAGGAACCTCCGTTGGATGCGTGGGGACAAGTGTTGCAATACGAATGGACTGGCGACGGACACAGCAAGAAGCAGGGAGCACTGACTCCGGCGATCTGGTCAATCGGTGCCAATGGACAGGACGAAGGGGGAAGTGGCGACGACCTCAACAGTTGGACATCGATGGCGGCTGACGGGACGAAGTAGTCGTCGCTCCGCGATGTTCGATTGAAACCATGCGAACGCTCGGCATCACGTTGATACCGAGCGTTCGTGCATGAACCGGCTCAACTGATTTGACCTCGAGTATGATGCGTATTTCCACAATTTTAGCGACAGACCTGAAGGTTGTGCCTGTGCTCCAGGGAAGCCGCAGCGGCTTCACGTTGTTCGAGCTGATGATCGTGCTTGCCATTCTTGTGGCAGTCACTGCGATGGCTGCACCACCGATGATGGAACGACTTCGCAGCGGTCGTGTCCAGGAAGCCGCAGAGAATGTGCGTGAAGTGCTGGCTGCGGCTCGCACCTACGCGATCGACACGGGCGTGGATTATCATTTTCGCTTCGAAGTCGGCGGGAACTACGTCGTCGCGATTCCAGCAGAGCAGGACGCATCGATCGGCAATTCGTACGATTCTGACAGTGACACCGCGGAGTTTCTGTATCGTTCGGGTGAGCTTCCGGAAACGATCTTTCTGCGCAACAGCTTCGGTGACACATCCGGCAGCGAATCTCTGAAAGGCCAGGCATTTGGAAATCTGGAAAATGCCGGAAACCTGGC
>Ga0105048_10011526_pt1 | contig 13940 bp, 14 predicted proteins | sample MAT05_FD_78382 | JGI IMG/M metagenome (GOLD analysis project Ga0105048, IMG submission 78382) | Freshwater microbial communities from Lake Fryxell liftoff mats and glacier meltwater in Antarctica - MAT-05 | ecosystem: Environmental > Aquatic > Freshwater > Ice > Liftoff microbial mat | place...
GGCGGCGAGCTGTTGATCATTCAGGAGGGCCGCGTAAAGGTCGTTAAAACAGCGGCGAGCTGACAGGAGCCTCTTTGGGCGAGGTCTCGGTGTTCGATGGAGGGCGCTACTCGACTACCGCGATTGCCATGACCCTGACGATCTTGCTGCGCCTTCCGGCGCGCATTTTCAGAGTCTGTGTCCGGCCCATCCGCAGGTTGCGGTGAAGGTGATCCGGGTGTTGGGGCAGCGCCTGCGGCATCTGCGGCGACTGGTTGAAGAGTTGTCTTTTGCAACGGCCCCGGACCGGCTGATCGCCCATATTCTGCGGCTGATGGAGGAGGTTGGCGTCCGGGGCGCAAACGGTCTCGAGGTGGCGCTGGCGGAGAACAATGAGGAACTCGCGGCACGGCTGGGAACGGTGCGGGAGCTTGTATCGCGCAATCTGGGCAGGCTTCACGGAGAGGGATTGATCGTCAAGCGGAAGCGGGCACTGACGATCCCGAAGAGGCGGCGTTGCGGGGTGAGATAGGGGCGTGATTTGACCTCTGGCCGTGACTTAAATCATCGTTCTTCGTGGCCGTGCCGCGTAGTGAGGACTCATGCCTGAGGTAATTGCCGAACCGTGCATGGGAGTGAAAGACACGGCGTGCGTTGATGCGTGTCCGGTGGACGCGATTCATCCGCAGCCGGATGAGCCCGATTTCGGGGCCGTTACTGTGGGGCATGTGTGCCTGCTTGTCCCGCGGCGGCGATATATGACGCCGACGATCTGCCGGAGAAATGGGCGCCGTTTGTCCAGATCAACGCGGGGTACTTTTAGGCGGTTTATTGCCCGTAGTTGCCCGTGACTGGCGTGCCGGGGAAGAGGTTCGGCACGGTCTGGCCGCCGGCGACGATGGGGACGCCGTTGACGATGACGTGGGGGATGCCGAGGGCGAAGCGGGGGCCGGTTTGATAGGTTCCGGTGTCCTTGACGGTGGCGGGGTCGAAGACGGTGATGTCGGCGTCGGCGCCGACTTTGATGCGGCCTTTGTTCCTGAGTTGCGGGGCGAGGCCTTCGAGGCGCTGGGCGGGCATCAACGTCATGCGGCGGAGGGCTTCCATGAGCGTCGCCACCTTCATCTCGCGGACGTATTCGCCGAGGACTTTGCTAAACGTTCCGCCGCCGCGCGGGTGAGCGCCGGGGGCGTAGGGCATGGTGTCGGAGGCGATGATGACGAACGGGGAGGACATGGCGAGTTTGATCCACTCGGGCTTCATGGAATGGAGGATGACCACGCCGCCGGTGGCGCGGTATTTGTCGAAAGTCTCTTTGGTGAGGCGTTCGCCGGTGGCCTGCCATTGGAGGTCGTTGTAGGTGATGCCCATCAGTTGCTGCCAGCCTTCGTCGAAGAGGGCGGATTCGAGGAAGGTGGAACCGGCGGTGTAGGGGTAGGCCTCAGTCGTGACGTCAATGCCGCGTTTTCGGGCGCCGGCGATCATCTCCATCATGGCTGGAATGGCGGCGCGGGTGGAACTGTTCAAGTGCACGATGTGGACCGATGCGCCGGTGCCGGCGGCGTTGGCAACGGCTTCCTGGACGCCTTCTTCGCCGCGGCCGCGGACGTGGGTATAGATTGGCACTTTCCAACGGGCGGCCATCTGGTAGACGCGGTAGACTTCGCTTCTTGTGGCACCCGGGACGTAAGCGGGGACGACGCCGAGGCCGAGCGCGCCTTCCTTCAAGCCGCGTTCCATGAGGAAGGCTAGTTGGCTGTATTCCTCGTCGGTTTTGAGTTGGAGGTCGCGGCCGCGTTCTCGGATGCCGCGGGCGACTTCGGTGGTTTCGGACCATTTGGCGGCTTCAGCGGCGAACTCCTTCATGGCCATGACGCGAGTGGCGGCATGGGAGATGGTCGCGCCGTAGTTGAGCAACGCCTTGCCTTCGCGCGATTTGAGATAGGCCTTGAGGGAGGGGACGCCGGATTCGAGTTCGAGGGCGGTGGTGACGCCGTCGTGGGCCTGGAACTCGTTGGCGGCGTTGGTGATGCCGTGGGAGTGGAGGTCGATGAAGCCGGGGGCGACGACGTGGCCTTTGGCGTCGATGGTTTGGGTTCCTTTTAGCGGGCGGGCCGAGATCGCGGCGATTTTACCGTTTTTGATGCCGACGTGGCGGATGGCGTCGAGGCCGCTTTCGGGATCCATGACGCGGCCGTTGGCGATGACGAGATCGTATTGCGCAAAGGCGGGGAGCAAGAAGGCGGCGAGTGACAGCGCGCGGATTGGGAGCATCCCGCGATTATAATGGCTTTCATGATTCGATTTACAGTGATGGGTTCGCGCAAAACGGACTGTGTAGCGGCGCGGTGCAGTGGGCAGTCTTTCAGTGGTTGGGGGCCGCTACCGGCCTTTGCGCTCCTGTTGGTTTGTTCGTTGGCCATGTGTGCACAGGACATGGAGTTGTTTCTGCTGATTGGCCAATCGAATATGGCGGGGCGGGGGGTGATTGAGGAGCAGGACCGAGTTCCCTTCCCTCGCGTTTTTACGCTGACGAAGGAGGAGACGTGGGTGCCCGCTGTCGAGCCGATACACTTTGACCGGCCGGACCGGTTGGGGACGGGATTGGGGCGATCCTTCGCGAAGGTGTTGGCGGATGCGGCGCCGACGGCGAAGATTGGGCTGATTCCGGCGGCGATGGGCGGGAGCGCGTTGGATGAGTGGAAGCCGGGCGGGAAGCTGTATATGGATGCCGTACGGCGGGCGAAGGTGGCGATGAAGAGCGGGCGGTTGCGTGGGATTTTGTGGCACCAGGGCGAGGCGGATTCGGGTAAGTTGGAGTTGATTCGCACTTACCAGGAGCGATGGCTGGCGGTAATGAAATCGCTGCGAGCGGAGTTGGGCGATGTGCCGATTGTGATGGGGGAGTTAGGGCAGTTTTTGTATACGCGGGAGAAGAACGACTATGCGATGGCGCGGATGCTGAATGAGCAGTTGGCGTTGTTGGCGGTGTCGGGGGAGCGGGTGGCGTTTGTGTCGTCGGGCGGGTTAGGACACAAGGGCGATGTGCTGCATTTTGACTCGGCCGGGTTGCGGGAGTTTGGGCGGCGGTATGCGTATGCGTTTATGGGGTTGGAGGCGGGTTGGAAGTAGGATTAGCCGGCTGAAAGGCGGACGGCATTGAGGCTGCTCCGGTGCTTTTCGGCGTGCCAGAGGTCGAATTGCAGTTGCTGATTTAGCCAGCTTTCCGCGCTGGTGTTGAAGGCGATGGATAAACGAATGGCCATTTCCGGGCTGATGCCAGCGCGTCCGTTCAGGATGGCGGAAAGAGTTTTGCGACTTACGCCTAGCGCACGGGCGGCCTCGGTAACACTTAGATTCAAGGGCTCGAGGCAAAGCGCATTGAGTACTTCTCCGGGATGGGGTGGATTGTGCATTTGAAAAGTAATGTTAGTGATAATCCTCGTAGTTCCCGTTGTAGACATCTTTGACGTTCAATGGCTTACGGCCGACGTACCTCGCCTGTTCCCCCGAAGTTGGTGAAGACCCAGTCCGGGCAGGTCCATGTCGCGCGGATTGCTGGAAATGTTCCAGTCCTTTGTGCCGAAATCCCTTGATCGCCAATACGCCAATCGCAACCTATCACGTTACAGGTTGCGATCGAAACTACATTGTTCGCAGGAAGGCGATGAGGGCGAAGCGGTCGGAGCTATTCAGCTTGAAGCCGTATTCGTGGCCTTTGCGGTATTGGAGGCGGCCGGGGTCGAGCCATTCTTCGAGGGTGGTGATGGAACCGTCGCGACCGAGGGCGCCGCGGCGCCAGAGACCGTTGAGTTTGTTCGCCGTTGCGTGGCATTTGGCGCAGCCTTCGCGCTCGTAGACCTTCTCGCCTTGGCGGGTGAATTTGTCGACCTTGTAGGGGCTGGGCGGGGCTTTTAGGGTGGCGACGTAGTTGGTAAGTTTTTCGAGTTGTTCGTCGCTGTAGCGGATTTGGGGGTCGTAGTCGTTCTGCTTCTTCGCCAGGGCGGATGGCGTGATGGACGCGCCGATGATGTTGGGAATTTGGATGGGGTGATCGATGGCGGCGCCGGGCGGGGACATGACGCCGGGGGGGCGGCCGGTGAGGAGTTTGGCGGCGTTGACGAGGTTGAAGTCGCCGTTGATTTGGAAGAGACGGCGGATGAGGGCTTTGTTGGCATCGCGAAGAGCGGGGTTGCCGGTGGTGGTGAGGAGGTCTTCGGCCATGGCGGCGTCAACGGGGAAGTTGCCTTGCCCGCCTTTGATTACAGTGCCATTCTGCATGACGCGGTTGTGACACGTCGCGCAGGAACGGGCCCCGACCTCCACCTTGCCTTTGGTGCGGATGATGTAGACGTAGCCGGTGATGGCGCCTTCGCGGGTGAGGGGCGGATTTACTTTGTCGAACCAGGCTTTGTCATGGAGGAAGGGGGGATCGGAGGGCGGGCGCGCGGCGAGGGATCCGATGGTGGCGGGGGCCTCGTAGATCTCTTCGCCGGTTGGGTTCGTTATTTTCTCCGGGGCCTGGGTGCGGAGCCATTCGATGTAGTCGGGCGGGGCTTTATCGGGGTGGTAGACGGGGTAGGATTTCCAGATTTGGAGGACCGGGACCTCCTGGGCTGGGGCGAGGAGAGCCACGGCGAGAAATAGGATAGCGCGCACGTTTTGTAGTTTAGCAGCGGGTGTATCGTACAGAAATGGCGGACATTCTGCATCGGTTTCTTATTCATGTGCCGGCGGGCGGGTGTTTGCGGCTTTGGTTGCTCCGGCGGGTTTAGATTCGTGGTGGACGGTGTCGTCCTCACGGGAGGGGGCGGTGTATGAGTTTCGGTTTGGGCCGGAGTATCAATGGCGGGCGGTGGTGGTTCGTCGTGAGTTGGACATGGCGATTGAGTGGGAGTTAACGATGGCGATGGATGACTGGATGGGTACGCGGTTTGGGTTTGTGCTGGACGCGTGCGGCGACGATACGGAGGTGGAGTTTCATCATGCGGGATGGGCGGAGGCGACGCCACATTTTCGGACGACGTCGTATTGCTGGACGATGTATTTGCGCTTGTTGAAGCGGTTTTTGGAGGCGGGGGAAGTGGAGCCGTATGTGGACCGGTTGGAGGTGTAGTGGAGGACGTGATCGTATGGCGGCATAGGGTTTGGGGCCTGGAGAAGTTCGTCGACGGTGAGATGGCGGACGCGGTGGGTGAGGGTTAGGGTGAAGATGCCGAGCCAGGAGTGGGGGAGGCCGGGGCTGTTGATAAGGAGGACTCGATTGCCGGTTTGGAGGGGGAGCTTTATCAGGGCGAGTTTGCGAATTTCGGCGTGACCGGAAGGCGTTTCACCGCGTTCGAAGGTGATCTGTTTTTGGTAGTTGTGAAGGGCGGCAACGAGGATGATGAACGCGACGGCTTTGGGGATGGGGTACTTGCGGAGGGTGGCGTTATATAGAGAACCGGCGGCGATGGCGAGTCCGATGAAGGGCATGTAGAAGACGTAGCCGGTGTGGCGCGGGGTGGCGAGGAGCATGGGCGACATGGCGAGCCAGAAGAAGAGCAGGCCGAAGGCCATGGGGCGGGAGCGGATCGCGCCCGCTACGGCGAAGAGGCCGAGCCAGAAGAGGATGGCGGCGAGACCGGTGAAGTGGAGGGTGTGAGAGAAGAGAATGGTGGTGTAAGCGGCGACGTTATCGAGGATTCGGGTCACGGTGAATTCGGGGGTGTAGGCGATGTGACCGGTAAGGGGACCGGGGATGAATAGGCGCTGTGCGGCGAAGATTGCGGAGATGGTGGTGGTGGCGTAGATGGTCTGGTTGGGGACTCTTCGGTGGTAGAGGCTGTAGAGGATTAGCAGTGCCGGGAGGGTGACGCCGAGTTCCTTGGCGCTGACGGCGCCGATGTGGAGAATTGCGATAAGGGGCCACCAGTTGGGTTTTTCGATGGCGACGAGGAGGGCGGCGTAGAGGAACGTCGCGCAGAGAACGTCGTAGATCATGCCGGTGCTGGCGTAGATCATCCACATGGAGCCTTGGAAGCAGCTGAAGAATAGTGCCGCGGCGGGGCTGGGGGAGAGATGTTTGAGGAGGCGGGCGGTGAGGACGAGGTTGCCGAGGATGAGGGCGAATGCCGCGGCGTGGAATGGGAGCGGGTTGAAGCCGGCGAGTTCGAAGATGACACGGTAGAAAAGGGCTCCGGCGGGGCGTACCTGATTTTCGAGGCTGTGCCAGGCGCCGTAGAGGTTCATCATGTCGCCGGTGTCGAAGTAGTTAGTGATGGCGGGATAAGTGAGGGCGAGTAAGTACACGCCGATTCCGAGCAGGAGGCGGTGGGACATTAATTGGATTTCTTGGGGATGGAAGGACGGCGGGCGGACGATTTAGAAAGAGCACTTTCGAGGCCACTTGTAAGTGGTTTGTTTGGCTTAGTGGTCGGTCGGAGGGTGGGTTAATTGGACACAGGCCGTTGGAAACAGAGCAGGTAGCCGTCGGGATGGAGACACGGGCGGGATCGGGGCGGGGCGAGTCATAGTGATAATCTTAGTTCGCTATGCGATTCGTTTTATTGGCGGCAGTTTCGATGGGGCTGTTTGGAGTGGAGCCTCCGCGGAGTTGGCAGGGGATTCCGGGGATTGAGCGGACGGCGAAGGGGCGGGTGTTTGTGGCCTGGTACACGGGCGGGGTGAAGGAGCCATCCCCGTTGAACACCGTGGTTTTGGCTTATGGAGATGGCAAAAAGTTTGGGGCTGCGGTGGAGATGGCGGGGCCGAGGGCGGGATCGAGGGCGTTTGATCCGACGCTGTGGATGGACCCTGGGGGGCGGCTTTGGTACATCTTCAATCGGGGGAATCCGACGACGGCGGAGCATGGAGTATATGCGCGGACTTGCGCGAAGCCGGACGCGGCGGCGCCGGTTTGGAGTGAGGAGTTTCGGGTGGGGTTTGACGAGGCGCCGTTCAGTTTCCGGATGAACAAGCCGACGGTGCTGTCGACGGGCGAATGGGTGTTGCCGGTGACACATGCGCCGGAGAAGTTTTACGACTGGTTTGCGGGGGCGAAGCAGGTGCAGGGGGTGGGGATTTCGATTGATAAGGGGCGGACGTGGAAGCTGCATGGGGCGTTGAAGGCGCCGCATTGGGCGTTGGAGAACATGGTGGTGGAGTTGCGCGATAAGCGGCTGTGGATGTTGATTCGAACCGGGGGCGGGGTGCTATGGGAGAGTTTTTCATCGGACAAAGGGAAGACGTGGACGGAGGCGACGGCAAGTTCGATTGCTAATCCGGGATCGCGGTTTTTTATTAGACGGTTGCGATCGGGTTCGCTGTTATTAGTGAATCATTTTCGGTTTAAAGGGCGGAGCCATTTGACCGCGCAGATTTCGATGGATGACGGGAAGAGTTGGAATGACGGGTTGTTGTTGGATGAGCGGGCAGGGGTGTCGTACCCCGATGGGGTGGAGGCGAAGGATGGGGTGATTTCGGTGGTTTACGACCGGGAGCGGGCGGGGGCGGGCGAGATTTTGATGGCGTCGTTTAGAGAGAAGGATGCGGTGGCGGGGCGGGATGTATCGGGGCAGGTGCGTTTGCGGCAGGTAGTGGATGGGTTGGCTCCGTGGGACGCGAAGGCGGCGGGGGACCGGGTGATGGCGGGGTTGGTGAACGTTACGGGGGCGGAGGTGAAAGGGGCGCATGACGCGGAGTTTGTGATTGTGGATGACAAGGCCTATATCGTGTCGATGGCTAACGATGTGCAGCCGGGGGAGAACGCGGAGTGGCCGTTTGTTTATTGCACTTTGTCCGTTGTGGACATGAAGACGATGGGGGTAATGAAGCGGATACCGATGGCGCGTGGCGGGCAAGCTTTCCGGAACGAGACACTTCAGGAGGGGGCTTGTTTTGTGCCGCGGATTATCCGGAAGGATGCGAAGACGCTGCGGACGTTTTTTGCGAGTGAGGCGCCGAAGAAGCGGGAGGCGCAGTCGTATTATTTAGACTTTGATTTGGGGGCGATGGCGTTTGCGGATTCGGTGTATCGGATGAAGATAGCGACGGCGGCGGGGGTGTTCGAGATGCAGCCGCGACGGTTTTATGAGGATGCGGCGGCACGAGGCTTTTCGCGGGAGGCGAAGGATTTCGGGCTGTACACGATTGACTCGTTTAAGGTGTTTGACGGGGTGCCCTATGTGGTGATGAATAACTATCCGGGCGGGCAGAATGGGCTGGCGCGGTTGAACAAGGAGTTGGATACGTTTGAGGTTGTGGGGCACTTCAATGGCGAGGAGAAGTTGACCGAGGCGGCGGCGAACCGGTTGCCGGATGGGAGTTGGATGGCGATTTGCAGGCAGGACGGCGGGACAGGGAATTATATGTTTTCGACGAGTCCGGATGGAAAGAAGTGGACGACGCCGGTGTATCGGGATCTGGTTCCGAACGGGGGGAGTTCGAAGCCGAATTTCGAGAAGTTTTTTGGGGTTTATTATTTGGGTTGGCAGGAGAAGACGCGGGTGGGCGGGGTGTCGCGATCGGTTTTTAATGTGGACATTTCGACGGACGGTGTGCGGTGGAAGCGGCGTTACCGGTTTGAGAGCGAACGGTCGTTTCAGTATGCTTCGTTTCATGAGTACGAGGGTTCGATTTATCTGACGGTGACGCAGGGGGATTCTTCGCCGAGCCGGAAGGAGCGGATTCTTTTTGGGAAACTGGAATAGGCACAATGCGACGTAGAGAGTGGTTAAGCGGTTTTGGTTTGTTGGCTGGATCGTGCGGGCCGCGCATGGTACCGGTGGAGACTGCTTCCGAGCCTGAGAAAGTGCATGTCGGGCGGCCGAAGGCGACGGCGGCTCCGCTGGATGCGGCGCCTGTGCCGGAGAAAGATGTTTATGCGGAAGTTGATTGGCGGGTGCTGCGGGGACTGGACACGCGGAGCGGACAGGCTTCGCCGTTGTTGGAAATGATTGCGGGGACGAATGTGAAGATCGCGGGGTACATGGTGCCGCTGGATGACGGGTTTGAAGAGGCGAATGAATTTTTATTGGTGCCTACGGCGGGGGCTTGTGTCCATACGCCGCCGCCGCCGGCGAACCAGATTGTGTTTGCGCGAATGACGACGGGGCGGCCGGCGAAGGTGGAATTGATCTTTTCGGTTTGGGCGTGCGGGCGATTGGATATTGAGTCGACGGATAGCCCTTACGGGGCGGTGGGATTTAAGTTAGGCGTGGCGGAAATGCGGCGGAGAGGATAGTTAACTACATGAATTTGTCACGGCGGCGGTTACTGCAGGCGGGGCCTGCGTTGGTGCGGGGGCGGCGGCCGATGCTGGGACAGGGCGTGGCGGCGGGAGATGTGACTGCGACGCGGGCGCTGATTTGGAGCCGGGCGGACGGGCCGAGCCGGATGATTGTGCGGTGGCGGGAACGGAGGGCGGGGGCGTCGTGGACGGAGGTGATGGGACCGCATTGTTTGGAGGTTTCGGACTTTACGGGGCGCGTGGATATTGGGGGCTGGGGTCCCGGGGCGGATATTGAGTACGAGGTGGTGTTCCGTGATCTGGGATTGGGCGGGGCGGATTCAGCGGCGGAACGGGGGAGCTTTCGACCGGCGCCGATGGGGACGCGACCGGTGCGATTTTGCTGGTCAGGGGATACGGTGGGGCAGGGTTGGGGGATCAATCCGGGATTTGGCGGGATGAAGATTTACGAGACGATGCGGGCGCTGCGGCCGGATTTTTTCATTCATTCGGGGGATACGATTTACGCGGACGGGCCGGTGGTTTCCGAAGTGAAGCTGGCGGATGGGACGATTTGGAAGAATTTAGTTACGGAGGAGAAGTCAAAGGTTGCCGAGACATTGGGGGAGTTTCGCGGGGCTTATAAGTATAACTTGATGGATGCGAATTTGCGGAAATTTCAGGCGGAGACGCCGCAGATCTGGCAGTGGGACGATCATGAGGTTTTGAATAACTATAGTTCGTCGAAGTCATTGAGCGCGGATGACAAGTATGCGGAGAAGAGCGTGGCGTTATTAGCGGCGCGGGGGAAGCGGGCATTTTTGGAATATGCGCCGATCCGGTATCATTCGCAGGAGACGGAGCGGGTGTACCGGCATATACCGTATGGTCCATTGCTGGATGTGTTTGTGATCGACATGCGGTCCTATCGGGGGCCGAACACTTACAACCGGCAGGAGCAGGAGGGGAGCGATACGGATTTCCTGGGCGCGCCGCAGATGGGGTGGCTGCTGGATGGGTTGCGGGCGAGTAAAGCGCGGTGGAAGGTGATTGCGGCGGATATGCCGTTGGGGCTGTTAGTTCCCGACGGGCGGGATGTTAGCGGGCGGGCGTTATATGAGGCGACGGCGAATGGCGACGGACCGGCGCTGGGGCGGGAGTTAGAGCTGGCGCGTTTGTTGAAAGGCATTCGGGCGGTTAAGAATGTGGTTTGGCTGACGGCGGATGTGCATTATACGGCGGCGCATTATTATGATCCGGCGAAGGCGCAATTTACGGATTTTTCGCCGTTTTGGGAGTTTGTGAGCGGGCCGTTGAATGCGGGGTCGTTTGGACCTGGGGTGTTGGATAATACGTTTGGGCCGCAGGTGATTTATAAGAAACATCCGCCAGCGGGACAGGGCGGGGTGGGGCCGGCGGCGGGGTTGCAGTTTTTCGGGGAAGTGGAGATTAGTAGTGCCGGAGAGATGAGGGTGCGACTGCGGGATATGGCGGGGACGGTTTTGTTTGAGAAGGGGTTGGGGGGCTAACTCGCCAGAGCGTCGAGGACAGCTTCGCGGTTTTTCGCGATGACGGCGAGATAGGCACGAGTGGTGGCGTCGGGTTTACGGCGTCCCTGCTCCCATTCTTGAAGCGTTCTTGGGTTAATACAAAAAGCTCTCGCGAATTCGGCTTGAGACATCTTCGCTTGATTCCGAATTTGCTTTACGTCCACCTCCGCGGGAAGAACGATGCACCGGGTCGGCAGATCCAATTCACCACGAAGGTGCGCCAGTATTTCGTTGGCGCTTTGTTCAAGCTCGAGGCCTGGTTTAGTCCGTTTTCGGGTATCCGGTTTCGGTTTTTGAACCTTCATGATTTATGCCCTGCCTTTGCGATTAGTCTTACCGGCGCCGCGAGTTTTGTTAGCTGTTTCGGGTCCGCGCCCGAGAGAGTTCCCTGGGCCGATTTCGCGTAAATTGACGCCATGTAGATGTATCCGGGAGCGGCAACAAAGAAGTAGATGACCCGAAATCCACCGCTCTTCCCTTGCCTCCGGCGAGCCCAACGAGCCTTACGAAGCAGCAACCTGCGTTTCGTAAATCGACGGGCCGATGATTTCAGCGATCACGATTTGACTATCCGCCATTGCCGTATTGCTGGCAAGCGAGCCGGCCTGTACGGAGAGACGCAGCCCGGCGGCGTTGGGTGTTGCTGCGCCGCCGGAATGTAAAGTTGACTGATTAGGAGCGGATTGACGCGCGGACTGTTCCCAGTGTGTTTTCTGGTGTGAGGGGTTTGCCGCCGGAGACGTCCTGGAGGTAGAACATCATGCCATTGGTGACCCATGAGCCGGTGGTAGCGGTGCCGTAACTGAACTGGCGGCCCATGGTTGGTCCGTCGGGGGCACCGATGCGGATGTCGACTTCGGAGACGCCGGGGGCATTCCAGGCGAGGGTGAGTTGGGTTTTTCCGTCAGCGTTTGGCAGAGCAGGATTGTTGGTCGCCCAGAAGGTGACTCCGGATTTCATGGTGTTTCCCGGGGACGGTGTTGTTTGGAAGATGATGCAGACAGGCTGGCCGGGACTGAGCATTTGCTGGCCGGTGAATTCGAGTTTGCCGGTGGCTTTGTCTACTTTGAAGGCCGCGATGTTATCCGTGTTTTGATGAGCGACATACATGAAGTTACCGGAGGGATCGATGTTGAAGTTACGGGGAGTTTCACCGAAGGTCCAGTGCTCGCTGACGAAGGCTAGTTCGCCGGTGGCGGGATTGCAGGCGAAGACGGCGATGGAGTCGTGACCGCGGTTGGAACCGTAGACGAAACGGCCATCGGCGGAGACGAGGATCTGGGCGGTAGTGCTGATGCCGCGGTACCAATCGGGGAGGGTGGAGATGGTCTGGGTGCGATTGATGGCTCCGGTTTCAGAGTCCCAAGTCCAGACGGCGATGGTATTTGAAAGTTCATTGATGATGAATAGGAAACGGCCATTGGGATGGAAGGCCATGTGGCGGGGGCCGGAACCGGGGAGGGCGACGCCGGGGTTGGCCGTGGCGACGAGGGTGGATTCGGCGCGATCAAGGCGGTAAACGAAAGTTCGGTCGAGCCCGAGATCGTTGACGATGACGAAGCGGCCGGTGGGGTCGGGCATGGCCATGTGGGCATGGGGGGCTTCCTGGCGGGCGGCGTTCGGGCCGAGGTCTCCGGGATGGGAAATGAGTTGAGAAGGCGGGGCGAGGCTGCCGTCGTCATTGATTGGGAGTAGAGTTACGTTGTTGGTCCGAGTGGTTGTACCGGAGTAGTTGGCGGCGATGGCGAAACGGCCGGTGGCATCGACACTGAGGTGGGCGGGGTTGCGGCCTTCGGTGGGTTGGACGTTGATGGGAGTTAGATTGGCGTTATCGAAATCGACGGCGAAGGAGCGAACGGAGCCGCTTTGACGGGTTTCAAAGTTACCGATTTCGTTTACCGAGTAGAGGAAACGACCGTTGGGCGAGAGGGCGAGGAACGAGGGGTTGGGGGTGGTGGCGGGGGTGCCAACGACGCGGACTTGCGTGAGGACTCCGGTGGTGGGATTCATCTCGTGAATGTAGATTCCCATACCGCGGGCGGTATAACAGCCGACGTAGACGAGGGTTTTGGTGGTGGTTGTTTGAGCGAATGCGACGGAGCATGGAACGGCAGCGGCGGCGCGGAGGAAATTGCGGCGGGATAGAGGCGAAAATTGCATATAATTCTCCATTTCTTGGCCACTAATCGGTTTGGTGGCAGAGGTGAGTATATTAAAACTGTGTTTCGTTGGGAAGGGTGGGTTTGGGTTAGACTTTGGATATGGCGTTCGTGATCGACAATGAGTTCCTGCCCGCCACGTTGACCGCTCATCCAATGAGCGATGAGGAGTTTGCCGGATTTTGTTCCGAGCACCCCGACCTCTCGTTTGAGATGTCAGCCGAGGGGGAGATTATTGTCATGGCGCCGACGTATTCGTTTTCAGGTGTCCAAAATTCCGAGGTCATTTTTCAGCTTCGCAGCTGGGCGAAGAAGGATGGGCAAGGGTTTGTAGGGGAATCGTCAACGGGATTCGTGCTTCCAAATGGCGCGCGGCGATCGCCGGATGCGTCCTGGACGTTAAAGCGGCGAATTTCCGAATTGGAACCTTCGAGCCAAAAAGGATTCTGGCATTTGTGCCCGGACTTCGTCATTGAACTTCGATCGGCTTCTGACCGGGTTAGGACGCTGCGGGCGAAGATGGACGAGTATATGGCGAACGGCGCTCAGTTGGGTTGGCTGATTGACGCTGAGGCGCGGACGGTTTCGGTTTATCGGCCGGGGTTGGAAGTGGAGACTCTGACTGGCGTGGAGTTGGTGAAGGGCGAGGGACCGGTGGCGGGGTTTGTGTTGGATTTGGGGCCGGTTTGGAATCCGTTGGCGGGGTGAGTTTTAGGTTCCCGCGGCTCGGCGCCATGGCCAAATGATGAGGCGGCGCAGGGGTGAGCGCGGTTAAGACAGACCACCTGGTAACCGACAGCCGGTAGAACACGTAACCGGCAATTGCATAGGGAATTGCCAGAATGGATGCGGTACGCAGGAATAGAACGCCGCGACCGACGCCGTGAGGAAGTGGCGCCTTTTCCAGTAATCGTCCAATGAGGAACCATTGGATGATACTGATTGGGAGCAACATTGAGAGGTACGACTGCATTCCCTCAGGTATTCGCTTGGGAATTCCGCGGCATTGATTATAAGTAGCGGGACTGGCGCCGGGAAACAGAA
>Ga0105048_10011527_pt1 | contig 13940 bp, 11 predicted proteins | sample MAT05_FD_78382 | JGI IMG/M metagenome (GOLD analysis project Ga0105048, IMG submission 78382) | Freshwater microbial communities from Lake Fryxell liftoff mats and glacier meltwater in Antarctica - MAT-05 | ecosystem: Environmental > Aquatic > Freshwater > Ice > Liftoff microbial mat | place...
CCATCGATCCTGCCGGCCCCCTCCGCCACCGGTCCAGGGCGTTCAAGCGGATGCCCTGGAGGGGTTACGGTGCTCCTGGCACAGCTGATGCCGGCTGCGGGATGGGCTGCGTGCACCGCTTACGCACTGTCGCTCGTGGGATCCCGAGCTGGAATCCTTCCGGGAAGGCAACTGCGTACTCATCGAGGCACGAGCGGTCGACTGGTGGCCAAAGGTCGCATGGTGGAACGCTGGCTAGCGACGGACCAGGCTTGCGGCACCACCGTTTCCCGAGGATGATCGGGCTTTCGAAGGAGCTCGATCATGCGCTTGGCCCGCAGCTGTACCGCTCTCGGCATCCTTCTGACGGCAGGCTTTCTGTCTGAAGGGGATGCGGCCGCAGACTCGTGGAAGGTCAGCCGGCACGACGCTGCGCGGACCGGTGCATCGAGCGGCTCCGTGGTTCTCTTGTCGCCGAGCGTGAAGTGGCGGTCGTACGTCGGGGGACGCCCGACGGACGCCAACGCGCGCTTTGGGCTGGAGGATCCGGCAATCATAGTGACGAGCGTCGGTGGGCGTTTTGTCGCGAAGGATGTCGTCACGCAGGCGGGCCTTTGGTCGAGCCCTCTCCTGGGCACTGGCACGGTAGTCGAGATGGCCGACCTCGACGGTGATGGAGCGACAGAAGTAGTCGTACACACGAGCGAGCAAGCGCACGTGCTGAACGGCGCAAGCGGTGCGTTGATCTGGTCCTCGCCTGCGAGCTCCATTCAAGTCATGGGCGCCGTTCGCGTGAAGGACTTGAACGGCGACGGTCTCAAGGACGTCTATCTCGACAATGGCGTGGGCGCTAAGCCGGGCACCCAACAGGCCGCCGCTTACTCGTTCGCGAGCGGAGCCGCAGCCATGCTGTGGTCGCTCCCCATTGGCACCAATTCCGTCAACGCGGGAACCGACAGTATTCTGGACGTCGATGACGACGGCACGCCCGAGGTCTTGCTCACCTCGTGGAGCACCATCGGCATCGTTCGCGGGGACAACGGGGCGGCGGTGGCAACTTTACAAGCGCCGACTGCTGGCAATCTGTTCTATCAAGCGAGCGCCATCGCCGCGCAGCTCGACTCGACCTCCACGAAGGAGGTCGTTGTCGTGCAGCCCGTCGCGCACGCGCTGCTCGAGATCACGCCGGCCATCAGTGCGTTCTCGCTCGACCCCGGCACGGGTCAATCAAGCTTTCTGTGGTCCGCGGATACCGGAAGCTTCGATTCGGAAATCTCCGCAAATGCCGATTCCGTGTCCGATCTCGACGGCGATGGCGTTGACGAGGTCGTCTTTTCCTTCCGGTCAGCCGCGACTGGAGACCAGTGGATCACCCAGGTGCTGGACGGGCAAACGGGGTCCGTTCTCGAAGAGCTGACCGACGCGAGGTTCGAAGGCGCAGGAGAAATCGACGGTGAGTACGGCAACGAGCTCGTCGTCGCGACCCTGAGCGGTGTCGCCGTGTACTCGTTTGCCGGCGGTGCCCTGTCGCCGCTGGGAACCACACTCGTCGGTCGTCGTGCGTTCACACTGTCGGACGGCGCGTTGCGTGCGTCTGGCGACCTGCAGCGACGCCTCGCGACCGTTCCTCGTTCGAATGGATCCAATGCGTTCTTCGTTGGAACGCCCGAAGGAAGTCCCTCTCCGCAATCGTCCGTGTCGTCGTTCGAGGACCTCTCGGGCTTCGTCTTCGACGGCAGCTCGCTCGATTCCGTCGGTGACTTTTCACCGCTCGTCGGCGCCGTGACCGGCCTCCTCCGAGCAGATTACGCGACCCGGCCTTATCCTCAGATCGCCGTCGGCACCAGCGAAGGTGTGGTCACCGTCTTGAGCACGGAGCTGGACGCGACGAATGGTGCCACCTGGCTCGGCTTGGACCCGGTCGGGACGTTCGTGGGGGGTGGCGGTATTCGCCCGCCGCTCGTGGCTGAAGACGGTGCTGGTCCCTTCGTCGTCTTTCCGGGCACTGCGGTTGGTACCGTCGTCGCCGACCCAACCTACGCCTCCCTCATCATCCCGCCACTGCCTCGCTGGTGGAAGCGGACCTTGGAGAGTCCCTCCATCATCGAAATCGATGGCGCATCGCGGGTTGTGGGAGTTGAGGACGGATCGCTGGTTGCGCGGGCCAGCGCAACCGGCTCGAAGGCCGGCGAGGTTTCCATGCCTCCTGGCTGGATCTGGGGCAGCCCCATACCGCTCCAGGTGAATGGCCAGTCTGGCGTGGTGGGTGTCGATTGGCGGATCGATGGGGTTCAGATCACCCAGATGGCCGTGGACTTCTCCGCTGAGTCAGTACTGTGGACCGCTGCACCAATCGCGTTCGGTGGGTTCTTCGGTTCCAGCGCTGCAGACATCGATGCCGACGGCGACGATGACTGGTTCTCGATGTTCACCACTTTGAATCGCCGCAATGCAAGCAGCGGTGCGGTGACGGCAGTTGGGGATTACCCGCAGCTGGGCTACTCGTTGCCATTGCTGGCGCCGTTTACCGGCGCCTCGATGGAGGTACTCCTGCAATCTGGCGGGCAGGGCCCGAAGCTGCTCGAAGCCGACTTTTCGATCGCGTGGGAGACCGCGCCTGCGGAGGCCGTCAACGGCATGGCCGGCACCCGGACGACCTGCGGCGGCTCGGCGCGGTTCGTAACACCGGCGGTGCTGTCTTCGTACGTGCGAGCCTACGATGGAGCTACCGGCGCCATCCTGGCAGAGCGCGCGCTCGCTGGCGGACAAGCCTTCGTCGACGTTGCGGGCGCCGTCGCTGCAGGTCACCGGCCAGGTGTGCTCGGTCACCTCTCAAGCGTGGCTGATCTCGCCGGGCAAGGCCCGGCTGTTCTCGTCGGTTCCACCGATGGACATCTGTATGCACTCGACAGTTGCACTCTCAACGTTCGCTGGGCGGCGGACCTGGGAGCCTCGGTCGGCGAGCCGGTCATCGCTGATTTCGACTCAGATGGCGACGACGAGATAACCGTCTCCGCTGCGGATGGCTTCGTGTACGGCCTCGATGAGTCGTGTTTCCCAGCGCCCGTGGTGGTCTGCGGCGATGGCGGCAGCGGCGCATGGGGGGTCTCCGCGGGCGAGGTCGTCAGCCTCGAGTGGGAGCCGATCACGGGCGCTGCAGGCTACGAGGTCGCCCTGGTGACGCCCGACGATCACCCGGTGTGGTCCCCGGCTTATCGCAGCGTCGTGGGCACCTCGGTCGACGTGGAGCTCGAAGGTGCGCTGGCGGACCGTCCGTATCGAGTCGTCGTGCGCGCCACCGGGGCTGCTGGCGCAGGCGTCGAAGGCTTCAGCCGCTCCATCGTCGTGCGCGACTCCTCCTTGCCGTCGGGCGGCCTCGCGGTTGCCGGCGGCGCCACCGCGACCCTCACGGCCTCTGCGGCGGATGATCTCGCCCTCGACCACTACGTCATGCACGTCACTCCCGAGGGCCAGGGAGCGCGGTTGGTGAAGGACGGCATGTTCATCGGGGCGAGGGACTCCGTCAGTGTCTCGTTCAGGCCCGACGAAGACTTGTGGGGATCGAAGGTGCTCTTCTCGGTCGATGTCCTCGACTCGGCTGGGTTGCGCACCGTGAGCGCAGTCGTTGCCAGGATCACCTCTGATGGGCTCGTGGTGACGTCCACGGACCGCCCAGAGGGCTGGAACCCGCCGGATGAGCCGGGCGAGGGCGACACCGATCGGTACAGCGCGGGAGGCGGCTGCAGCAGCGCTCCTGGTGCGACGTTCAGTTGGGTCCTACCGCTTGCCCTTGCGGGTCTGTTGGTGTCGCGCCGGCGACAGCCCGCAGGCGCCAAAGGCGACGCTTGAACTCCAGCCACCGATAGAGCACCTTACGTCCGCGCTAGCGGATGGACTCAAGAAGCAGCCCCGGGAAACTCCTCGCGTTCGAGGATGCAGAGCATCGCGAATCGGTGGCCTTGCGGTTCAGAATCGGTCCGCGGGCGCGCCATCGAGATGTCACTTTCGGTGAGCTGCGGCAGCACGCGGCCGCTGGGGCCGGCGCGCTTCTTCGCGCCGGCTGCCGGCGGGGGGATCGCGTCGCGCTGCTGATGCCCCACACGGAGGAGCTGTTCTACTCCTTCTTCTCCTGTCTGTTCGTAGGTCTGGTGCCGTGCGTGCTCGCCTGGCCGACCGCGAAGATGGATGTCGAGAAGTACCGCCGCAACGTGGCCACGGTCGTCGAACGGCTCAACGCCGACTTCTTGGTGACCGACGCGGAGTCGGTGTCGCGGCTCGGCTCAGCGCTGGGGCGCACAGCCGTCCTTCACCCGGGCGCGCTGAGTCCCGGACCAGCCGCTGACCCGCAGCCGGCGCGCGAAGGCGTCCTTTTCATACAGTTTTCAGGCGGCACCACCGGCGTTCAGAAATCCGTGCCGGTGACCATCACGATCTTGCTCGCACAGCTCGAGCGCTACACCCGGGCCCTGCGCATCTCGTCCAGCGATAGCGTCATTTCGTGGCTCCCACTGTATCACGATATGGGTCTTGTCGCCTGCCTGCTGATGCCATTTCTGACCCGTATACCCCTTTCGGCGTTCGCCCCGATGGAGTGGGTCATGGACCCACGAGCATTTCTCGAGCGGGTCGCGCAGGACCAGTCGACCTTGGCATGGCTTCCGAACTTTGCCTTTTCGTTCATGGCAACACGTATCAAGGGCGAGCTGAATGGACTGGACCTTTCGTCGCTCCGCGCCATCGTCAATTGTTCCGAGCCGGTGCGAGCCGAGAGCGCCCATCTCTTCGTGCGAAAATTCGCTTCCGTCGGGCTGCGACCCGATGCAATTCAGGCGTGCTATGCAATGGCCGAGACCGTCTTCGCGGTGACCCAGACCGAAGTCGGTGCACCTACCTCGCGTCTGCAGGTCTCGCGGCACGACCTGAGCAAGGGGAGGCTGACACCAGCCGTCGAAAACTCGCGGTGCCTCGTCTCCAGCGGCACTCCTCTCGCCGGCACAGAGGTGAAAATCGTGGACGAAAACGGCCGCGATAGAGCGCCTGACGAAGTAGGCGAGATATTGGTGCGCGCGCCATTCGTGATGGATGGCTACCTCGACATGTCCGAGGAGAATCGCGCGCTGGCCTTCGCCGACGGTTGGTACCGCACCGGCGATCTCGGAGCCTTGTGGAAGGGTGAGCTGTTCGTCACCGGCCGCAAGAAGGACGTGATCATCGTCGGTGGCGTCAACGTCTTTCCTGAAGATGCCGAAGCCGCGACGAACGGCGTAGAAGGTGTGCATGCAGGCCGATGTGCGGCGTTCGGCGTCGAAGACGCTGAGCTGGGCACCGATCGCCTGGTCATTGTTGCGGAGGTGCACGAAGCGAAGGATCTCGCGCTGTCCGACGCCATCGAGCCTGCCATTCGCGCCGCGGTGCTGGCGGAGGTCGGGATAGCCCCGCACAAGGTCTTCCTGGTGCCGCCACACTGGATAGTCAAAAGCACCGCCGGAAAGATTTCCCGCAGCGAGACCCGGGCGCGATTGCTCGACCACTGGCAACAACTCACGAAGGACGGCTCGGGCATTCCTCTGCCCTCCGCTTAGCGAATGAACATCGAAAAGGTGCACGAGATTCTGCGGTCCCATCTCAAGGGCAAGACAGTCGGTGATGACACGCCCCTCGTCTCCAGTGGATTGATAGATTCTATGGCGATAGTCGATCTCATCATCGATCTCGAGGCCATGCTAGGGGTTCGCATTCCGGCGAGCGAGGTTCAACCTGACGACTTCGATACTCCGCGCCGGATCGCCGAGACGGTAGAACGCTTCCGCTCGTGAGCGACGACCCGCCGCAGCTCGGAGTCCCACGCATCGTGGGCCTGCTCATCGGCACTGCCGCGCTGCTCGGCCTGCTGGGCTACATCGACCTCTTCGGGCTCGCGACGCAGGCACTGACCGGCGACGGCGAGGTGGCGCGAATTCAGCCGACCCGACTCGATCCAATGGAGTGCGATGTTCGCTTTGGCGAGAACCTCGTCGCGACGCAGAGAGAATTGCTGCCGCCACCGGACGGACGGAAGCGGATAGTGTTCCTCGGCAACTCCCAGCAATACACGGCATCTCTGCCGCGAGCGGCGACTCCAGATGAGGACGATCTGGCCGAAATGGCGAGCGCACTCTTCGACCTGCGACTGCAGCAGGACTACCCCGACCGATACAAGGTGTATTCGGCCTCCGCGCCGAACCAAACATTTCCGGAGACGCTTTGGCAACTACTCTATTGGTTCGAGGTAAGAGCGGATCCTCCAGCCGTGATCGTCCTGCAGGCGAGCTTCGACACGTTTCGCAAAACCGGAATTCGCATCGGCTTCAGAACTCTCTTGGAAGACCCGGCGTTCGACGAGGCTCTTGCTCGATTCGAGGCGGCGCATTCCGACCGGGCCTGGCGAGGCGAATTCGGTCACGCGCGTCAGCCAGCCGCGGCGGAACATGACGACGGCAAGAAGAGGGCAGCTCTGGAGCGCACCCTGCGAAGCGCGCTCGAGAACCTGCCCCTTTTCGCAAAGCGTGAAGCGAGGAAGCAGAATTTTCTCCTCGCGCTCTATTTTGCCCGGGTCCAGGCACTCGGTATCAGCCCAACTACGAGGCGACATATCGTCGGCCAAGCGCTTCATGCCAACATGGATGCCCTTGACGATATCGTTGCTCTTGCCCGAGAGCATGGCGCGAAGGTCATCATCTACAACGCGCCGACCAACCCGAGCGTCTCGATGTTCTACGAGGAGGAGTATGAGGCATATCTGTCACATATTCGCGCGCTTGCCGACTCAGATGGCGTCTTTTTTGCCGATTTGGGCGCGGCAGTCTCCAAGGAGAAGTGGGGCTACTGGGTCGACGGGCCAGACCCGATCCATTTTGATCGCAGCGGTCACGTGCAGCTGGCAGAGAGCCTTGCCGCGGCCTTCTTGGCAGCTCTAGCGCCGGGCTAGTGCGTTCGAATGCCTCATGGAATTCACTAGCTATTCGTATCTAGCGTTCTTGATCTTTGCGGTCGCCCTGGTTCGGCGACTGAGTGGGGCGGCCCGCGAGAGCGCTCTGCTCGGGCTGAGCCTGCTCTTTTACGCCTGGTGGAACGTGGGCTTTCTAGCCCTCTTGATCGCCATCGGCATCTTCACCTTCTATGTCGCGCCGGCGGTGGCCAGGCGAAGGGGCCAGCTCTGGTTTCTCCTTCTTCCGCTCGCCGCCATCCTGTCCACGCTGGGCCTCTACAAATACAGCGGGCTGGTCGTCGAGGGTGTCAATCTCCTCCTACCGACCGCCTCGAGCCTGCGCGTCCCTGCGTTTGTTCTGCCCCTCGGGATCTCGTTCTTTACGTTCGAGTGCATCAGCTATCTGCTCGATGTGTACAGGGGTACCCCTGAGCTCAAGTCGCTCCGCCGTTTCCTATTGTTGCCTGCCTTCTGGCCACACATGATCGCGGGACCGATTCTTCGCGTGAAAGAGCTGATTCCGCAATGCATCAATCCCCACCGGGCCACCGCGGCCGAGTCACTACAAGCGATAGACCGTATTCTGTTCGGTTTTTTGAAAAAAAGTAATGCTCGCAGATTCGATTGGTGTGTTCGTCGATCAAGCGTTTTCTGGCGGTGGCTCGACGAACTCGTCGCTCGATAATTGGGTTGCGGCCGTCGCTTTCGGCCTCCAGGTCTATTTCGATTTCTCTGCCTATAGCGACATGGCGATTGGATCCGCTACACTGGTTGGCATTCGTCTGCCCGAAAATTTTGACAGTCCTTATCGCTCGCGAAGCCCAAGCGAATTTTGGGGCCGTTGGCACATGACTCTGTCGCGTTGGATCCGCGACTACCTTTTCTTTCCGCTGAATCTCCGTGCCGGGCGTCGAATTTGGCTCCGATACGTCTACCTCGTCGGCGTCATGGCCATGGTCGGGTTGTGGCACGGCGCAGCGATGACCTTCGTCCTGTGGGGTGTCTGGCATGGCCTACTCATGGTAGCTCACCGATTGATCGAGAAACGAATCCCGTCAGCAGTTCCGGCTTGGTTCTCGAATCTCGCAGGGTGGGCAGTTACCTTCGCGTTCGTCCAGGCGGGCTGGATCTTCTTTCGCGCGCCGAGCTTGGGGCAGTCGCTCCGTATGATCGCGTCGATGGCCACGCTCCAGAGCCTAAAGCCGGCCTATGGTATAAACGACTACATGCTCGTTCTGTTCGGTGTCGTCTTCTGTTTGGCTGTGGAGCCGCGAATTCGCGCATTTCTCGTTCGCGATCCAAATGAACTGAATTTGCGACGCTGGACGTTTTGGCTGCGCCCCGCCGTCTACGCGATGGGCGTCCAGTTCATCTTCATGTTCGACCGCGCCAATGTGGCCTTTATCTATTTCCAGTTCTGATGTGGTGCGACTGACATGAATGAGTGTTCGTTCGCTACTGTCGTTTCGCACGTCGTCGCGCGAGCGCGTACGGAGGTCTCATGTGGTTGAGAACGCTTGCCATAGCTGCGCGCTTTCTTTCTGAGCATCCGGTGGTGCGGCGAGCTCCGCTCCGGGCGGCTATCAGCATCGCTCGTTGGCAAGCCGCTTCGCGCCTCTGGGGGGGAGAGCTGATCGTTCCCTGGATTGGCAATACGCGACTCGTCGTGCAGCGCGGAATGAGCGGGGCCACCGGCAATGTTTATGCCGGTCTCCAAGAATTCGCGGAGATGGGCTTTCTTCTGCACTTTCTCCGTCGGAACGAGGCGTTCGCCGACGTGGGGGCGAACGCGGGAACGTTTTCCGTGCTGGCAGGGGGAGTGGTGGGGGCACGAGTGACCGCCGTCGAGCCCATTGCCCTCGCGTACGGCCGACTGGTGCGCAATCTCGGGCTGAATGGCCTGCATGACGTCAGTGCGCTCAACGTGGCCGCGGGCGCAGAAAGCTCCGAGGCTCGGTTTACGGCGGATCTCGATGCGGTAAACCGAGCGTTGGGCTCCAACGAGTTCTACGACGGCGCAACGGTGGTCGTTCCGGTCAGGCCGCTCGATGAGATCCTGGCAAACACGCCGACGATGATGAAGATCGATGTGGAGGGTTTCGAGGACGCTGTGGTTCGTGGCGCCGCGCGAACGCTGGCCGATCACAGGCTGCGCGCGTTTATCATCGAGGTCTTGCACGAGGCGCCCAGCGAGCTGCTCGCAGGCGAGACAGTTCCGAGGTTTCTCATCGCGCTTGGTTGGCAGCCGTGTCGCTACGACCCAGTCACGCGCACGCTCGCCCGTGACGATCGTCCCATCCTCGATGGCAACCTGCTGTTCGTCCGCGACTTCGACGAAGCCCAGGGCCGTCTGCGCTCGGCCGTCGCGTTCGAGGTGTTTGGGATCGATGTTTAGCTCAGCCGTGACGCGCGAGAGCTACGGTCGCGTGGCTTCTACGTAGATGCTTTCGTCTGCACGCTCGGCGAGATCCAAAGGCTCAGGCGCTTGGATCCGGGTTTCGTGCGCGTTAGTCTCACGAACGTCGGCGAAGCCGCGCGCGGCAACCAGTGCGCACAGCGACGGCCCGTCATACATCCACGCGTGCCCGCGATGGCCCGACATGGCGAGCTCCAGCCGTGCGGCGAACGAGCTCGCTTCCGGGACTGCCAAGAGTGTCGCTTCAACGAAACGATTCGCGTCGCCTTCCGTCAGGTACCGTTGAGCCAATGAGCGAAGATCGGGAACCACAAGACGCAGGGTTCCCCCTGGCTGCAGCACCCGCTTCGCCTCGTTGAGAAAGAGCTCGGCATCGCTCCTTTGGAGGTGCTCGAGCATGTGCGAGCTGTAAACGACCTGCGCGACACCCGACCCGAGTGGCAGTTGGGTTGCCTTCGCCCATCGAATGTCGTGTGCCCGAGCGACTTTCAGGAAAGTGGCGCGATATGCGTTGCCCGGAAGACGGGAAACGATGAGCGGGGCCAGGGGGAGGTGGGCCAGTCGGACCGTTGGCGAGTTGTCGAAGTTGAGCCAGCCTCGGGTTGGCGTGCTCCCACATCCCACGTTGACGCGCACCGCCCTGCTCATCTTTTACCGGTTCTCATGTCGATTTGGTTGCAGTCCGCAGCTAGCAGCACTCCCGCGCGGCCGCGCGCGAAATCGGCCGAGCCGGAAACGCTCCAGGTGAGCACCTCGGGGCCGGCGGAACTACGCTACGGTTGGGCGGTGGGCGGCTGGCTAGGCTGTGAGGACACCCCCGAGGAGACCTCGTCGTGCTGCGGCTAGCGAGCAAGCTGGCAGCGGCAATCTCCGGCCTCGAGCGCACCGGCGTCGAGGCTCGGCTCCGTGGTCTCGTTTTCCGCCCCCGCCTGCCACACTCGAGCCCGAAGCTGCGGGTCGGCAGAAATGTCGAGCTCGTGGGCTCGCTCTCGCGCTTCCGCTTCGGCGCCGAGGTCAGCCTGCTCGGCAATGCCTACCTGAACGCCACCGGCGAGCATGGTTTCCTTGCGATCGGTGCTCGCACCCACATCGACCAGTTCTGCGTGCTTTATGGTCAGGGTGGGCTCACCATAGGCTCCCGTTGCGCGATAGCTGCCGGCGTCATCATCTACACCCAGTCCAATCAGTTTCACCATGACCCGCTGGCCGATATCATCGACCAGCCCGTCGTCCACAGCCCCGTGGTGGTGGGCGACGACGTTTGGATCGGAGCTGGTGCGGTCGTGTTGCCCGGTGTAGAGATCGGTGATCATGCGGTGGTCGCGGCTGGCGCGGTCGTGCGCACCTCGGTGCCTCCGTGGGCCGTCGTGGCGGGCGTCCCGGCGCGGATAATCCGCGACCGGCGAGCCGGCCGGTGACGCGCCGAGCTTCCGCGTGCGGCGTCGAAGCCCAGCAGCCGCTCGGCGAGCTGACTCGTGCTTCCGTTCGGTGTAGAGATAGCCCCACGATGGCAGGCGATCATTTTCACGGGTTCACCGAGGCCCGAATGAACGCCCGACCGGCGTTTCGCACCCGACCAGTATCGTCTCCATGAAATTTCTGCCGGTAGCGGAGCCAGATCTGGGCGCTTTGGAGGAGCAATACGTGCTCGAAGCGGTCCGATCTGGCTGGATTTCGTCCATCGGCGCGTTCATCGATCGCTTCGAGCGCTCGTTTGCGGTCCGTGTCGGCGTCGATCACTGCGTCTCCCTCGCCAACGGCACGGTGGCGCTTCACGTGGCGCTCGTGGCCCGCGGGATCGGCCCGGGTGACGAGGTCATCGTTCCCGACCTAACGTTCGTTGCGACCGCCTCCGCGGTGGTGCTGTCGGGAGCGACGCCGGTGCTGGTCGACGTAGAACGTGACACGTTCGGGATCGACCCGGTCCTGGTTTCGCAGGCCATCACAACGCGAACCAAGGCCATCATCCCGGTCCATCTGTATGGCCACCCCGCCTCGATGGGTGCGCTCGAGGAAATCTCGCAGCGCCATGCGCTATTCCTGCTCGAGGATGCTGCAGAGGCACACGGCGCGAGGGCCGCAGGGCGCTCGGTCGGGTCGATTGGTGATGCCGCGTGCTTCAGTTTCTACGGCAACAAGATCCTCACCACGGGCGAGGGTGGCTGCCTCACCACCAACGATGAGAGCTTTGCTCGCAGGGTGCGATTCTTAAAGGATCACGCGATGAGTGCGGACCGCCGGTACTTCCACCCCGAGGTGGGCTTCAACTACCGCATGACCAACCTGCAGGCAGCCGTCGGGTGTGCTCAGATTGAACGCTTCGACGAGCTCTTGCGGCTGAAGGCAAGGGTCTTCGACACGTACAGAGAGCTCCTTGCTGGGTCGGAGGTGCAACTCCGCCCGAGCAGGGAGGGCTTCGAATCCGTTTGCTGGCTCGTTACGGCGCTGCTCCCCGGGCAATGGTCGGCGGAGCGCCAAGCGTCGTTGTTCGCACGCCTGCGTCAAAAACAGATCGACGCCCGACCGTTCTTCGTGCCGCTTCACGAAATGCCGCCCTATCAAGGCCTGCGATTCGTGTCCCGCGACGGTCCCGTCAGCAGCCACCTCGCAGCGAAAGGTATCTGCTTGCCGTCTTCCGGAAAGCTCACACGTGATGACATAACGCGCGTCGTCGAGGCTCTGCTCGAGGCCATCCGAAACTGAGATGGGCGGTATCAGCGCGTCGAAGATCGCGGGTCTGTCGGGGGCCGAACGCCCACCGCCAATCGGCGTTGCAGTCGCAATTCTCGCCGCAATCGCGTGGACGGCCATCGCCGTGACCCAGCGAGACGAACTGTATGATGGCGCTGCAGTGGTTGCGTCCACCGTCGCGTTGGTGGCCGCTGTAACGTTCTATGTCTGGCGACCATCGCCCGCGCGTGAGGGCTATCGCCTGCTTGGGATATTCGTGTCCGGCCAAACATTCCTGTCATCCGGACTGAGCGTTATCAGAAGAGTGAACACCACGGTCCTTCCGTCGGTGCCTTCTCAAGAGTCTTTCTCCTTTGCCGTCGAATCCTCAGTCGCTTTCGGCGCGGCGTTTCTCGTCGGAGCCTTCTTGACGGCCCCGTCGCGTGATGATCGTGAACCGGTTCCACCATCATCGGTTGGGCTTACATCACCCATTGCGCTGACGCTTGCCGTAATTGCCTCGTTTCTTCTCCTGGAAGGAGCCCTGACCACGACAGTCGACAATATCGGCCGCTGGGGCTTTCTGCCTCAGGTAGTGTTCAACGTTACTCTGATTTCTCCCATGCTAGCCGCCACTTGGCTGCTAACGGGGCGTTCGACACGCGTTCCGCTGATGATCATTCTCGCAAGCCACCTGGCCATCACCTTCTACACGAGCATGCTCGGTATTGTGGCGTTCGCAATACGCGACATTCTCCTTGCCTACATCTTTCTGCGCAAGCAGGTACCTGTTCTACTGCTTGCGTGTTTGGTCGTCGGCATCCTTCTCTTCAATCCAGTGAAGATGATCTTCCGGACGCAGATAGCGGAGCGACGCGCATCCGATAGCGCCTTGACGTTCGAGCAGGCGACCTCGTTCTGGGAAGAAGGTGTCGATGATGTCTGGAGCAGACAGCCGCAGCGGTCCAGCGGGGGATGGGATGCAGTGGACGTCACTGCCAGCCGCCTCGACTACAACTGGGTTTCTGCGCACGTGCATGCAACCGTTGGCCGACGGATTCCGTACGAGCTCGGGGGAACGTACGAAGACATCCCAATGATGTTCGTTCCTCGAATCCTTTACCCCAATAAGCCGACCAGCTCTGGCTACACACGGACGCGATGGCTGCTGAAGCTCGACCTCGTCACTCGGCGCTCGGCAGAACGCGTAGCTTTCGCCGTTCCGGCCTCTGCTGAAGCCTACTGGAACTTTGGTTGGCCTGGCGTGTTTGGAGTCGCTGCATTGTTGGGGATGGCCGTTGGCGGCCTGCTCCGCCTTGCGCCTCGCGACCCAGTTGCGCGCACCGGATATTGCGTGATGGTGGCGGTAATGCTGGGCCAGTTTCTCGACATGCTGGTCTGGCTGGTGCCACTCTTCGCGGCGGCCCTCATTGCAGCAGTTCTCGCCCCGCTCTTCTGCCGGATGGGTCGGTTGAGACTGCGTTCGACGATCGCTGCATCGCCACCGCCCGCGCAACCCGCCCGCCGGCCAGAGAGCGTTTCCGACGGAGGCTAGCAGTCCCAGTGCCGTGATAGATAAGCGTTCTCCAGCACCAAGACATCCATCTTGGTCCGCAAGTAGCAATCAAGCGCTTCTTTGGGGGTGTTGACCACGGGCTCGTTCTCGTTGAACGAGGTGTTCAGCAGAATCGGAATGCCAGTCAGCCGGCCGAACTCGACAGCCAGATCGTAGTATCGCGGGTTCTCTTTGCGCGTGACCGTTTGCAGTCGCCCAGTGCCGTCAACGTGACTGACGGCAGGGATCAGCGCGCGTTTGTCCTCGCGAATCCGATAGACCTTCGTCATGTAAGGGTCAGGGTCGCTCTGCTCGAAGAACTCGCCCACGCGCTCGAGTGGCAACACAGGAGC
>Ga0105048_10011530_pt1 | contig 13939 bp, 14 predicted proteins | sample MAT05_FD_78382 | JGI IMG/M metagenome (GOLD analysis project Ga0105048, IMG submission 78382) | Freshwater microbial communities from Lake Fryxell liftoff mats and glacier meltwater in Antarctica - MAT-05 | ecosystem: Environmental > Aquatic > Freshwater > Ice > Liftoff microbial mat | place...
CTCTCCGGTGGACTGGGCTCGTTCATGCACCCTGCCTTGGCGCAGGCGCTGCAGAGGGGCGCATGGGCGATTTGATGTCCGGCTGTTCTCCGGGTTTGGTCATCACCGAGCCGTTCGCCCCTCTGCATCGCCGCAGCCTCGCTGCTCTTTACGCTTCGCTCTCCCAAAACAAAAGAACCTGGTGCTCTATCCGGGACGAGCCAACGAAGCCTTGAAGCTGAAAGGCTTTCACGAAATCCTGCCGGGGCTGGGAGCGTTCGGCGTGGCACCGGATGAGAACGGGAACGCGCAAGGGCTGGAGACGCTGTCGCAGTCCCTCGACGACGTGTTGGGGCATCTGGGCAACGTCTTTGCCAGCGGGGAGCAGAAGGAGGATTCAGTCGTCCGGAAATTCCGGACAACCGCCGCCGACGGAAAAACGACCAAACGCAGTTCAACAACCTCGATGCCGTCATCGCGATCGGCTTCCGCGTGAACGCGGCCCGAGCCATCCAGTTCCGCCAGTGGGTCGCCGGCATCACTGAGTCATTCACCGTCAAGTGCTTTGCGATGGATGACGAGCGTCTGAAAAACGAGGGCTCCATCCTCGGCAAAAAATAGTTCGAAGAACAGCTCCAGCGCATCCGGGAAACCCGCCTCAACCGATTCACTGCCGAGACCGACCGGGTCTTCCGCGACAAACCGGGTGGGCTGGTGGTGGACTCCCTTGGTCTGGCGAACCAACTGCAGCACGCCCTTGTCACCTACACGGAGAGCGGTGGCCACGGTTCGCCCGCGATCGATACCGCCCAACCGCGCCATCGCCACGCAGGACGTCATCGAGGAGTTGATCAAGCTCGCGAAGCAACTCAGCGCGGCCGACAAGCGTGGTGTGGACCTCCGCCTGGGCCCGAGGAAATCGCGTTCCACGATGCGCTTGCGACCAACGAAAGTGCGGTTGAGGCGATGGGCGAAGCCAAGCTTCGCGTGATCGCCGCGGAACTGGTTTCCCAGGCACGAGAGGATGTGAAGACTGACTGGACCTTGCGGGAAGGAGCTCAGGCCAAAATTCGTGTCATGGTGAAGCGGATTCTCAATCGCTTCGGTTCTCCGCCTGACCGGGAGGATGCCGCGGTAAAGGAAGTATTGTCACAGGCGGCCCTGCTCTGCGCTGACTGGGCGGCGTGACGAGTTCAAAACTTTGCCCAATCTCCGACTTCAGTCACTCACATTACGGCCGCGCGCGACAGCCAGAGCGCGATGGGGAGAGTCATCAGCTCAAAGGTTTGCAATATTTCCTTTCGGCTGGAAAGCGAAGCTAACCGACCGGAACGGCGCATCATGGAGAGGCAGGGCCTCGTTTGCTCGCCGGCCGTGTTCGAGCGCCTCAGCAAAGCGGACCGTGCAGCAATGGGGCCGTGCTCTGCTGGCGGTGGAGTGAGTCGAGCGACGCCCGAATCGGCGGTTTCTTGTGGGCTGGAGGGGAAGGTTGTCCCCTTTCCGTCCCCTCTTTTAGCCTTACCTCTCAAACTGGTGCCCGGAGAGGGGGTCGAACCCACACGGTATCGCTACCGACGGATTTTGAGTCCGTTGCGTCTGCCAATTCCGCCATCCGGGCGAGCCAAGGAACGGGAACGTAGGCTTTGCTTCAGGGGTGTAAATCCATTTTTCTGGATTCTTTGTCGCAGCTCAGCGTCTTTTGGCAGGCGGTAGCTTTCTGGAAGAGGCAATTGGAATGAAAGCTTTGCATGATAAGTAAGATTTATGAAATTGCAGGCTGTTCATTAGCCGTACTGCACGCGGTGAATAGTCGCGGCACTATCCGCTGAGGAGGCGGCACTGGGGGCTCCGCATTTTTTGTTCATCGTTGCCGCATTCGTTGCGCGGTGTCTGCATGGTGTGACATGCAATCGTCCGAACAACCCCTCCAGCGGAGTCGAGCGATCGTTGACCAGCTCAAGCGATCCAAAATTTACCAGGATTATGAGCAGGCCTTTCGCGATGCGACCGGGTTGCCGATCAATCTGAGGGCGATCGAATCATTCGATCTCCCGTTCCACGGTGATCCGATGGAGAACCCTTTCTGTGCGTTGATGGGGAAAACCAATCAGACCTGCGCCGCGTGTCTGCAGTTGCAGAAGCGCGTGGAGGAAGAGGCTTCGATGGTCCCCAAGACGCTCAAATGCTTCGCGGGTTTGTGTGACTCTTCGGTACCAATACGGGTGGGGGAGAATCTGGTGGCGTTTCTTCAGACCGGGCAGGTCCTGCTCCATCAGCCCACGCACGAGCAGTTCGCAAAGACCACGCGGCAGCTCTTGAAGTTTGGCACGGATACCGATTTGAAACGCTTGGAGGAGGCCTTCTTTCAAAGCCGGGTCCTGAACAAGCGACAGTACGAATCGATCCTGCGATTGCTCACAATTTTTGCGCAGCACTTGTCGTCCCTGAGCAATCAGCTGGCCGTCAAAGAAGAAAATGCCGAGGCACCGATGATCGCGCGGGCGCGGGTGGTGATCACCGAACGACATGCAGAGGACCTCTCACTTGAGGGTGTCGCGAAGGCGGTGAACACGAGCGCGTTTTATTTCTGCAAGATGTTCAAGAAGGCGACAGGACTGACCTTCACCGATTACCTTGCGCGAGTGAGGGTCGAAAAGGTCAAAAATTTGCTCCTGAACCCGCACAAACGAGTCAGCGAGGCCGCCTTCGAGGCGGGGTTTCAGTCGCTCTCCCAATTCAATCGTGTTTTCCGACGAATTGCCGGCGAAGCGCCGACATCCTATCGGGAACGGCTGCACGGAACGACCGCGGCGGGTTGAGCCTTGGCCCGCCCGGCTGGACGGTCAGCTCAGGAAAGTGACGCTGGCACTGGACTCAACGCGAGCCGATGCCGGGATCCGCTGATGTTGCCGGCAGACGGCGCAAAAGGTTTCGATTTCCCGATCGGCAACGACTTTGAAGGCGCGGCGGACATCGGCGACAAAGGCCTCCCGGGCAAAAACGGCCGGCTCCCCTTCACCGGTGGGGACGGGGAGCGCCGCCAGCATCTCGTCGAGCGCGAGCTCGGCGGTGTGGAAATAGCGCAGCAAAGGATTCATTCCGCAGGGACAATCTCCGCGCTCCTGGTTCACCGGACCGGTCGGCCGCCGGCGGCGTGAGGCCGGTCGGCGCATTGCCGCCTCCCACTCATCCAGCGTCCAGTCCATCATCAGCACGAGGATGTCAGGGTTGGCGAGCGGTGACGAGACTGGCTCGGAACGTAGGAGAGTCTCCCAGCGTGACCGCAGGATGGAGCGCTGCCGACGCAGCGCATGCAGGAGGGCTTCGTGCATTGGGGTCAGTCTGCCAGATGCGCAGCGATCGTGCTCCGCGTGGTTTGCCCAAGCGTCCGCATCTTTTGGTTCCGAAAAAATCCACACGACAAGAAATGCACAGGGCTCGGCAACCTCCGAGGAGTAGGATCCGGGTGGACCCGTTATGCTTGGGGTGAACCACCTCCCACGTGTTCTGCTTTTCCGTCCCACAACACCCTCTTTGCATCCGCGGATGCGAACTCCGCCGCAACCGTTGGCTGGCCGTGACTGCATCCGGCCAAGCTGCCTTCCAAGAATGAAGCCTGCGCCTTCGGATTGATTCGACGTTTCCATGTGCGCACTCCCACCCCGGCCGGCGCAATGAGTGGAACGGAACTGATTTTGTCCTGAACCTCGTCACCTACCCACTGATTCATCAACTGTCCGGAATTCTCCCCATGGCCGTTATTCCTCTCACCCTCACGATCAGCCTCTGCCTCGTCGCCACCTTCGTGCTGTTCTTCCTCCGCGAAAGTGCTCACCGGGCTTTCAGCAGTTCGGAGCATGATTCGCTCCTGCCGCTGGCGGACGAGACCGCCACGACGGGAAATGGATCCGTGCCGGATTCGAATGGATCGAAAGCCGTTGCGTCCAAGTCCTGCGGGTGCTCCTCGCATGAACAGGACGAGACGGCGCATGCGCCCTGCGAACGCTGTCAGCGCCGGGAGCGCGACCGCCGGTCCGGGGAACGCTCGGTCTCTGTTGGCGCCCAGTCCTAGTCGGACCCGAGCCGTTTTCCTCTTCACCCATGTCTGATCGAAAAATCACCATCACCTACAATGACCGGATCGTGCGGCAGTTTCTGCTCGCGACCGTGCTCTGGGGTGTCGTGGGCATGCTTGTCGGCGTGCTCGTGGCGTCACAGCTTAACTTCTGGAGGCTGAACTTCGACATCCCCTGGTTGACCTTCGGCCGACTGCGACCGCTGCATACCAACGCGGTGATCTTCGCGTTTGTCGGCAACATGATGTTCGCGGGGATCTATTATTCAACCCAGCGTCTGGTGAAGGCGCGGCTGGCAAGTGATTTCCTCTCCTCGCTCCACTTCTGGGGCTGGCAGGCGATCATCGTGGCGGCGGCGATCACGCTGCCGCTGGGGTTCTCCCGCGGCAAGGAGTATGCGGAGTTGATCTGGCCGATCAATATTGCGGTGGCTTTGATCTGGGTGGTGTTTGCGGTGAATTTTTTCTGGACGCTGGCCCGCCGCAATGAACCGACCCTCTATGTGGCGATCTGGTTCTACATCGCGACGATCATCACGGTGGCGATGCTTTACATCGTCAACCACCTGTCGATCCCGACGAGCCTGCTGCACAGCTATCCGGTTTTTGGCGGCGTGCAGGATGCACTTGTGCAGTGGTGGTATGGTCACAACGCGGTCGCATTCTTCCTGACCACGCCGATCCTCGGCATCATGTACTACTTTCTGCCGAAGGCGGCGGAACGGCCGGTCTACAGCTACCAGCTCTCGGTGATTCACTTCTGGTCGCTCGTCTTCATCTATATCTGGGCCGGACCGCATCATTTGTTGAATACGGCATTGCCCAATTGGCTGCAGGCGCTCGGCATGACCTTCTCGCTGATGCTCTGGGCTCCGTCCTGGGGCGGCATGCTCAACGGGCTGCTCACGCTTCGCGGCGCCTGGCACAAATTGCGCACCGATCCGGTGCTGAAGTTCTTCGCCGCGGCCGTCACCTTCTATGGCATGGCCACGTTCGAGGGGCCGTTGCTCTCGATCAAGTCGGTCAACGCCCTGGCGCACTATTCAGACTGGATCATCGGCCACGTACACGCGGGTGCGTTGGGCTGGAATGGTTTCATGGCGGCGGGCATGATCTATTGGATGCTGCCCCGGCTGTGGAACAAGCCGCTGTATTCGACCGCGCTGGCGAATCTGCACTTCTGGCTGGGAACGGTGGGCATCCTGCTCTACGTCGCGGCCATGTGGACCTCGGGCATCACCCAGGGCCTGATGCTCAATGCGACCACCGATGGCGGCACCGTGCTCGCCTACCCGAACTTCCTGGATACGCTGAACACGATCCGACCGCTGATGCTGATGCGGGTGATCGGTGGCACGCTGTACCTCACGGGCTTCCTCCTGCTGGCCTACAATCTCTATCGGACGATTTCCGGTGCCCAGACGGTGGACGGACGCATCGAGGTGTTTGTCGATGATTCCGCGAAGACGTCCCGGGTCGGGACGGTTGGGACCTTTCTCAATCCGCCGGTGGTCTTCTCGGCGTTGGGCATCGTCTTCGCCTGCGTGTGGATGTTTGGCGGGCCGGCCCTGCAAATCGTCGGTTTGATCGGCGGTGCGATCAGCGTGATCTTCGCGGTGGCGCACTTTGCCACCCGCGGCACCCGCTGGTCGGGCTGGTATGAACGTCTGCTGGTCAGCGCCGCTCCCTTCACTGTGCTCACCTTTGTCGCGGTGGCTGCAGGCGGTCTTATCCAGATTGTGCCGACGGTGGTGATCAACAAGGCTCAGAACATGGAGGAGCGTGTGGCCATCCCGTATTCGCCGCTCGAACTCGCGGGCCGTGACATCTTCGTCCGGGAAGGATGCTATAACTGCCATTCTCAGATGATTCGCACGATCGTCCCCGATGTGTTGCGCTACGGCGACTATTCACGCCTCGGTGAATCACTCTACGATCACCCCTTCCAATGGGGCTCCCGCCGTACCGGACCCGATCTGGCGCGTGTGGGCGGCAAGTACAACGCGGCCTGGCATTTCGTGCATATGGCCGATCCGCGGGCGACGTCGCCGGGTTCGAATATGCCCAATTACCCCTGGCTTTTCACCAATCGCACCGACGTCGCAGCACTCTACGGAAAGATCAACGTCATGCGTCTGTTGTCGGTTCCCTATCCGGCGATGTCGCCCGCCGCGGTGATGGCTGACGTGGAAGCCCAATCGAAGCTGATTGTGGAGGAGCTCAGGGCCACGCAGCAGCTGACCGAGGGGGACCGCGAGATTGTTGCGTTGATCGCCTACCTGCAGCGCCTCGGCAAATTCGAAAAGGTCGTGAAGACGACCGCATCGGCCACCCCCTGATCGCAAACCATACCTTCCTTCTCATGTTTCGCCGAATTCTCTTCGACCACTGGGTCGCGATCTTTCCGCTGATCTCCTTTGTGGTGACCGCGACCGTGTACTTCGCGATCACCCGTCAAGCGTTGCGGATGACGCCTGAACAAACCGAACGCCTATCCCGCATGCCCTTTGAGGACAAAGACCATGACGCCTCCTGATTCCACGCACCATCAACCGACGCGGCCGGGTGAGGATCCGCTGCGCCCCCATTCCTTCGACGGTATCCAGGAGTACGACAAACGATTGCCGAATTGGTGGCTGTTGACCTTCTACGGTGCGATCGTCTTCTGGATCGCCTACTGGCTTTACATGCAGCAATCCGGCCTGGCGATGGGTGACGGCAAGAAGATCGACGAGCACATGGCGCACGTCGAGGCGGTCAAACTCGCCGCAAACGCCTCGCTGGACGATCCTTCCCTGTGGCGGATGAGCCGGAATTCGGTCTTTGTCGAGTCCGGTAAGACGGTATTCAACGGGACCTGCGCCAGCTGCCACCACGTCAACCTTACCGGTGGAATCGGTGCGAATCTGGTCGACTCAGTCTGGATTCACGGAGCCCGTCCGACGGATCTCCTCAAGGTGATCAACGAAGGGGTGCTGATCAAGGGAATGCCTGCCTGGGGCCCGGTCTTGGGCACGAAGAAGGTTTCCGAGGTCGTGGCCTACGTTCTTAGTCACCACCAGCCCCCTGCCGATATGGTTTTGACCGAAAATAAATAGTTGCGCTTTGTTCGCGTCCGCCGGTCCTGAACCCCATCGGCGGATCCGATTGCTCGTCTGAGTTTCTGTCCGCTCGTCTGATTTTCCCACCATGGCCGCCGTCCCTCCTCCGAAACCGAGCCTCGATGCAGTTACGACCATCGCGTCCGATGGTTCGCGAGTCTTTCTGCATCCGGCCGGAGTCACTGGACGTTTTGTGCGGGCACGGGGGATATTCGCGTACGCGCTGATCGTTTTCTATCTGGCGTTGCCGTGGATTCCAATCAATGGCGCGCCGGCGGTGTTTCTCGATATCGGCGGGCGCCGGTTTCACCTCTTTGGAGCGACCTTGGCGTTCCAGGATGCCTGGCTGCTGTTCTTCCTCATCACCGGGCTCGCCTTCACGCTTTTTTATGTCACGGCCATTCTGGGACGTGTCTGGTGCGGGTGGGCCTGTCCCCAGACCGTGTTTCTTGAACACGTCTTCCGGAAGATCGAAATTGCGATCGAAGGCGACTCGGTGCAGCGACGCTCGCTGGACCAGGCCCCGTGGAGCTCCTCCAAGTTGGTCAAGCGGATCGTCAAGCATGGGTTGTTCTTTGCCGTCTCTGCCGGTGTGGCCCACTTGTTCCTGTCTTACTTCGTATCGTTGCCGGAGCTTTGGTCGATGATGAGCACCGCTCCCGGCGAACACTGGAGTGCCTTCGTCTTCGTCTTCATTGCGAGCGGGATCCTTTACTTCAATTTTGCCTGGTTTCGGGAGCAGCTCTGCATTGTCATTTGTCCCTACGGCCGCCTGCAGTCGGCCCTGATCGATGACAACTCAATGGTCGTGGCGTACGACACCGAGCGAGGTGAACCGCGCGGGAAGCTGGGTACCACGGGGGCGGGGGCTTGTATCGACTGTAACCGGTGCGTCCAGGTTTGTCCGACGGGCATTGATATCCGCCAGGGACTGCAGATAGAATGCATCGCCTGCACGGCCTGCATTGATGCCTGCGATGAGATCATGGATCGCGTGCATCGTCCCCGCGGTCTGGTCCGGTACACCTCGCAGGTCGCGCTGTCGGGAAAGCCGACCCGGTGGTTCCGGCCGCGGATGATCCTGTACACGGTGCTGCTTGTGGCCGGGATCGGAGTCGCCTCGTGGGCGCTCTCGACGGTCCATCCGGCGGCGATGAGTGTGACCCGGATGGTGGGGGCACCCTTTTATCTGGATACACAGGGCGTGCGCAATCAGTTCATGCTCCGGATCGTCAACAAACAGACCGAGGCGGTGCGCTTTGTCGTGGAGGTCGACGAACTCCCGGAAGGTGTCGTGCGCAGTGGTTTTGACGGTTTGGTGGAGGTTGCACCCCTTGGCGAAATCGTGCAGCCGCTCGTGCTGAGCCAGCCCCGCGCGCGTTATGAGGGCCAGTTTCGCTTTGTCGTGCGGGTGAGCGACGAGAAGAACACCTTCAAGCTGAGCAAAGAGGCGGAGTTTGTTGGACCGGAGGCCAAACTCCTCCATGCGTTTGATGCGGAGCCCGCAGGAGGCAAGGGGCGTCCATGAGCGACAAGAAGTCCTCGGCGCTGTCCCTGTGGATCGGTGTGGGCATCGTATTCCTGCTGATGGCGATCGCGTGGACGACGATGTTCATCGTGGCTTCCAGGAACCGGCCGGAAGAGGTGCCGTTGAGCCATTTGGAGGGGCGGGGATGAGTCCTGGTCGACGGCGTTCGCCCATGATTCCATCGGGAATGTATCATGACCTTCGCGCCGATTGATTCCTCGACCGCGGCCTTTTTGGCCGGTCTGGCGACCAGCCTGCATTGCGCCGGCATGTGCGGACCGCTCGCGTGCCTGCTGGCACCGGCGAAGGGACCCGATGCGGACGCGGTGACCACGCGAACCGTCTATCATCTGGCCCGACTTGGAAGTTACCTGCTTCTCGGCGCGATTGCCGGCGGAGTCGGTCGCGTTCCCTTGGAGCTGCTGGGAACCACGGTGACACGTTGGCTGCCGTGGATGCTTGTCCTCCTTTTGATCGCCTTTGCGTTCCGCCTCGACAAACGCCTTCCGCGCCCAGCGGTTTTTGCGCGGTTCTCCCTGCGTCTGCCGGCGTTGCTGCGGCGGCGCGGTCCGGTGGGGGGTGCCGCCCTGCTGGGATTTGCGACGCCGATGTTACCCTGTGGTCCGTTGTACTTTGTCGTCGCGATGGCCGCGTTCGCCGGGACGGCGGTGCGAGGCGCCGAATGGATGCTCGCCTTCGGTCTGGGCACGGTTCCGCTGCTGTGGCTGGCGCAAACTCAAGCGGTGTGGTTGCGGCGCAAACTGGGACCGGTGGGGATGTCCCGGGTGCAGACAGGGTTGGCACTGTGCGCGGCGCTGGTGGTCGCGTGGCGCCTGCGTGGTACGCTCGGATTTGCCGGACCTGATGCCGGTTCGCTGGTTTGCTTCTGATCAATGAGCCTGCGTCCGCTCAACGAAGCCGTGTTTCCGGCGCCGCAGCCCGCGGCGCCGGACGAGCGCAAGGCTTCGGTGGAGCGAGCCTCCCGACCGACCTGCCGGCATTGCGGGACCATGAATCCGGCAGGGGCGGAATTCTGCTGCGCGGGCTGCGCGTACGTTTACCGGCTGGTCCATGAGCAAGGACTGGATGCGTATTACACGATCAAGGACGCGGTCACACCGCCGGCAGATCCGGCGGTTTTTCAGGCCCGTGACTATCAATGGCTGACCGAGTTGCAGACGCAGGCGGAAATCCGGGCTGGGGCGGACACGCCCCAACTGGACCTCGGGGTGCAGGGAATTTCCTGTGCGGCCTGTGTCTGGTTGATCGAGCACCTGTTCGGGCAACGGCCGGGTGCGCGGCGGATCTTCATCAACGCCCAGACAGGGCAGTTGCGGCTGCAATGGAACCGCGGTGAGTTTGACGCGGCCGCCTTCGGGAAGCTGTTGCAGGCCTTCAACTACCTCGTTGGTCCCTTGAATGAGGCCACGACCGAGAACGTGGAAAGCAAGGCGCTGGTGCGGCGCATCGGACTGTGCACGGCGTTCGCGATGAACATCATGTTGTTCACCCTGCCGACCTATTTCGGCATGTCGTCGGATTTCGCCTACGCGCGCCTGTTCAGCATGCTTTCGATGGGTTTGGCGACGCTCACGCTGCTCGTCGGTGGGGTTTATTTTCTCGATCGGGCCGTACGCGCGTTGCGGGCGGGGGCGATGCACATCGATCTGCCGATCGCCGTCGGCATCGTTGGCTCCTATGTGGGCTCGCTCTATGGATGGCTGACTCACCAGGAGAGGTTTATCTATTTCGATTTCGTCGGAACGTTTGTGGTTTTGATGCTGGTGGGCAGATGGGCTCAGGTCGTCGCGGTCGAACGGAACCGGCGGCGACTGCTCGCGCATCAGCCGAAGCCGCCCCAGGTTTTTCTGCACGGTGCCGACGGAAGCCGCCGTGGAATCGTCCCCGAGGAGCTGGTGGGCGGGGAACGCTTCATGATCGGTGCAGGGCAAACCGTGCCGGTTGAATCGCGGCTTGAGGTCGGTGAGGCGTCGTTTTCCCTCGCCTCGATCAATGGCGAGGCGCAACCGCGGAACTTTCGGGTAGGTCAGCGCGTCCCGGCGGGATCGGTCAATCTCAACTACGGTGAGGTGACGCTGGTGGCGCTTCAGGGATGGACTGAGTCTCTTTTGGCGGAGCTGCTCAAACCCGGACAGCGTGAAGCTCCGCGTGAGCTTTTTCTGGAGCGAATTGTCCGTGGCTATTTGATTGGGATCTTCACGATTGCGCTGGTTGCGGGGCTCGCCTGGTGGTTATCGACGCAGGATGGCCCGCAGACGTGGGCGGTGGTCACGGCGGTCCTGGTGGTCTCGTGTCCCTGCGCGATCGGGCTCTCGTTTCCGCTCGCGGAGGAGATTGCGACGGTCGGCCTGCGACGGCGGGGAGTTTTCATTCGCGAGGTCGATTTGTTTTCACGACTGGCGCGGGTGAAGCGGGTTGTTTTTGACAAGACGGGCACGCTGACGTTGGAAGCGCCGGTGCTCCGCAATCCCGAGGTGCTTGAAGCGCTGGACGATGAGTCACGGGGGGCGTTGCTCTCGCTGGTGAGGGACAATCCGCATCCGGTGGCGCAGTCATTGGTCGAACACCTGTTGGCCCGCGGCGGGAACGAAACGGACGTGGGAAAAATTGAGGAAACGGTGGGCCAGGGAGTAGCGGCGGGGCCGTGGTCGTTGGGCAAGCCCGGGTGGCGTTCAACCGAGGGGGATGGAGCCTCGACGGTGTTTGCGCGCGATGGACGGATCCTCGCGCGGTTTGAATTTTCCGACATGGTGCGATCGGATGCAGGCACGGTTTTGGCCCACCTCGCGCGGCGTGGTTTGGAAACCTTCATTCTCAGTGGGGACCATCGCGATCACGTTGCCCGCATGGCCGCGGACCTTGGCTTGCCGCCCGCGCGCGCCGTGGGTGGATTGTCTCCTCAAGAAAAGGCGGCCTGGGTTGAACGGATGACTCCGGGGGACGCCTTGATGCTGGGTGACGGTGCGAACGACAGCCTGGCCTTTGACCAAGCACTTTGCCGGGGCACGCCGGTGATCCATCGAGGCGTCTTGGCGCAGAAGGCGGACTTTTATTACTTGGGCAAAGGCTTGAGCGGGCTGGAGTCCCTCTTCGCGGTCAATGATGCGCGAACGCGCACACAGATGGCGCTGCTGGTCTTTTCCGTCGCTTACAACCTGCTGGCAGTCGGATTGGCGGTCGCTGGAAAGATGAATCCCCTGGCTGCGGCCGTGCTGATGCCGCTGAGCTCTCTTGCCTCCTTGGGCATCGTGGGCTGGGGGATGCGTTCGGTCTGGAAGGTGGGACAGTGACGCGACGCGCTTTCTGAGAAAGTTGCGGGATGCTCCCCCAACGCGGCTTCGCTACCCTTCACGGAGCCTTGGGAATCATCGCCGTCAAGACTTCGGGATCACCCGCGGTCACGAGCACATTGTCCTCGATTCGCACGCCGCCGATGCCGATCAAGCTGTCCGCATGCACCCAATCGACGCAGTCGTGGAAGCGCTGCCGCCGTCCCGGATCCTGCAAGAGCGCGGGGATAAAATAGATCCCTGGTTCAACCGTGATGACGTAACCCTCCGCCAGCGGAAGATCGGTTCTTAGGGTCTGGAGACAGGGTCGGGGATCTTTGGGCCGTCCGGGAAGCGTGCCGCTTGCGTCGCGCACACCCAGTCCGACGAGATGCCCGAGCCCATGAGGAAAGAAAAGGGTGTGAGCCTCGCGCTCGACGAGGGATTCGGCGTTCCCGATCATCAGGCCGAGGTCGACAAGTCCGGCGGTGATTTGCACCGCGGCTTGGAGATGGACGTCCTTCCACTCCGTGCCGGGCCGGCAACGGCCGATGGCGCGTTCCTCGACCTCGACGACGAGGCGATGCAGGTCTCGTTGGAACGGTGTCGGCCGGTGGCCGACGACAAACGTGCGGGTGACATCGCAGACGTAACGGCCAACGCGGGCACCGGCGTCGACCAGGACAAAGTCGCCCTCGCGAAACGCGCGGGATCCGGGTTCGAAATGGAGCACGGCGGCGTTGGGCCCGCTGCCGACAATGCTGCCATAGCCTGTGCCGCTGGCGCCGGCCCGCTGGAAGGCTGCCTCCAGCTCGATCTGGAGCGCGCGTTCGGTGACGCCGGGGGTGAGGTGGGCGCGGATGATGGCGTAGCCCTTCGCGGTGCAGGCAGCGGCCCGGCGGAGGGCGGAGCGCTCGACCTCGTCCTTGGAGCGGCGGGCGTGCTTGAAGACCTCGCGGACGGACGTGGGGAGAGTGAGGTCCGCCCCCGGGGCCGGTTGGGTGGCACCGAGGACGACCACCGTTCGGGCTGCCCGGGCGGCAAGCCAGTTGGGCAGACCGGATAGAGGCGCGCCTGGTTCCTGTTCGCGACCTTCCCAAACCCGCTCACCCTCGGTCAGGGCAGGCACAAAAGAGACCCACTCGTTTCCGGCGGGAGCCCGGGGATCGAACGCGAGGACGCCGCGGGCGCATTCGATTCCGGCAAGATAAACGTACTCCGTGTGAGCGAAAAAAGGATACGTCTGGTCGGTGTTTTCCGGCAGCGGCACGGGTTCACCGGCGCGGATGATCAGGACCGCGTCGCCGAGGATCGGGGCCAAGGCGGACGCGACGCGCCGGCGGCGGGCCGCCAAGGTGGCGTCATCGGGGGAAAGCATTCAGCGACGCTGGCGGGCGGGGGGGCCTTCGCAAGTGGCTGCGGCCGATTCAGGCGGCCGGGGCCTTGCGTCGTGGCAGGACGACAACCGGGCAGGGCGCGGATTTGAGAATTCCATGGGTCGTGCTGCCGACCAGAAAGTCGTAGAGCGCGGTATGGCCGTGAGACCCCATGACGATGAAATCCGCCTTCGAATCCGCGGCCTGTTTGAGGATGTGGGGAATCGGAGCGCCCGTGAGCAACACTGTTTCGGTCGGAATCTGGGCGGCGCTGACCTTCTCGCGCAGCCGCTCGAGGTTCTTGGCGGCGGCCTTCTCGCTCATGACGATGATTTCCTGAAGGTTGTCGATGCCGACACCGTAATCATTGGTGATCATCGGGGGCTGGACCACGTGGAGGAGAACAACCCGGCCGGCGTGGACTTGGGCAAGGGTGGTGGCGGTGTCGGCGACCTGTTCACTGGCGGCCGAAAAATCGACCGGGGCAAGGATCGTTTTCATAAGAGAAACTTAAGTTGGAATCTCCTTGGAAGCCATCGGCGAATCGAAGAAGGCAGCAGGGTGTTTGTAATCGTATTTCCAACTCCGAA
>Ga0105048_10011531_pt1 | contig 13938 bp, 14 predicted proteins | sample MAT05_FD_78382 | JGI IMG/M metagenome (GOLD analysis project Ga0105048, IMG submission 78382) | Freshwater microbial communities from Lake Fryxell liftoff mats and glacier meltwater in Antarctica - MAT-05 | ecosystem: Environmental > Aquatic > Freshwater > Ice > Liftoff microbial mat | place...
CCGGTAAGCCGTGTGCGGGAAATTCGCACGCACGGTTTGAAAGGGGGCCCTGCTTCCGTTCGTGCTGGCTTCGGCCAGAGAAAGGTTAGCAGGGTCTACCAATGGTGATGGCGCGCAGCCTGACGGAGGCCGTCGTTCGACACGTGGCGGAGGACGCGGGCCAACGTGGCCTCGACACCGCCCAGCTCCTCGCGATCGCGGGCATCGATCCGGCGTCACGGCCCGACGCGACGGCGCACGTGTCCGCGGCGGCCCACGCCGCGCGCGCGCCGTGCGGCCGACGAGTGCGCGGCGGCGGAGATGGTGGCGTCGGGCGAGCAGCTCGCGGGGCGGCCGGTGCGCGTGCTCGCGGTGACCTTCCCGTACCCCGCGCCGGCGGATGACGCTCCCTTTCGGGCTTGTTTTGGCGTGCGCGCGCGCTTCGACGCCGAGTACACCGCGCTGTGGATGGCGGCCAGCGAGATCGGGCTCCCGTGCCGCCTCCGATCCGGCGCTGCGGGCGTGGTTCGAGCAGACCTGCACGAAGGCGCTGGCGGCCGCGAGCGAGTCGCTCGAGTCGGAGATCGAGGCCTGGGTCGTCCGCGATCTCGCGCACGGCGAGCCCACGATGACCCGTCTCGCGCGCGGTCTGGCGACGACGCCGCGCACGCTGCACCGCCGCCTGGCGAAGAGCGGCACGTCGTTCACCGACATCCTCGACCGCGTGCGCCGCGAGCTGGCGACCGCGTATCTGTTGCGCCAAGGGCTCTCGGTGAACGAGGTCGCGGGGCTGCTCGGCTTCGCCGACGCCGGCGCGTTCGTGCGGGCGTTTCGCCGCTGGTTCGACACGACTCCGGGTCAGTGGCGCATGCGCGCCGCACCGTTCACGGGGGAAGCGGCACGCTCCAGCTGATGCCCGGCGCGGGCCGCACCGACCCGCCCATCGAAGCCCACGAGCAGGTTCCCGCCGAGCCGCAGATCGAGCCCGCGCCACACGGCCCAGCGAAAGCCGACGTCGAGCATGAGCCCGCTGCCGTGCTCGATGCTGTCGGAGACGTTCCAGGCGTTGTTCAGCCCCTGCACGAGCGAGAGCCCCACGTACGGGCTCGAGTCCCGCCCCGAGCCGGTGTCGAACCCGAGAAAATAAGCCGCGAGACCGAACTTCACGAACCAGGTGGTGCGGCTCTCGCCCTCGTCGTTCTCGTCGATCGCCGTCGGATAGAGGCCGAGCTGGAGGCCCAGAAAACCTTCGCGGATCTCGACGCCCATCGAGGGCGCGCGGAAGACGTGGATCATGAGCTCGCGATCGGGGCCGGGCGTGTGGGCGAGGAGGAGGAGGAGCGGGACGAGGAGCATGCCGCGACGTTGCGCTTGTCGACGTGTGCGGGCATCGGCGCCGCCGGACGAACGATGGGCCACGGAGGACAGTAGCTCGCCTTCGCGAGATCCGGCATGTTCGATCCGTGACTCGCTTGGCTGTCGCTTTCGCCGCGCTCGCGGTGGCCTGCACGAGCGAGAAAGTCATCGAGCTGCCCGCCGACGGATACGTCGCGTTCTATTGCAGCGAATGCAGTGAGCCCTTCGCCACGGGTTTGTTGCGGTCGCCGGGTGGAGGTGACGTTCCCCGATGGAACGGGGCGATGGATCTTGTCCTGGTCCGAGAGCGACATCCGCAGCACGTGCGCGCCGCTTGAAGATGAGGTTCTCGCTGCGTATCCGGTGAACTTCGTCGGCGACGAATTCATCTCGCTCGACCATGATCCCTTGCCCGCTGGTCGCGTCTACGACGTGGATGCCGAGTCCGAGAGCAATCCAGGAAAGTTCGCGTCGTACTGGCCGCTCGAGACGCAGAGCTGCGCGCAGTGCTGCATCGACAAGGCGCGCACCTCGCCACCGCATGAGCGCAAAGGCCGATGCAGTGCCGACGAAGAGTCCTTGACCAGCAACTTTTGCGAACGCGAACCGAAGCGATTCTGCTGCGCCGAGGACGGAGGACATGGCATCGCGGTCGTCCGATACCTCGACTGCGCGGCGACCGACCGCATCTATGACGTTCGCGCTTGTGAGGGTGCCACGACGTCGTCATGCGCCGTCGATCGAAGCTGTACACCTGTCGAGATGAGCGCGCTGATCCGCTACGGGGCGTACACCGGAGGATTCACACGCGATCGCGAGGTGTGGGGCGTGTACGAACGGTTCAGCTACGGACATGCGACCGGTCTCTCCTATTCGAGCCCGTCAAAGCGCTGGGGAAACCGCCATGAATGCTCGATCACGGGCGGAGTACTCCGCTGCTCGGGTGAGAACGCAAACGGTCAGCTCGGGCTCGGGCAACAGGTCATGGGCGACAACGCGTCCGGGATCGTGTCGCCGGATACCGAGTGGATCGACGTCGATGCTTCGAACGACACGACCTGTGCAGTGACCGCCAGCGGTGAAGTGTACTGCTGGGGGCGCAATGATTTTCATCAGGTCGGCGTCGGGGCGGAGCGGCAGGTGTGGCTTCCCGTGAAGGTGCTCGACGGACCGATCGCGCGAGTCATCGTGGACTACGAGCTGGCGTGCGCAATCGAGACTTCGGGCGTGGCGCACTGCTGGGGGTTCGGCCTCGACGGTCTGCTGCGATCCCTGGGGCCGACTCTTCCGGTGATCCTGCCGGGCACCTGGCGCGAGCTGAGCTTCACGCCCGTCACGATGTGCGGAGTTCGGACCGACGGAGCGGGCCTCTGTTGGGGTCGCGGGGCGACGATGCTGCCGGTGCAGGGGACGAGCGACGCGCCCATGGTTCTCGACGGATCGTGGCGATCGATCGCGGCAGGGGACGAGATGTCTTGCGGGATCACCGAGGCGGGCGTGCTCAAGTGCTGGGGGCCCTCGACGCTCGGCGCCTGCGACTACGTTCGCCGCGCGGTCTCGCCGATCACGATCGGTGAGCCGAGCAATGAGCCCTGGCAAGAGGTGGTCAGCGGCGGTTTCAGGCGTGTCTGCGCGACCGACGCCACCAAGACGATGCTGTGCTGGGGAGAGGCGCCAGACGGCGCCCAGCGCAACCGGCCCGAGGTCGCGTGCATCCGCCCTCAGTGATCTCGACCGCGCCCCGGATCCGCGCTAATCAGCGCGCATGGCCGACAAAGTGCTCCCCTCCTGGGCCGACGAGATCAAACGCACCTATCTGCGCGGCGAGGCGTCCGTGTTCATCGTGCACGGCAATGTCTATGACCAGGTGCTCTTCGACGGGAAGCTCGTGTCCGTCGTCGACTTCATCGCGAACGAGCTGATCGCGAAGAAGGAGGTCATCGCCCACTACAACCCGTCGATCGGGGTGAAGTTCCGGAAGAAAGATCGGAAGCTCGACAAGCTCGACGCGCTGCTGGGGGTGAAGGCCGCCTCCGACGCGATCGCGGCGCTCGATACGCTGCTCCTCACCGAGGACAACGTCGGCGTCATCATCGACTACGCGGAGATGATCGCCCCCGCGGAGGGCGCCAGCTTCCAGAGCGACGGCGATCGGCGCTCGATCGTGACCCTGCACCGCTGGTCGCTCGATCGGCGCTTCGAGCACTCGAACAACATCATCATCCTCGTCACCGAGCTGATGCCGGAGCTGTCGCCGAAGCTGGTCTCGAACCCCAAGATCGCGACCGTGCAGGTGCCGCTGCCGAGCGAGGCCGAGCGCAAAGCGCTGGTGCGCATGGTCGAGCCCGCGGCCGACGAGAAGTCGGTCGACCGTCTAGCCGCGCTCTCGGCGGGCCTGAAAAACGTGCAGATCAGCGGCATCCTCGCCGACGACGACGACGTCAAGGACGAGGTCAACGACAAGCGCGCGTACATCTTGCGGCTGCTCTCCGGGCAGCCCAACGCCGAGGCGCGCGCCGACACGCTGGCCAAGAAGTTCGCCGGGCACACCAACGAGGAGATCCGCGAGATCATCGCGCCCGGGAAGGAGCTCGGGCCCGCTCCGGTGCAGACCGCCAGCCGCTACGAGGACGTCTTCAAGCTCCTCGCCCAGCGAAAGCGCGAGATCCTCGAGAAGGAGTGCTTCGGCCTCATCGAGTTCGTCGAGCCGGCCCACGATTTCTCGGCCGTCGGCGGCATGGAGGGCGTGAAGCAGGAGCTGATGAACATCGCCAAGAACATCAAGGAAGGGAACACGTCGCGCGTCCCGATGGGCCTGCTGTTCACCGGACCGATGGGCACCGGCAAGACGTTCGTGGCCGAGGCGTTCGCCAAGTCGAGCGGCCTCACCGCGATCAAGCTGAAGAACTTCAGGAGCAAGTGGGTCGGATCGACCGAGGGCAACCTGGAGAAGATCCTCGGCGTGGTGAAGGCGATCGGGAACATCCTGGTCATCATCGACGAGGGCGATCGTGCGTTTGGCAACTCGGAGGGCGACGGCGACGGCGGAACCTCGGGCCGCGTCATCGGCCGGATCAAGGAGTTCATGAGCGACACCACGAACCGCGGCCGCGTGCTGTTCGTGCTGATGACCAACCGCCCCGACAAGCTCGACATCGACATCAAGCGCGCGGGCCGATTGGACCGGAAGATCCCCTTCTTTTATCCGTACGAGGCGGAGGAGGTGGAGCCGGTGCTCAAGGCTCAGCTCAAGCGCCACAAGGTCACGCACGACCTCGAGTTCCCCCGCGACCGCGATCGCACCTCGGCCAAGCTGGTCGGCTACAGCAACGCCGACATCGAGGCGGTCGTCCTGCTGGCCAACGATCTGGCGCAGAGCCAGGGCAGCCGGGTCTCGATCGAGCTCTTCGAGCAGGCCATCAAGGACTACCTGCCGTCGCGCGACGCCGGGATGCTCGAGTTCATGGAGCTCCAGGCGGTCTTCGAGGCCTCCAGCCGCTCGATGCTCCCGAAGCGCTACGCCAACATCGACGTCGATGCCTTGCAGAGCCGCATCGCCGAGCTGAAGCTTCGGATCCGATGACGCAAAGCGTCATCAACCCAAGCGGGCTCCGTCATTTGCCGATTGTCTTTGTCGCACACCGGTCCCATGGTGCTGCCGCCCAGGGGGGACCCTGAGCTTCGGGTGCCGGTGCGATTGCCAGGGAACGTTCGGGCGCGCGGCGCGTTGATGGGATCGTGCGTCGATTCGTCACGCACGAGTCGGGCTGATAACCTTTGAGACACGACGTGGCCGACCGCTCGACATTCGGGAAGTATGTCCTGCTCAGAAAGCTCGCCACTGGCGGCATGGGAGAGGTGTTCCTGGCCAAGCAGGTCGGCCCCTCCGGCTTCGAGAAGCTTCTGGTCATCAAGCGGATCCTGGCCCAGCACCACGACAAGCACGAATACCTGAACATGTTCCTGAGCGAGGCGCGCCTGGTCGCGTACCTCACGCACTCGAACATCATCCAGATCCACGAGATGGGTCAGATCGATGGCGATTACTTCATCGCCATGGAGTACGTGCGTGGCCGCTCGCTGCGCGACGTCATCGACTCGCTGCGCACCACCGGGCGGCAGCTGCCGCTCCCGTACGTCATCGACCTCGCGATCAAGCTCTGCGACGGCCTCGGCTACGCGCACGAGGCGCGCGACATCCGTGGGCGGCCGATGAACATCATCCACCGCGACATCAACCCGCACAACGTGCTGGTGAGCTACGGCGGCGACCTCAAGATCATCGACTTCGGCATCGCCAAGTCCGAGATGACCGACGTCCACACCGCGACGGGCACGATCAAAGGCAAGTTCGTGTACATGTCGCCAGAGCAGTCGGCGGCCGATCCGATCGACAAAAGAAGCGATATTTTCAGCCTCGGCATCGTGCTCTACGAGATGGCGACCGGCGAGAACCCGTTCGTGCGCCAGAACGTGGTGCTGTCGCTCGAGGCGATCCAGCGGCACAACGTCCCGGTCCCCTCGACCAAGCGCGCCGACGCGACCGCGCTCGACGCGGTGCTGATGAAGGCGCTCGAGAAGAGGCCGGAAGACCGCTTCCAGAACGCGTACGAGATGCGCGACGAGCTCCGCAACCTGATGCGCGGCGGCCTCGTGCGGCCGATGGACAACGATCTCTCGGGCTTCTTGCACGACCTCTTCAAGGCCGACATCGAGGAAGAAGATCGCCTTCTGGCGGAGGCCGATCGCGCCACCTCGCCGCCGCGCCCGTCGATCGCGCCGCCGGCGCCCGAGCCGCGCCTGCCGGCGAATCTGCCGTCGATGCCGGCGTTCTCGCAGCCCCCGCACGCGTCCGTCGGGCCGGGTGGGCCGAGCGATCCCGACACCAAGGCCGATCGCCCGATGCGCACGCCGCAGCCGATCCGCGCCGCGGCCTTCTCGGATGACGAGCCGACCCAGGCGACCGACATCGGCGAGATGGCGGCCCGATCCCGCGCCCAGAGCATGGTCTCGAAGGCCGGCGGACCGCGCGAGCCGACCGGCCAGGTCTTCACGCTGATCGCCGCCGACGACATCGCGCCCGGCACCAACGAGGAGTACGCGGGCTCGATCCCGCCGCCGCCGTCGGATGGGCCGCACACCAAGCGCGAGCGCATCCCGATCGCAGCGAGCACCCACGAGACGAACGCCGATCAGGTGCAGTCGAGCGAGGATCTGCCGGCGGCCGCGCTTTCGGAGCCGCTGCCCGGCGTGATGGTGCGTACGCGCGGTACCTCCGCGCCGCCGCCGCCGCCGCGCCCCTCGATCCCGATCCTGGCCTCGGCGCTCGCGACCGCCTCCGCGATGGAGTCGGCGAACAACCTCGACGAGAGCGGAGACATCGCGCTGTCGGTGCCGCCGATCGCGAGCGGATCTGCGCCGCCGATGTCGCTGCCTCCGCCGTCCGGCGATCTGGCCTCGATGCGCGGCGAGGTCAGCCGCAGCAACGGTGCGCTCTCGCTGCGCACGCCGCCGCGGCCGGTCCCCCCGGCGCCCTCGATCTCGATGGCGCCCGCGTCGTACGGCCACGAGCCGGCGCTGCGCGACGTGCGCGACGACTCGAGCGCGTCCTTGCCGGTGTACACCGGGACCAACCGCCGCTCGACGCTGGTGGCCGGCGCGCTGGTGTTTGCGCTCGCCGCAGTGGCGGGCTTCTGGGGCGTTCGATCGCTGATGGGCATGTGGGGTGGACCGGCGGACGAGGCTGCAATTCCGGCGGATCTGGGCGATCCGATGCCGTCGAGCACGCCCACCGATTTTGCGCCGGTCGAGCCCGCGCGCGACCCGGGCGTGTCCGCGACGCCCGTCGACGTGCGCCCCACGCCGTCCCCCTCGCCGAGCGCGACGCCGTCACCGCTCGCGAGCGCCACGCCCACGCCCAGCGCGACGCCGACCCCGATCGCGTCCCCCTCGCCGACGCGCCGCCCGCGCGAGTCGAAGGAGCCGAAGGAGCGCCGTCCGCGCGAGCCCAAGGCGACGGCGACGCCGAAGCCCACCGAGGAGCCGAAGCCGATCGCGTCCGCCGAACCGAAGCCCACGCCGACGCCGAAGAGCACGCCCGAGCCTGTGCCGTCGCCCACGAAGGAGCCGCGCGAGACGCCGAAGCCCGGCGGCACCGCGCGCCTCGGCATCGTCACGCTCAGCGCTTCGTCGGAGGTCACCGTCGAGCACGAAGGCCGCCCCGCGGGCAGCTCGCCCTCGAGCATGATGATCAAGGGCGAGTCGGGCACGATCACGCTGAGCGGGCCCGATGTGCCGTTCACCGTGAAGCTCGCGTACAAGGTCGTCGACGGCGAGCTGTCGGTGAAGATCGACTCGAACCCCTGGTCGATCGTGAAGCACAACGGCATCTCGCTCGGTAAGACTCCCCAGGAGCCCGAGGCCGGAAGACGGCACAAATTCTCGCTCCTGAGGCCCGGTCAGGCCGCGCCCCTCGACGTCTCTCTCCTCTGGAATCCGACGACCAAATGAAACGCGCTCTATTCCTCCTGGCGGCGCTCGCCTTCGTCCCCCAGCTCGCGCGCGCCGATACGTCGCCGCCGCGCATCACGCACACGCCGATCGAGAAGGCCCCGCTCGGTGCCGCGATCCTGGTGAAGTGCGAGATCGTCGACGAGAGCCCGATCTTCGCGCCCAGCCTCCTCGTGCGCGCGAAGGGCACGAAGGAGTTCGACACCATCGATCTCAAGAAGACGACCAGCACGACCTACGAGGCGACGATCCCGGCCGAGCAAGTGACCGGCGATCTCGAGTACGTGATCGAGGCGTTCGACGAGATCGGCAACGGCCCCGCGCGCGCCGGATCACCGGAGCAGCCGCTCCCGATCAAGACCTACGATCCGAAGTCTGCGCCGGCCGTTCCGCCGCCGGTCGTCGTCGTGACCGAAGGCGATCCGGCGGTCGTTCCTCCGGCCGAAGGCGCTGCGACATCGTCCGGTGGCCTCCACACCAAGTGGTGGTTCTGGACGCTGCTCGCCGGCGCGGCCGCGGGTGGCGTCGTGGCGGTGGTGGTGGCGACGTCGGGCGGGGCGCCTTCCGCGGTGGACCTCCAGATCACGGGGCCGGACCCCACGCTAGGACAATGATGATGCGCTCCTCGCTGCTCTCGCTCCTCGCCCTCACCGCGTGCGGTGGCACCGACGCGGGCTCGATGCACGTCGCGCTGCGCGTGCACCAGGCCATCAACTGCGACAACGGCATCGCCGGCCTCCAGGCCGAGCTCCAGGTCGCGGGCCGGACCGGCAACTGCCCGCTCGATGTCGCCGAGGATCGCAGCATCAGCGGCTTCTGCCCGGCGATCCCCACCGGACGTCCGGTGCAGATCCGCCTCGCCTACTTCATCGATCTCGATCCCGACACTCGCGTGACGCTCGCGGTCGCGAACCAGGACATCGATCTCACCACGCCGTCGGACACGGTGGTCGTGGTCTCCTTCCCGGACAGCGCGGTCATGTACAGCGACCTCGATCAGTTCGACGACGACACCGACCGCATCTCGAACCTCGAAGAGGTCTGTAACGGCACCGATCCGCGCGTGCACAACTGAGTCGACTCAGTTCGCGCAGAGCTCCACTCCGTACGTGTTGCCGTTGGTGAAGGTGCCGCTCCACGTGTAGCCGGCGTGGAGCTCCTCGTAACAAGGGACGAACTCGAAGTCCTGGCAGCCGTCCGGGAGATGCTCGAGCGTCGTGCGCCGGTCGCTGGGCACGCTGAGCGCGCCGTTCAAAGAGATGCGCTCCCACTGATTGGCGCCGCACGGCGAGCGAAGGACTTTGCAAAAGTGGTAGCTGCAGCGATTGAGGATGTCGACGCGGACCTGCGTGTCGGCCAGCGTGCCCTTGGTCGTCGAACGGAACGTCGAGGTGAGCGCAACGTCGAACTCGCTTCCACCGCACGAACCCACGGTGACGCTATCGCCAGCGCGGAGCGTCACGGAGTTGCCGGCCTCCGTGCGATCCGTATGCACGACCCAGATGTCGTAGCAGCCGGGCTCGAGTGAGGCGAAACGAATCCCTTCGCGCGCCCCGATCGAGATCTCCAGAACGTTCTCGCCGTAGCTCGTGTCTGCGCAAGGCGCGAGATAGATCGCGGACGCGCCCACATCGTAGCAGGAAGCGTAGATCGAGAGCTCTGCCGGGCTATCGGAGGGCGCCGTCGATGGGCCAGGGGAGGGGGCGCTGTCATCGGAACAATGGGCTGCGGCGCAGTCGAGAACCGCGAGGAGCTGGTTCAGCGACGCATCAGAATGCGTGTCGAAGCAGCTTCCCCAGCAGGCGTCGTCGTCGCCACACGGGCGGGCGCAGTCATTGAGGCTCATGCACTCTTCGCCGCACGCCCCCGCTTCAGCGGCGCAGTACGTCGCGAGGCAGTCCTCGGGCGGCGAGCTTTGCCGGTCGTCGGTCGCTGGTCCGGGGCTGGAATTGTCGGTCATTGGGCTGACGGGGGTGCTGCCGGGCCCGCTGGAAGGTGGGGCCACCGGTCCGCCGCAGGCCGTCACGCCGAGGGAGAAGATGAGGAAGAGGTTGTTGGGGCGCATGACGACCCCCAACGCACGCGCCATGCCCGCGCCGCTCCCGAGCGTGCCGCGCATTTCATCCGGGATCGTCCGTCCGGTCCGGACGGCTCAGTTGCGCTCGCTCGCCGTTTGGTGCGAAAACGAGGGTCGATGTCCAAAGAGGACAAGCTCTCGACCTTCAAGATCTCCGACCGCCGTCGCCCCGAGGTGCGGACGTTCGGCCCGAAGTCCACGCCGCCGGGGGCCGCCGAGCCCGAGGCGTCGCCCTCGGCCGGATTCCCCGCGGTCGAGTCGCGGCTCGAGTCGAGCACGATGGACGCGGTCGCCGACGAGCTGCGCCCCAGCTACGAGAAGCTCGAGGCGCTCTCGCTCGGAAAAGACGTGAAGCTGCGCGGGCCTGCCAAGAAGGCGATGGCCGCTTACGAGCGCACCGCCGATCTGTTCGAGTATCTCTTCGCGACCAAATCCTCCATCGGTCGCTGATTCTTAGCGGAACCAGGACGGGTCCCACGGCCGGCGGAGCCGGACCGTACCCGTCCATCCGCCCACGAAGACGTGGCAGATTTTCCCTGTCTTTGCGTCGCTCTGAAAAAAGCCCGCAACGGGCCGTGGTCTGCGCCGATAAACATCTTCGAATCGAACGAGAGACAATCGGGCCGCATCTCGGCTGACAGGGTCTCCCAAGAAAAAAGAGGAGAAATCAAATGCAGAGCGAAAATGTCCGTGGACCGTCTATCCGCCTCTCCACTGTCGCGACGAGCACCCGTCAGACCCCCAAGACCGACTTCGGCACCGTGATGCGTGACGGCCTGATCAAGGCCGGAAACGTCGCGATGGACGGCCTCCAGGTCGCCGCGCCCTTCATCCCGGGCAGCGCCATCGTGTCGGCCGCCGTGGCCGGCGCGAACATCGCCTCCACCGTGGGCGGCGCGGGCGGCGGCGCCGGCTTCTCGTCGGGCTCGCATGGCCTGGTCACCGGCGGCGCGGGCCCCGGCTCGACCTCGGGCAACGCGGGCATCGGCAACTTCGGTGGCAACGGCGCCCTGACGATCCCGTCGCGCGGCATCGCCCTCGGCAACTCGCCGCAGCAGAACGCGGCGGTCGCCAACGGCCAGGTCAGCAACGGCGCCCCCGAGGGCGACGCGTTCAACCAGATGATGAACTCGACCAAGTCGATGGCCGAGTTCCAGGCCAGCTTCAACCTGCAATACCTGCAGCTGCAGGAGAAAATGCAGCAGGACACGCGTCAGTTCAACCTGGTCTCCAACATCATGAAGACCAAGCACGACGCGGCGAAGAACGCCCTGAACAACGTCCGCTAGTTCCCCTCACTCGCGTCGCGCGCCTCGTGGTTGGCGCGCGACCTCGCGTTTCCCGGGTTCTGCCCGACACTTGCCTCGAAAGGTGCGGCGGGCCCCGGTTTCGGTCTAGACTGGAGACTTCATGGCGGAGCAGGTCGTGGTCTCGGGCCTCGTCGAGGTCCCTCAAAGCGAGATCGCTCTCATCCTCGAGGCTGGCTACCTCTACATGGAAATGCAGAAATACAAGGAGGCCGAGGAGGTCTTCGCGGGCGTCGCCGCGCTCGTTCCGCACAGCGACGTGCCGTGGGTCAGCCTGAGCAACCTCGCGGTGAGCCAAGGCAAGTACGACCGCTCGCTGAAGCACATCGGTGAAGCGCTCAAGCGCCAGCCCGACAGCGCGCTCGCGCTCGCGCACCAGGGCGAGACGCTGATTTTCCTCAAGAAGCGAGATGACGCGCGCACGGCCCTGAAGCGCGCGGTCTCGATCGATCCCGATGGGCCCGCGGGCGCGTTCGCCAAGAGCCTGCTCGACGGGCTCGCCGCCGAGGTGATCTGACATGCCGCGCATCGGAGGAGGAGGAGGAGGGATCCCGCCGCCGCCGCAGGGCCCCACCGGCCCCGCGGCGACTCAAGGAGCGCAGCAGACCCAGAAGGCCGACTTCGCGGCGAAGGTCGCGCAAGCGCAGCAGCCGACCGAGGCCCAGCGCGCGCAGGTCGCGAAGACCCAGCAGTCGGAGCTCACCGGCAAGGTCCGCGACCTCGCGAAGCGCCTGCAGAACGGCAAGCTCACGCAGAAGGAAGCCACCAAGGAGTTCGTCTCGCTCGTGATCGAGGAGCGCTTCCCGCAGTTCAAGGGGAAGAAGAAGAAGAAGAAGAAAGACGGCGACGAGAAGGACGACGGCGAGCCGGAATCGGCCGAAGAGCGCCTGGAAGAGGCCGTCACCGAGCTGATCGATCGCGACCCCGCCATGGCGAAGAAGCTTTCGAGCCAGTTCAAGAAGCTGGCGAAGGGATAGCTTGGTCGAAGAGCGCGCCAAGAAGATGGTCCCGAAGAAGGCGTCTGCCGGCGTCCCGGGAGCCCCATTCGCGAAGAAGAAGGAGCTCCCCGGCGACGTCGAGGACGAGAAGGCCGCGCAGAAGCGCGTGCTGCCGCCGCCCAGCAAGAGCATGAGCCGCGATCAGCTCGCGAAGCAGTACATGCCGTACGTGCGCTCGATCTCCGGGAACGTGTGGAAGACGCTCTCGAAGGACATCGAGTTCGATGATCTCGTGAGCTACGGGATGCTCGGCCTGTTCGAGGCCGCCGATCGGTTCGACGCCAAGTTCGGCGCGAACTTCATGACCTTCTCTTATTACCGGATCCGCGGCGCCATCTACGACGGCTTGCGCGGGATGGGCTGGGTCTCGCGCACCGAGTACGCGCGCTACCGCTACGAGATGAAGGCCAACGCGTATCTCTCGAACGTGCACGATCGCGAGATGGCGCCGGTGGGCGAGGCGCCCAAGACCGAGAAGAAGTCGGAAGAGGAGGACGTCAACGAGCTCGCCGATCTCGTCAGCGGCCTCGTCACCATCTACGTCACCGCGCTCGACGCGATGGAGGGATTCCAGATCAAGGACGATCGCGGCCCTCCGGTCGACGAGGTCATGGATCTGTTGCAGTCGAAGGAGCTGGTCTCCACCGCGGTGCAGAAGCTGCCCGAGCAGGAGAAGAAGCTCATCGAGCTCTACTATTTCTCGGAGCTCTCGCTGGAAGAGGTGGGTAAGCACCTCAAGCTGTCGAAGTCGTGGACCTCGCGCCTTCACACCCGCGCGATCGACAAGCTCGGGCGGATCCTCAGGGATATGGTCGACGAGCACTACGACGTCGGCGGTGTCTCGGCGAAGGGCACCGCGCGAACGACGCAACGTCCCGCGGGTCAGGGCGATAATCTTGGATCGAGAGAGGTGTCCCCTCGCTCGAAGGAGCTGAAGCCATGACGGATCCCATCGGCGGCGCAACCGCAAAAGTCGCCAGTGAAATGGTCAAGGAGATGCAGCAGGCTGCCCAGCAGGCCGAGCAGCTCACGAAGACCACCGAGGTCCAGGGCAGCGGTGCGGGCAACTTCCAGAGCAAGCTCGACACCCAGCAGCTCGCGCAGATCAACGACCCGAACAAGGTCGGCGGCATCAACAGCACGGTGAACAGCCTGCGCGAGGCGATCCAGTCGCAGCGCACCGGCGCTCCGCCTGTCCCCGCGGCGGGCGAAGCGAACAACAGCAAGCCCCTCGGCGGCGCCATGCAGAAGGTCTTCGAGGACGTGATGGCGGGCCAGAACAAGCTCGAGAACATCATGAACCTCGCCCTCTCGGGCCGTAACTTCTCGCAGCAAGAGCTGCTCGCGCTCCAGGCCGGTGTCTACCGGTTCACGCAGGAGCTCGAGCTCACCTCGAAGGTGATCGAGAAGGGCACGTCCAGCATCAAGCAGACCCTCAACACGCAGGTCTGATGCGTCTCGGCATCCTCCTCGCGGCGCTGCTTCCAGCCGCTGCCCTCGCTGATTCCGAAGCCATCCAGGTCGAGCTGATCACCAAGGCGCTGCAAGGCGCCGGTCAGCCCGCGCTCGTCGTCCACGCGCAGGCCGCGCTGAAGTCGGTGACGCTGGAAGTGGTGCGGTCCACCGATCATAAGAAGCTCGTGCTCTCGTCGAAGTCGCTCGCGGCCGGGGCCAAGCACCGCTTCCCGCTCGAGCTCGCGGCGCCCGGAAA
>Ga0105048_10011532_pt1 | contig 13938 bp, 15 predicted proteins | sample MAT05_FD_78382 | JGI IMG/M metagenome (GOLD analysis project Ga0105048, IMG submission 78382) | Freshwater microbial communities from Lake Fryxell liftoff mats and glacier meltwater in Antarctica - MAT-05 | ecosystem: Environmental > Aquatic > Freshwater > Ice > Liftoff microbial mat | place...
GAGCCGGTGCGAACCGCGGGGGTTGGGGTTTTCGTCGCTCGAAGAACCTAACCCCCCAACCCCCTTCCCTAAGAGGGAAGGGGGAGCAAGAGTCGTCCGCGTGCTCGACGGCCCGCAGCGCGACTGGTTCGCCGACGATCGCTTCTTCGCGCAAGATTACGAGGTCACGCCGGCGAGCAACCGCATGGGCCTGCGCTTGGCCGGCGACCCGCTCGCCCGGCGGCCGGGGGAACTCGTCTCCGAGGCCGTCGCGCCGGGGGCGGTGCAGGTGGCCAACGACGGCCGGCCCATCGTCCTCGGCGTGGACGGGCAGACGATCGGCGGCTACCCGAAGGTCGCCCACGTCGTCCGCGCCGACCTCGACCTCCTCGCCCAGCTGCGGCCCGGCGAGCGGGTGCGCTTCGTCCGCGTCACGGCGGACGAGGCGCAGGCCGCCGCCCGCGACCGCGCCGCCATGCTCCACTTCTGGGTCGCCCGCCTCCGCGCCGCCGACCGCCGCCCGGTCCTCGGTTGATCTTGCCACGTCCCGCAGAGTGGGTATCTTCCCGCGGCTACCGGGTCTGCTGCGGAGGCACGTCCATGAAGAAGTGGGGCATCGGCGGGGCGGTGATCGGGTTCGCGCTGGTCTGGGTGATCCTCGCGCCCCCGAAGCCGCACCCGGTCGCACCGGCGCTCCAGCCCGCCCCCGTCGCCGCCCCCGCCCCCGCCCCCGTCGCCGCGGTCGCGCCGCCGACCCCGCCCGAGTCGGTGGTGCTGGTGCGCGTCGTGGACGTGACCGACATCGACGCGCTGCTCGACCCGCCGCCCGTACCCGATGCCGACGTGATCCCGGTCGGCTTCGAGGAGCCGGCCGCGCCCGCCGTTGCGCCCGCGACCGACGCCGTGCCGATCCCGCCCGCGGTCGAAGACGACGAGGCCGAAAACGCCCATTGTTACCAACCAGAAGCAACTTAACTACCCGTTTCCGCCCGGCAAGGCGCTCACTTCCGATAGGCGCACGCCTTGAGCGCCTTGAACGCCTTGCCTGTTTTCCAGCACTTCGCACCGCCCGCCCTACAATGTCCCCCGGTGTTCAACTCGCCTTTTCCGCCGGAGGACTTCCCGCCATGCGCTCCCTCGTCGCCGCGACCGGAATCGCCATCCTCACCGCCCTCACCGGGGCGTGTACGTCCGCCGAAGACACGAAGGTTCCCACCGCCGCGACTGCGACCGCCGCCGACAAGGGCACGCCGGTCGAGTGGGCCGGGATGAAGTCCACCACCCCCGCCGACTGGAAGGAAGTGCCGCCGTCGAACGCCATGCGCAAGGCCCAGCTCGCGGCCCCCAAGGCCGAGGGCGACAAGGAGGACGCCGAGGTCGTGGTGTTCGAGTTCAAGGGCGGCGGCGGGGTCGAGGCGAACTTGAAGCGGCAGGTGGCCACGTTCCAGCCGAACGCGGGCAAGGACAAGGTCGAGGAGAAGCAGGAGAAGATCACGGTCGGCGGCAACGAGGGCGTGTTCCAAGAGGTCGGCGGGACACTGCTGAAGAAGGCCGGCGGGCCGTTCGACCCGAACGCCAAGGTGACGCCGGTGGCCGGGTACAAGCAGCTGTACGTGGTGTTCGAGACGAAGGACGGGATTACCGCCTCGGCCTGGCTCCGCGGCCCGGAAAAGACCGTCGAGAAGCACCGCAAGGGGTTCGAGCAGTGGGTGAAGAACTTCAAGTAAGCAGGGGACAGGTGGCCAGTCGTCACGAGACAGGGGACGGTAACCAATAAGCAAGAGACAGAGGATTCTAATTGGCTTGTGGTTCCTGTCCTCTGTCTCCTGGATTTCTGACACCTGCCCCCTGACCTCTGTCCCCTGATGTCCCACTTCTTCGACTACCACCTGCCCGACCGCCTGATCGCCCAGCACCCGGCGGGGCGGCGCGACGAGTCGCGCTTGCTCGTCGTGCGCCGCACGACCGGCGAACTCGAACACCACGTCTTCCGCGACCTGCCGGACCTGCTCGCCCCCGGCGACCTGCTCGTCCTCAACGACACGAAGGTGCTGCCGGCCCGGGTCGTCGGGCGGCGCGAGGCGACCGGCGGGAAGTGGGAAGGGCTGTTCCTCCGCGCGACAGAAGAAGGGTTGTGGGAACTCCTCGCCCAGACGCGCGGGTATCCGCGCGACGGCGAGGCGTTCGCGGTCGAACCGGGGCCGTTCCGCCTGATCCTCCGCGGCCGCACCCCCGACCGCCACTGGCTCATGGACCCCGACCCGCCCGGCACCCCCGACGACCTGCTCGCCCGCTTCGGGCAAATCCCCCTCCCGCCGTACATCCGCAAGGGGCGCGAAGAACCCGCCGACCGCGAGCGCTACCAGACCGTGTTCGCGCGGGTCGCCGGGTCGGTCGCGGCCCCCACTGCCGGGCTGCACTTCACCCCCGAACTGCTCGCCCGCCTCGCCGCGAATGGGATTGAGACGGCGCGGGTGACGCTCCACGTCGGACTCGGCACGTTCGCCCCGGTGAAAGCCGACGACCCGGCCGCCCACGCCATCCACCGCGAATGGTGCGACGTTTCGCAACGGACCGTGGACGCCGTCCGCGCGTGCCGGGCGCGGGGCGGGAAGGTGGTCGCGGTCGGGACGACGGCGGCCCGGGCGCTGGAGTCCGCCGCCCGCCCGGACGGGTTGAAGCCGTACCGCGGCGACACCGGGTTGTACGTCTACCCGCCGTTCGACTTCCGCGCGGTCGACGCCCTCGTCACGAACTTCCACCTGCCGCGGACGACGCTCTTGCTCCTCGTCGGCGCGCTCGCCGGCGACGATTTGCTGCGGCGCGCCTACGACGAAGCGATCCGGCGCGAGTACCGCTTCTACAGCTACGGCGACGCGATGGTGGTACTGTGAAAGCCCACGGACGGCGGTCCGTGGGTGATGACGGACCAGCAGCCTTTCACGAGGTCGATATGCCCCCGCGCCGCCTTTGCCGCTTCACCCCGCTCGCCGCCGTCGCTTTGCTCGTCGCCAGCGGCCCGGCCCGCGCCGCCGACCCGGACTGGGTCGCGCCGATGAAGGAGGTTCACGCCAAATTCACCGGCACGCCCGGCACGCTCGCCCTGTTCGGCGACTCGATCACCAACTCGCTCGCGTTCTGGGCACCACTCGAAACCTCCCCCGAGCCGCCCGACGCCGAAACCGCCGCGGCGCTCGGCACCGTCCGCAAACACATGAAGGCCGAATCGTGGCGGAAGTGGCGCGGCCCGGCGTTCGGGAACGAGGGGTCGAAGACGATCCGCTGGGCCGACGAGAACGCCGCCGCGTGGCTCAAAACGCTCAACCCTGAGGCGGTCGTGCTCATGTTCGGGACGAACGACCTCGCCCAGATCGACGCGAAAGAGTTCGAGGCGAAGACGCGGGCCGTGGTCGGCAAATGCTCGAGGAATGGTACGGTCGTGCTGCTGACGACGATCCCGCCGCGGAGCGGGATGACCGAGAAGGCGAAGGCGTTCGCCGCGGTCCAGCGAAAAATCGCGGCCGACCTGGGCCTGCCGCTGATCGACTACCAGGCGGAAATCTTGGCGCGCCGCCCGGCCGACTGGGACGGCTCGCTCCCGCAATTCAAGGCGTTCGCGGCGGACGGGTATCAGGTGCCGACGCTGATCGCCGGCGACGGCGTCCACCCGAGCAACCCCGCCAAGTTCGCCGACTACTCCGAGGCGGCGCTGGCGAAGAACGGGTTCCAGTTGCGGAACGTCCTCACCGTGCGGGTGTACGCCGATACCATCCGCCGCGTCCTCGCCCCGCCGAAGTGAGACGCGCGTCGTCGGTCATTGCGGGACTGCCGGTTCTATTAGAGTGAAGCGCGGCACGGTGCGGCCGGCGTGGGCGACGGGTTCGAGGAACATCGCGAGCGGCCGCACCCACAGCCCGCCGTCGCCGTCGAGCGGGCGGTACACGACCACGCGCTCGTCCGTCTCGCTGTGCCGGGCGACCCCGACCACCTCGTACTCGCCGCCCTTGAAGTGACGATACCGGCCCGGCCGCGGTTCGGTCATGGGTCGAAGCTCCGGTCAAACTCTTGTGGCACCGGTCTCCAGACCGGTGCAGCCCACACCGGTCTGGAGACCGGTGCCACAAATCGAAGAGCGCAGACTCGGCCTGTCACGAAAGCCCGCTTACGGCCCGAACTTCGGCCCGCATCGCCGCCCGCACCGCCTCCACACCCTCGGCCCGGATGCGGGCGAGCCACGGCCAGTCAGCGAGGGCGTCGAGCAGCGTCCGACGCCGGGCCGCGTCCGGCACCGCGGCCGCGATCGCGGGGCGCAGCTCGTTCAGGAGCACCACCCAGTCCGCGAAGGCGGCGTCGAACTCGCCTTCCAACTTCTCGCGGACGCGCCGGGCTAGCGCCGGCGACGCCCCGCCGGTGCTCACCGCGACCGTCAGCCCGCCGCGGTGTAGCACCGCCGGCAGCACGCAGTCGCCGCCAGCCGGGTCGGTGGCGCTGTTTACCCACACGCCCAGAGCTTTCGCATCGGCGACGACCCGGGCATTTACGTCCGGAGCGGCGCAGGCGAACGCCAGGCACGCGCCGGCGAGGTGGGCCGGGCGGTACGCCTCCGCGACGTGGGCGAAGTCGAGCGGGGCGGCGGGGTGCGGGTCCACGACGCGCACGACCGCCCCGGCGGCGCGGGCCGCGGCCGCCTTGCGCCGGCCGACGACGCCCCCGCCGACCACCACCACCGCCCGCCCGCTTAAATCCAGCACCACCGGAAACATCGCACACCGCCCGCGACAAGGGAATCGGCCGCGCGGTATTCTACCCGCATCCCCCCGGAGCGCCGGCCCATGAAATTCGTCCGCCCCGTCGCCGGCCTGCTCGTCCTCGCGGTCGCCGGGATGTGGGCGTGGCGGCTGCTCAACCCGCCCGACGCCGGGCCGCCGCCGCCGCGGGTCGAGGTCGAGGCCGCCCCGGTCGCCGGGGTGACGTTCGAGTTCGAGTTCCGCCCAGCGAGCGACGACTACCGGGCCGTGTGGGGGGCCGAGTCCGTCACCGCCCACCGCGGCCCGGAGTTCCTCGACTTCGCCGACGACCTGCTCGTCGTCAACGGCACCGGCTTCCCCACCCCGGCCCGGGGCGACGTGGTGCGGTGGAACCTGACCGGCCCGCTGCTCGTCAACGGCGCGCCGGTCGCCGCGTCGCCGGTGCAGCCGCGCAAGCTGGAGGCCGCCGGCACCGACCTGCGCTGGGCGATCCGCGGCCGGGCCGACACCCCGCGCGACTCCCTTTCGGTGGGCTGGTCGCGCGCCGGGCGGGTGCTGGTCGCCGCGAACGGCGATGGCGTCGTCCGGGTGTGGGACGGGGCGACGCCGGAGGTCCGCACATTCCTCACGCCGGACGCCCCGGCGGACGGCCGCCGCGGATGGGGGCTGCGGACGGCGTTGTCGCCGGACGGGAAGACGGTCGCCACGGCCAACCTCCAGGCCGACGGCGTGACCCTCTGGGACGCCGCGACCGGGAACCGCCTCGCCACGTTGCCGAACCCGCCGGGGAAGGTGACGGCGGTTCACTTCGTGTCGAACGACTGGCTGCTTGAGGCACGCGGCACGGCCCTGACCGCCCGCCACCTCGCCGGCGACCGCGGGCGGACCGCGGCGCTCGGGGCGGTCCACGCCGGCTTCCCCCCGCCGTTCGCCCTCAGCGCCGACGGCAAGACCCTCGCCCGCAACGACGGCGCGACCGTCGCCGTCGCCCGCCTCGCCGTCGGCCCCGACGCGATCACCGCGGCCGACACCGGGGCGGTCATCGACAAGGTGACGGACGCCGGGTACGTCGCGGTGTCGCCGGACGGCGGGTTGGTGGCGGTGTTCGACGGCGACGCCCGGCTCGCCCTCCACGACGCGGCGACGGGGAAGGTCGCGCGCCGGCTGCGCTGGCGGCGGCTGCCGACCGAGGCGGTCGCGGTCGGGGCGATGGCGTTCTTCCCGGACGGCAGGACGCTCGCGGTCGGGGCGGCGGACGGCGTGCGCCTGTACGACGTGGCGACGGGCCGCGAGCGCGGCTGGGTGCCGGCCCCGGGTGTGCGGGCGCTGGCGTTCTCGGGCGACGGCGCGACCCTCGCGGCGGGGCTGCGCCACGACTCCGGCCTGCGCGTGTGGGAGGTCGCGGCGCTGAAGTAGGGTGGGTCGAGGCCGCAGGCCGAGCCCCACCACGGAGAGGAAACCGCCCGCCCACCGTCGGCACCACGCGCCGCCGGATGGTGGGGCGAGGTCTGCGGCCTCGACCCACCCTACAAAACCTATGGGTGCGGCACCATCATCGTGAACGGCGGGACGTACGCCTGCAGCGCCGTCAGCGCCCCGACCACGGCGGCCAGGAAGACGCTGTGCCAGACCACCGCCTTGAAGATGTCCGCCTCCTTGCCGATCTGGTTCGTCCCGGCCGTCGCCACGCAGATGCTCTGGGCGTCGATCATCTTCCCCATCACCCCGCCGGTGCTGTTCGCGGTGCAGATCAACAGCTGCGCTTGCTCCAGCGTGAGGTGGCTCATCGCCCCGGCGTGGTGGGCGTTCCACACCTCCGTCGCGGTGATCTTCTGGAGGCTCCCGAACAGGGCGTTGCTGCCTGCGTCGGTGCCGGTAAGGAACACCCCGAGCCAGCCGAGCATGGCGGCGAAGAACGGGTACAGCACCCCCGTCTCGGCGAACGCGACGCCGAGCGTGGCGTCGATCCCGGCGTACTTGGTGACGTAGCTCAGGCCGAGCATGCACGCGATCGTCGGGATCGGCACCTTCATCTGCACGCACGTCTTGCGGAACACCGTGCCCACCTGCCGGCGCGACATCCGCAGGAAGAGCATCGAGATCGCGGCGGCCAGGAACACCGGCGACCCGGGGGCCGTCGCCCACGGGAACTTGAAGACGGCGTTCTCCTTCCGCTGCTCCGCCGTCGCCCCCGGCGGCACCAAGCGGTCGGCCCGCTCGACGCCCTTGTGCAGCGTCGGGATCGGCTCCTCGTAGTAGGTCTTGACCGGCCCGAGTTCGAGCGCGTGCTTCTGCTTCGACTCCTGCTGGCGGATCACCCCCGCGCCGGCGAGGCAGACGGCCATGAGCAAGAACGGCGACCACGCGACGACGACTGTCCGCACCGTTAGCGGCGCGTCGGCGGGCAGCTCCGGTCCCTTCAACAGCGACTCGACCTCCTCCTTCGCGGCCCGCACTTCGGGGTCTTCGAGCGCCTTCCGCCGGTCCTCGGTCCGCACCCCGGCTTCGAGATCGGCGGGGAAGCGCCACTCGTCCTTCGGCTTCCACACGAAGCGCAGGAACAGCGCGAGGGTGGCGAGCGAGAACAGCCCGCCGCCGATGTCGGTGAGCGGCCACAGCGAGAAACCCGGCACCCACAGGTGCATCGTGGCGAAGAAGTACTGGAAGACCGCGAACGACCCGCCGCCGACGAGTAGGGCCGGCCACACGGCCAGGGTGTCGCGCCACGAGCACATGCACTTGACCATGTACAGCGGGACGAGGCACGACAGGATCGGCAGCTGGTGCCCGCACATCACACTGATCGTCTCGGGCGGGATGCCGGTGACTTGGCCGAGGGTGAGGATCGGCACCCCGAGGCCGCCGTAGCAGACGGGCGAGGTGTTGGCGATCAGGCAGATGACGGCGGCGCGGAAGGGCGGGACGCCGAGGCCGACGAGCATCGCCCCGCAGATGGCGACGGGCGAGCCGGCCCCGGCCGCCCCCTCCATGAACGCCCCGAAACAAAACCCGATCAGCACGGCCTGCACCCGGGCGTCGCCGCTCAGCCCGCCGATCGACCGGCGGATGACGGCGAACTGCCCGGTTTCGACCGTCACGTTGTAGAGGAGCATGGCGGCGAACACCGTCCACCCGATCGGCAGCAGCCCGAACGCCGCCCCGTGGACGAACGCCCACGACGCCATTTCGAGCGGCATGGCGTAGACGAGCCAGGCGACGAGGACGGCGACGACGGCCCCGGTCAGCCCGGCCGCGCTCGCCAGCCAGCGCCGCCCGACGAGGAGGTAGAAGAGGACGACGACCGGAAAAGCGGCGACGAGCGTCGAGCCGAGACGGAACCCGAGCGGGTCGAGGTTTTGGACGAACACGGCAAAGGGCATGGAGGGGCCTCGCGGGGGAACTCGAACCGGCGATGCTAACAGGCGGCGGCGGCGAAACCTAGCATTAGGTTTGCGATCCTCTCGTGGCACAGGTCTCCTGACCTGAGCTTGCCGCACAGGTCAGGAGACCTGTGCCACAAGTCCGGTAGGCATCCCAGAATAACCCACCTCGGCCTATACGACAGTCCGGGCCGGACGGGTAACTTATGCCGGTCGGCGAATTCCGCGAATTTGCGTCAAGTGCGGGACATGGGCGCGACGAGAGAAGATGCGGGACTTCGTCTCTTGCCCCATTTACCCACCCACCGGGCCGGACGCCCGGATCGGGGCGTCGCCCCGACCCTTCGGAGAACCAGGCCCATGACGCGCTCGCACAAGGTACTCGGGTTCCTGTTCGTCACCATGCTCGGGGCCTACGGGTGCGCCCGCGGCCCGTCGGCCGGGCCGGACGGCCGCCTCGCCGCGGCCGAGGCGAAGGTGCAGCGGCTGGAGGAAGACTTCCGCGCCGCCGCCGCCGCCCGCGACTCGTTCCGCACGCGCCTGGTCGCGGCCGAGGAGAAGCAGGCCCAGTCCCAGAAGCAGGCCGACCAGGCCGCGGCGACGGCGACCCGCGAGCGGCAGGAGAAGGAGACGGCCCGGACGGAGTTGAAGGCCCGCACGACCGAACGCGACAACCTGCAGGCCCAGTACGAGGTGTTCCGCAAGAGCATCCGCGAGCTGCTCGGGCAGGCGGAATCGGCCCTGGCCAACCCCCCGTCCAACCCGCCCGTCCTGGTCGGGGCGCAAACGCCGGCACCCGCGTCGGCGACGACGAGTATCAGGAACTGATGTTGGGACGGTTTATTCTTGTGGCACGGGTCTCTGACCCGTGTAGCCTGCACGGGTCAGAGACCCGTGCCACAAACCAAAAACGGAGAAGCCCGGCCGGGTGCGGCCGGGCTTCTCGCATTCCGGTCGCCCCCGCCGCCGCGAGTATAATGCCGGCACCACCCCCGCCCGCCGCCCGAGGCCCGCCGCCCGATGACGGTCTCCCCCCTCCAGGGCATTACCCACGCCTGCTTCGAGCTGAGCTACCTGCTCGCCTTCGGGCTGGAAGTCGCCCGCCTTATTTGGCCGGCCGCCGGGTGGCGGGTCGCGGCCCTCAGCTGCGGCTTCGCCGGCGTGTTCGCCCACACCGCCTACCTCATCTTCAACCAGCCGACCCCGGCCGCCCCTTACGGCTCGCTCCTCCTGCTTGCGTGGGTGCTGGCGCTCTTTTACCTGTACCGGACGGTCCACTACGCGAAGCAGCCGTGGGCGGTGTTCGTGCTGCCGGTCGTCATCGGGCTGGTCGGGCTGTCGCTGGCCCTCGCCACCACCGCGGCCGAGGCCGCCCCGGTGGACGTACCCGCCTGGCTCCACGGCGAGCGCTTCTGGGGGGCGGTCCACGGCACGCTCCTCCTCCTGGCCGCGGTCGGCATCAGCGTCGGGTTCCTGGCGAGCGTCATGTATCTCGTTCAGGCCCGGCGGGTGCGGAACAAGGTGAACCCGGCCCGGGTCGTCCCGCTGCTGAGCCTCGAACGGCTCGAAACGATGAACCGCCGGGCGGTGAATTTCGCCTTCCCGCTCCTCACCGCAGGGCTGTTCGTCGGCACGCTATTGCTGCGGGCCGACCACGGTACTGCCGAGAACTGGCTGTCGCTCAAGGTGCTCAGCACGGCCGGGCTGTGGGTCGTCTTCCTGGTGCTGCTCTACCTCCGGTACGCGACGAACGTCCCCGGCCGGCGGCTGGCGGCCCTGTCGGTCGCGGCCTTCGGGCTGTTGCTCGTCGCCCTCGTCGCGTCGCACCCGTTCGTCCCGGGGGGCGACCGATGAACCTCCGGGCCATCGGCTGCAACGTCGGCTCCGCCCCGGTGGGATTGCGCGAGAAGCTGGCCTTCGACGACGCCAAGCTCCGCCGCGCCCTGGCCGAACTCGGTGCGCGCTACGGCGTCGAGGCCGTCATCCTCGGGACGTGCAACCGGGTCGAACTTTACCTGGCCCGGCCGGAGGACGGTGCCCCGATCCACGCCCCGCTGGTGGCCGAATTCCTGGGCGAAGCCCACGGCATCCCGGCCGACGCCGTCCTCCCGCACCTGTACGAGCGGGCCGACGCCGACGCCGTGCGGCACGTCTTCCGGGTGGCGTGCGGGCTGGACAGCGTGGTCGTCGGCGAGGACCAGGTGGCCGGGCAGGTGAAGGCGGCGTTCGACGCGGCGCAGTCCCTGGGTGCGACCGGCCCGCTGCTGAACGCCCTCTTCCCGGCCGCGGCCCGCGCCTCCAAGCGGGTCCGCACCGAGACCGGGCTGGCGGCCGGGCAGGTGTCGGTGGCGAGCGCCGCCGTCGGCTTCCTGCGCGAGGTGTTCGACCGCTTCACCGACAAGACCGTCCTCGTGATCGGGACCGGCGAGATGGGCCGGCTGACGCTCACGCACATCAAGGAGCTGCACCCGGCGGCGGTGCTGGTGGCGAACCGCAGCCCCGAGCGGGCGGCGGCGGCGGCGGCCGAGTGCGGCGGGCAGGCGGTGCCGTGGGACCAGCTCGACGACGCCCTCGTCCGGGCCGACATCGTCGTCAGCACGACCGGGGCGGCCGAGCCGATCGTCCCCAAGCGGCGGTTCGCCGAGAAGGTGCTGGCGCGGCGGGGCCGGCGCAAGATCGCCATCTTCGACCTCGCCGTGCCGCGCGACTTCGACCCGCGGATCGACGACGGCGACCGGGTGTGCCTGTACAACGTGGACGACCTGAACCGGATCCGCGACCAGCAGCTGGCCGAGCGGTTGCGGCACGTCGGCCCGGCCGAGGCGGTGGTGGCCGAGGAGGTCGAGAAGTTCGTCCTCGACTGGAACCGCCGTAAGGACGGCCCGGTGATCGGGCGGCTGACGGAGGAAGTGAACCGGGTCCGCGACGGGGTGGTCGGGCCGCTGCTGGAGAAGCTCAACGGCCGGCTAACGGCGGCCGACCGGGCCTACGTCGAGGGGGCGTTCCGGTTGTTCCAGAACAAGCTGCTGCACGGCCCGATCGCGGCCCTGCGGGAGGCCGGCGGCGAGGCCCACGGCGGCAGCCTCCGCGACGCACTGATGAAGCTGTTCGGGCTGAAGGGGTGACGCGAGTGCCGGCCGCGGCCGGCGGATCGGAGGGTGCGATGGCGACCGACATTCCGCTGTTGCACGCCGGAGACCGCCTGACCCGGATTGAGTTCGAGCGGCGCTGGGAGGTGGTGCCGGAACTCACACGAGCGGAACTCCTCGAAGGCGTCGTTTACCTGCCCCCTCCGTCCGTGCCGTACAAGTTCGGCGTCGCCCGCTTCGATCTCATCGGGTGGCTGGGGCTGTATCGTCTGCACACCGCGGGAGTTTCCGGCTCGGTCAACGCCAGCATCCGCTTCGACGAGCGAAACATGCCGCAGCCGGACATCCTCCTGCGCATCCTCGAATCGCACGGCGGGCGGTGCCGGGTGACGGCAGACCGCCTGCTCGAAGGCGGCCCCGAACTCGTCGCCGAGATCGCCAACACGACGGCCCGGTACGACCTCGGGGTGAAGCGCGAGGTGTACCGCCGGCACGGGGTGCAAGAATACATCGCCTGGCGCGTGGCCGATGGCGCGCTCGACTGGTTCGTGCTGCGCGACGGCGCGTTCGTCCCGCTCGCCCCGGGGCCGGACGGGGTGATCCGCAGCGAGGTCTTCCCCGGGCTGTGGCTCGACCGGACCGCACTGCTCGCCGGCAACGCCGCCGCCCTGCTCCGGGCCGCGCAGGAAGGGCACGGCAGCCCCGAACACGGCGATTTCCTCCGCGCGCTGCAACAGCGGGCCGCCGGCGTGACGTGACGGCCGCGATTTTCCCACTGGGGCAACGCCCCGACGGGTTTGTCATGGGGAAATGGACGCCATGACGACGACACCCATAACTCCCACGACGATCGACCTGGCCGGCCTGCCGGAACCGGTCGCCAACAGCATTCGGCACCTGGTCGAGTCGCTCCGCGCGGCGGCCCGGGGCGACGCGCTGCCGCGCGTGCCCTTGCTGGGTCGGTTCGCCGTCCCGGGCTTGTCGATCCCGAAGGAAGACATCGACGAGGCCCAGCGGGAGATGTGGGCGAACTTCCCGCGCGAGTTCCCCGAACCGGTCGGCTGGCTACTTCTCACCGCTTCGCGTTCCACGCCGGGTTCGCGTACTTCTCGGCGCGAATCTCGGCCGTCCGCCGCAACTCGGTGTCTGTCCAATCGCAGGGAATAATCCGCCAACTGGTGTCGGCCGCGAACCGGGCCGCGAGTACGGCGGCGAGCGCTTCGGGCGTGAACAGGTCGCGGCCGGCGGTGTCGTGGATGCCAGGCATCTCTGGGGCGAATTCGCTCCGCCGCAGCAACAGGCTGCCGTGCTGGAGCAACGCCCCCTTCCACTTCCGCTGGGCGCTGCCGGCCACCTTCGAACCATTCACCAGCAGGTCGCCCGGCGTCTGGTGCAGGAAGCACAACACCTCGCCGAACTTCCGCTCCTCCCCGCACACGACCGCGCGCGCACGCACGCCGACTTCCGCCAGCACGTCGCGCAACAGGTAGTGGACGCGGCACACCCACGGCCCCGCCGCCCATTCCTTCCCGGCCGGCAGCGCTAGCGCGTAGGTGAGTTCGTGGTGGTGGACGATCGCCGCCCCGCCGGTCGCGCGGCGGACCCACGCGAGGCGGTCGAGACCGGGCACGGCGGCCCGCACCCCCGCCGGCTGGAAGTACCCGAGCGAGAGCGTCGGCTCGGCCCAGGTGTAGAACCGCAGTGCCGCGCCACCACCGGCGGCCGCGGATTCGAGCAGGCTCTCGTCGGCGGCCATGTTCGCCGGCCCGTCGGCGGCGGCGAACGGGAGCAGGCGCACGGTGGGGGTCATGCCCGAATTGTACGCCCGCCAACTGCCGGCGACGGCCGCCGCCCCGCGGGGTAAAATCGGGACACCCCACCCGGAGCGCGTATGAGCGTGAACGTCCTACTAACCGACAGCGCGGTCCACGTCCCCGGGCGCGCCAACGAAAGCCTCACCGCCTTCCGCGAGTGGGCCGGCGACAACGACCTGCCCGAGAAGACCCGCGTCGATTTCTACAAGGGCGAGGTGTTCGTTGACATGGGCATGGAACAAGTCTTCACGCACGGGCTGGTGAAAACCGAGATCGCCGCCGTCCTGCGCACGCTCACCCGGGACGCGGGGGCCGGCTTCTACTGGTGCAACGGCGTCCTCGTCACGAACGAGGCGGCGGACCTGTCCGGCAACCCGGACGGGACGTTCGTGTCGCACGCCGCGTTCGCCGCCGGGCGGGTGACGCTGGTGGAAGGCAAGGAGGGCGGCTTCGTCGAACTCGAAGGCACGACCGACATGGTGTTGGAGGTCGTCAGCGACAGTTCGGAGAAGAAGGACACGCGGACGCTGCGCGAGGCGTACTGGGAGGCCGGCATCCCCGAGTATTGGCTAGTCGATGCCCGGGGCGACGAGGTGGCGTTCGACATCCTGCGCCGCGGGCCGAAGGGCTACGTCCCGACCCGCAAGGCGGCCGGCTGGGTGAAGTCGGCGGCGTTCGGCAAGTCGTTCCGCCTCGCCCGCACGACCAGCGCCCTCGGCCACCCGGAGTTCGTGCTGGAGGTGCGGTAGGGGTCCGACGGCCTGGCTTGACCCGCCTTCTTCGATACCCACCCGGGCTTATGCTAACCATGACGTGGACGAGCGTACCGTCGATAACTAACGTCGCGCCGGCTTGTCCTCGGGGCTCATGTTGCATGTACCTCTACCTGGGCCAACTTCTTCGGCTCGTCGAGTGTTGGGGGCAGAAC
>Ga0105048_10011534_pt1 | contig 13936 bp, 14 predicted proteins | sample MAT05_FD_78382 | JGI IMG/M metagenome (GOLD analysis project Ga0105048, IMG submission 78382) | Freshwater microbial communities from Lake Fryxell liftoff mats and glacier meltwater in Antarctica - MAT-05 | ecosystem: Environmental > Aquatic > Freshwater > Ice > Liftoff microbial mat | place...
CATTACCGACCGTTCAGACCCTCTGGACATCCCATTTCGTTAGATTCGCGCAGCCTTCGCTCGCTTAATGTGCATCTTCGCAACTCCTTGTGACCCGCCGCCCTGCCGGATTGAGCAGATACATCCGACGAACTTACTCTTCACTGGATCAAATCTATGGAATCTGCTTTCTCCAACTGATTGTGACAAGATACGGAATGTTGTCCTAAACGCCCGCTCTTCAACCCTTGACTTATGTAGTTTCTTCTCAGCCGCTTCAACTGATCTATCCGTCAGATATACTCCAATATCGCCAATTGACTTAAGTTCCTTCTCTTGGGCAATTCTGAATATAACGAAGCGCGTGGCAAGTTCAACGTGATATTGTTCATCGATTAGTCTGTCAGACAGTGAAAGGCATGTACGAAAATTTTCATCATCAGCAAGCATTGACACCCAGGCGTAGAAATCTCTGTCTACAGTAATCAAAATGCAGTTGCGAAGTTCTTGGTCAGAAAGAGGAGACCCACCGGTATTTAGACGCTGAAAGAGTTCATATTTACTTGACTCATCACTTTCACGCAGGATGATCTTAACATCGAGTTTAGATCTCTTGATTATTAGCTGCTGATCTCTATCTAGGGCATCTTCATTTGCAAAATTATCATCCCAAATCTTTCCTTCAAGTGCAGGAAGATACTTCGTCCCGGTTAGGACAAGTGGCTGGACCTGCATCCCGCTTTCGTCTTTCAGAACACCAATAAGCTGGAAAATCGTCGAGAGACGTTGAAGTCCATCAATAACGTCCCACACACCGTCCTGCCGCTGAGCTACAAAAATAGATGGTATGGGAATCCCAAGCAGTATAGATTCAATGAGTCGCGATTTCTGCCAATCGCTCCACCGAAAAAAGCGTTGAAATTCTGGGTGAATATCGAGTTCATTGTCTCGATATAGGTTTAATAACTCGCCAATGGACATAGCATATCCATCGCTATGAATGGTATTTCGCCTCTTGTTGATTTCCTCTCGGAGTCCCACTAGTCGGTTCCTTTCACAATATGTGATTCGTTGCGAGCAGAAGATGAACTCATGTTTTGGGCTGCTCGTCCTCTCGGGCGAATCTTACCTACGACTTTACAGGAATGTAGCTTTCTAAACTTGCGATCCCAAGTCTACTGATACGTCTCCGCTCCGTGTAGTCTGGCGGGCGCGGAGAGTGGCAGCCTGCTCTGAAGGGATTGAAGGGGCAGAGTTGATCTGCCCCAGCAGCAGTGTCGAAATGCGCTGAAGTGGGACCGAGATATCTGCCTTGTCAGGCGAAGACGAAGACGCCCTTGCCCGTCGTCTGGGTGTCGAACAGCTTGTAGGCCGCTTCGGCCTCCTCCAGCTTGAAGCGGTGCGTCAGCAGCTTCGAGAGCGGCACCTTGCGGTCCACCACGAAGCGGGCGCACTCCGTCTGCCCCTGCGGGTTGAACGTCCACGAGCCGTACAGCGTGATCTGGCGATGGATGATGTCCGGCGTCGGGTTCAGGTGCACCTCGCCGCCCTCGCCCACGAAGCAGGCGCGGCCCCAGTTTTGGGTGCTGCGGACCGTGTTCGCGCGGGCGGTCGCGTTGCCCGTGCAGTCAAGCGTGGCTTCCGCGCCCTCGCCGTGGGTCAAGTCCTTGATGGCCTGAACCGGGTCGCCCGCGCTGGCGTCCACGAGTTCGTCGGCTCCGAACTCCTTCGCTAACTGAAGGCGCTCCTGCCCCACGTCCACCGCAATGACCCGCGCGCCCATAGCCTTCGCCAGCATCGTGCCGCTCAAGCCGACCGGCCCCTGGCCGTAGATCGCCAGCGTGTCGCGCCCTGAGACGTTCAGCCGCTTGAGGGCCATGTACGCCGTGCCTGTGCCGCACGAGATCGACGCACCTTCCTCAAAGGTCAGTTCGTCCAGCAGCGGCACCATCATGTACGGCCGGACCTTCATGAACGGCGCGTGCCCGCCGTCATACATGCCGCCGTACACCTTCGCCTCGGTGGGGCACATCTGGTAGTAGCCCATCATGCACATCTTGCAGCGCTCGCAGCCGCTGTAGTGGTAGATCATCACGCGCTGGCCGATGGGGGCCTCCTGCTCGGAGACGCCAGCGCCGCGCGCCCCCACCACCCCGCACGGCTCATGGCCGGCTACATTCGGCGCTCGCTGTGCCCTGACTTCCTTTGGCGCGCGGTACCCCGAGAGGTCGCTGCCGCACATTCCGGACGCCTTGATGGCGACCAGCACTTCGCGCGGCCCCGGTTCCGGATCGGGAAAGTCGCGTAGTTCGAGCGTCCGCTCGCCTGGAAAGTACACGCCCTTCATTGGATCGGCCCTCCCACGTGGTTCGAGTGTGTGCCGTGGCCGCATGGTGCCAGCCTCACGGCAGTACCCGCATGGTAGTCCGGTCCCCGCGCATGATGTCGGCAGTCCCAGCGTCGTCGGTGCAACTGCGCTCCGCCTGTGGCCCCGTCCGATGGCTGACGTGGCTAACGTTGGCGATGCAGCAAGGGGCGCGCCGGGGTATCCTGCTGACCGATGAGTCGTGGTCGGTCGCCACAAGGCACCGAGGGGGGAGCTGAAGACGATGGCGTTCTTCGAATTGCGCCAGTACCGGATGCGCCCGGGCCAGCGTGACGCCTGGGTCACGTTGATGGAAGAAGAGATCGTGCCGTTCCAGACCTCGAAGGGCATGGTCATCTGCGCCATGTTCTGCGGCGAAGAGGACAAGGATCTGTACGTGTGGATTCGCCGCTTCGAGAGCGAGGCCGAGCGCGAACGGCTCTATGAGGCGGTCTACCAGACGGATGTCTGGAAGAACGACATTGGACCGCGCGTCGGAGAACTGATCGACCGCGAGCAGATCAAGGTCATCCGCCTGGAAGCGACGCCGCACTCGGTCATTCGGTAGCGCGAGCATGGCGCGCAAGCCTGGGTTCTCCCCGGTGGCCGCTCGTACGGACGCGTCGAGGCACGCCGCGTTCGTTGGCCGTTGGCGTGACTTGGCCTGCGCGCCGCCTAGACCGTAGACTACCGCGTCACACCTGCAACTGACGAAGGATGGCTATGAGGCGCGCGCTGATTACCGGCATCACGGGCCAGGATGGCCGTCATCTCTCCGAGACCCTGCTTGAAAAGGGCTACGAGGTCTACGGCCTTATCCGCGGGCAGCACAACCCGAAGCGAGCGTTGATCGAGCGGGAATTGCCGAGCGTCCGCTTGCTGGATGGCGACCTGACCGACCAAGTCTCGCTCATCACCGCGTTGCAGAAGGCGCAGCCAGACGAGGTCTACAACCTCGGCGCGATGAGTTTTGTCACGCTCTCCTGGAACCAGCCTGAGCTGACGGGGAACGTGACGGGGCTCGGGGCACTCCGGATGCTCGAAGCGATCCGCAACGTGCAGGGCGGCAATGCCAGTTCGGCATCAGCACCCGGCATCCGCTTCTACCAGGCGTCCAGCAGCGAGATGTTCGGGGCGTCGGAGGAAGTGCCGCAGAGCGAGACGACGCGCTTTCACCCGCGCAGCCCCTACGGCGTCGCGAAGGTGTTCGCGCACCACATCACCATCAACTACCGCGAGAGCTACGGCATGTTCGCGTGCAGTGGCATCCTGTTCAATCACGAGGGGCCACGGCGCGGGCCGGAGTTCGTCACGCGCAAGATTTCGCGGGCGGTGGCGCGCATCAAGCTCGGGTTGCAAGACAAGCTGACCCTCGGCAACCTCGACTCGAAGCGCGACTGGGGCTACGCCGGTGACTACGTCAAGGCGATGTGGCTGATGCTCCAGCAGGACAAGCCGGACGACTTCGTGATCGGTACTGGCGAGTGTCACAGCGTCGGCGACTTCGCAGAGGCCGCGTTCAAGCACGTTGGCTTGAACTGGCAGGACTACGTCACGCTCGACGCGTCGCTGCTGCGGCCCGCCGAAGTGGACATCCTCCAGGCCGACCCGTCGAAGGCTGCCAAGATGCTCGGCTGGACGCCGGAAGTCACGTTTGACGGCCTCGTCAAGCTGATGGTGGATTCCGACCTGAAAGCGGAGTCGCACGCCGCACGCTAACCGGGACTGACAAGAGATGGCCCCGTGTTCGCGCTGAACACGGGGCCATTGTTGCATGTAATCCTGGTCAGTCGCGGGGTTCAGACCTGTCCAATCGCCAGCGTGTACAATTCGGGGCAATCTCCTGGGATTTTGGGTGAGGCATGGCCGGTCGAAAGCGCGTCATCGTCGGTATGAGTGGCGGCGTAGATAGTTCCGTCACCGCTGGCCTGCTCGTGGAGCAGGGGTACGATGTCGTGGGCATCACCCTGAACCTGTGGCCCGAGGACGGCGACGACCCCGCTGATGCGCGCGAGGATGCGTGCTGCGCTCTGGGTGCCGTCGAGGATGCGCGCCGGGTGGCTGATCGGCTGGGCATTCGCTACTACGTGATGAACTTCCGCGATGTCTTCGAAGAGAAGGTCATCAAGGATTTCATCGGCGAGTACGCGCGGGGCCGGACGCCGAACCCCTGTGTGCGGTGCAACCAGTTCATCAAGTTTGATGCGTTGCTGGCGAAGGCCGCGCTGTTCGGCGCGGACTACGTAGCGACCGGGCACTACGCGCGCGTGGAGCAGGATCCGGACACGTCGCGCTGGCTGCTGCGGAAGTCGGCCGACCTGAGCAAGGACCAGTCGTACGTGCTCTACGTGATGACGCAGGACCGCCTGGAGCACGCGCTGTTCCCGCTCGGCGCGCTCAGCAAGACCGAGACGCGCCAGCTTGCCCTGGACTGGAAATTGCCGGTCGCCAACAAGCCTGAGAGCCAGGATATCTGCTTCGTGCCGTTCAAGCGGTACGGCGAGTTCCTGGAGAAGCACGCCCCTGAGACCTTGACGGCTGGCCCGATTGTGGACAGCACCGGCGCGCAGGTCGGCATGCACCAGGGCATCGCGCTGCACACGGTTGGACAACGGCGCGGCCTGGGGCTGGCGACGAAGGAACCGCGCTACGTCACTGGCATCAACGCAAAGCTGAACACGGTGCTGATCGGCTCGCTGGATGACTTGCTGCGCGCCGACTGCGACCTGGAAGACGTGAACTGGGTCAAGATCTCGGAGCCGACCGCGCCGATCCGGACGCTCGTGCGGATTCGGTACCGGGCCGATCTGGTCCCGGCGACGGTCTACGCACAGCCCGGCGCCCGAGCACATCTGGTGTTTGACGAGCCGCAGCGGGCCGTCACGCCGGGGCAGGCGGTCGTCTTCTACGACGGCGAGTATGTCGTCGGCGGCGGCACCATCGACGACTGACCCGCCCGGCTGCGTTGGCGGGCATCCTGACCATCAGTGGATCGGAGGAGTCGTGTTAGAGCTTCAGATGGTGTCGCCCGGCATGTCCGGCTCGACCCCGCCCGTGCGGCGCGACGACCCCCGCACCGTCGAGCAGAAACTGGCCGAGTTGCGCGGCGTGATCCAGGGCTATGGCAGCGTCGTGGTGGCGTTCTCGGCGGGGGCTGACAGCACGTTGGTGGCGAAGGTGGCCGCCGACGTACTGGGCGACCGCTCGCTGGCCGTGACCTCGGCCTCGGAGAGCCTGGCCGAGCGCGAGTTGCAAGAGGCGTTGCAATACGCCGAATCGCTCGGCATCAACCACCGCGTCATCTACACCAACGAGCTTGCCAACCCGGAGTACCTCGCCAACCCGACGAACCGCTGCTACCACTGCAAGACTGAGTTGTACGATCATCTCGTGGAACTGGCGCAGGCGGAGGGCTTCGGCGCGGTCGCCAATGGCCTGAACCTGGACGACCTGGGCGACTACCGGCCGGGCTTGCAGGCGGCGAAGGAGCACGACGTTCGCGCGCCACTGCAAGAGGCGAACCTGACGAAGGCGGATGTCCGCGCGATCTCGAAGCTGCTGGACGTACCGACCTGGGACAAGCCGGCGATGGCCTGCCTGTCGTCGCGGGTGCCGTACGGCGAGGCGATCACGCCGGAGAAGCTGCGGCAGATCGACCAGGCGGAGCAGGCGCTGCGCGACCTAGGCTACCGGCAGTTGCGCGTGCGGCACCATGGGCAGGTTGCCCGCATCGAGTTGCCGACCGAGTTTCTGGTGTCGTTCGTGACGGAGCATGCAGCGGCGGCCACCGAGCGACTGAAGGCGCTCGGGTTCCAGTATGTGACCTTGGATTTGCAAGGGTTCCGCAGCGGCTCGATGAACGAGGTGCTCAACCTGACGATGGTGACACGGCCGGCCGGGTCGTAACGACTTCAGACAGCCCCGTGGTCTCGGGGTGAGGGGTTCGATGTTCAAGATCGTAGACGAGCCAATCGATGCGACGGCACTGGGTGAGTTGGTGCGCTCTGACGCTGACGGCGCGGTCTGCATCTTCCTGGGTGTGGCGCGCAAGTTCTCACGGGGCCGCGAGGTCGTCCACCTGGAGTACGAGGCGTACCCGGAGATGGCCGAGAAGAAGCTGGCCGAGATTGGCGACGAGATCAAGGTGAAGTTCGGGGTGGAGCGGGTCGCCATCCTGCACCGGACAGGCGTGCTGAAGATCGGCGAGGCGTCGGTGGGCATTGCCATCGGGACGCCGCACCGTGGCGAGTCGTTCCAGGCGTGCCAGTACGCCATCAACCGGCTGAAGCAGATTGTGCCGATCTGGAAGAAGGAAGTCTGGTCGTCCGGCGAGCAGTGGATTGGCTGGGACGGCCAGGCTCCGGCCGACCTCCCCGCCCCCTCGGCCTAGCAGCCACGATCATAAGGCCATCACGCGATGGACTTCGAGTTTGTCGGAAGCATCTCGGAGATTGAGCCCATCGCCGTGAGCGCCTCGGTACGGGAGATCGGACGACTACGGAGGCTGTATGGAACGGGCCGATGGCGAAGAATGAAAGGCCGTGCAGTCGTACGAGTTATCAGTGGTAGGATTCGGGTTGCTGAGATTCATTGGTACGAGGCACACGGCGTTGGCCGCGAAGAGTTCAAGATCAAGCAGTATCTGGACGGGTGATGATGGTCGAACACGAACGACAGCCAGACTACCTGCTGTGCATTAGCAATGAGAAGTACCCCGTATCACTGGAACTGCACAAAGTGTATCGGGCCGTACTTGACGCGACTGCCGAATCAGACGGATTTGTCCGCGTGATTGACGAGTCGGGTGAGGACTACCTTTTCCCACGACGACTCTTTGTTGCTATTGATCTGCCTCCGGCAGCACGGCGCGCGTTCGCCCAGGCGTCGTGAGCAGCCACCCTGACGTTAGGTAGCGCCTACGGTGCGGAGGCTCTGGGTTCTTCGCAGGAGCGCCCCAAGTTCGGCACAAGGCTCCTGACTACGCCTAGCCCAGCGGCGGGCGCGGGATGGCGCCGGTGCTTGATGGCGTGGCAGCACTGCTTCCGAGCGCCGTGTCGTGCGTGAGGGCGGGGATCAGGTCCAGGGCGCTCGGGATGACACGGATCGGTAGGGCGGTCGTGCGACCCCGCACCTCGATCTCGTGGCGCGCGAAGTTCGCCAGGTTCACACCCGCGTGGATCGCCACGTCCTCGCTGACCATCAACTGCGCCTTGTAGTCCTTGCTGCTCGACTCCAGGCGGCTGGCGGTGTTCACGGCGTCGCCAATCGCCGTCAGGGTGCGCGCGTGCCCGTACCCCATCTCGCCCACGATCACCGGGCCGACGTGGATGCCGATGCCGATGCGGAGCGGCTCGGCAAGGTCTTGGGCCAGCGCCCGGTTCAACTCGTCCAGCGCCTGGGCCATCGCCACCGCGCCGTCGAGCGCCTGCCGGCAGCCGCGCGTCACGTCCGTCCCGACGCCGAACAGCGCCATCACACCGTCGCCGATGAACTTGTCCAGGTATCCGCCGCTGCCCTCGACAGCCTCGCCCATTGCGCGGAAGTATTCGTTCATCACGAACACCACGTCATACGGCAGCCGGTGCTCTGAGAACTTGGTGTAGCCGCGAATGTCCGCGAACAGAATGGCGATCTCTTGCTCGCTGGCCTGCGCCGAACTGGGCCGCAAGACGCCCTCTGCCGACTGGATCGAGGGCGGCAGCAGCGGGATGATGGTCAGGTCGTTGGTGGGGCGCAACTGGCAGGCGAGGCGCACATTCGGCGCAGCACCGACCCGCCGCAGCACGCGCTCCTCTTCAGGCGACGGCTCCGGCACCCGCGCCGAGGCCGGCCCGATCCGTGAGCGACAGGTCGAACAGCGCCCGCGCCCGCCGCACAGCGACGCATGCGGGATGCCCGCCGAGTGGCTGGCCTCCAGCACCGACATGCCGGGGGTAGCATTGACGCGCCGACCGCCGGGGTACGTCAGCCGCACGACGCCGCGCCGCCGTTGGAGCCAGGATCGCACGTACCGCCCGCCGAACGCCACCACGACGGACACACCGAAGATGACATTCGCGATGCCGGCCCACCCGAGGACGCGCTCTTCCTGCTCAGGCGTGATGCCCTGGAACGTACGCTCCATCCAGCCCGGCGTGGAAGACAGCAGGAACGTCTCGCGCCCGATGCCGGCGAACCCGGCCAGGGCCAGCGTCGGCAAGATTATCGCGCCGACCCGCAGAAAAGGGCGGTAGCGCGGGTACCACGGCTTGAACTGTAGCCACCAGCGGACGCCCATGCAGCCGTGCGTCCAGGCGATCACCAGCAAGAGCGCCTGCACCGCCGCGCTGACGGGATGCTGCACCCACATCCCGACGACCACGTAGTCGTAGGTTGCCCGCACTTCGTAGGTGTCCGCCAGGACACGCGTGCCGAAGATGTGCGGGATCAGCATGAAGGGCATCGCGAGGCCCAGCCCGAGCCGCACGACCTCCCAGCGCGGCAGGCGCAGGTGTCGGGCGTTGTACAAGGCCGTGAGCACCAGGATGACGTGCGTCAGGAACCCGCCGTACAGCACGACGGTGCCGAGCGGGTTCTTCCAGATCGCGATGAATATCTGGCGGCCAAACTCGGCGGCCTCCAGCGAGATGATGCCGAGCGCATGGTTCAGCAGATGCGTGCCGACGAACACGAACAGGACGAGACCAGACCAGAGTCGAAGTCGACGTGTCATCGACACACCTCCCACCGCTGCCGCGTGCCCGCTCGCGGTCGAACCGTTGCCACGCCGTCAGAAGGGGAGCCGCCGGGGTTGGTCGACTGCCCATGACGCGCTATGGTACTCGGAATACGAGCGGCGGGGGAGGGGCGGGTGCACGGGCGGCTGTTCGCTGCCGAACAAACCTGATCAGAATGTATCCGGCACCCGGACAGAGGGTGTCGTCAGTTTCCGAGATGCTATCAATGTCAGGGCTTTTTCATCAGATGCAGGATGCTCCTCCCGGAGAGACCCTGAAGCGTACAGACAGGCAGTCGCTCCACTGGGTGGTCAGACGCACATCCAGAGGCGCCACCAGGGGCAACCTCATTTCTGGTCGGTCAGATGAAAAGGCCCTGCCATCAATGTACTCAAGACTAGACAGATGCTCTAAGAGATGATAAACTAGCACCGTCGCTATCTCATTTCTACGGTTCGGGAGAAACGGCTTTGGCATCTTTGCTCAGGACTCTGACTGCTGCGATTCTTATGCTCCATTTGGCCACTTCGACAGTTCTGGCCGCTTCGTCCTCCGGCACAGTCGCGTATGCTGCGTCAGGTTGTGACTACTTCATCGTTGAGGCCAGTGGCGGTGACTATGCGTTGCTAGAATGGTATGGAGGAAGTGTGCCGTCCACGGGCGACCGAGTCGTTGGACCATTCGAGTCATACGGTTTTACTGACATTATCAACCCGAATAGTGGCCAATCGACCCGCGTTTGGGTGGAAGACTACTGGCTTTCTCGATCTAGTGTTGTGAGCAAGTACACGAGTAAGTGCGGACGGCCCCCTGTACGCCAATCCGCCGCCTCCTCCGGTACGTCCGCCTCGCCTGCCGCGCCAGCGCATGTCATCCAGAGCAACATTGCCGGCGAGTTTACTGGTTGGGAAGGGGAAACGATCTTCGCGCTTGACAATGGACAGGTATGGCAGCAGGCGACGTATGCATATCGATACCATTATGCGTACCGACCGCGAGTCACAATTGTGCCGACGCCGCAAGGGCACGTCATGCAAGTTGACGGCGTTGATGCGATGATCTTCGTTCGTCGGATACGGTAGCCATCGACCTACAAGTGTTGAATCCCTGGCAGTCGAGCGAACGTTGCGCGGGCCGTTCGCGTCAGCGGGCGACGTACGGGATCGTCTGCGGCCCCTGCGGCAGCACCGCGATCCGGGCGTCCGGACCGGCCGCGTGGGCCAGCCGCTCCGCCGTCTCGGCCACGTCCGCGCAGCGCGCCATGTGCGCCTGCTCGATCTGCGCGTCGGTCAGGCCGCCGGTGTGCAGGTGGATGCTCGCCCGCCGCTGAATCTGCGCCTGCACCTGTACCTGCCACTGGTCGTGCATGTGGAAGCCGTCCGACTGGATCAGGTCCAGCAGTTCCTGCGGCGAGTTCCGCAGCTTCAGGATGTCCTTGTAGTTGCCGAACTCCGGCAGCCCGTCCGAACACTCGGCCGCCGCGATGATCGCGCCGCCGTCCGCGACAATTTGATTGGCGGCGGACATGCCCTTCACCGCCTGATACAGGTTCATGTCCAGCGGAAAGCCGCTATTCGTGGTCACCACGACTTCATACGGCTGCGGCACCGCCCGCATCGCCGTGTCCTTCACGAACGCGCACCCCAGCTTGTGGGCCGTGAACAGGTCGCCGGCGAACACATTGGTGATCTCGTGGTCCTTGTTCAGCGTCACGTCCAGCGAGAAGTCCGGCTTCACGATTGACGAAATTTCGCGAATGTCGTCGTGCATCGGGTTGCCGTGCGTGATGCCCCAGATGGCACTGGGGTGGGCGATCATCGGGGCGCCGTGCAGGTGCAGCACCGTCTCGATGGCGGCGAGGCCCGGCGCGATCATCTTCGGGCCGCCCGAGAACCCGGCGAACAGGTGCGGCTCGATGAAGCCCGTCAGGATTTTGAAGTCGTGCGCCATGAAGTCGGCGTCAACCCAGATCGGGCCGCCAGACGAGGTCTGGCCCAGGTACTGGTGTTGCGACAACTCGAAGGCGTCGTGGTTGACCACCCGGTAATTCTGGACGATCTCGCGGCCAAGCATCCGCTCAAGCTCTTCGGGGGTGTTGCCGCGATGGGTGCCGGTGGCGATGAAGATGGTGATGTTCTTGGGGTCAACGTGGTCGATCTCGGAGAGGATGACTGGCAGGATACGGCGGGTGGGGGTGGCACGGGTCACGTCGCAGACGCTGATGGCGACGCGGGCGCTGGCCGGCACGCGCTGCCGCAGCGGCTCGGAGGCGTGCGGCTGCCGCATCGCCTGACGCAGCGCGGCCGGCTCATCCGGCAGCCCGGCCAGATAGCGCGGCTCGATGATCGTCGTTCGTTCGGCCGGCAACTCTACTTCAAGGCCGGTCTTCCCGTAGGCCAGCGTGACGCGCGTCTTCCCCATCCGTACCCCCACTCTCCGAGCAACTACCAGGGATTGTAGCGCCGGATGGCGGGGTCGCGGGGCCGGGCGTCAGGGCGGGCCGCCAGGTGGATCGCCGGAATGGGTCTTTTGTAGCGGGGCGCGGTAGCATTGCCGAGCGGCGCGCAGGGCAGCACCATCCGCGTGTGTGCTGGCGCAAGGGCGACGCCGCGCAGGGAGGCAGCGTGAAGATCACGGCGATTGAAACGCTCCACGCCGACGGCGGCGGGCGGGCGTTCGATTTCTTGAAGATTTCGACCGACGAAGGGCTGGTCGGCTGGAGCGAGTACAACGAGTCGTTTGGCGGTCTGGGCGTCACCAGCGTCATCGAGCGGCTGGCTCCGGTGCTGATTGGCAAAGACCCCCGGCCGATTGAGGCGCACACGGCGCTGATGCTGGCGCTCCGGCGCGTGGCCGCCGGCGGCGTGATCCAGCAGGCCATCGGGGCCATCGAGAACGCGCTGGTGGACATCAAGGCGAAGGCGCTGGGCATCCCCGTCTATGAGTTGCTCGGCGGCCCGATTCGCACCAGCATCCGGCTGTACTGGTCGCACTGCGGCTCGTATCGCGTGGGCGGCCGGGCCGAAACGCTGGGCGTCAAGCCGATCAAGACACTGGACGACATCGTAGAGCTTGGCAAGGAAGTGGTCGCCAGCGGCTACACCGGCCTCAAGACGAATGTCGTGCTGCTGGACAACAACAACCCGCGCGGTCACGTGCCGGGCTTCGCGCGCGGCGAGGGCTTCCCGGAGCTAAACGCCGACCGCAAGGTGCTGAACGCGATCAAGGACCAGTTGGCGGCATTCCGGCAGGGCACCGGCCCGGACATGGACATCCTGGTTGACCTGAACTTCAACTACAAGACTGAGGGCTACCTGAAGATGGCCCGCGCCATGGAGGAGTTCGACCTGTTCTGGCTGGAGATGGACATGCGCTACCCGGAGGGGATGCGCTACATCCGCGAGAGCACCAGCATCCCAATTGCGTCGTGCGAAACGCTGTACGGCCGCCGCGAGTTCCGCGCCTACTTCGAGCAGGGTTCGATGGATGTGGCGATCATCGACGTGCCGTACAACGGCATCCTTGAGTCGATGAAGATTGCGTCGATGGCCGACGCGTACGAGACAAACGTTGCGCCGCACAACTTCTACAGCCCGTTGGCGACGACGATCAGCTCGCACTTCGCGGCGGCGGTGCCGAACCTCCGGATCATGGAGATCGACCCTGACGTGGTGCCCTGGTACTACGACCTCGTGACGGTCTCGCCGAAGATCGAGAACGGGCACCTGTCGCTCCTGACCGGCCCCGGCTGGGGCACCGAGGTCAACGAGGAAGCTGTGCGGTCGCACCCGGCCACGTAGCACAGTTTTTCCGCCAGCAGTTCGGCCAGTCGGCGGCCGAACTGCCGGCGCAGGCGCGCCCAGATACATTCGATGTTTCTGAGGCGCGAACACTAGAATTATTGTGAGCGTCCCGTGGCAAGTGGGGATGGGCGAGGGAGGCACTGATGGCCGAAGCTGCAATTGCTGACATCTACCAGGAGCACATCCGCGCGCTGCCGGTGGCGGACCGCCGGGCGCTGCTGGAGATGATCGAAGCCGATCTGCCAGATGCCCAAGTGTCTCGCACCCGGTCGCCTCGGCACAGCATCCTTGAACTGCATGGGCTGGGCAAAGAGATCTGGGAAGGCGTCAATGCCCAGACATATATTGATGAGCTCCGCGACGAATGGAGCGAACGTTCGCCGTGAAGCTTGCGGAAGCACTCCAGGGAGTGATCCGCCTCGGCCTTGACACGTCGCCGTTCATCTACCTCGTCGAAGCTCGCGGGCAGCGTGATTCGGTCGTGTTTGAGGTGTTTCGGCGCATAGATGCTGAAGAAGTTGTCGGCGTCACGTCCGTCATTTCGCTGGCCGAAGTACTCGTCCAGCCGACACGTGTCGCAAATTATCGCCTGTACGACCGTTATCGCGAGCTTCTGCTTGAGAGCCGCGGCCTCCAGTGCCTCGGCATTGACGAGTCCGTGGCCGAAATGGCAGCTCGGTTGCGGGTGAGATACGGTCTGCGGTTGCCCGATGCGCTTCAGCTTGCTGCCGCAGTACAGCGGTGTGCATATAAGATGGCCCCCGGCTACTCGGAGGCGAGCAGGTCTGGTACGGGGCCATCTGCTCAGAAAACCGCTGTAGCACAGGGCTGCGAAGCATTCCTAACGAATGACCATGCACTCTCTCGCGTAACTGCTCAATCCGGCAGGGTGGCGGGCCACGAGGAGTCGCGAAGATGCACACTGAGCGAGCGAAGACTGCGCGAATCTGACGAAATGGGATGTCCAGAGGGTCTGAACGGTCGGTAATGCGGGCCAACCTGACCCGCACCGGAAAACTCTACCCTGCCGGATTGAGCAGATACGCTAAGAACATTACGGATGTTCACGCGCA
>Ga0105048_10011539_pt1 | contig 13933 bp, 9 predicted proteins | sample MAT05_FD_78382 | JGI IMG/M metagenome (GOLD analysis project Ga0105048, IMG submission 78382) | Freshwater microbial communities from Lake Fryxell liftoff mats and glacier meltwater in Antarctica - MAT-05 | ecosystem: Environmental > Aquatic > Freshwater > Ice > Liftoff microbial mat | place...
ATCACTTTGAATCGCACTCCGCCAGACCACCGGGCACTGGACCAGCGGCTGCTCATGCTTTCAAATACTCGGCCTTGGCGCCCAGCCAGCGCAGCACGTGCTTCTCAGCCAGAGACGGGTACCTGTCCAGCATCACCGGCGCCAACTCGCGCGCCCAGGCCAACAGATTTGCGTCGAGCACCACATCGGCAAAACGCAATAACGCGGCCCCCGACTGGCGCGCGCCCATGAATTCGCCGGGGCCACGAATCTCCAGGTCGCGCCGGGCGATCTCGAAGCCGTCGTTGCTCTCGGCCATGGCACGCAAGCGCTCACGCGCGGTCTCGCTTAGGCGCGGCGCGTCACCTGTGCTGTAGAGCAACACGCAGGCCGAGGCCGCCGCACCCCGCCCGACCCGGCCGCGCAACTGGTGCAACTGCGACAGGCCAAAACGCTCGGCATGCTCAATCACCATCAGGCTGGCGTTGGGCACGTCTACCCCCACTTCAATGACGGTAGTGCTAACCAGCACCGCCATCTGCCCGCCGGTAAACAAGCTCATCACTGCGCGCTTTTCAGCCACAGGCATGCGCGAATGCAGCAGGCCCACCCTCACACCGGGCAGTGCAGCGCTAAGCTGGGCGTGAGTCTCGGTGGCGTTGGTCAGGTCCAGCGCCTCACTTTCCTCGATCAGCGGGCACACCCAATAGATTTGCCGCCCGTCTTCAATCTGGACGCGAATGCGCTCTACCACCTCGCCACGGCGTGCGTCGTTGACCACCTTGGTGATGATCGGCGTGCGCCCGGGCGGCAGCTCGTCGATGGTGGACACGTCCAGATCAGCGTAATAACTCATGGCCAGCGTGCGTGGAATCGGCGTGGCTGTCATCATCAAAAGATGTGGCTCCAGCGCGTCCACCAGTTTGCCGCGCAGGGCCAGGCGCTGCGCCACGCCAAAGCGGTGTTGCTCGTCGATGATGGCCAACGCCAGGCGGCTGAACTGCACCTTGTCCTGGATGATGGCGTGGGTGCCGATGACCAACTGCGCTTGGCCGCTGGCGATCAGCGCCAGCATCTCGCGGCGCTCTTTAGCCTTCTGGCTGCCGGTGAGCCAAGCCACGGTGATGCCCAGTGGCGCCAGCCAGCTCACCAGCTTGGCAAAGTGCTGGGTGGCCAGAATTTCGGTGGGGGCCATCAGCGCGCACTGCCAGCCCGCGTCGATGCACACCGTCGCAGCCAGCGCCGCCACCACGGTTTTGCCAGAGCCTACATCGCCTTGCAGCAGGCGGTGCATGGGCACGTTTTGAAGCAGGTCATGGGTGATTTCTTCGCAGACGCGGCGCTGGGCGGCGGTCAACTGGAAAGGCAGCGTAGCCAGCAGGCGCTCATGCAGGGTTGGCGTTGCGGCGTCTGCCGACACGGCGAAACCACTTGACGCTGCATGATCAGCGGGGCCGCTGAGTTCCCAGGGCTGGGCGCTTATCGCCACCGCATCGCCCAACGTTACCCGACCCAACACCGGTGCCCGTAGCGCTGCGCGCTCGCGTTTGGCCTGCAGTTGCGAGAGTTGCTGCGCGAGCAGTTCCTCGGCTTTGAGTCGCTGCCATGCCGGGTGGCTGTGGTCTTCCATCGCGGACAAGGTCGCATCGGGCGTTGGGTAGTGCAAAAACAAGAGCGCCTCACGCATATTCCATAAGGGCTGCAGGCCGATTTGACTTAAATAATCGGGCGGAATGGTGTCACTGAGGTCAGCCCGCGCCAAGCCGGCATCCACCGCCCGGCGCAGGTAGGCTTGCGGCAAACCCGCCATAGTGGGGTAGACCGGTGTCAACGCGGTCGCCAGCGCACCGCCTGCGGCTTTGAAGGCCGGGTGCATCATCGTCAGCCCGGCAAAACCACCACGAATTTCACCACGCACCCGCAATGGGTTGCCCACGGCCAGCGCCTTTTGCTGCGACGGGTAAAAGGTGAAAAAGCGCAGCAGGCAGGTGCCGGTGCCGTCGTCCAGCGTCACCAGCAGCTGCCGGGTGCCGCCGAGCTTGACCTCACTGTGGCGCACGGTGCCTTCAATTTGTGCCACCTCACCCTCACGCACGTCGCGCAGCTTGACCAGCCGGGTTTCGTCCTCGTAGCGCAGCGGCAGGTGCAGCGCCAGATCAATGGCGCGGTTCAGGCCCAACTTACGCAGGGCTTTTTGCGGACCAGTCAAAGGCTTGGCGGCGCAAGCTGGTGCATTGGGGGCGGCAGGCATGGCGTGATTGTGGCGCAGCCTAACTAACGCCGAAGCCTCATGGGAAACCCGTATACGCCCCGGAAAATCGCGTGGGATACTTTTGGCTTAACCTATATCAGGAAACTCCCATGAACGTACGTTCCCTGGCGGTTGCCGCGATTTTGATGGCCAGCATGGCCGTGGCCTCTGCACAAGACAAAGTGGTTTACCACGTCAACGACGCAGCCAGCCAGGCACTGTCGGCGCTGCGTTACATCAGCAACCAGCTCGACACCGGCCCCGCCACTCAGATCACGCTGGTGGCCCATGCGGGCGGGGTCGACTTTCTGGTGGAGGGCGCCAAAGACCGTAACGGCTCGCTCTATGACCTCGACGTGTCGGAATTGGCGAGCCGGGGCGTGAAATTCGAGGTGTGCGAGATCACCTTGAAAGCCCGCAAAATGACCAAAGACCAGTTCATTCAAGAAGCGAACTTCACGCCTTCAGGCGTGGTGCGGCTGACCAAGCTACAGCTGGCAGGCTACGCTTACATCAAACCCTGACGCATCCGCCAGGCCGCCGCTACACGCGGCGCCAACGCTTACCGACCAGCTGTTGCACGCTCGGCCAAGAACATCTCGATGCGGCGGTTTTTCGCGCGGCCTGACTCGCTGTTGTTGTCGGCAATGGGTTCGCGAGAGCCACGTCCGTCGATCTGGATGCGGCGCGAATCCACCCCGCGCGCGGCCAGATAATCACGCGCGCTGGCGGCGCGGTTGATGGACAGCGGGTTGTTGATAGCGTCCGAGCCGGTGCTGTCGGTGTGGCCAACGATGCGGATCTCGGTATTGGGCTGGCTGGAGAGGCCTTGTGCAAACTGGTCCAGAATCGGCTGCAGATTGGGTTTGATGTTGGCGCGACCGGTGTCAAACGAAATGTCACTCGGAATATTGAGCTTGAGCTGGTTGTCGGCGGTTTGCGTCACGGCCACGCCAGTACCCGCAGTCGCCTGCTCCATGGCGGCTTTTTTCTGCGCCATCTGAGTCGACCAGATGTACCCACCCAGTGCGCCCAAGCCAGCGCCAATCGCTGTCGACTTAGTGCTGTCGCCAATAGCCACACCCGCCAATGCACCCACGCCAGCGCCGATAGCTGAGCTGCGCTGCGCATCCGACATATTGGCGCAGCCGCCAATCAACAAGGCCATGGCGGTGAGCCCTGCAGTGGTCAAGCGGGCAGAAGTTGTCGAGATGTTCATGGTGACTCCTTGGAAATTGAAAAAGATCAAATTTATACCACTCGCATGCTCGGCACAGCGTGCGCCACCGAACACATCGTCTGCCAACCACCAATAGTTGGCATAAAACGCTGCTCCCGCTTGGTACAAGAGGGGTTGGCTGGTCAAATTGTTTTTCAAGTCGATCAAGCGGCACCTGCATATCAAGCGCTTTCTGGTCATCAGCGAAAATGCGGTGGAGACGCAACGTTGACGCGCTGCGCCCACTTATGTGCAGATCGCCATTCTCGAAAGGGATCGTCTCCTTGCTTTACGAATACAAGAAGTCCGGGGGTGGGGCCACCGGGCAAAAAATCGGAGAGCGATGGGTTACTGATCAGTTATTCACGGCGGGCGAGATGTGCTCACACGGCATCAATTGCCCTGTCCCCTGCTGTGTTCACGCAGTCTTTTGACAGTGCTCATCTGCGGGTGACGTGGCGCTTGCGCTGGCAGCGCTTGAGGCCGATTTCCTGTTTCCCCGCAACGATTCCGCCATCAAGTTGAAGCGGTGATTTTTCTGCATCACCCGATCCAGAATTGCATCCGCAATGGTGGCGTCCCCAATCCACGTATGCCAGTGCTCAATCAAAGACCTGCCCTACTCGTTCATGCACCATTTGCGCGAGGCGCTGATCACGCTGCATCCGCAAGTCAAAATCAGCAACTTGGTCTGTCGTGTGCATTCGCTGGAGATTCCTGACCGCATGGTGAAGAGCAGTTTTTACGTCGGCAACTGCCCGGTTCTGGCGTGCCAGAGGCTGCTACGCTTGCTCGGCGGCGCGCGCCTCCAGCATGTCGATGATCATGGCGGCGGTTTGCTCGATGGAACGGTTGGTCACATCGATGATCGGCCAGCCGTGCAGAATGAACAAACGCCGCGCTTCCAGTAACTCTTGGCGCAAGGCATCAAAATCGCTGTAGTCGGTGTTCTCGCTTTGATGCAGCGATGCCAAACGAGCAGATCGGATCAACGACAGTCGTGCCGGATCAACAATCAGTCCGACGATCAGCGGGGCCTGAGGGCTCACCAGCGCCACCGGTATTTGTACCCCCGGTACCAGGGGTACGTTGGCGGCCTTGATGCCGCGTGAGGCCAGGTACATGCAGGTGGGTGTCTTGGTGGCTCGCGACACGCCGACGATGATCACGTCGGCATTGGCCAGATCGTTGCTGGCAATCCCATCGTCGTGTGCCAGCGTATATTTCATGGCCTCAACCCGCAGGTAATAGTCCTCGTCGTAGAGGTTGCCCGAACTGGCGTGAAGTTGCACCGAAGTGCTGGCGTAGTCGGCGAGCCGACTGATCAGCGGTTCAAGCGCAAACTGGCACGGAACACCAAGTCGGGTACAAGCCGCCTCGATGGCCTCACGGATATCGGTATCGCTGATGCTGTGCAGCACAAAACCGGGCGAATCCGCCACAGCCGCCAGTATCTCTGGAAGTTGGCCCATGCGACGAACCCGCTTCCACAGCTTGCGCTCAAGGTGAACCCCTTCAAGCTGAGCCACGGCGTTGCGCGCAAGCATCTCGATCAATTCACCTGAGGCATGCGAAATGAGGTGAAAAACCAGGGTCTTTTGCATAGAGATTTCCTGATAATCAATGAAAGCGTTGTGCCAAGTCAGCGGTGATAACCACCATCAAGGCGCAGCACCGTGCCATTGATCATGACATTTTTCAGGACATGAATGACCAGCATGGCGAACTCCGCCGCATCGCCGAACCGGTGCGGAAACGGTATTTGGTGGGCGAGCCGGGAGTCGAGGTTTTTTTCCATGTTGAACAGGGTTTGGGTGCCAAACAGTCCGGGCGCGATGCCGACAACCCGAATGCCCAGGGGCCCTAGTTCGCGCGCCGCCGGTAAAATCATGCTGATGACCCCGCCCTTGGAGCCTGAATAGGCCGCCTCGCCGCTCTGCCCTTCATAGGCCGAAACCGAAGCGGTTGACAAGATGACACCACGCTCGCCGTTTTCCAGCGGATCCAGTTTTGCCATATCGGCCGCAGCCAGCCGCATCATGTTGAAGGTTGAAATCAGGTTGACTTCAACCAGTTGGCGAAAATCTTCCAGTGACATCGGACCGTTCGGGCCGACGATCGGCGCGGAATGGCCGCGGCCAACGCAATGCACCAGAATCCGCGCTGCCCCATGCGCTTGGCGGGCTGTGGCTAAGGCGTTCTCAAGGGAAAGTGAGTCCGCCACATCGCAATGGACGGCGAGTCCACCGATCTCATCGGCAATCTTCTGCACGGCCGCGCCGTCGATGTCGATCACCGTCACTTTGGCACCGCCTTCGGCGAGATAGCGCGCTGTCTCGGCACCCAGCCCAGACGCGGCACCAGTGACCACTGCCGAACATTCCCAAATATCCATCAATCACTCCTCTTTGGGGCGACATCTATGTCGCGTGACAACCCGGCTTATCGCCACGTGCATGAATTTCTGCCGCAGCACCCGACACGGCCATGCAGACCGCACCGCAAGGACACTCGGAAACACCATTGCCGCAAGACAGACAGCACCGCGCTTCAGACTTGAATCCGCCAGGCATTGCTCTCGTCCAATCCACCTTGCACCGCCTGCGGAAAGGCCTTCCAACCGCATGAGGCCAAGTATCACACTGAAAAGTAAGCTCAAGCGTCGTACTTTCCCGGATGTGGCAATCTGAATTCCCACGAATTGACTGCCCACCGGCACAAACGACATGCAAAGCTGGGCTGCCGTGCTCCGGACCGCAGGCAGTGCGATGGCGGTGGATGCGCAGTGGGCTGTGGCGTCGGCCCCCGGGCTAAGCTGACGACACTTGTTTAAACAAACTTGGAACACTACCCATGCCCGCAGCGAGGGCTTGACGCTGGTGTCCAACAACCTGCGCGAGTTTGAGCGGGTAGAGGCCTTGCGGTTGACCAATTGGGTGTGAGTCAGAACGCCTGCTCCGAAAAAGTTCAGCCTTTTCGGCCCAGACGGGACAATGCATTCAATAGACCAATTCAGGCAAGATGACGCAACTCACGCAGGGCGACCGAGATCGGTGCCAGATCTGGCGCTTGTGTGCTGATGGCCTGCAACAACCGAATCAGACGTTCAATGATCACTGCGTGCTCGGCTGACCAGGCACTCGCATCCGGATAGCGGGCCAGAACGGCCTGTGTGATCTGGCCTGCTATGGCATAGACATCGTCGCGGGCACTGCCACGCGCCTGGGTCTGCCAGAGCGTCTCTGTCGGCAAACGGTTGATCTGGGCACGCCAGGCACGAAAGCCCAGATAGCTGTCCACCGCAAAATAGGTACGCGCCGCCTGCTCCAGGGTGGTACTGGCGCTTTGCGTCAGGTCAACCAGATCAAGCGCGGGGAAAATGAATTCCAACGCGGTCAGCTGTTGCGCCAGATCGGCGGCGACGCCCGCGGTGACCAGCTTTTGCATGGACTGTTCCCAATTCTCTGAGGCATGGGTGGGCAGCCATTCGGTCAAGTGTGCACGCAATTCACGCGCACCCGGCTGGTAGCGTGTGATCAGCGTGGGCAAATCCGCGTCTTTCGCGCGCAGACGCAGCATCCAGCGTGAGGCGCGTTGCGCCATCGCGATCAGCTTGCTGAGCAGGTCCAGCTGCAGGGCACTTGAAACGCTGTCATCCAATGCATCAATTTGGTCCCACAGCGGTTCCAGGTCAAAAATCTCACGCGCCAGCGTGTAGGCGCGAACCACATCGGCAGTGGTGGCCACGGCCTCAGCCGCCAGAAAGTTCACAAAAGTCGGGCCCATTCGATTGACCACCCTATTGGTCACAAACGTCGCAATGATTTCGCGTTTGAGCGGGTGGGTGGTAATGGCCTGGGCAAATTTCTCTGACAATACTTTTGGGAAATAGCGCTTGAGTGCCCGGTTGAAAAACGGGTCGTCTGGCAGGTTGCTGGCCACCAGATCATCAAATATCGATATCTTGGCATAGGCCATCAGCACGGCATTTTCTGGTGCAGTCAACCCCGTCTTGAGGGCGCGACGATGGAAAATTTCTTCGTCGTTGGGTAAGAACTCAATGGCGCGATCAAGTCGACCTGAGCCTTCAAGCCACTGCATCAGGCGCTGCTGGCCATCCAGAAAATACATCGGCCGATGGCCGACCACGTCAAGTGCCTGTGTCTGGTAATAATTGTCCGCCAGCACCAGGTGGCCCACTTCATCAGTCATGGAGGCCAACACATCGTTGCGCTGCTTGGTGGTCAGGTCACCCGCCTCGACCACGCGGTCAAGCAATATTTTGATATTCACTTCGTGGTCTGAGCAATCCACACCGGCTGAGTTGTCAATGGCATCGTTATAGATCAGGCCACCTTTTTGGGCAAACTCAACGCGACCAAGCTGTGTGAGCCCCAAGTTTCCACCTTCCACAAGCACCTTACAGCGCAACTCTGCACCGTTGACGCGAAATGCATCGCTGGCCTTGTCACCGACCTGCGCATGGCTCTCTCGTGATGATTTGACATAGGTGCCAATGCCGCCGTTGTAGATCATATCGACCGGCGCTTTAAGAATAGCGTTGAGCAGTTCTACGGGTGCGAGCCGCTGCGCATCGGTGCCAATCACCGCGCGTGCTGCGTCTGTGAGCTTGATGGACTTTGCCGTGCGCGGGTAAACGCCGCCACCTTCAGAAATAGCGCTTTTGTCATAGTCATCCCAGCTTGATCCAGGCAGGTCAAAGAGGCGCTGGCGCTCCGCAAAGCTGCGCGCCACATCGGGTTTTGGATCGATGAAAATGTGTCGGTGGTCAAAAGCCAGGACCAACTGAATGTGTTCTGACAGCAGCATGCCGTTGCCAAAAACGTCCCCCGACATGTCACCTATGCCTGCCACAGTAAACGGTGTGGTCTGGGTGTTGACGGACAGGCTGCGGAAGTGCCGTTTGGTTGATTCCCAGGCACCGCGCGCGGTAATACCCATTTTTTTGTGGTCGTACCCGACCGAACCACCAGAAGCAAAGGCATCGCCCAGCCAGAAGCCATAGTCTTTTGAGACACTGTTGGCAATGTCTGAAAAACTGGCCGTACCCTTGTCAGCGGCCACCACCAGATAGGGGTCGTCAACATCGTGACGAACGAGCTGCAAGGGAGCCACCACCTGGCCTTGCACCAGGTTGTCGGTCAAGTCCAGCATACCGGACAGGAACATGCGGTAGCAAGCAATGCCTTCGGCCATAAGGGCGTCCCGATCAGCGGGGTTAGGCGCATTTTTCAGCACAAAACCGCCTTTGGAGCCGACTGGAACAATCACCGTATTTTTTACATGCTGCGCCTTCACCAGCCCCAAAATCTCGGTACGGAAATCTTCGCGGCGGTCCGACCAACGCAGGCCACCGCGTGCCACTTTGCCGTTGCGCAAATGCACGCCTTCAAAGCGCGGTGAATAGACCCAGATTTCAAACAAAGGTTTGGGCACTGGTAAGCCAGGCATGGCGCGCGGGTTGAATTTGAAACTGACATAGGTTTTACACCCGCCGACAGCCGTGGTCTGCCACACGTTGGTTCGCAGGGTGGCAAGAATGGCACTGTGAAACTGACGCAGAACCCGGTCTTCTTCCAGGCTGGCAACCGCACTCAGCAGGGCTTCAATTTGCCCGGACAGTCCTTGCGCAGCGGTGTCACGATCTGACGGGAACGCCGGGTTGAATCGGACATTGAACAGTTCAAACAGCAGTTGTGCAATACCCGCATTTTTGTGCAACGTGGTCTCGATATAGCTTTGGCTGAAAGCAAAACCAAGTTGTTTGAAATAACGGCTGTAGGCGCGCAAAATGGCGATATTGCGCGCATCAAGGGTGCTGACCAGCACCAACTTGTTCAGGTCATCGCTTTCCACTTCATTGCGCCAAACCTGCAAAAACAAAGACTCAAAACGCTCTTTGACCACTGAAAAATGGGTGTCGGGCGGCAACTGCAGGCCAAGATCGTGAATCCAGAAATCACCCGCGCCGCTGGTGTCATTGACCTTGTAGGGCTGCTCATCGAGCACGCGTGCACCCATGCGCTCAAGCACAGGCAGCGAATCCGATAAGGCCACTTTGGTGGTGTTGTAAATTTTCAGACCCACCATGCCTGGGTTGCCGTCAAGCGGCCAGTCAAGCGGCCGGTAGAGCTTGACCGCCATGCTGGCTGTGGGTGACAACTCTGACAGGATGAGCACATCGTCTGCAGCGACCGCACCGGAGAAATCAACTTGGTACGCTGGTGCAAACGCATTGACAAAACGGTGTGCCAAGGTCAGGCCCGCGCCTTCGCCATGAATCTGCAAAAGTGCTTGCTTGCAGTCGTCCTCCCAGCGCCGCGCAAGACGTGCTATGCGCGATTCAATCGCTACGACATCGGGATTTTTTGGCGCCTGTTGGCGCGCCCTGACCAGGTAATGAATCCGGGCCATCGGGCTGTCGGTCAGCGTGGGTATGTATTCAATGGACTCGCCGTCGAATTCACGAAGCAGTTCTTGCCCGATGCGCGTGCGTAATTCAGTGTTGTAACGGTCGCGTGGGACAAAGACCTGCGCCGATGTAAAGCGACCAAACGGATCACGCCGCAAGAAAAGGCGAGACCGCTGGCGCTCCTGCAGCCGCAAAATACCGATTGCGTGCTCAATCAAGGTGTCGGTGTCAATCTGAAACAATTCGTCACGCGGGTAGGCATCAAGAATGACCTGCAAGGACTTGGCAGCATGGCTGTCAGGAACCACTCCCGCGGCCGACAATACGTCAGCGGCGCGACGTCTGATTTGGGGAATTTGACTGACGGGTGCCGCATACGCTTTGGACGTGTAGAGGCCCAAAAAGCGTGATTCACCGATGATTTTTCCGTCATCGTCAAAGCGCTTGACCGCGATGCAGTCAAGCCAGGCAGGTCTGTGCACCGTAGAGCGCGTCATGGCCTTGGTCACCAGCACCAACTGATCTGATTCCAGCAAGGTGAGCGCTTCCGCAGGCAGACGATTGACCGGCGTTTGCGCCTCGCCCCGCAAAATGCCCAGACCGCTGTCAGTGTTCGCAACCAAGTTGACCACATCGCCATGTTGTGACAAGGCATAGTCACGGGCACCCAAAAATGTGAAATTTTGGGCTTGTAGCCAGCGTAAAAACTCGATGCCCTCGGCTTGCCCAGCGTTGGACAAAGGAGACCGCCCCGATTCGTCACAAACCGTCTGCAAGCGGGCCAGCATGGCGGGCCAATCTGTGACCGTCGCTTGAACATCACTCAGCACGCGCGCCAGCTCTTCGGCCATCGCCTGGCGGTCACCGTCACGCACGATCCGGTCACATTCCACCATGATGAAGGATCGGACAAGGGTGCCCGGCTGATTTTGCAATCCAGCCACCGATGCCTTGCGCAAACGCCCTTGTGGGTCACGTTCAACAATCAGCAGCGGATGAACGATCCAATGCGCGATGCGCCCATCGCGGTTCACCGCCATGGTGACGGAATCCACCAAAAAAGGCATGTTGTCATGAACAATCTGAATGACGGTGTGTTCGCTCACAAATCCATCTTCAGCCAAAGTCGGGCTGAATACCCGAATCCGGGAGCCGGTTGCATTGCAGGGTGAACTGAGCAAGTTCAAATGCGCAGTCGCCATGGCGATGAGGGTCGCCGGGTCGCGCGACTGAAGCTCTGCTGGATCAGCGCTACCGAAGTACGCGCAAACAAAGTCTGCCAATTCTGCAGCGGCCTCACTCGGGCTTTCCTGGGTAAAAGTACGAAGGGCAGCTAGTGAGGCGTTGGTCATTTAAAACTCCTATTGATCGCTTGGATCCCAAGCATTCTAGGCACCGTTCGGTACAGCAGAGTGCGCTCGGGGTGGCGAGGGTTGTGGGCTTTGGTGATGCAGGCTGCAGCGCCCCCCATGCTAAGCTGACACCACTTGCCTAAACAACTCGGAGCGCTACCCATGCCTGCACTGCTTTCCACCATCGACCCCGACGGCCTGCTTGAATACTCGGTGGTCTACACCGACCGCGCCTTGAACCACATGTCCAAGCGCTTTCAAGGCGCCATGCGCGACATCTCCAGCATCCTGAAAGAGGTGTACCACGCCAAATCGGCCGTCATCGTGCCTGGCAGCGGCACCTTTGGCATGGAAGCCGTGGCGCGCCAGTTTGCTACTGGCAAAAAGGTGCTTGTCATCCGCAACGGCTGGTTCAGCTACCGCTGGTCGCAGATTTTTGACATGGGCAAGATTCCTTCTGAAACCCTGGTGCTGAAAGCCCGGCGCACCAGCGACAGCAGCCAGTCGCCGTGGATTCCCTGCCCGATTGACGAGGCAGTGGCCACCATCCGCGCCGAGAAACCCGCCATGGTGTTTGCGCCGCACGTGGAAACCTCCAGCGGCATGATGCTGCCCGACAGCTATATCCGCGCCCTGGCCGACGCGGTGCACGAGGTGGGCGGCATGCTGGTGCTGGACTGCGTGGCCTCGGGCACCATCTGGGTCGACATGCAGGCCACCGGTGTCGATCTGCTGGTCACCGCACCGCAAAAAGGCTGGAGCGGCACGCCGTGCTGCGCCATGGTCATGCTCAGCGAGCGGGCTCGCTCTGCCATTGATAGCACCACCAGCAGCAGTTACGCGGCTGACCTGAAGAAATGGCTGCAAATCATGGAAACCTACGAGAGCGGCGCCCACAGCTACCACGCCACCATGCCCACCGACGCGCTGGTGAGCCTGCGCGCCGTCATGCAGGAAACGCGTGACTACGGGTTCGAGAAAGTGCGCGTCGAGCAGGCCGAGCTGGGCGCAAAAGTGCGCGCGCTGCTGGAAAGTCGTGGCCTGCCCAGCGTGGCGGCTGAGGGCTTCAAGGCACCCGGTGTGGTGGTGAGCTACACCACCGACCCCGAGATTCAAAATAGCAAGAAGTTTCTGGCGCTGGGCCTGCAGACCGCCACGGGCGTGCCGCTGCAATGTGACGAGCCCGCCGACTTCATGACCTTCCGCGTCGGCCTGTTTGGCCTGGACAAGTTGCACAACGTCGACCGCACTGTGGCCACGCTGGCGGGCGCGCTGGACCAGATGGGTATCCGCTAAGCCCTGCCTCAATATCAGGCATAACAACGATTGCCACAACAATGGTTGCTTAAGCAAGTATATTAGGGGTGTGAACACCAACACCCTCATTCCCCCTTCAAACAGCCCCGGGCCCGGCCCGGCGGCAGACTTTTATACCGCGAAGAACTACCAGCCGAGCGAGAGCGTGGGCTTCATGATGCGGCGCATCGTCACCCATATCTCGCGCGAGGTAGACCGCGAACTCGAACCCCTGGGCTTGACCAATGCGCAATGGGTGCCGCTGCTCAAGCTGCATCTGGGTTGCGGCTCCACCGTGGCTGAGCTGGCGCGCGAGTCTGATCTGGACGCGGGCTCCATGACGCGCCTGCTCGACCGCCTGGAGGCCAAACAGTTGTGCCGCCGGGTGCGCTCGCTGGACGACCGGCGGGTGGTCCACATTGAGCTCACCCCCGCTGGCGCTGCCGCAGCCGAGCAGATTCCCGCGGTGCTGAGCCGAGTGCAAAACACCCACCTGACGGGCTTCACCGCCGAAGAATGGCAAACCCTCAAAGGCCTGTTGCGCCGCGTGCTCACCACCGCCCAAACCCTGCGCGAGGCCCAAGGACAAGCATGACGATTCAACAGAACACTTTTGCTGCGGTGCCACGGGCACCCGTTGCGGTGCATCGACTTCGCATCATCGCAATGGCTAGCGCCATGGCGCTGGGCGCACTGGCAGGCTGCGCCGACTTTTCCGGCATCACGCCCCAATCGCAGTTGCGTGATGCGGACTCGTTTGGGCTGACCACGCCTTCCGGTATTACCTCAGTTAATACCTCCGCCAACGCCGCCGAGAACGCCGCCATCAACGTGCCCGCGCCGCTGGACAACCAGTGGTGGCGCGCCTTTGGTGACGACACGCTGAACCAACTGCAGGCGCAAGCGCTGCAAGCCAACCCCAGCCTGAAATTGGCACAGGCCAGAATCACGGCCGCGCAAGCGGCAGCCCAGCTCACCCAGTCGGCCACCGGGCCACAGCTCAACGCGCAGCTGAGCGCCACCCGCCAGCGCTACACCGCCAACGGCGCCATTGCGCCGCCGCTGGCTGGTGCGATAGAAAGCAGTGGTACGGCCCAACTCGCAGGCAGCTGGGAGCTGGACTTTTTCGGCAAAAATAGCGCCGCCCTGCAAGCCGCGCTGGGCAACGCGCGCGCCGCGCAAGCCGATGCCCAAGCCGCCCGCGTGTTGCTGGCCAGCCAGGTCGCGCAAACCTACTTCAGCTGGGTGGGCCTGAACGAACAACGTGCGCTGGCCAACCGCGCACTGGCCCAGCATGAGGAAACCCTACAACTGGTGCAAGACCGCTTTAATGCCGGGCTGGACACGCCCCTTGACCTGCGCCAGGCACAGGGCGCACTGCCTGAAGCACGGCTGCAACGCGA
>Ga0105048_10011540_pt1 | contig 13933 bp, 8 predicted proteins | sample MAT05_FD_78382 | JGI IMG/M metagenome (GOLD analysis project Ga0105048, IMG submission 78382) | Freshwater microbial communities from Lake Fryxell liftoff mats and glacier meltwater in Antarctica - MAT-05 | ecosystem: Environmental > Aquatic > Freshwater > Ice > Liftoff microbial mat | place...
CGAGAAGTCCGATGCGCTCGAGGAGTTCCACCCCGAGCGGATCGCGACCCGCATCCTCGGCATGGGCGACGTGCTCAGCCTCGTCGAGAAGGCCCGCGAGCAGGTCAGCGAAGAAGACGCCCTAATGCTCCAGGAGAAGATGGAGAAGGGCGAGATGACGATGGACGACTTCCTCAAGCAGCTCAGAACGCTCCGGCGGATGGGCCCGATGAAGCAGCTGCTGGGCATGCTGCCGGGCGTCGGCTCGGCCCTGAAAGACGTGCATATCGACGACAAACAGCTGGACCGCACGGAGGCGATCGTGCAGTCGATGACCCCCGCCGAGCGGCGGCGGCCCGACAACATCGACAACGCCCGGGCCCGGCGCGTCGGCTCCGGCTCCGGCACCGGCCCCGACGAGGTGCGTCAGCTCACCAAGCAGTTCTCGACGATCAACAAGCTTATGAAGACCATGGGCGCCATGGGCGCAAAGGACCGCGTCAGGGCCGTCAAGGAGCTCGGCGGGGGCGGCATGGCGGGCATGATGCCCGGCGTGGGGGGCCTGCCCAACTTCCGCGCCAAGGGCACGAGCTTCACGCCCAGCGTCAAGAGCAAGTTCAAGAAGCGGAAGTAGATCCGCAAGTTGTCACCGGCCCGGTCCGTCAAGGGCCGTCATGCCGCGCCGACGGGCTTGGCGGCGCCCAGGGCCTTGCGCACTTCTTCCATCAGCCGGTCGATCTGGAAGGGCTTGAAGAGCACGCAGCTCAGGCCCTCCTGGCTCGCTCGCACGATCGAGTGGTGCGGGTCGTAGCCGAAGCCGGTCATCAGGATCACCGGCAACTCGGCGTTGATCTTCTTGGCCGAAGAAAAGACCTCGTACCCGTTCTTGTCTGGCATCTTGATGTCCGAGATCACCAGGTCGAACCGCGGGACCGACCCGCGGGCCGAAGCCTCGAGCTCGGCGACCGCCACCGCGCCGTTGGCACACAGCGTGACGCGGCAGCCCTTGCCCCGCAGCACATCGCGGATGATCTGCCGGATCTTGGGCTCGTCGTCGGCGACCAGAACGTTCTTCCCGCTCAGCAGCGGATCGATCGTCAGGTCGGCCAGGGCCCGCTCGGCCCCCAGAATGTTCTGCGGCCCGCTCGCCGCGTCGCTCACACGCTCCTGGATCGCCGCCACGTCCGAAAGGATCCGGTCGACGTGATCCTTGAGAATCGGGTCCTTCTCGGCGGCGATCCTGAGCCACTCGGCGTGCTTGACGATGTCCTCCAAGGGCTCCTTGATCTCGCCCTGAACGGTTCCCGTCACGGTCTCGCCTGTGGCGCATCGCTCGACGACGAGCAGGTTGAGCATGTGGATCGCGAGCGCGACGTGGTGGGCGAAGATCTCGGCGAACTGCCGGTCTTCTTCCGTGAACGCCGCCAGGTTCTCGCTCTCGACGTTGAACGCCCCGATCACCTTGTCGTGCAGCCGCAGCGGCACCGTCAGCGACGAGCGGGCCCCGTGCAGGCCCGTGACGTACCGGCGGTCCTTGGAGACGTCCGGGCAGAGGTAGCTGCGGCCCGTCGCCGCCACATACCCCATGATCCCGTTGCCCTCCTTCTGCGCGTAGAGCTCGACCTCCATCGCCTCCGGGGGCAGGCCCCGGTGCATGAGCAGCTCCAGACGCCCGGTCTTGTCATCGATCAACCGAACGGCCAGATGATCGAAGTGCAGCAGCTCGTGGCTGAAGCGCACGATCTTGTCCTCGAGCAGCTTCAGCCGCTCGACGGCGTGACGCTTGCGGATCTGCTCGGCATCGAGCCGGACCAGCTCGGAGCCGGCGCGGTCGATCGCGTCCATCTTCTGCTGGCTTCGACGCGAGTTCGTCACGTCCCACACAACCGCCGCGACCCGTTCGATCCGCCCGGGCCCGCCGACGACGCCCGGCTCGTCGGCGTGCCGGATCGGCGAAACGACGACTTCGTAGAAACGGCTCTCGTCGGGCGTGGCAACCTCGTACTTCTGGCTCCCGGCGCTGAAGCCGGCGGCTTCCTGCTCGAAGATCTGTTCCTCGAAGGTCGCCGAAGCCCGGCGACACACGGCCGTGATGCGGGCCCGGGTCTGGTCGTCGAAAGCCCGGAAGCGGTCGTTGGCCCACACGAGCTGGCCGTCGACCGAACAGACGCATACGCCCTCCCCGATCGAGCTCAGAGCGGCCCCCGCCTCGCGTTCGGACAGGCCCGGGAGCGTGCTCCGCACGGGCTCAGGAACAGACAAGGCTCCGGTCGGATCGGAGCCTTGCTCGTTGGCGGGGCTGGCAAGCAGAGAGGCGTCGCAGCAGATGACTTGGTAGCCCTGGCCCGCCGCCCCTTGCAGCCCTTTGGGCGAGAGCGTCATCAGGTCCTGGGCGTCAACTTCCATCACCTGGAAGGCCGTGCCCATGACGCGTGTGACTTCCTCGGCGGGCACGTGCTCGCCGCGGACCAGCAGCATCCGGGGAAGGACCGGCGGCGTGGTTGAAGCGGGGATTGAACGTTCGTTCGACATCTGTCCCTCTGAAACTACCACGCGGCGCTGGTCTGTCCACTCCGCAGCGGAGGCTAGGACAATTCCCTTCACCCTCGGTCGCACGACGATTGGCAGAGTCTGTTGTGGGCCCGATCGGGTCGGATCAGCCGACATATCCGAGCAGGGACCGGAACTCGGGCCGGCCAAACCCGCTTCCAGGGGCGATGGTGGGGTATCCGTGTGTGTCGGCCGTTGGACGGGGCTGGGTGCAGTATCGTTCACGAGGGTCGATCCGGGATGCGGCCTGCGGGGGACGACGATCCAGAACTGGGGCGTTTTAAAGGGTCCGAAAACCGGCTATAGACCATACGCTGCGAAGACTCCCCTGTTCTGCTCCCCGAGCCTCACTTTCCCATCATGATCAGTGTCGACCGCATAAGCAAGTCCTACGGCCAGATCCACGCGGTCCGGGACGTCTCGTTCTCGATCCAGCGCGGCCAGTGCGTGGGCCTGCTCGGGCCCAACGGCGCTGGCAAGAGCACGACCATCAAGATCATTACCGGCCTGATCCCCCCCACCGCCGGCTCGGCCAGGGTCGGCGAGCTGGACACCATCGACGACTCCATCCGGGCCCGCCGGCTCATCGGCTATCTCCCCGAGAGCAACGCGCTGTATCCGGAGATGCGGGTCCGTGATTACCTCGCGTTCCGCTCCCGCCTGTACCCGCTGTCGCGGGCCCAGCGCTCGCGCGGAATCGAGATGGCGCTCGAGCGCTGCTGGCTCAAGGACGTCGCCCACCGGCGGATCGGACAGCTCTCCAAGGGCTACAAGCAGCGGACAGGCTTGGCGGCGGCGCTGGTCCATTCGCCGCCTGTCCTGGTGCTCGACGAGCCGACCAGCGGGCTGGACCCGACGCAGATCAGCGAGACGCGGGGGCTGATCAAGTCGCTGGCGTCGGACCGCACGGTGCTGGTCTGCTCGCACATCCTGCCCGAGATCGAGCTCACCTGCGATCGGGTGCTGATCATCGCACGCGGGCGGCTTCGGGCCGACGGCTCGCCGCGGGACTTGGTTCGAACTATGCACACCGGCGGCGAGCACGTGGTCGAGGCAGCGGTGCCGGCGGCGCTGCGCGAGCAGGCCCACCGGGCTCTGGCCGGGGTAAAGGGCGTCACTGCCGTCCGGTTTGAGGCGGCGAAAAGCTCGAACGACTGGGCTCACTACGCGGTGTCGACCGACGCCGGTCACCCGGACGTCCGCGAGGGCCTGGCGCGGGCGATGGGCGAGTTGGGGGCGCTCGTGCGTGAGATCCGGCGGCCGAGTGCAACCCTTGAGCAGGTGTTCATGCGCGTGATCGAGAGCGACGCGGAGGAAGCCCCGCGATGAGAGCGCTCGGGGCCATCCTGTGGCGCGAGTATGCGTCGTTCTTCCGCCTGCCGCTTGGGTGGGTGGTGGTGGCGCTCTTCCTGTGCCTCTCGGGCGTGTTCTTCATGGACGGCGCGGTGCGGCCCGGCTCGCCAGCGACGATGCGGGAGTTCTTCGCCGTCTGGTGGGGGCTGCTGCTCTTCCTCGCCCCGGCGGTGTCGATGCGGCTGTTCAGCGAGGAGCTGCGGTCGGGCACGATCGAGACGATGCTCGGCGCACCGGTCTCCGAGGCCGTGCTGGTCGCGGGCAAATACTTGGCCGGCGTTGCGTTCCTGCTCACGATGCTCGCTCCGACGCTCGTGTACGTCGGCGTGCTGGAGTGGCTGAGCAGGCCCGACTACGGCCCGGTGGCCTCGGGCTACCTCGGGCTGGTGCTCCTGGGCATGCTCTACCTTGCGGTGGGCACCCTCGCGAGCGCGACGACGGCGAGCCAGACACTGGCGTTTCTCGGCACTCTGGTGGTCCTGCTCATGCTCGACGTGCTCCCCCGCCAGGTTGCCGGGCACCTGCCGGAGCGGGCCGCCCAGACGCTCATCGCCTTCTCCCCCAGCCAGCGGGCACGTGACTTCTACCAGGGGCTCATCGACACGGCGCACATCGCCTACTTCCTGCTCGCGTGCGTGTGGGTGCTGGCGATCGCGACCGTCGTGCTGCAGAGCCGGAGGTGGCGCTGATGGCCGGCGACGCTCCAGCAATCTCCCCGCCCCCACCCCCACCCCCGCCCTCCCCGAGGCGGGGCGCGTCGGCGCGACGGGCCCGCTACGGGTTCCAGGCTTTGGCGCTGCTGCTGGCCGTCACGGCGTGCTGCGCGCTCGGGGCGCTCATCGCCGACCGCTTCCCGCAGCGCTTCGACGTAACGGCCACCCGTGAGCACCAGCTCTCGACGCGGACCACCGATATGCTCGGCTCTCTGAACGGCGACTTCGAGATCGTCGTCGCCGCCAACTTCGCAGAGCTCGACCCGACGGCGACGTCCCGGACGCGGGCCGTGCTCGGCAACCTCGCCCGTGCCACGCCCCGGCTCAGGACCACGCTGCTCGACATCGCGTCGGTCACCGGCCAGGCCGAGCTCGACGCGCTGCTGAGCCGCCTGCTTGAACGCTACCGCGGCGACCTGGAGCGGCAGGCGTCGGCCGCCCGGGGGCTGCTGGACTCGGCGTCGACGGCGGCCGCGACGCTGCGGTCGCTCTCCGACGAGATGACCGCGGCCCGGGCGGGCGTGACCGACGCCGAGGCGAACGCGGCGGCGCTCCGGAAGTTCCTTGAAGACTCGGGGGCCGTGTGCCGCGTGGCGGGACAGGACATCGACAAGGCCGTCGACGACGCCAGCAAGCGTTCGGGCACGACGATCGGCCGCACGACCATCCCGGCGACCGAGGACGCCATCGCGCTGATCCGCAAGCCCCTGGGCGACACGCTCTCGCAGCTCAAGCAGATCGGCGACGGGCTCGAGGCCGTCGCGACGGCCCAGGACGCGGCCGTCGCGCCGCGAACCCGAGACGCCGTCCGACCATCGGTCGCCCGAATCCTGCAGCTCCGCGACCAGCTCGCCCGCTCGGTGACGGCGATCGACGAGCTGCCCCGCACACCCCTGCCCAGCGTGGCCCGTGTGCTCGAACGGTCGCAGGCCGCGATCATCGTCGGACCGCCCGGTTCGGCCCGCGGCGGGGTCACGTCGATCAGTCTGGCATCGATCTTCCCGCCCAGGCGGCCCGACGGCGAAGCTCCCGTTCGGCTGGACCTGCGGGCCCGCACCGAGGAACTGCTCGCCGCGGGCATCGCGTCGCTGGTGCGCGACGACGGACCGATCGTGATGCTCGTCCACGGCGAGGCGATCCGCCTGGCCCCGGACTTCCGACCATTCGTCGCCCTCCGCGAGCGGCTGGCGCTCCGGGGGATGGACTTGGTCGAGTGGGCCGCCGGGATCGACGACCAGATGCCGCCGGTGACGGCCCTCAATCCCGGCGGGAAACGCCCGGTGGTGTATGTCACGATCTCGACCTCCGCCGGCACGCCCGAGGCGGCAACGCGCATGAGCCGGCTGAGCAAGGGCATCCGGCAGATCGTCGAGCAGGGCCGCCCGGCGATCATCAGCGTGAACCCTTCGACGCTTCCGGCGATCGGGCAGACCGACCCGATGGTGGAGTTTCTCGTTCCGCTGGGAGTCCAAGCCGACAGCGGGCGACCGCTGCTGCAGCAGGCGGTCACCGGCGCCGGGCCCGGGGGCCGGGCGGTCTCGACGGACCTGTTCATCACCGACCCGGGCGCGGCCCACGCGATCAGCGCCGCGATTCGCGGCCAGACGACGCGGCTGCCCTGGGCGATCCCCCTCCGCGCGCCGCGGGGCGTTGAGCCTGGCGCGGGCGTGTCGCCGGTGATGACGACCGGCAACGCGGGCAAGACGATCTGGGCCGAGAGCGAATGGATGGAGTATCGGCGGGTGCCCGCGGCCCAGCGCTCGATGGTCACCAACCCGCCCGCCAACGACTCGTCGCGGGACGATGGCGCGGGCCCTTGGGACCTGGCGGTCGCGATCGAGCGTCGCGTGGCGGACCTCGACCAGCGCGTGCTTTTGGTCGGGAGCAACGGCTGGTTCCTCGACGACGTGTCGCAGGCCGCCGCGCTGGTCGACAACAAGGAAGTCCTGCTCGCGCCGGGCAATCTCGAGCTGTTCGAGGCCGGCGTGTACTGGGCGGCCCGCCAGGAGTCGCTCATCGGGACCAGCGCCTTGGCCCAGGGCGTCGCCCTCATCCCGCCCATGAGCCCCGGCGCGATGTCGGCCCTGCGATGGTCGCTCATCGCCGGCCTGCCGCTTCTGGTGCTGGCGATCGGCGCGCTCTGGCGCGCGTTCCGCGGCTAGATCGCCCGCCGGCGCGAGAGCACGGCGAGCCGCTCTTGCCGCGAGAGCCGGGGCACGGGGGTGAGCTCGATCCGCGGCTCGTGGCCCGAGCCCGGCCCGCGGAACGGCTCGCCGCACTCGGGACAAGCCAGATCGACCGGGTCAAGGCCCGTGAGTGCATAGCGACACCGCTGACAATCGCCCGCACCCGGGCGGCGGGGCAGGAGCGCGATGTACAGCCCGATGCCGACCACCAGGGCGACATAGGGCCAGAAAAGCACCAGTCCCATGCGGTACGACCACGGGATGTGCTCGCTCCACGCCGCGAGCATCCGCGCCAGCGACAACAGCACGGCGGCCGAAGTGCCCACCGCCGCGAAGCCGAGCCACCGCCGACGCCAGATTCCGGCGCAATACCACGTCAGCACGGCATAGATGACGGGAAAAATCACGGGGCTGGATGATCCTTCGCCGGCCCGGCCCGACTGGGTTCGGGCCGCGCCCGGACGGAAAACAAAACGATCAACCGATCCGTATCATCGCCCGCCGAGCTTCTCACCGCCCTTAAAGAACGTTCTTCGGTTTCTACCGGCAAACCGCGCGTGTGGGTGGCGATCAATAGAAAACTGGGACGGGCCGCGGGTCGGGTCCGATCGGGAGCAGGCCTGCACCGGGGTCGGCGTTGAGCTGCAGCGGATTGACCGCGCCCGGCGGGAGCGTGGGCATCGGGGCCACCGGCTGGATCGCCGCGAGCTGGGCCCCGGCGTAGCCGGTGCGCTTGGCGTCGATCCGCGCCCGGACAAGCCGGGCCATTTCCTTGAGCATCGCCGACTCGTTGAGCCGGGCCGAGGAGAAGACCGGGTCGTCCTTGCTGGAGGTGCGTGTGCCCAAGAGCACGGCCAGGACATCGTCGTCGGTGTCGAACGACGCGGCCTGATCCACCCGCACCGACGCGGGGAAGTTCACGCTCGTGGGCAGCAGCGAGAGCACCAGGATCTTCGAGCCCCTCTCCATCGAGCCGAAACGCTTGGCCAGGATCTCCATCATCGCGTCGGCATCGTCGCCCGCGAGCGCCATCGTCGCCGGGAGTTCCGGCGTGGTCGCCTTGAGCACGATCGAGAGGATGCTGTCGGCGAGCTCGGCGCCCGAACGCGTCTGCAGCGAGTACTTCACGGCGTCGGAAACGCTGGAGAACTGCGAGCTGGGCCTCCTCGACAGCGGGGGTGTCTCGGCCGTCAGACACCACGGGCACGCCTCGTAGATCCGCGTGGGGCTCATCTCGAAGCCCTGGAGCACCTTCCACCGCACGCGGGACTGCGCCGAGCCCAGAAGCTCCAGCGTCGAGCTCAGCATGCCGATGTCCGGCCACACAATCGCCTCGACGCTCTCGCCCGGCTCCAGCCGCAGGCGACGGTCCAGCGAGGCCACGTGCACCAGCTCTCCCGCCGGAAGCCGCGCGTTGCCAAGGTCGACCGATGGCGCGAACAGCAGCCGCGTGTCGATCGGGCGGCCCGGGCCCATGCCCAAGGGAAGCGCCGGGGCGTTGTTGCGGATCGTCACGCGGAAGGGCGTGCGCTCCCAGGCCCGGATCTCACGCCGCAGCGGGGTGACATCCAACGAGACCGTACGCCGAGGATTGTCGAGCATCCCCTCGAGCCAGTCGGGGATGCCCCGGACGATCTCGTTGAGGTCGCGTGCCGTCTTTGAAGTCTCGGGGAACTCGCGAGACAGCGCCTCGTGCCGTGTCCGCGCGAACGCGCCCTCGAGCGTGCCGGCGAGCCGCTCGCCGACCTCGCGGTAGCGGCTTACCGCAAGGCTCCTGTCGCCCGCCTGCTCGGCGAGCACGGCGAGCCCGAGAAGCCCGCGCGGGTCGGTCGTTGCCAGCGTCGCCAGCGACCGCTCGGCGCCGGGATCGCGCGTCCTGAGGCGGAGCCACGCGTCGATGAGCTGCCTGGTCGGCTCGCCGACGAGCGGATCGGCCTTGAGCTCGGTCGCGGCCCCGGCGGCCTCGTCGATGCGGACGCCGGCCAGAAGGCTCAGCCAGGTGAGTTCGGCCCGTGCGTTGGCGACGGCCGACGCCACGTCCGGCTCGCCGGCGCCCGGTGGCCGCAGCGACGGATCGGCAAGCGCCTCGCCGCTGGCCCGGAGGCTCGCGGCCAGCTCGCCCAGAAACGTGCTGGCCCGCTCGCGGTCGCCGATGGCGGCCGCCGCTATCGCGCGGACGCGGTCGGAGCCGATGGGCAGACGCAGATCCTCCGGGCGCGGGACGCCGTCGAGGGGCTTCCCGGCCCGTTCGAGGACCAGGCGTCGCTGCTTGACCTGGTCGCGCGCCTCCGAGAGCATGTCGCTGAGACGCCCGATCACCGGCTCGGGGCCGGCCGTGTTCCACTCGGCAAGATCGAGGCGGAGCCGCTCCTCGGAGCCCGGGGGCTGGCCCAAGAGGTTGTAGAGCCGGCGCGAGAGCAAACCCATGCGCGAAGCGCCGGCATATGCCCCGTTCTCCAGCAGGAGGGAGAGCGCGACCTGATAGGCCTCCGGGTCGTACGGATCGGCGTCGATCACGAACAGGGCCGCGTCGAGCTGCTCGTCGGCCGGGCGGCCATCCTTGACGGCCAGGTTCAGCGTCAGCGTCGCCGCGTCCTTGTTGGTGCGGTCCAGTTCGAGGGCCGCGCCCAGGCGCTGGCGGAAGCCGTCCAGGTCGCCGCGCTCTCGCACCAGCAGCGCTGCATCGAGGGCCAGCCGTGAGCGGACGGAGGGATCCAGCTGCTCACCGTCGGGCCCCAGCAGCCGGTCATAAGCGGCGAGCCGCTCGTCGACGGTCTGCATCTGCGCGATGTTGCCGCTGACCAGCCGCAGGAGCGCGACGGTGTCCCGCGGATCAAGCCGGACCAGTTCGCGGCTGATCGCCGAGGCGCGGGCCGAGTCGCCGGCCCCGGTCGCGGCCTCGAGGGCAAGGCGGAGGAGCGTCTGATCCGAGGGCGCGAGCGTCGTGGCGACGCGGAGCAGATGCTGGGCGAGCGCGTAGTCGTCCGCGGTCGGCGAGCCGACCTCGCGGAGATCGGCCAGGACATTGCGAGCGATGCCTTGGGCGGCCATGGATTCAACGCCGAGTCGGTCGGGCGGCGTCTCGGCGCCCGCGATCGCCGGAGACCACGCCGCGCCGCAGCAGGCCACCAGCACCGCCGCGCCAGCCAAGCGCAGTGCCCCGAAGCGCCCGATCCCCGCACCGACACGCCGAGCCTGCATCGTCAAAGCACGCCTCCGATCAACACGCCTGCCAGGGCCACCCACGGGCCGAACTCGAAGAGGACCGTCACCGCCGCGTTGGTCCGGGGAAGCAGCGGCGCAAGTGTCGCCGCCATGCAGAACACCCCCCCGGCGACCAGGGCGGCCCCGAGCCCGAGCATCCAGAACGGCCGGACGTCCAGATGCACGTACATCGGCACGTCCAGGATCAGGATCAGCCCGAGCACGACCATAACCCAGGACCAGGCCCCGAGACAGACCAGCCAGAGCGACCGAGAAATGATGCGGGCGGCGTGTCCCATATGAACCGGGGAGTGTATCAGCACGGCTATCGGAACGTGCCGGGTCGCAACGACGCCGGGCCCGGAAGTCCGGGCCCGGCGCGACGCTCATTCGGGCGGGTCACTCGCCCTAGCCCATCGACATGGTCATCAGGAACTCGGCGTTGGTCTTGACCTTGCCCAGCCGGCTCTTGAGCAGCTCCATGGCCTCAACGACGTTCATGTCGCTGAGCACCTTGCGGAGGCGGTAGACCAGCTCCAGCTCCTTCTTCTCGAGCAGCAGCTCCTCGCGGCGGGTGCCCGAGGCGGCCACGTCGATCGCCGGCCAGATGCGCTTCTCGACGAGCTTGCGATCAAGGTGCAGCTCGCTGTTGCCGGTGCCCTTGAACTCCTCGAAGATGACCTGGTCCATCTTGGAGCCGGTGTCCACCAGGGCGGTGCCGATAATCGTCAGCGAGCCGCCGTTCTCGATCGCGCGGGCCGAGCCGAAGAACTTCTTGGGCCGCTGCAGCGCCGCCGAGTCGATACCGCCGGACATGATCTTGCCCGAGTTGCCCGACTCGTTGTTGTACGCGCGGGCCAGACGCGTGATGGAGTCCAGCAGGATCACCACGTCCTGCCCGGCCTCGACCATCCGCCGGGCCTTCTCGATTACCATCTCGGCGACCTGCACGTGCCGGCCCGACTGCTCGTCGAAAGTGCTGGCGACCACCTCGACGGAGGGGTTGGTGTTGCGGCGGAAGTCGGTCACTTCCTCCGGACGCTCGTCGACCAGCAGCACGATGATCTTCGTCTCGGGGTAGTTCTTGCAGATCGCCCGCGTCATCTTCTGCAGAAGCACCGTCTTGCCCGTCCGCGGGGGGGCGACGATGAGGGCCCGCTGGCCCTTGCCCACAGGCGCCACCAGGTCGATGATGCGGCACTCGATCTCGTCGGGCGTGGTCTCCAGAATGAACCGCTCCTCGGGGTGCAGCGGCGTAAGGTCCTCGAAGCTGGTGAGCTTCGCGACGTCCTGCGGGCGACGGCCGTTCACCTCGTCGATGCGCAGCAGCGCGAAGTACCGCTCGTTCTCCTTGGGCGGGCGGATGAAGCCTCGGACAACCATGCCCTTCTTCAGGCCGTAGCGGCGGATCTGCGTGGGAGAGATGTAGATGTCGTCGGGCCCGGACAGGTAACTCTGCTCGGGCGAGCGGAGGAAGCCGAACTTGTCGGGCATGATCTCCAGCGTGCCCTCGCCGACCATCAGGCCCTGCTTGGTCGCGCGGGCCTTAAGGATCTTGAAGATCAGATCCTGCTTGTTGACCTGGTGGACCTCGACCAGGCCGCTCTCCTTGGCCACCTCCTGGAGCTGATCCATCTCCATCCGCTGCAGCTGAGCGATCGAGAGCTGGTTCTTGAGCGTCGCCGGATCGATCTTGGCGGCGATCTTCTCGAGCTCGGCGGCCTCACGCTCGAGCTCGTCGTCGGAGGGCAGGACGAAGTCCAGCGGGCGCTGCCACTGGGTGCCGCCGCCGCCGAAGCTCCCGCCACCCCCGCCCCCACCGCCGCCGCCGGGCCCGTCGAACCCCCCGCCGCGACGCCGCTTCTTCTTCCGCTTGTTGCGGCCGAAGCCCTCGCCGAAGCTCTGCCCACCCCCGCCGCCGCTACCGCTCGCGTGGCCACCGTATCCTCCGCCACCACCCCCGCCGCCGCCACCCTGCGGGCGGAACTCGCGGTTGTTGTCGCGGCCTTCGCGAAAATCGCCGGAGCGTGGCTCGCGTCCTTCGCGCTCGCCCGCCTGCGTCTGGGGGCCCGGACCGCCTTGGGGCTCGCCGCGGTTCTCGCCCCTGTTGTCGGGCCTGTTCTCGGGCCGGTTCTCGGGCCGGTTGTCGGGCCGGTTGTCGGGCCGGTTGTCGGGCCGGTTGTCCCGGTGCTCGCCCCGGCCTTCGCGCTGGCCGTCGCGTTGACCCTCACGCTGGCCGTTGCCCCGGTCGTCGCGCTGGCCCGGCTCGCCCCGGGGAAATCCGCCCGGCCCGCCGGGGCCCGGCGGACCGTTGAACCGTTCGCCCCGCTCGGGCCGGCCTTCGCGCTGGTCGGGGCGCGGGCCGTCGCGCGTCTCGCGCTGGTCGCGGCCCTCGCGAGAATCACGCGGCTCGCGCGGTTCACGGGGCCGCTCATCGAACATGCTCCGCTCGTCGCGCTCGGCCGGGCGGGCTTCTGGCCGCGGCTCGGCCCGCGGTGTCTCGACGCGGGGCGCGGGGGCCGGCGCCGGGGGGGCCGACACCGAGGAGGCCGGCACCGGCGGGGCCGCCACCTCGGCCTTGGGCGCGCGCCTCGCACGCGGCTTGGCCTCGGCCTTCGCGCTCTTTGTGTCCTTGTCGTCGGCGAGATTGTTCTTAGCCATGTGGGCGATGAGCCTTGTATGAAGGAGCCGGCTGGATTGTCGCGGGGGGAGCGATACGGAAACAGGGGGGCGACCAAGACGCCCATCGGGACGTCGGCGCTGGCCCGAACGGGCCATCACAAGGCTCGCCGCCGGGGGCCTCGCCGGCGATTCTCGAGCTCTGGAGGATCGACCCGGGCCGGGAGCGGCAGACCGCCCCACCGGCACAAAGGCCGCGCCCCCGCATTGCTCGGGCGAGCATGCCTGACAGCGATCTGTCAATGGCGGGAGTGGGATCGCAGGCGGGGCCGGGCCCCATCCCGCGGACGAAAGAACTATAGCCGCCCGCTCTCCATCCGTCGCGGCAAGTTGCCTCACGGCGCGGGTTTGCTCGCAGGCTCGATCCCGCTTTGCGGGACCGGCACGCCCTGCTCGTCGATCTGTATCACCGCACCAAGGTGCAGGTCCTTGATCTGCTCAAGGATCAGCCGCTTGTCGCCCACCAGCACCAGCACGCCGCGCTCGATAGGGATCGCCGGACCCGCGAGCCGATTGATCTCGAACGCCGTGGCCCGCTGAATCTCGGCAAAGTCCTCGGCGAGCTGCGCCGGGGCCTTGCCCGCGACCAGGTACGGGATCGTCGCCGTAATCGGGCCGTGGATTCCCGAGAGAGACTGGATGATCTGCGTCCGCACCGTCTCCTGAGCCTTGGTGCCCTCGGCGTCGGTGATGTCGGCCCCGCGGACGCGGCCGATCTCGTGCAGGAGCTCGCGCACTGATGCGCCGGTCGTGTCGGCCTTGACGGACGTGCTGGCGATGAAGAGCCCGCCGCCGGCCATCATCTGGAAGCTCGATCCGGCGCCGTAGGTGTAGCCCAGCTCCTCCCGCAACTTCTGGTTCAGGCGGCTGGTGAAGCTCCCGCCCACCACCGCGTTGAGCACGCGCCGGTAGGGCCGGGTCGCGTCCGCGAAGTTGACGTTGGGAATGATGAGCCGGAGCACCGTCTGCACGGCGTCGGGGCGGTCCACGAGGGCGATCTTCAGCCCGTCGCCCTCCTGCCAGACCTTCCGCGGATCAAAGGGAATGAACGTCTGGCTCGGCCCGCTGAACGGGGCCGGGTGGGCCGCGCTCGACGCGGTCCATGAACCCAGAAGACCCGAAACGAGCGTCCTCGCCTCGTCGGTGGTGATGTCGCCGCTGACAAGCACGGTGGTGCTGGCAGGCGAGAACGCCCAGTCGTGCAGGGCGTTGGCGTCGGCAAGTGTCAGGCGTTCGACGGTGGTCCTCGTGCCCGAGGCCGGCAGGCCA
>Ga0105048_10011543_pt1 | contig 13931 bp, 6 predicted proteins | sample MAT05_FD_78382 | JGI IMG/M metagenome (GOLD analysis project Ga0105048, IMG submission 78382) | Freshwater microbial communities from Lake Fryxell liftoff mats and glacier meltwater in Antarctica - MAT-05 | ecosystem: Environmental > Aquatic > Freshwater > Ice > Liftoff microbial mat | place...
GATGTTGTACATCACGTAGGCGGACACGATCTTGCCCAGGTCGCCGTTGCGGACGAGGTCGCGGGTCCGCTGCATCGACTGCTCGTAGATGTAGTTGTGCCCCGGCACCACCACGAGCCCCTTCGCCTTCGCCAGTCGGTCCATCTCCTCGATCTCGGCCACCGACACGCCGACCGGCTTCTCGACCAGGACGTGCTTGCCGTTGTCGAGCGCCAGCTTGGTGTACTCGAAGTGCGTCTCCAGGTTCGTGAGGATGAACACGGCATCGACCACGGGGTCGGCGCAGGCCTCGGCGGGGGTGGCGTACACTTTGCAGCCGAACTCGGCGGCGCGCTGCTTCGCACGGTCCTGGGAGCGGTTCCACAGGCCGACGAGGCGGGCGCCGGGCACCTTCTTGACGGCGGCGGCGTGGAGGACGGCGATGTCGCCGGCGCCGATGAAGGCGACGCCGGGGGAGTCGGTGCGGGCGAGCATTTGGTGGTCTCCGGGGGAGGAAGTGCTGTTATACGGTGCCCGGCGAGCCGACCGCCGTGAGGCGGCGGGTGATGGGAGCGTCACCCGCCGCCTCACGGCGGTCGGCTCGCCGAGTCACAAGCCGTAGCCATTCAGGAACGCCTTCGCCTTCCGGGCCGTGTTCACCGCGTCGTGGCTGTGGCGGCTCAGCTCGACGTACACGCCGCCCTCGTACCCCGCGGCACGCAGCCCGGCGAACACGTCCGCGAAATCGACCTCGCCCTCGCCGAACATGACGTGGTCGTGGACGCCGCGCCGCATGTCCTCGATGTGGACGTTCCAGAGGACGTGCTTCCATTCGGTCAGGAACCGACTCACGGGCAGCTCGCGGTTGCAGACGAGGTGGCCGACGTCGATCGTGAGGCCGAAGGCGGGGTGGTTCACCTTCGCGTGCAGTTCGGCGAACTTGTCCATCGTGTCGATGAACATGCCCGGTTCGGGCTCGAATGCGAGGCGGACACCCTTCGTAGCAGCGAGATCGGCGAGGCGCTTGCAGTCGTTGACGAGCAACCGCATCAAATCTGATGGCGCCGCGTCTGTAACCGGCGTGCCCGACCAGAAGCTCACACAATCCGCCCCTAACTCCGTCGCGATCTCGACGCCCAGCGCCAGGAAGCGGAGGCGGATGGCTCGCTCGGTCGCGGTCGGGCTCAGGAGGGTGGGTTGGTGCTTGTGGCGGGAGTCGAGGACGAACCGGGCGCCGGTCTCAACCGCGCAGCGGAGGCCGTGCCGGGCGAGCCGCTCACGGCAGTCCGCGAGCTGACGGGAGTAATCTAGGGCCGCCGAATCAAGGTGGTTGACGTCAGGTGTGAGGGCGACGCCGCCGTAGCCGAGCTCCGAGATGATGTCGATGGCGTCGTGGAGCCGGTGGTGGGCGAACCCGTTGGTGTTGTACCCGGCGAACATGCGCGGCCCGGTGGGGATTAACGTGGCCAGTCGGCCCCCGAGGGCCACCCGGGGCGTTGCCCCGGGCTATGTTCTCCCAGGCCGTTGGCCTGAAAACCAGCCGCGCCTCATCAGCCCGAAGGGCTGGGAGAACATAGCCCGGGGCAACGCCCCGGGCGGCGTCGGCCCGCCTCGCTTACCCCACCGCTTCCACCAGTTCGATCTCCGGCACCCGCGCCCGCAGTTCGGCCTCGATCGACCCGAGGAGTGTCCACACCGTCGCCGGGCAGCCGCCGCACACGCCGGCGAGCCGCACCGACGCGATGCCGTCGGTGACCTCCACGACCTCGATCCGCGAGCCGTCCAGGGACAGGGCGGGGGCGACCTCGTCGCGGAGTGTCTGTTCGACGCGGGAACGCAGGTCCATCGGTCGATCCTCCGGGCGAGTGCGGTCCAGACTACCATCCTACGGACGCCGACACGTGCGACGGGATGGCGTGCGTCAGTCTGACCGCGTGACATGTTTCCGCGACCCGGTGGGGGGCGCGGCGGAGACATTAATTTGGGTCGCACGGACGGCCGTGCGAGCGGCGGCCGAAACCCCTGTTCGGGGCGGCACGGTTTCCGTAAGTCGTACCATGACCGCACGATCCGCCCCCGAGAGCCGCAGCACCCGATGACCCACCCGGCCGGGATCAGCCGCCCGTTCGCTCCCCTCGGTACGTGGGTGTCCGGCGATTCCGCCCCGACCGACGACGCAACAGCCGTCCGCGCCGCGGTCGCCGATTTGGCCTCGCCCGTCGTCGTCGTGGAAACCAATCAGGGTCCGGCGGTCGCGGCCGGCGGCTGCGTTCAACTCGGCGGAGCGGGCGACGGCCTGCCGGTGCTGGCGTACCTGCCGCCGCTGCGGCCGGAGCAGCTCGGCGACCCCACGTTCCGCACCGACCACGCCCTCCGCTTCGCGTACAAGACCGGGGCGATGGCCAACGGCATCGCCTCGGCCGCGATCGTGATCGAGATGGCGAAGGCCGGGATGCTCGGCAGCTACGGCGCCGCCGGGCAGTCGTTGCAGCGGATCGCCCAGGCGGTCGACGAGATTCAGGCCGCGGTCGGCGGCGCGACGTACGCGGTGAACCTGATCCACAGCCCCGGCGAGCCGGCGCACGAGATGGCGACGGCCGAGTTGCTGTTGCAGCGCGGCGTGCCGCTGGTGGAGGGGAGCGCCTACCTCGACCTGACGCCGGCGATCGTGCGCTACCGGGTGGCGGGGTTCAAGGGCGGCGTCGGCGGCATGGCGTACCCGCTCAACCACGTCATCGGCAAGGTGAGCCGGGTGGAGGTGGCGACGAAGTTCCTGTCGCCGCCGCCGGAGCGCATCCTCAAGGAACTTGTCGCCGCCGGGCTCGTCACCGCCACGCAGGCTCAGCTCGCGGCGCGCTTCCCGGTCGCAGACGACGTGACCGTGGAGGCGGATAGCGGCGGCCACACCGACAACCGCCCGGCGATCACGCTGTTGCCGACGATCCTGGCGCTGCGCGACCGGTTGCAGGCACAATTCCGGTACTTCACGCCGCCGCGGATCGGCCTCGCCGGCGGCATCGCCACGCCGTCGTCCGTCGCCGCCGCTTTTGCGATGGGTGCGGCCTACGTGGTGACGGGGAGCGTGAACCAGGCGTGCGTCGAGTCCGGCAGCTCGGACGCGGTGCGGAAGATGCTCGCCGAGGCCGGTCAGGCTGACGTGACGATGGCCCCCGCGGCGGACATGTTCGAGATGGGCGTGAAGCTGCAGGTGCTGAAGCGCGGCACCATGTTCCCGATGCGTGCGCAGAAGCTGTACGACCTGTACCGCGCGTACCCGAGTTGGGAGGCGATCCCGGCGGCGGAGCGCGTCCAGGTAGAAAAGACGCACCTGAAGGCGTCGTTCGAGCAGCGCTGGGACGAGACGCGCGCCTTCTGGGAGGGCCGAGAGCCGGGCCAGGTGGCGAAGGCCGACGCCGACCCGCGGCACAAGATGGCGCTGGTGTTCCGCTGGTATTTGGGGCTGTCGAGCCGGTGGGCGAACGTCGGCGAGCCGACGCGGCAGCTCGACTACCAGGTGTGGTGCGGCCCGTCGATGGGGGCGTTCAACGAGTGGGCGAAGGGCTCGCCGCTGGAGACCCCCGCGAACCGCACCGTGGTCAGCGTGGCACTCAACCTGCTAGTCGGTGCGTGCGTGGTGCTGCGGCGTCAGGCGCTGCGGCAGCAGGGCGTGAACTTCGCGGACGAGTGCTTCGCCCTCGCCCCCGTCGAGCGTGCCGCTCTGGAATCGCGCCTGGGCTAAAGCCCGGGGACGGCCGTCCCCGGGCTTCGAGGAACCTGTGAGTTGAACACCGCGACCCCCAACACTCCCCTCGCCATCGTCGGGATCGGCTGCCTGTTCCCGAAGGCGGCCGGGCCGGGGTTCTTCTGGGCGAACGTCAAGAACGGCGTGGACGGGATCACCGAGATCCCCGCGTCGCACTGGAACCCGGACGACTACTTCGACCCGGACCCCAAGTCGCCGGACATGACCTACGCCCGCCGCGGCGGGTTCCTCGACCCGGTGCCGTTCCGGCCGATGGACTTCGGCATCCCGCCGCGCGACGTGGAGGCCACCGACACCAGCCAGCTCCTCGGCCTCGTCGCCGCCCGGCAGGCGCTCACCGACGCCGGGCTCGGCGCCGTCACGCAGCGTCAGGAGAGGGTGTCCGTCATCCTCGGGGTCACCGGCACGCTGGAGCTGGTGATCCCGCTCGGCGCCCGGCTCGGGCACCCGAAGTGGAAGCGGGCGATGAAGGAGGCCGGGATCCCCGACGACGCCGCCGAGGACGCCGCCGCGCGGATCGCGGCGAGCTACGTGCCGTGGCAGGAGAACAGCTTCCCCGGCCTGCTCGGCAATGTCGTCGCCGGCCGCATCGCCAACAAGCTCGACCTCGGCGGCACCAATTGCGTCGTGGACGCGGCGTGCGCCAGCTCGCTCTCCGCAGTCCACCTGTCCGCGCTCGAGTTGCAGGCCGGGCGGTCGGACGTGGTCGTTACCGGCGGCATCGACACGTTCAACGACATCTTCATGTACATGTGCTTCTCGAAGACGCCGGCCCTGTCGCCGAGCGGGGACGCGAAGCCGTTCGACGCCGACGGCGACGGCACCATCCTCGGCGAGGGGCTGGGCGTCGTCGTGCTGAAGCGGCTGGCCGACGCCGAGCGCGACAGCGACACCGTGTACGCGGTGCTGAAGGGGATCGGCTCCAGCAGCGACGGCAAGGGGAACGCGATTTATGCCCCGAGCGCCGAGGGTCAACAGCGCTGCCTCCGCACGGCGTACTCGATCGCCGGCGTGGATCCGGGCACGGTCGAGTTGGTCGAGGCGCACGGCACCGGCACGAAGGTCGGCGACACCGTCGAGGCCACGGCGTTGGTCGAGGTGTTTGGGGCCGGCGAGACGATGAAGACGCGGCCGTGGTGCGCGGTGGGGTCGGTGAAGTCGCAGATCGGCCATACGAAGGCGGCTGCGGGGGCGGCGTCGCTCGTGAAGGCGGCGCTGGCCCTGTACCACAAGGTGCTACCACCGACGCTCAAGGTGAAGCAGCCGGTCGAGCCGTTCCGTGCCGCCGACTCGCCGTTCTACGTCAACACCACGGCCCGGCCGTGGCTGCCGCGGGCCGAGCACCCGCGGCGCGCGGGGCTGTCCGCGTTCGGCTTCGGCGGCAGTAACTTCCACGCGGTGCTGGAGGAGTACCGACCCGCGAAGGCCGCCCCCGACTGGGACGGCAACGTCGAAGTGTTGGCACTCGGCGCCGAGACGCCGGATGGACTGGCCGCGAAGGTGGAAGCGCTGCCGACCGCGTGGGACGATTTCGCCCGCGCCGCGGAGGCCAGTCGGACGGCGTTCGACGCCTCGGCCGCGTGCCGGCTGGCGTTCGCGGCACACCGCACCCGGACCGACCTGCCGAAGTTGCGGGACGCTGCTGCGGCGAAGCTGCGGGCCGAGCCGAACGCCGCGAGTTGGCACACGCCGGAGGGCGCTCACTACGGCCGCGGGGCCGCCCCGGGGGCGGTCGCGGTGCTGTTCCCCGGACAGGGCTCGCAGCACGTCGGGATGCTCCGCGACCTGGCGTGCCTGTTCCCGGAATTGCTGGACTCCCTGGCGGCGGTGAACGGCGCCGTCCCCGCCGCGAACGGCGTGCGGCTCTCCGACCGCATCTACCCGCCGTCGCGCTTCGACCCCGCGGCCGCGAAGGCGGACGACGACGCCCTTCGTGACACGCGCACCGCTCAGCCGGCGATCGGCGCCGTGAGCTGGGGTGCGTGGCGCGTCCTGAACGAGCGGTTCGGGCTCAAGCCGGCCGCGTTCGCCGGCCACAGCTACGGCGAACTCGTCGCGCTCGCCGCCGCCGGGCGGTTCACATCCGCCGACCTGTTCGCACTGTCCCGCATCCGCGGCGAACTCATGGCGAAGAACCGGGACGGCGACCCGGGCGCCATGCTCGCCGTCTTCGCACCGGGGGCCGAGATCGAGGCCGTCACCCGGCGCGAGAACCTGAACGTCGTCGTCGCCAACTTCAACGCCCCGGCGCAGACGGTGCTGTCCGGCGCCACCGCCGACATCGAGCGGGCCGCGGGGGCGTTCGCGGCAGCACGGATGAAGTCGGCCCGGCTGCCGGTCGCGGCCGCGTTCCACAGCCCGCTCGTCGCCGACGCCGCCGGTCCGCTGCGACAGGCCCTCGAATCCGTGGATCTCGCACCCGGCACGGCCCCGGTATTCGCCAACACGACTGCCGCCCCGTACCCCGCCGACCCCGCCGCCGCGCGCGACCTGCTGGCGAACCAACTCGCCAACCCCGTGGCGTTCGTGGGCGAGGTGAAGGCGCTGGCCGCGGCCGGCGTGCGGACGTTCGTCGAGGTCGGCCCCGGGGCGGTGCTGACGCGGCTCGTCGAGGCGACCCTGACCGACGCCGGCGTGGCCGACGCCGACGTGTTCGCGGTCGATGCGTCTGGGGGGAAGCGGCCGGGCGTGCTAGACTTCGGGAACACGCTCGCCCGGCTGGCCGCGCGGGGGGTGGCCGTCCGACTCCCCGCGTGGGAAGACGGGAGCCGCTGCCGGCCCCCGGCCGCGGACGCCCGGCCCGGCCTGGTCGTCCCGCTGACCGGGGCGAACCACGTGAACCCGCGCCCCGCCCTGCCGCCGCGGCCGCCGCGGCCGCCGGCGGCCGGCGGCAAGCCGAAACCGACCACCACCCCCGCCCGGGGCCCCGCGATGACCGATCCCACCGCCCTCGCCCAGGCGCTGTCCGCGACCCAGCAGAGCCTCGCGGCGCTGCAGCGGATGCAGGAACAGGCCGCGGCGCTCCACCGCCAGTTCCTCGAATCGCAGGAGGCGGCGCAGCGCACGCTCCAGGCGCTGGTCGAGCAGCAGCAAGCGCTACTGATGGGGAGCTTCGGCGCGGGGGTCTCGTTCCCGACGCTTCCCGCGCCCGCCCCGCTGTCGCCGGTCGTTTACGCGCCCCCGCCGCCGATCGTCGCGCCCGCACCCGCGCCGCGTCCGGCACCGGTGGCGCAGGCTACGCCGAAGCCGGCCGGGAACCGCGACCACATCGAGCGCACGCTCCTGGAGGTCGTCGCCGAGAAAACCGGCTACCCCGTCAGCAGCCTCGATCTCTCACAGGGACTCGATACCGACCTGGGGGTCGATTCGATCAAGCGCGTCGAAATCCTGTCGGCGTTGCAGGAGAAGCTCCCCGACGCCCCGACGGTTAAGCCCGAGCACCTCGGCACCCTCCACACGCTGAAAGACGTGGCCGACTTCCTTGCGGGCCGCGCGGCCCCCGCCGCGGTCGCGGCCGAGGAGGAGGACGTAACCCGCACCATGCCGATCGGCCGCGACCAACTTCAACTCCTCCTCAAGCCCGACGCCCCGAAGCCGGCCGGCCCGGCCGCCGACGTGGCGCGGGTGCTCCTGGAGGTCGTCGCCGAGAAGACCGGCTACCCGGTCGTCAGCCTCGACTTGACGCAGAGCCTCGACACCGACCTGGGGGTCGATTCGATCAAGCGCGTCGAAATCCTGTCGGCGTTGCAGGAGAAGCTGCCCGACGCCCCGCAGGTGAAGCCCGAACACCTCGGCACCCTCCACACGCTTCAGGACCTGGCCGACTTCCTGACCGGCCGCGTGAGGGGCGCCCGCTTCGACGCACCCGTGACGGCCCGGATGCCGATCACGCCGGCGTTCGGTGGCGCGACCGACGGCGTACCGTCCACGCTCCGCACCGCGGTACAGGCGCCGTCGCCGTCCGAACTCGCCGCCCCGCAGACCGAGCACGTCTCGAACATCCGCCCGGCGGTCGTGGCCACGAACGGTACGACCCGCGCTGCCCCCGACTCCCCGCGACCGTCGGGCTCGGCGTCCGTGACCGAGAAGGTAGACCGCAGCATCCTTCAGGTCGTCGACCTGGACGCCACGTCACCGCGGACGCGGGTGCCGCTCCCGGCCGGGGCCGAGGTGTGGGTCGTCGGCGAGCCGGACGCGCTCACCGACGGCGTGGTGGACCGTCTGGCCGCGGCCGGCTTTGCCGCGCGGGTGATGGGCTGGGCCGGTCCGGGGGCGAACAAGCCGGCCGCGCCGCTCGCCGGGCTCGTACTGATCGCCCCGCCGACGCCGTGGCCGGACGGCGGTGTCAACCGCCGGGCGTTTGACTGGCTCCAGGCCGTCGGCCCGCGGCTCCGACAAACCGGCCGGCAGCTCGGCGGGGCGGTGTTCGTCACCGTCGCCCGGCTCGACGGCGCGTTCGGCCTGAACGACCTGTCGCCCGACATCGACCCCGCCGCCGGCGGCCTCGCCGGGCTGGTCAAGACGGCCCGGCACGAGTGGCCCGAGGTCGGCTGTAAGGCCATCGACCTGGACCCGGCGTTCGACGGCCCCGCCGCCGCGGCCGCGCTGGCGGACGAGGTGCTGGCGTCCGGCCCGCTGGAAGTCGGCATCACCGCGACGCACCGCTGCGCGATCGAGCTGGCCCGCACCGTCCGCCGCGCCGGCGGCCAGCCGGTCGGGCTCGGGCCGACGGACGTGATCCTGGTCACCGGCGGCGCCCGCGGCGTCACCGCCGAGGCCGCCGTCGCCCTCGCCGAGACCTTCGGCTCGACGCTGGTTCTCACCGGCCGCACCCCGCCGCCGGGCGCGGAGCCGGAGTGGCTCGCGGGCCTGACGGCCGAGGCGGACATTAAGAAGGCGCTCGCCGACAAGCTCGGCCCCGACGCCGGCCCGAAGGTGATCGGCGAGCAGTACGGGAAGGTGACGGCCCAGCGCGAAGTCCGCCGCACCCTCGCCCGGGTCGAGACGGCCGGGGCGAAGGCGGCGTACTTCGCGGTCGACGCCGCGGACGAGCGGGCCGTCGCCAACCTGCTGGAACAGGTGCGGGTGAAGTTCGGCCCGGTCAGCGCCGTGGTCCACGGCGCGGGCGTCCTGGCCGACCGGCGGATCGAAGACCTGACCGGCGACGACTTCGACCGCGTGTACCGCACGAAGGTGGACGGCCTGCGGAACCTGCTCGACCTACTGGCGCATGAGGAACTGAAGGCGCTGGTGCTGTTCGGCTCCATGACCGGGAGGTTCGGCCGCACCGGGCAGCTGGCCTACGCTTGCGCCAACGAGGTGCTGAACAAGACGGCGCAGGCGGAGGCCCGCCGTCGGCCGGGGTGCCGGGTGGTGTGCGTGAACTGGGGGCCGTGGGAGGGCGGCATGGTCACGCCCGGCCTGCGGAAGCAGTTCGAGGCCGAGGGCGTCGGCATGATCCCGCTCGCCGACGGGGCGGCGTTCCTGGTGAACGAGCTGTCCGCGGCCGGGCGGACGGTCGAGGTACTGGCGATGGGGAAGGCCCGGGCCGGCGGCTCGGGCGCGGTGTCGGTCCCGCCGGGGTTCGGCACCGCCACCCCGGCCCCGCCGCAGCCCGGCTCCGGCTCCCACCCGGCGGTGCCGAACCCCGACCTGTCGCTGGCGTTCGAGCGCGCCCTCGACGTGGACACGCACCCGGTGCTGCGGTCGCACGTGCTCGACGGCCGGGCCGTGCTGCCGATGGCGCTGCACCTGGAGTTTCTCGCCCACGCCGCGCTGCACGGCCACCCCGGGCTGGTGTTCCACGGGTTCAACGACCTCCGCATCACCGCCGGGGTGAAGCTCGACCCGGGCGACGCGCTCGTCGTCCGCGCCTTCGCCGGGAAGGCGGCGAAGCAGGACAAGCTGTTCCTGGTGCCGGTCGAACTGCGGGGGAAGAAGAAGGACGGCAAGGAACTCATCAAGTCGCGGGCCGAGGTGATCCTGGTGGCGGCGCTGCCGAAGGCGCCCGCCGCCGACCGCCCGCCGGCGGTGGCCCCGTACCCGCACCCGGTCGCCGACGCCTACCGCGACCTGCTGTTCCACGGTCCCGACCTGCACGGCCTGGAGCGCGTCGACGGCGTGGGCGAGCTGGCGATTACCGGCGCCGCCGCGACCGCCCCGCCGCCGGCCGACTGGCTGGCGTACCCGCTGCGGAGCCAGTGGGTGGCCGACCCGCTGGTGCTGGACGTGAGCTTCCAGCTGATGATCCTGTGGAGCCGGCACCAGCACGGGGCGGCGAGCCTGCCGAACTTCGCCGGCCGCTACCGCCAGTTCCGCCGTCACTTCCCCGACGGCCCGGTGACGGTGGTGGCGCGGATCACCCGCGACAACGGCACGTTCGCCCGCGCCGACATCGACTACCTCGACGCCGACGGCCAGGTGGTGGCCCAGCTCCAGGACTACGAGTGCATGATGACCGACACGCTGAACGCGGCCTTCACCCGCAACCAGCTCGGGGCGGTGAAGGCGTGAGGGGGGGCATTCTGACGCCGCTCATTGGTTGCGGCGGAAGGGGGGACCCCGTCCCGCAAGCATTGAGTCAAGCACACAAATCGATGTTGGAGCGACATCGCGGGACAGAACGCGACCCGAGTCGTTAGCCGGTCGAGACTTGCGACCGACGGCAACGGAACAACCCGATCCCGACTCAGTGGCTAGGGGGTTGAACGTGCCTCGGTCCGTGTTCGACACCATCCGCGAGCTCGTGAACGCGGACTGCTACGTCGTCGGACTCCACGCGGCGGAGCGGTTGGAGGAGCGCGGTATCATGGAGTGGCAGGCGGTGGCCGGGCTCGACGACGGCGTGCTGCTCGTTGAGAGGCCGAACGCCTCACCGAACCCGGCGATCGAGGTGCGGCAGATGCTGCCGGACGGGACCGAGTTCAAGGCCGTCTGGTCGTACCTGGCTGCGTCCGGGGTGGCGAAACTGGTTACCGTACACTTCTTCGACCGAGGCTAACATGCGCATCCCGGGCGAGCGGGTGAAGCGGACCCGCCTGATCCAGACTGAGCGGTACGTCGTGGCCGTGGATGTCGAACTGGTGATACCGACTGACGATCCGAGCGAGCCGTGCTACGAGGCCGAGACCGTTCAGCTACTGCGACAGGTGAAGGAGCACGCCGACCGCGGCGACGAGGACTGGCTGCGCCGGCACGGCAAGGTGTACGTCGCGGCCGGGGCGGCTTGAGTGTGGTAACGAAACGGGTGCGGCCCGTCCCGGCGAGGGGCGGGCCGCGGCGCGTCCGGTAGCGGTGGACACACGGACAGGAACCGCGGATGACAGCTGCGACCGAGCGGGTGGCGATCGTCGGGGTCGGGGTGCGCCTCCCCGGGGCCGGGGCCGATCTCGCTACGTTCTGGGCCGACGTGGCGTCCGCCCGCGACCTGTCCCGCGACGTGCCCGCCGGCCGCTGGTTCCTCCCGCCCGACCGCTGCCTCGACCCGCGCGTCCCACACCCCGACGCGGCGCCACATTCCCGCGGCTACTACCTCGACCCGTTCGCCCCCGACCTCACCGGCCTCGGCGTCGAATCCGCGTTCGTCGCCCAGCTCGACACACTGTTCCACAGCGTCCTCGACGCCGGCAATCGGGCCTGGCGGTCGGCGAAGACCGCGGCCGTGGACCGCGCCCGCGTCGGCGTCGTGCTCGGGAACATCTGCCTGCCGACGGACAAGGCCAACGCCCTGTGCCGGGAGTACCTCGGCGGCGACGAGCGGCGCACTCACCCGCTCAACCGTTACGTCGCCGGCCTCCCGGCAGGAGTGCTCGCCAAGGCGCTCGGGCTCGGCGGCGGGAGTTACACCCTCGACGCCGCCTGCGCCTCGTCGCTGTACGCGATCAAGCTCGCGGCCGACGAACTCCGCGCCGGCCGCGCCGACGCCATGCTCGCCGGCGGGTCCAACGGGGCCGACCCGCAGTACACGCAGCTCGGGTTCGCTCAACTGCGGGCGCTGTCGGCGTCCGGCCGGTGCGCCCCGTTCGACGCCGCCGCCGACGGCCTCATGGTCGGCGAAGGTGCCGCGGTGTTCGTGCTGAAGCGACTGTCCGACGCGCTCGCGCACGGCGACGCGATCCTGGCCGTGGTCGCCGGGTGCGGCCTGTCGAACGACATGCACGGCAACCTCCTCGCGCCGGCGAAGGAGGGGCAACTGCGGGCGATGCGACGGGCCTACGCCGCGGCCGGGTGGCGGCCCGCGGACGTGGGGCTGATCGAGTGCCACGCCACCGGCACCCCGGTCGGCGACGCGGTCGAGTTCGACAGCCTCCGCGAGCTGTGGGGCGACGCGGCCGGCCGGTGCGTGATCGGCAGCGTGAAGTCGAGCGTCGGCCACCTGCTGACCGGGGCCGGGGCCGCGGCGGTGGCGAAGGTGATCGGCGCGTTTGCCGCCGGGACGTTGCCGCCGCAGGCGAACTTCCGCGAACCGGCTCCCGGCCTCCGCTACGCCGACGGGCCGTTCCGCGTCCTCGCCGCGGCCGAGCCGTGGGAGCGAAGCGGCACCGAGCCGCGGCGCGCGGCCGTGAGCGGGTTCGGGTTCGGCGGCGTGAACGCCCACCTACTGCTGGAGGAGTGGACCGGGCAGGAGCCGCCGAAGCCCGCGAAGCCGACCGGGCCGCCGCCCAAGCTGATGACGGCGCGCCAGCGGAAGGCCGAGCCGCTTCCACCCGCGGTCGTGCCGCCGATGCCGCAGGCAGTGCCGGTTGCGGTCATCGGGATGGCGGCGCACTTCGGCCCCTGGACCGACCTACGGGCGTTCCAGGAACACGTCCTCAACGGCGTCCCGGCCGCGCCCGCCCCGAAGGCGAACGGGTGGGGGCGCGCGGCCGAGCCGTGCCCGCCGGGCTTCCTGATCGACGAACTGACGGTGCCGATCGACCGCTTCCGCGTCCCGCCGAAGGAGCTGGAGGACGCGCTGCCGCAGCAACTCGTGATGCTCCAGGTTGCGGCCGCGGCGCTGGACGACGCGGTGCGCGGGCGGTTCGAGCCGGCGGCGCACGGCGACCCGGGCACGGCCGTGTTCGTCGGCCTCGGACTCGACCCGAACACGACGAACTACCACCTCCGCTGGTCGCGGCTCGCGGCCGGTGGCTCGGGTCTTGTAGGTCGGGCCGAGTCTTCGAGGCCCGACGCGGGGCGCGACGAGCGAACCGAGAAGCCCTGGCCCGTCGAGGGGGCTGGGTCTTTGCCCGACGCTCCCGGCGCCCCGCGTCGGGCCTCGAAGACTCGGCCCGACCTACAAGACCCGAGCCAGGGACTCGCCCCCGACGAGGCCTCGCCGCCGCTCACCGCGAACCGCGTCATGGGCGCCCTCGGCAGCATCGTCGCCAGCCGCATCGCCCGCACCTTCCACTTCGGCGGGCCGAGCCACACGGTTTGCAGCGAAGAGGCCAGCGCGGCCCGCGCCGTTGAACTGGCGGTGCGGGCGCTCCAGGCCGGCGAGATCGACCGGGCCGTCGCCGGCGGCGTGGACCTGACCGGCGACCCGCGGACCGTCCTTCCGGCGAACAGCACCGTCCCCGGCGACGGCGCTGCGGCGTTCGTGCTGAAGCGGCTGGCCGACGCCGAGCGCGACGGCGACCGGGTGTACGCGGTGATCCGCGGCGTCGGCGTGGCCGGCGGCGGTGATCCGGCCGGCGACGGCCCCACCGCCGACGTGCTGACGCTGGCACTGAACCGCGCCCGCGACGAGGCCGCGACCGACGGGGCGGTGCCGTTCGACGCGACGCCGGGCGTGGGGGCCGTGGGGGCGGCGTCGGCCGCGGCGGCGCTGACGAAGGCGTGCCTCGCGCTGTACCAGGAGGTTCTGCCAGGGTTGCCCCACGGTGGCGCGGGCCAGTCGGTCGCTACGTCCGCGCGCCGGCGAGCTCCCACGGGTGTGGACGTGGTCAACCCCTCCCCCCAGCCCCCTCCCCCAGGGGGGGAGGGGGTGCCCGAGCAACGGAACCTCCCGACACTCGGTTCAGCTGAACCTGGCGCGGGCCAGTCGGTCGGTGCGTCCCCCCCCTTCCCTCTTAGGGAAGGGGGGCCGGGGGGGTTAGGTGCGTCCGCGCGCCGGCGAGCTCCCACGGTTGTGGACGTGGTCAACCCCTCCCCCCAGCCCCCTCCCCCAGGGGGGGAGGGGGTGCCCGAGCAACGGAACCTCCCGACA
>Ga0105048_10011545_pt1 | contig 13931 bp, 12 predicted proteins | sample MAT05_FD_78382 | JGI IMG/M metagenome (GOLD analysis project Ga0105048, IMG submission 78382) | Freshwater microbial communities from Lake Fryxell liftoff mats and glacier meltwater in Antarctica - MAT-05 | ecosystem: Environmental > Aquatic > Freshwater > Ice > Liftoff microbial mat | place...
AACTGAAGATAAAAAATGGTTTCTAACAATGGATACAGGGGCAGAAATTTCAGCAAAGGCGATCGTTTCTACTTTACCTGCTCCTCAATTTTTGACTTTATTTGAAAATGTCCTGAGTTCGGCGATCAATTTACTCAAGGCAGTGCAATCTGTAAAGTTTAATCCCAATATTACAATCATGGCGGGCTACCCTCAGACTCAAATTATCCCCTCTGATTGGAAAGCTTTTCGCTGCGTGGATGACTTTATTCTCAGTTGGATTAGCTGTGATAGTAGTAAACATCCAGAGCAAATCACCCAACCCGTATTTGTATTTCAAAGCACATCACAATTTGCTCGTCAGTCCCTAGATGAGCCTGACTTAGAGAAAGTAGGTAAACCGATGCTCCAAAAAGCTGGCGAATATTTAGGAACATGGCTGGCTAATCCTGAGTGGTGGCAGTTACAAAGATGGCGTTATGCTTTAGTTGATGAGGCTTTGGGCGTTGATTGCTTAACCACTAAAATCCCTTTACCCTTAGTTTGTGCAGGGGATTGGTGTGCAGGTAAAAATTTAGAAGGAGCATATACTTCAGGGTTAGCCGCAGCGATCGCAGTTAAAGATTTAATTAACTAATAACTGAGCAAGCTTTTTTACAAAACCAAGTGCAAAATAGGAGAACTTATGACACTAACCGTAATTGCTACGATCAAAGCAAACCTAGGAATGGAAGCGCAAATGCTTCTAGATTTATGCAGTTTGTTAGAACCAACTCAAGCTGAATCAGGGTGTATAAATTTCGATCTACTCCAAGATCCAAAAGATTCTTGTACCTTTGTCCTCTATGAAAACTGGGAATCTCAATCCGATCTTGATGCCCACTTTCAAATGCCCTACGTTAAGAGGGTACTGGAGGCTTACAAGTTAACTTTGGCAGAGCCGATTCAAGTTATGCTTTTACAAAAATTTGAAAATCTCTAGCTCTCGATATTAGTTAGCTCACCTTGTCTCCACTTAGAATAAAAATAGGATTAACCGCAGCAAAGATTTGACGATTGCCCTTGGTTTCTAGGCGATTAACCGAAGATTGAACTACCTCAACGTTGCGAACTTGCAGTTGGGCAAAACTTTCGGAAGTGCTATACAGTCCCTCTAGATTAGAAGCTGTGGCAATTACTCTGCCGCCCTTAGCTAATCGTTGCCAACAATATTCTAGAAGTTCCTTAACCGATCGCCCACCTTCAATTAAAATGCAATCGGGGTTATGGGTAAGCCGATCCAAGCATTCTGGGGCACTACCATTAATAATTTCCACATTTTTAACCCCAAATTTTTGACAATTTAAATTTATTAAGCCCGCTACATCTGGATCGCGTTCGATTGCTAAAATTTGACAAGTTGGACATAATAAACCAACTTCCACAGGAATCGTTCCCGTCCCCGCCCCAATATCCCAAAGCACTGAATGGGATCGTAAACGTAAATGACCTATTAGCAATAATCTGACTTCACATTTACTCATGGGAATACCAGGTAATCGCTCAAACAGATCGTCGGGAATACCTGGAGTCGCATAGGACCATATTGCCATTACTTAATCTTCCCTAGCGTTAGTATCAATGACGTCTCGATCGTTTTGTTCAGTAATTACCTGTTCAGTATTTATTAAAGGAGAATTAATTTGCTGAGTATTTAATGGACGTGAAATCTCAGGTAATTGCTTTGGTGGATTTTTACGTTTGGGTTTACTAAATGCTTGCCAGCCTGCTCTTAAGCCTGCGATCGCACTGCGTGTAGTTACAGTTGCGTTTTCTGCTTGTTTTTTAACACCCTTAATACTTTCATTAACTTGCTTAACTGTCTCCCCTGCATTTTTAGCACCTTGATTAAGTTCATCACTAAGCTCACTAATTTCTAGCCCAGTTAAACGAATTGCTTCTAGGGTCGGGGGCAGTTCACGGGAGAGGGTATCAGCTAACTTTTGGACACTACGTCCAGCTTTAGCTAACTCTTGAAAAGCAGGAATAGCCGTAACTAGCAAAGCGGTTAAACTAACTGCCACCAGTAAAATTGATAATCCCAACCAAAACAACGGCTCCTTCATAAACTGTCGTCATCATCACTGCTATTTGGGACAGAAGAATTTAACTCTTGGCGTAATCTCTGGCTCGCATCGATCCCTACAGCGATCGCCTCTTGCATTCTCTCCATCGTATTATCAATCGTCCGCCCAGCTTTTTCGGTAAAGCGATCGGCTTGATACTGGACATTAGAAGAGATTTCATTAGCAATTTCTGGTAATGCATCCGCAGATTTACGTAATAATCTTCGGGTTTCTTTCCCAGTTTTAGGCGCAAATAACAAACCTAAAACCGTACCCACAGCACTACCAATCAGAAATCCACCCACAAATTTACCTGCGCCGTTTGCCATAGCGATCGCTCCTATTCTTGGACTTACCTTTTAATTTACCTAAACCTTGCACCCGATTCACAATAGACAGGATCAGTTGAACCCGCTTAATTTGAGGCAGAAGATTTCTATACTGCACTTTAGCTGCTGCTGCACCTGTTTGGGCAATTAAAATTGCTGGGGGTGAAACCGATAGTCCTTGCTCACAAGCTCTAGCATACCCATTAACCTTACTAGCGACGGAATTTAATACTAATCTCAATTGCCAAGCCTGCCAACTAGCCCAAAGTAGCCCCAAACTTAGTAGCAAGTGTATAGTAACAACAATCCAAACCATAATTATCCTAAGATACTACCTGACTAATTCAATTTTCTATGTTTCAATGCCAGTTGGTCTCGTCCAGTATCAATCATAGAGTATCCCTCTACTAGATTAAAGCTTTCGAGCAAAATTGACTTTTCAGTTAATTAAGGCTAACAAATTATTTGCTGTTGAAATCACCAATCCGTAAAGCTGCATCTTCTAAAATTTCGGGTGGATGCACTAACGCCAACCGTACATAGCCCTCACCATATTTCCCAAATCCTGCTCCTGGAGATAGTGCTACGCCAGTTGATCGCACTAAATCAACACAATATTTCACAGAATCTTGAGCAAATTTGGCAGGTAGTTTTGCCCAAATATACATGGTTGAGCTTGGTAGAGGTACTTCCCAGCCAGCTTGATGTAGGGCATAAACCATGACATCACGGCGATGTTTAAATGTATTTATGACTTCTAAAATTTCGGAGTCGGGAGTAGATAGAGCAACGATCCCCCCTCGCATAATGCCTTGATATTGATTAAAGTCCACTGCAGCTTTAACTTGGCGTAAACCTTGAATTAAATCTCGATTACCCACCGCAAATCCCACCCGAAATCCCCCCATGTTATAGGACTTGGATAGGGTAAAAAATTCAATAGTGACACTACGATCTGGGTCAGCTTGCAACATTGATGGAGGTTTGAAGCCATCAAAAAAAATATCTAGATAAGGAAAATCATGAACTAAAGCGAGGTTATGGGTTTGGCAAAATTGCACTGCTGATTTAAAAAATTTCAACGAAGCGATCGCCGTAGTCGGATTATGGGGATAGCTCAAAACCATCATTTTCGAGTTTGCCAAAACCTGCTTGGGTATATCGGCAAATACTGGCAAAAAATAGTTCTCAGCTAGTAATGGCATTCCGTAGATCTGTCCGCCTGCTAAGTGAATACCGCCGTAGTGGGAAGGATAACCTGGATCTTGGAGTAGGGCATAATCACCTTGATTTAAGATTGCCAAAGGTAAATGGGCCGTGCCTTCCTGAGAACCAATTAGGGGCAAAATTTCGGTTTCTGGATCAACACTAATGTTAAATCTTGTTTTGATCCAATCACTGACCGCTACCCGAAAATCCTTAGTGCTTCTAAATAAAGAATAACCGTGGGTGCTAGTGTCCTGAAGTGCTGAGGCGATCGCTTCTAAAATTCTCGGCGAAGTTGGTAAATCTGAAGAACCTAAAGATAGATCGATTAAACTATGACCTTGAACTAGACTCTTGGCTCGATCCATATCCGCAAAAACGTTATTACTAATGGACTTAAGGCGATCGCTCTTCTGCATGAATCCTAAATCAATTAACTATTTCTTTTTTAGTCTAGCAACAACTCCCCAAACCCCTAACAAACCTAGCCCCAAAGCAGGTGAAAATTCAAAGGGTACGGGCGTGACCCCAGTAATGCCATCAATGTAACTAGTAAAACTTGAAAAATCCGCCCGAACCAAAAAAGGGATTACTAAATGTCTGACCATTACGTGTAATACCTAGTACCCCAGTACTGACACCCACAATTTTTAAAGTACCATGTTCATTAATAAAATTAGGCGCTCCTGAATCCCCTCCGCCATAGGTGCTTTCTAAATTATTACCAAGGGTCAAATCACCACTAAAACTAGTTGAAGCATAAGTACCATCAAAATCAAAACCAACTAATGCATTTCTAGTAATTATACTTAAGCTCACATTTTGAGAATTTTGTCGATCTTGAATATAAAAGTAATCCACCACATTAAATCCAACTCGCTTAATATCAGGGTTAAAGAGAATGGGGGGGATGGGATTGCCATTTACACCGTCTCCCGATGCTCCAAATCCCACAAAGCGAATTTCACTGCCCAACGGTATAGGATTACGATAAAGTTCATAAGTCGGGGTACCAATTGGTAGACTTTGCCCTAGGGTAATTACAGCTACGTCATCAAAGGGAAAGACGGCTCCATTAAATATGGAAACCACACCCGCATAATCAGTATTATTCAAACGGAAAGTTACATTTAGACTATTACTGTTAAAACAATGAGCAGCCGAGAGAATATGAGTTGAGGTAATTGCCGCACCTGTACAGCCCACACTAATACTGCCTACGCCTGCATATAAGGGATCGGTGGTAATTCTGTTACTAGGACTGTCTGGAGAAGCGCCAGCATAAACCGTTGGTTCAAAATTTGTACTGATAATGAACCTAGGGCAAATGCTGAAGTGCCGCCAGAGAAAGACCCGAATATAGCGATCGCTAAACCCAAACTTTTTGGTTGATAAAAATTTCCTAGTTTCACTACTTTATCTAGTCCAAGTTAATTCTTTTAATCGAAAACCCCAAAGCACCGCATATAGTTTATGCAGATGAATCAGGGCTAACTGCCAGAGATTGAGTACAGATCCTAATTAATACTAGCAGTAGGGTTCTTAATCCGTTTGGTTAGAACTTCCAAAGCCTTTACGTATTGGGGATCGGCATTGCTACCGATTTCCGTACGATTTTTAATTAGTTCTTCTTTTTGAGTATCTGTGAGTTCAATCACTACATCAGGTTTGATGCCAGCACGATTAATATCAGTACCATTGGGAGTTAGATATTTAGCGATCGTGACTGCCATACCTGAGCCATCAGCGAGGGGAACTACAGATTGAACTAGCCCTTTACCGAAGGTTTTGGTGCCAACGAGAACTGCTCTTTTATTATCTTGCAACGCTCCAGATAAAATTTCACTGGCACTAGCAGAACCACCGTCCACGAGAACCACAAGTGGTTTATCTGTTAAGGATTGACGATTGGCAACAAGCCTTTCGCTTTCGCCTTTGCGATCGACTGTAGAAACAATTGTGGCGTTGTCGATAAACATTCGAGCAATTTCAGCGCTGGAATATAAAAGACCACCAGGATTGGAGCGCAAGTCTAGAACAAACCCCACTACACCTTTATCAACTTGAGATTTAATTGCCTTACGCATATCGGCAGTAGCGTTAGCATTGAATTGAGTTAAGCGAATATAGCCAACTTTGCCACTGGGGGTGTCTCTAACGTCTGATTTGACAACGTGCAGCTCAATTTTAGAGCGGGTTAATTCCACATCAAAAATGCGATCGCCACGTTTAATACCTAAAGTGATTTTAGAATTTACAGGTCCACGAATTAAGGCTACAGCTTGATTAATATCCATACCTTCAGTGCTCTTACCACCAATCTTGACTAAGATATCCTTAGACATAATTCCAGCTTTCGCAGCAGGTGAATCTTCAATAGGGGAAACTACAGTTAGCTTTTTGGTTCCTTCGTCCATTCCAAGTTGAATACCCACACCTGTGAGTTCACCAGAGGTATCGATCTGCATACTCTTGAACTGCTCTGGATCTAGGAATCTGGTATAGGGATCGTTAAGATTCTTGAGCATTTCCCGTACCGCACGGTAGGCATCAGCTTGAGAAGCGTAGTCTCGACTCAAATATTGCTTACGGGTTTTTTGCCAGTCAACTTTATTAAAGGTGCCATCAACATACTCACGATTGATGACCTGCCAAACCTCGTCTATGACTTCTTTGGGGCTGGCTCTAAATGCCGCTATGCTTGGATTTACCAGTTGAAAACCAACAACTGCTACAGTTGCCATTAATGCTGCTGTTGAACTAAGTATAAGTCTGTGCTTTGCCATGACTGTTAATTGTAGGGTTGCTACTTGAAATATACAGATAATTTAGCACAATCAAGAATATGTAGATTTTAGCTGAATACTCTAGTACTAAATTTAGACTTGCCTATACTAGCCAAAGGTTCAAAAAAGTTCAGTGAAATTGATCACTTTTTGGCAAGCCTTAATCTAAGTTCTTAATCTAAATAAAGTGGGAGTAGCATACATTGTGAAAAGTATGACAAGAGCTAATTTATGATTAGATGTAATGCTAATATGCCTCCATTAATTGATGATAATTGATGAGTAATTAAGTAATGGCAAGTCTACCCTCTGTAATACATCCCGTTGGTGCTTATACTCTCTATGGTTTGGTTTGGCAGTCGAACTATGCGATCGCCCTCGACGCCTACCAAGGGCATTTATTAAAGATTGATCCCTTTACCGAAGGAGCAAGTATTCTTAATGTTTATAATTCCAAACTGTTTACGGATGCGACGGGTATAGCGATTACGGGTGAAACTTTGTGGTTAGCTCAGGGCAACACGGTTTATTACTGTGATCTGAATGATTTTGATTTACAGCCTTTTATTCAGTTGCCAGAGGAAATTCATGGCATTGCTGTCTCAGAGGGAGCGGTTTATGTCAGTTCTGAACAAGTAAATAAGATTTTCGTATTTGGTAGAGCTACTAGGGGCTTAATTCGGGTAATTGATGCTCCAGGTATTAGCCAAGAGGGACTAACGTTTCATGATGGGGATTTATGGGTGTGCGATCGCCTCGAAGAGACAGTCTATTGTATAGATCCTAAAACGGGAGAGGTGAAGTTTCGAGCATTGACTCCCTTTGCTAACCCGACGGGGATTGGATTTCATGAAGATGAACTTTACGTGGTCTATACAGGCGACGAACATTACATTCGGGATAATCCTAACGATCCGATTCCTCTGTCTGTAGGTATTCGAGATCGCACATTTATCCATCGTTTACAGATCAGTCGTCACCATGCCAAACCTAGCTATACCTTGTCTAATGGCTATTTGGTAGAGATGATTTACCTAGAAGAAACCGCCTGTAATGAACCTCAAGACCTGCATAACCTAACATGGAAAATTGCTCTACCTGATAATACTGATCGGCAAAAAGTAGTCTCGATTGAGGCGATCGGAATGCCCTTTGAAGAGAATGTAGTAAATGGACAGAAGGTTGCGGTATTTAAGATTGGGGAACTCAGGGCTGAAGAGGCGAGAATGTTCGGTTGGAAGGCAACCCTAGAGTTGCGAGGAATTAAATATGAAATTAATTTCGATGACGTAAATGATGTTCCTGCCCTATCGCCCGAACTTCAGGCTGAGTATTTAATTGATGATGATGGCTTGGGAATGGATATTCCAGCAATTAAAGATGCCGCTAGGGAAGCCGTAGGCAATGAGCATAATATCTTGAAGAAGATGCTTTTAATTAGGGAGTACGTTTATGACAAATTGGAATATCGGATGATTCCCTACATAAGTGCGCCTGATGAAGTGATTGCGAGGGGAACTGCCTCCTGTGGGGAGTATGTGGGATTACTTTTAGCTTTGGCCCGTTTGAATGGTATTGCTTGCCGCACTGTGGGTAGATATAAATGTCCACCTGTTGCCGATCAGCATAATATTCCTTTAGCTCAATACTATAACCATGTTTGGATTGAGTTCTATATTCCCAGTATCGGATGGTTGCCGATGGAATCTAATCCTGATGACACAGGCGATCGCCCCTATCCCACACGTTGGTTTATGGGTCTACCTTGGTACCATGTGGAAATTGGTAAAGGTATCACTTTTGAAACAATTCGCCCCCAACCATTCTCTATTGGGGAATTGGCATTGAATCATGTACGGTTTAAGATTTTAAGGGAACTCTAAAATTATTGGTGAAGAACTACAAGCGAAAACTACCCAAAGCTTTGAGTAAAGCCTCAAACTTGATGGCGGTTTCTCCTAATTCGGAGGCAATATCAGAATCGGCAACAATGCCTGCCCCTGCGTAGATGCGAGCGAATTCATCCTTGAGATACCCAGAGCGAATACCTACGGCAAAAATTCCCTCTCCTTGGCTATTGACCCAACCAATGGGAGCAGCATACCAACCCCGATCGCAAGCTTCTGATGATTGAATTAACTGGACGGCAATTTCTTGAGGCTCTCCGCCCACTGCGGCTGTAGGATGAAGTTGGCGTAAAATTTCAAAGCTTTTCAGCCAGTGCGTATTCTTTAAAGTTCCTTCGATCTCGGTGTGCAGATGCTGAACATTTTTTAAGCACTTTAGTTTAGGTGAAGATAATTTCTGTAAATCTACGTCAAATTCTTTGAGGCGATCGCATATAGACCTAATGACAATTTCGTGTTCGTAGCGATCCTTTAGACTGGCAAGCAGTAGATCTCCTAAAAGTTGATCTTCTGAACTAGATAAGCCTCGACGGGTAGAACCTGCGATCGCATCACTTTTTAAGCTTAAATCTTGGCGATCGGAATCAAATTGGAACTGTAGTAATATTTCGGGTGTAGCTCCTACAAAGCTGGCAATGCCAAAATCTATCAAAAATGCGATGCACTCTGGATAATTTTTTTCCAGAGACTTTAATACTGACCTAGGATCAGAAGAAGAATGAATGTCTAATGCCCTAGCTAAGACAACTTTTTCTAACTTACCATGTTTGATAAGATTTACTGCCTGTTCCACAATTTCTGTCCACGGGCGATCGCCTGTAACTTCTTCTAGGTTTTGGTCACGATTTGCTTGCGGTTGCTTATTTACTTCTGGTTGAAGATCTGGGGCGAGTTTAGGGAATTCTAAAATGCGACCGCATACTGATTTTTCTAATTCCTTTAAATGATCTTGGGGGTGAATGCAGTGATTAAAGGTAATAACTAGGCTGAGATTTTGTTGTTGCAGTAGCCATTTTGGGATAAATAGCATGGAATTAGGAAAACCACTCCAACTATTCTGAGGATGATGGTGAAAAGAGAAGCCACCAAAAGCGAAGGTGGGAATTAGACCCAGATCAGTTTGACCTTTAGTTATGGAGTGAGTGAGATGTTTTTGACAAAATGCCTGCGCCGATTCAAAGCGATTTTGTGGGGAGAAATTTTGATCAGTATTTATGTCCATGCTGACAACCTCACCGATCGCCGCCAGAGTTAAAGGCTGCTGTTGCCAATAAAATTTATACTCATGCTCCAAAGCTACGGCTAGGAGGGAAGCGGGAGTAACTTGATTAGATATATCTTTACTAAAGTCGGCTTGACTAAAATCGGCATAATTCCAAGAGTAGGACAGGATGACTGATTGGTTTAGATGTTGGGCTTGATTTAGGGAATAAGCGATCGCCTCTTTTATTGGTGTTAAGTCAAGCGATCGCATTTCCAAAAAGTCCTACACAAAATTCTTCTATCTCAAGCCGATTACCTTAATAAAATTAAAGCGGTAATAACACTGTGCCTAAAGTTGCTATCCCTGCCATAATCATAAGTCCTGCGGGCATAAACTTTTTGGTTTTGACTAGGCGGATGATAAATACCAAGACTAATGCTGCGGCGATCGCAATCCCTAAAAACTTACCCCAGTCTTGTCCAGCCAATTGAACACCACCAGCAATTAGGAGCAATACTCCACTCACGATTCCAGAGATTAAAGAAGCTTGGCTTTGACTTTTAACGTAGCCCATGATCCCACCACCGATGGCAAGCACACCGTAGCTAATAATGGCGACTATACCTGCATTCATAGTTATTTAAGTTAAGTTATTTAATTTAAGTTGTCTGTTTAACTTATTTAGACTAGCACTAGGTTTAATTGAATAATTTGATAGGTATACAAATTTACATACTTTTAATTTTTTAATAATCGTAACCTAGTATCTACAATCTTATTTAACCTAGGTTCGAGATCGAAAAACCTGATAGTTCCTATTTGATTGGGTATGGTTGTTAAGGAAACAGTTATAAACAATTCGAGTATCTTATTATTAAATAACCCCTAAATTCGGATCTTTATGGACTTCCTTGGTTCTAACGACACCTCTAGTCTTGCAGATTTAGTGTTTCAAGTCAGCCTAGATCCAATTGTCATCTCCACTTTGGCAGAAGGTAGAATTGTTGCTGTTAATGCCGCTTTTTGTGAATGTTGTGAATACAAGTCAGATGAACTTTTAGGTGCTTCAGGATTTGACTTAAAGCTTTGGGAGAGACCCGCAGAGCGTTATAAGTTGGTGGGATTATTACAAGAAAAATCAGAAGTTAAAGACTTTGAAGCTAATCTAAAAAGTAGGTCAGGCAAGATTAGGCGGGCGTTAATATCCGCAAAGGTTATTAAATACAATGGTGAAACTTTACTTTTAATGACTGCTAAGGATATTACTGAACGGTTTGAAGTTGAAAAAGCCTACCGCTTATTATTTGCTAATAATCCCAAACCAATGTGGATTTATGAAATAGACACATTGCAATTTTTGGAAGTCAATGATGCGGCGATCTCTCTTTATGGCTATTCCAGAACTGAATTTTTGAGCATGACTATTGCTGATATTCGCCCACCCGAAGATATTACCGCCTTAAGATCGGCGCTCGAGGCATTTGCCAGTCAGGATCGTAATCTGGATGAAATTTCAGAATGGCGGCATCGGAAAAAAGATGGTTCCGTTTTTGATGTTGAGATCTGCTCTCATAAAATTAGCTGGAAGGGTAAAACGGCAGATTTTGTGATGGCACATGATATTAGCGATCGCCAGCGTATCAAACAGGAACTAGAGTCATCTTTACAATCAATCAATACCCATCTTGACAACTGCCCCCTAGCCGTAATTCAATGGGATCAACATCTCCTGCTTACCCACTGGTCAAGGCAAGCGGAAGTAATGTTTGGTTGGACAGCAGATGAGGTTATCAATCGAGATTTCTATAATTGGCAATATATCCATGAAGATGATTTTGACAGAGTTATAACCACAATTCTTGCACCCTATACCCGTGGGGAAACATCTCAGATTCAAGGCATAAATCGTAATTACACTAAAGATGGCAGAGTCTTAACCTGTGAATGGTTCAATTCAGCAATCTTTGATCGTGAAGGGAATTTAGTTTCGATCCTTTCTATGGGGCAGGATATTAGCGATCGCCAAAAAACTGAAGAGGCACTAATCAAAAATGAATATCTTTTAAATGCCACCCAAAAAATCGCTAAAGTTGGCGGCTGGTCATACAAGGTAAAGACTCAAGAACTATCTTGGACGGAGGAGGTCTATCGCATTTATGACTTACCCTTAAATTACGAGGTCAATCTTGTCGGTAATTTCGAATATATGACCAGTTTTTATGCTGGAGGAATGTCTGAGGTTTTAAAAGAATTATTTCAATGGGCGATCGAGCAAGGGATACCCTACAATTTAGAATCACAATTTATTACTGCTAAGGGTCAGCATCTATGGGTTAGAACTTCGGCGGAAGTGATTATGGAAGATGGGCAAGTAGTCGAAGTAATTGGAAATTTGATGGATATTACTGCTCAAAAGCTATCTGAACTTGCCCTTAGAGCCAGCGAAGAGAATTTCCGCAAACTGGCAGAAGATATCCCTTGCATGCTCTATTCCTATATCGTCTATCCAGATGGCACCGATGCTTTCAAGTATGTGAGTCCAAGATCTTGGGATATTTTTGAGCTAGATCCAGAATTAGTCATGGCAGATTCTAGGGTGCTGTGGAATAGAATTTATCCTGAAGATATTCCTCGCCTCAAGATATCAATTACTGAGGCTGTTGTCAATTGTGGTAACTTTTTTGGAGAATTTAGGATTTTTACATCCAATGGGACAAAATGGCTAGAGGCAATTTCCTATCCTAAAACCCAAAATAACGGTGATACAACTTGGGAAGGGTTTGTCTTTGATATTAGCGATCGTAAACGAGCAGAACAAGAACTCCAAACTTCGCTTCAGCATATTAATAATCATTTTGATAACTCTCCATTGGCAATTATTCTATGGGATCAAGATCATCGCATTATCCGATGGGCAAAACAAGCAGAAGTAATCTTTGGTTGGACAGAAGTCGAGATTATGAACATAGATTATCTTAATTGGCAATTTGTATATGAAGAGGATGAGGAGAGAGTAAGTCGGGAATTTGGGGCTTTACATAATTCATCAGTTATTAAGGGAGTGAAAGTCAATAATCGTAACTACACTAAAGATGGTCGAATCATAGATGTTGAGTGGAATTCTTCAAAAATTTATGATTGTAATGGTAATTTAATTTCTATTCTCACCTTTGCTCAAGATATTAGCGATCGCAAGCTGCAAGAAAAACAGCTACAGGAAACCCAAATATTCCTAAATTCGATTATTGAAAATATTCCCAGTATGATTTTTGTCAAGGATGCTAAAGATTTGCGATTTACTCTACTCAACGAAGCCGCAGAAGAGCTATTTAGTCAAGATCGTACTCAAGTTTTAGGAAGAAATAATTACGATCTCCTCTCCCCTGAAGAAGCTGAATACTTTATCAATCAAGATCATAAAGTACTCGCCTCTGGTCAGGTTTTAGATACGTTAGAAGAAATCATGACTAAAACCCAAGGGCTCAGACAGCTACATACCCGTAAAGTACCAATTTTTGATCGAAATGGTAATCCTCAGTATGTACTCGGTATTTCCGAAGATATGACCGATCTAAAGAATATGGAAGTATCTCTACGCCAAAAGCTGAAATATGAACAAATGATCTTTAGAATTTCCAATCGAATTCGTCGCGACCTAGATCTTCCTTTAATTTTAGCCAACACAGTTTCGGAAATTAGAGACGCTTTGCAATGCGATCGGGTCTTAATCTATCGGTTTGACCCTGATTGGAGCGGTAAATATGTGGCAGAATCCGTGGGAGCAGAGTGGATTTCTCTTGTTAATGAATCGAATACAGGATCAAGCTTGAGTGTTGATAATTCTATTCAAAATGATCGCTGCTATATTCAGGCATTAGTAAACACTAGTACATCCACAATCACTGATACTTATCTCCAACAGACCCAAGGTGGACAATATAGCTTTGGCACCACCTATCTCTCTGTTAAAGATATCTATGAAATGGGATTTGATCAGTGTTATCTCGATCTTTTAGACAGTTTTCAGGCTAGGGCTTACTTAACTACGCCCATCTACATTGGGGATCAACTTTGGGGACTATTAGCATCTTACCAAAACTCTGGTATCCGTGATTGGCAAGAATATGAAGTGGCGATCGCTATCCAAGTTGCTAATCAATTAGGGATCTCAGTTAAACAAGCTGAACTATTTGCCCAAATTAAACAGCAGTCGGAAGAACTCAAACTAGCAAAGGAAGCAGCAGAAGCCTCAACTCGAACCAAAAGTGAATTCTTAGCAATGATGAGCCATGAAATTCGTACACCGATGAATGCGGTAATTGGCATGACCGACATCCTAAACACAACTGAATTAGATGGGGAACAACAGGATTTTGTCGATACTATTCGCTCTGGAGGAGATGCCCTGCTCTCTA
>Ga0105048_10011546_pt1 | contig 13930 bp, 11 predicted proteins | sample MAT05_FD_78382 | JGI IMG/M metagenome (GOLD analysis project Ga0105048, IMG submission 78382) | Freshwater microbial communities from Lake Fryxell liftoff mats and glacier meltwater in Antarctica - MAT-05 | ecosystem: Environmental > Aquatic > Freshwater > Ice > Liftoff microbial mat | place...
AAGGCCCATGGCAGCGGGGCAACTACCTAGTAATGCAAACCTGTTTGGAATGTCGCACCCGGCAGGTGCGACCCACGAAGGATCGGGGCAAATACCGGGTTATTCAAGCGGCATTGGTGGCCCATCCCACGGCGTTCGGATGGTCCCTCACACGCGACAGGTCAAGAATCTGGAAGGGAGTGTGTATACCATTACAGAAATGCGACCGGAGTCCTACGAAATTGGTTCTCACGACGACCGCCAAAGGTTGCGTGACTCCCTATCCAAACTTCGCGATCCCAAAGCTTCGGAACCAGAAAAGAAAGAGGCTCGAGAAGCGATCGAAAAATTTCTCAAGGGAGAATTCGAGCGAGACCTAAAGTCTAGACAGGAGCATATCGAGCGTTTGGAAACCCAAGTCTCTACCCTGCGAAAGCAATTCGACAAACGCCAAGAATCGCAGGCAAAGATCATCGCTTTGCGGATGCAGCTTTTGGAGAACGATGCTGAAGGACTCTCGTTTCCAGAGGGGTTCAACGAGTTGCGAAACATGAACGGGGAGGGACAAAGATACTCCCTCCCATACGGGCAGCAAAGCAACTACACGCAGCCAGGTTACCCAAACAACTACCCGTCGACCAATGGCTTTGGCGTTCCCGGTCTTGGCAATCCCGGTCTTGGCAATCCCGGTCTTGGTAATCCCGGCTTTGGCAATCCCGGCTTTGGCAATCCCGGCTTTCCAATAAATCCCGTTGGAACTGTACCTAATGCGCGAATATCGCCTGCGCAAGACCAACGGGAGTGATCGTTTTTTTCGACTCTTCTCGCTGATCACCAACACACAAGACTACTCATTCAAGATTTTGCATCGCAATACCTTGAGATTTTGAGCCTGAGGCGCTATCCGAGCCACACCGGAAGAAGTTGGCTAGCGCCTCAAGCTGAAGAATCTTTTGCGTCGATTGAATTTGGCTTCGGTGGCCAATGGCTTCGAAAATCTTGAGATAATTCCGTTGTCCGAACAGGCAGCTCGCACGATTTGTAGCCATCGTCTTTCGGTTACGACGACCCGCCGCTTTTGGCGGCGAACAAGCGACGATAGAGTTTTGCCATACCAAACGAGACGGCGGACTCTGCGGAATCGCAAGGTCGAGACAAACGTAGTAAACTACCTTTTGACGGCTAGTGGCTTCCTTGCGGAATCGGATCGGATGCAACCACACGGTCGGGAATACTTGAGCCTGCTAGAGTGATCCGTACGCGTGGATTAGTCCCTAAAGAACGACGAACCAACGATTGCACCCGAGCACCGTCTTCGATACTGTTGACGAGGAGGCTCAATGGCATCGGGCTTCGCCAGCTTTGCATTGGAGAGTATACAGATACCAACCTATCGGTGGTCCGAGACTCCCTGTGGGTAACATCCGATTCGCCATTATCGTTCGACATTACTGTTGTGTTCATTACTGTTGTCTTCTCGGTGTCAGGTCAAGATCGGCCACAACTGACATACGATTGGTCGCTGAGGCTGACTTTTCTAGTCATTTCGCTTTCTGCCGGGGATGCGGGAGTTGGTTCCTTTGCTGGATCGTTTGCGTTGACGGCCGCCCACCATTCTGTCGTCGTCACCGTCGCTCTCGATTAGCTGACCAATCTTCTCACGCATTCGCAAGATTTTATCGCGTAAGCCCGCCGCCCGTTCGAATTCCAAATTTTCCGCCGCAGAGAGCATCTCCTCTTCCATCGTCTTCAAGTACTCTTCGGTTATCTTCTCGGAGATTCCATCGAGGCGCACCATGTCTCGGGCTCGTTTGCGATTTTCGGCCGCTTGGTGAATGCTCGCCGACATCCCTTTTCGCACAGTCTCGGGAGTAATGCCGTGTTCCGTGTTATAAGCCTCTTGGATCTTTCGGCGTCGTTGCGTTTCTTCGATAGCGGTCTGCATTGATGCGGTGACGCGATCGGCATACAGGATGACTTTCGAATTCGCGTTTCGGGCTGCGCGGCCAATCGTTTGAATGAGGGAAGTCTCACTGCGCAAGAAACCTTCTTTGTCGGCATCGAGGATCGCTACCAACGAAACTTCGGGCAAATCGAGCCCCTCCCGCAATAGATTTACACCCACCAAAACATCGCACCGGCCATCTCGCAGTTCGCGCAGGAGATCCACTCGCTCAAATGCATCGAGCTCGCTATGCAACCAACGGCATTTGAGATCGTTTTCGGTAAAGAAATTCGCCAAGTCTTCAGCCAATCGCTTGGTTAGCGCAGTGATCAAGGTGCGGTCTCCCATAGCCACTCGCTCCCGAATTTGGCCTAGCAAATGCATCACTTGTCCGCGGGCCGGAATCACTTCCACCATCGGGTCCAGCAATCCGGTTGGCCGGATGATCTGTTCGACCACTTCTCCTTCGGTCTGCTCCAGCTCGTAGTTGCTGGGGGTGGCAGAAACGAAGACGGATTGATTGATGCGGGTCTCCCATTCCTCGAACTTCATCGGGCGATTATCAAGGGCGCAAGGCAATCGAAAACCGTGTTCCACGAGGGTCGTTTTCCGACTTTTGTCGCCAGCATACATGGCTCTCACCTGGGGGATCGTGACGTGCGATTCGTCAACCATCAGTAGAAAGTCCTTGGGGAAAAAATCGTAAAGCGTATCTGGAGCAGCGCCAGGTTCTTTCCCTGAAAGTGGTCGCGAGTAGTTTTCGATTCCCGGACAATGTCCCACTTGTTGGAGCATCTCCAAATCGAATCGCGTTCGCGCGTTGAGTCTCTGAGCCTCTAGGATCTTACCCTCCGACTTGAATTTTTCTAGCTGCATTTCGAGCTCTTGCTTGATCACACGAACAGCCTTTGCGATCCGATCTTCGGATGTGACAAAGTGTTTTGCCGGATAAATAAAAATCTCGTCTAAACGCGAGACAACTTCGCCACTGACGGGATTGATGATTGAGATTTGCTCGATCTCGTCCCCCCAAGACTCGATGCGGTATGCGAACTCTTCATACGATGGCCATAGTTCCATCGTATCACCTCGAATACGGAATCGGCTCCGCTCGAAAGCGATATCGTTTCGTTCGTATTGGATATCGATCAGTCGCAGCAAGAGGTCTTCGCGCTGGATGGTTTCTCCTACACGGATAGGAACCATACTGCGACGGTACTCGTCAGGCGAACCCAAGCCATAGATACAGGAGACACTCGCGACGATAATGCAGTCGCGGCGACTGACCAGCGCGCTGGTCGACGCCAGCCGCAGTCGATCGATCTCTTCGTTGATCGAAGCGTCTTTTTCGATGTAAATATCGCGTTGCGGAATGTAGGCTTCCGGTTGGTAGTAGTCGTAGTAACTGACAAAGTAATGAACGGCGTTGCGGGGAAAAAACTCCTTGAACTCGGAGTAGAGTTGGGCAGCAAGTGTTTTGTTATGGCTCAAGACGAGAGTCGGCTTCTGGACGGCTTGGATAACGTTGGCCATCGTAAACGTCTTGCCGGAACCTGTCACACCCATCAGGACCTGGTGTTTTTTTCCGCTGTGGATTCCACGAACCAATTCTGCGATCGCTTGCGGTTGATCGCCGGCTGGTTTGAATCGACTTTCTAAGTCGAACGGAGTGATGCGGTCGTGGCTCATAGAACCCGCGCCCAGATACTCTTGAGGTAGCTCGTCTCAGGACAATGAGCGACGACTGGATGATCGGGCGCTGCGCCGCCTGATTGAATGATTTGCAGCGTGCGCGGCGGGTACGGGCTGCCATGATCGTCAAAGCCCGTGGCCTTGGCCGCTGAACGGACAACACCGTGGAACGCCTGTTCGTCCAATAGGCCAGCGCACGAACAGGTGAGCAGAATCCCACCCGGCTTGACCATTTGAAAAGCGAGTCGGTTCAGGTCAAAGTGCTTATGTGTTCCTTCCTCCAGTTCCAATCGCGATCGAATCAGTTTGGGTGGATCTAGGACAACGACGTCGTATTGGCGTTTGATCCGAACCATGTCACGCATGAACGCGAAGGCGTCCGATTGGACGTATCGAACACGTGTGTGATTGATGTCTGCGTTCTTCTTGGCGGTCGCCAGTGGTTCGGCGTCCAGATCGACCCCCGTCACTTCAGAGGCATGGCCGGCCTTGGCCGCTTGTACAGAGAAGCCGCCTGTGTAACAGCAGAGGTCTAATACGGTTTTCCCATTGCATAGTTCGGCGAGTCGGCGTCGGTTGTCGCGTTGGTCGCAAAAGAAGCCCGTTTTATGGCCGGTTCCGAAGTGGACTTTGTACTTCACGCCGTTTTCCTGGATCGTGACGTGCGAGGGCAAGCCTTCGGACGAACGGTTCGGCACCGTGCATCCCTCTTGGCTGATGAACTGTGGACACTCCTGTACCAAGTAATGTTTTGTCCCTAGTTCTTGAGCGAGCATTTCTAGTATCGGTTCGCAGCGTTTGGACATCCCGAGCGAAAAAACTTCGGCGCTCAAGCAATCACCGTAGCGATCGACTACCAACCCTGGGAAGCCATCGGATTCACCGTGGATTACGCGATAAGCGTCGGTGGTTTCGTCGAGGCGAAGGACGTCGCGGCGAAGCGAGACGGCTTCACGGACTTTGGTGCCCCAAAATGCTTCGTCCGGCCATTGCCCCCACCAGGAATACATCCGTACTGCGACTTCCGACTTGGGGTTGTAGATCCCATAGGCAAACAATTGCGGCGTGCCGGTCGAGTCGCGAACCGTTTTACCCCGAGGTTTGTAGGGGGAATCGTCGACCTCCTCACCGCTAAAGGCTTTTCGTTCGCTGGGAAGTTGTTGGTGGTAAACGGCAACCCATTGGCCTGCGGCCGGGTTACCCTCCACTTCCAGGATACGCCTACGGTAGATGTTCGGATGAAGCATGGGGCGGCTGACGTGGACCGCACCCATGACCGAATTCGATGGAGGAACCAACCCCATCAATTCATCCAATTCATTGTTTTGCATTCGGTGAGCACATTCAGCTTTAGACCACTGGGGACCAACAAAATCACAGCAATTACTATATTCGGTAACGTAGCAATCGAATAGCGTTCAATTTCAACCCAAGGGACCGAAAGCTCGGTGAAAAAAATGTCGCGAAAGACGACATCCAAAGGGCAAGCTAAACCCGTCCGAGACGGTCAAGGGCTTCTTCCGCCCAAGGACTTTGCGGCGAAAGTTGCAAGAAACGGATCCAATGCCTGACCGCTTGGTCCCCGTCTGCGATCTCATCAAGGCATTTCGCAAGATGGTAATGCACGTCTGGATAGTGGTCGTCCCTCGCAAGCGCTCCTTGAAAGGCTGCAATTGCAAGCTCGGTCTGACCTGTCTCGGCCAGTACACACCCCAGGTTAGCTCGAGCCTCAATAAATTCTTCATCGAGTTCAATGGCATTGTAATATCGCTCGCGAGCTGCAGAGCTATCGCCAAGTCGATAGAGCAACTCTGCCAACTGAAAACAGACTTCTGCTGTCATTCCGTAGCGAGCCAAGATGACTCTATACCACTCGATCGATTGTTCCAATCGGCCTGCGTCTTCGAACTCTTCGGCCATGTGCAACATGTCATCGCGCGTCCAATGTTGCAAGTCGTTCGATTTCGCTGCGATGAGCGTATCGGAGGCTTCATCGGCCGCCATTGATCGCGAAAATGGGGATGGAATGGACGGGAATGGCAAGGTTGCTTGCTCAGACGCCGATGAGGACTCGTCGCAAGTATCGAAATCGAGATGCATCTGGCCATTCGCACTGAGCAGCCGACCTTCTTGTCGCAGCAGTAAACGCCGACCATCGATCACTAAATCGAGCTCCATCAACGAACGGTTTTCGACCCAAGGTGCGAACTCTGCCAATTGTTGTTTGATATCGCTCGGGCGTGCTCCCCGTGCAATCCAACTCGCCAACTGTTTCGCATTCTGCACTTGCTCGAATGGAAAGTACGGAAGCCGGTGTGCTACCTTGACGCTGGTTAGCAAACCCATTCGGTACCAACGCCGGATGTTGCGAACAGGAGTCTTGACCAAACCTGCCATCATGGCTGGCGTATAAAGCTGCAGGCTAACCGAACTATCGACTACACCAAGCTGTTGCCAGAGCTCATGCTCGTGTACCAAAATGGTCCGACCATCCCGGATGCCGCGCCGAATCGACGCGTTCAGCAATTCCGAGACGTCTTCATCCGGAAGCTCATCGGCACCGATGATGACTAGGTCGACTTCACCCGCAATTCGCTCCAGCGGCGTACCGCCGTGGTCGCGGATTAGTTGCAGGGCGTCCTTTCGCGGGAGCGCCCCGAGTTTACCGACGAACAGGACACGTTTGTCCCGAAGGATCGAAGGGGATTCGCTTGTCACAGCTATTGTCTTCCCTGGAGCGATAGTCCCCACTGTTCCATACCGCTAAGTAACTGCCGCTTAGTCATGTCAAACTGCAGCGGGGTAACCGTAACGTATCCAGCAAAAAGCGCGTTCAAATCGGTTTCGTGATTAGTCGGCTTCGGCGGCGGATCGTTGGTCGACCAGTAGTAGTTGCGACCTTTAGGGTCCTGCCTTTTGATGTAGTGATCGCCGTGGCGTTCAACTCCCATAGGTACGCAATGCACCTCCGGCATGTTGCCTGATCGATACGCGAGAGTTGCGGCCGTTGGGATGTTAATGTTGTACAGTTCTTGGGCTGTCCCCTGATGTTTCAGTATTTGTCGAATGATGTTTACCGCCATGTCGGCGGCCGCTGCGAAGTCTGCGTGCGGATCATGCTCGAGCGAGACCGCGATGCTCGGGATGCGAAAAAACGCGCCTTCAATAGCAGCTGCAACGGTACCGGAATAGAGCACGTTGATACCGGCATTGAGACCGCCGTTGATGCCGCTGACAATCAAGTCGACAGGACCGCCAGCAAGTTCAGTAACTCCCAATTTGACGCAGTCGGCGGGTGAACCCTCTACGGCCCAACCACGAAACGCGTCGCCATCAAAGATTTCTTTGCACGTCAGAGGCGAAAGATAGGTGATCGAGTGCCCGACCCCGCTCTGTTCTGTTGCCGGGGCTACGATGAGTACATCCCCTAACTGCACCAGCGTTTTTCGCATGGCTAAGAGGCCTGGTGCATGAATTCCGTCGTCGTTAGCCAGGAGAATTTTCAAAGTATTTTTTCCGAAAGAAGTTGGGTGCGTCAGGAGGCACTTCACGCCCCTCCGCTTGGATATACCACAACTCCCAGTGACTCGCAATGTGCTTGGCGCACCCACTGCTCATTGCGACGCACTTGTCTTTTCGGAGACTACTTTTTCACTTCGAACTCGGCATCGATGGCATCATCGTCGGTAGATGCCTTGGCTGGTTCATCCGTCGGTGCACCGCTAGCTTGAGCGCCCAGAGTCGATCGGAAGGCTTGAGCGGATTGCTCTAGCTCCATCGCAGCAGCTTTAATGGCGGCGGCATCGTTGGTGGTGATCGCATCGCGGGCCTTCTTGATTGCTGTCTCCAGCGGCTCTCGATCCGAAGCGCTCAGTTTCTCACCTTGCTCTTTGATCGCCTTTTCCAAGCCGTGGATCGTGTTCTCGGCGCGGTTCTTCGATTCTGCTAGTTCGACAAATTTCTTATCTTCGTCGGCATGTGTCTCGGCTTCGCGGCGCATGCGTTCAATTTCGTCTTTGCTCAATCCGCTCGACTGCTCAATCTTGACGCTCGATTGCTTGCCCGACTTTAGATCCTTGGCAGAAACGTTTAGAATTCCGTTCTGGTCAATGTCGAACTTGACTTCGATTTGCGGCACACCTCGAGCTTGGGCATCGATTCCCTCTAGATTGAATTGGTCGAGCAATCGATTCTGCTGCGCCATTTTTCGTTCGCCTTGAAACACGCTGACGGTCACGGCTGTTTGCCCATCGGCTGCGGTTGAGAATGTCTGCTTTTTTTCCACGGGGATGGTCGTATTTCGCTCGATAAGCGCGGTTAACACTCCACCTTCGGTTTCAATTCCGAGAGTCAACGGGGTCACATCGAGCAGGAGAACGTCGCGGCGATCGCCCGACAAAACGGCTCCTTGGATGGCTGCTCCGACCGCTACGACTTCGTCTGGGTTAACCCCTTGGTGCGGTTCCTTTCCGAAGATGTCCTTAACGATCTGACGAACCTTGGGGACGCGAGTCGAGCCACCGACCAGGACGACTTCATCAATGTCAGACGGCTTGAGTTTCGCATCCTGCAACGCCTGTAACACGGGCTTGCGGCATCGCTCGATCAGGTCATCGACGAGCCCCTCGAAGGTGCTGCGAGTGATCGTCAGTTGCAAGTGCTTGGGGCCGGTCGCATCGGCCGTAATGAATGGCAGATTGATATCGGTTTGAGGCAAGCTGCTCAATTCTTTCTTGGCCTTTTCACAAGCTTCTTGCAATCGCTGCAGAGACATCGGCTCTTTGCGCAAATCGATGCCGTTGTCCTTTTGAAACTGATTCGCAACATAATTCACAAGCGCTTGGTCAAAGTCGTCGCCACCCAAATGCGTATCACCACTGGTGCTGATCACTTCAAACACTTTGCTATTGTTCTCTTCATCGCCACTCATGGCCACTTCGAGGACCGAAACGTCGAACGTTCCACCTCCCAAATCGAAAACAATAATCTTGTGATCCTTAGTCTTGTCCAAACCATACGCGAGCGCGGCTGCCGTCGGTTCGTTAATGATCCGGGCGACTTCGAGTCCAGCGATTTGTCCGGCGTCTTTGGTAGCTTGACGCTGCGCGTCATTGAAGTACGCAGGGACCGTAATCACGGCCTTGCTTACGCGATGACCAAGATACGACTCTGCAGCTTCTTTGAGCTTGCGAAGCACCTTGGCGGAGATTTCCTGCGGCGTGAATTGTTGGTCGCCAATTTGGACCTTGACATACTCATTGGCTCCACCGACGACTTGATAGGGAACAATCTTTTCTTCCGATTCGACTTCGGAGTGGCGGCGACCCATGAATCGCTTAACAGAGAAAACTGTTCGACGGGGATTCGTAACGGCTTGACGTCGTGCAGGTTCGCCGACAATCGTCTCGCTTTTATCGGTGAAAGCCACCACGCTGGGCGTCAGTCGGTTTCCTTCTGCGTTAGGAATGACTTTGACCTCTGTGCCTTCCATAACAGCAACGACAGAGTTGGTCGTTCCCAAGTCGATACCAATAATTTTTTCGCCTGATGCCATGATTGTTTCCTCTGCGTTACGATGTGACAGGTGGTTTCGATTGCGGTAATTTCGTTTGAGTAGCCGGGACCAGCCACGCGGTCCCATTCAGCAATTGGTGTGCCAGAACTCGCCAGGAAATCTTCGATTTTCCTTAAAGCTATTGCTTTGAAGCACTTGCGCCGATGAAAAAAATAGGTGATAGATGTGCTCAGACGGTACATTGATTGTCTGAACGCCAATTTGACAGGAGTGATAAATTGCACGACACGCTCAAGGAAATAGACGCCCAGATCTTGGATTTGGCCAAAAAACGATGTCAGCTGCTGAAAAAGCTTGCATCGGATGGTACCCACTCGGCAACTAGCTTGCGCGACTCGCAGTCCTTGCTGGAATGGCATGCGGAGGACTTCGCAAACCAGCTGCAACGTTTCGTGGCCGGTTTGACTTATCAAGTGGCCATACGACGCGAGGCGATTGCATACCTAGGTCCTGAATTCTCTTATTCGTATTCGGCCGCTTCCAAGTACTTTGGCGCCGTCGCCGGACTTGAAGCGGTGAACACCATTGGAGCCGTTTTTGAGGAGATTTCGCGAGGTCACTCAACTTATGGTGTCGTTCCTATTGAAAATTCGACCGACGGCCGGATCGTCGATACGTTGACCATGTTTATTCGCAAGCCGGTCCGCATTTGCGGTGAAGTGCTGTTGCCGATCCACCATAATCTGCTGGCCAAATGCCAGCGAAATGAGATTCACGAGGTCTACAGTAAACCGCAAGCTCTCTCTCAATGCCGCGCTTGGCTCAACAACCATTTGCCCGATGCACGTTGGGTCGAGGTGGCCAGCACTGCCGCCGCCGCCAAAATCGCAGCCAACACTCCCCACGCAGCCGCGGTAGCCTCACGTGAGGCTGGCATCTTCAATGGACTAGATCTGATCGCAGAATCCATCGAAGACAATCAAAACAACGTGACTAGGTTTGCAATCATCGGGGATGAGCGACCGGCTCCGACCGGTGACGACAAAACATCGCTCATGTTTCAAGTACCTCACAAACCGGGGGCATTGGCCGACGTCATGGTCATGTTTCGAGACAATGGTCTCAATCTGACGTGGATCGAATCGTTTCCTGTGCCTGGTACGTCGAACGAGTACTTCTTCTTCGTCGAGCTTGAGGGACATGACTCGCAATCGGATGTTCGAGCGGCCATGGGCACGCTCACCAAAATGGCGATCCGCCTCGATTTTTTGGGCTCCTACGCTCGAGCTCGCATATAGACAACCCACAGCGACGTGCGGTCGCTAGTCAACACTTCTCTAAAGTCTCAAATAGAGGTTTCTAGACTCCAAGAAACGTACAAACAGATAAGTGATCCCAAACGACATAGCTAGGCCGATCAGACACCACAGCAGCGGTGAGTCCTTCGGCACAACAGCGAGAAGCGTGTGAGTGACGAAATGATGGATAATATACGAAGCAAGAGGGTTCTTGCCGAACATCTCGAACACCCTCAGCCCGAATCCTAGCGAGTCGCAGGCGACGACGAAGCATCCGAAAAGAGCGAAGGCAAACCCAGTGCTGAAGAGTACGAACGATTGCGTTACCACTCGCTTGTCCATCGCCCAATAGCTGGGTGCGCGCATCGCTGGCGGTGGCGGCGGAACAAAAGGCGGTTCCGCGAGAAAGGAATCCCATGACCTTCCTTGCACCACAGAGAAATCAGGAACGACTGGTGATGAACGTATCTTCAATGACTGCTCTTCGGACAAACCCTCTAGGTTGTACAGAGTCGCCACAGACAATAGAGCGTATCCAGCCAGCATCAGAACCGCACCCATGGTAAAGAGCGTTCCAATCGCCTTCCGCTGAGGGAAGCACTTCAAAGCGTCAAAAGCAAGTGTTCCGGCCAGCATGATTTGTGCCCAAGCGATCAAACCAAAACAACCGCCATCCCATGCTCGCTTTCCAGTTGCTCCAAAAAACCCGTCCATCCCATTCGGACGACCGTAGACAAACTCATAGTTGAACAACCAGGACAAAATCGCATGAAGCAAACCGAAAACAAGGAAAACCAAAACGCGAGTCCAGGTCCCTCTGGCGATCCAAGGCAGCAGAACAATTTGAATCGCTCCAATAATCGCTAAGACCTCCCACAGGTCTGCTTTCAACCATTCCAGGACGAATCGCGTTGCGCGTTCCACGGAGATCTCGGACCAACTCACGATCTTAGAATTGAACCCGTATAACATCATTGAGAGCAGGATGAGCCCCAGACTTCGTTTGATGAATCGGACCCCGGTGCCCGTCTCGCCAAGCTTTTCAAGCTGCTTCAGAAACGACAATCGGTACGAAAACCCACATGCAAAAAGAAAGCTCGGCATGATCGAATCGGCATAGCTAAAATGCGTATTGTTGTGACGCAACAGTTGATGCGTCATCGTCATTCCGCCGAGAAAGTTGACCACAAACATGGCGGCCACGCTGTATCCGCGAAACTGGTCCAACGACTTTAGGCGCTCTGGCTGGAGCTCTGTACTCATTGCGTTTTCATTCTCTGACTAGCCCGATGGAAACATTGGTGACGCAACCTATAATAGATGTTATCATAGATCCAACTCTTCGGTTCCTTCGCGTTTTGAAAAGTGAATCGGAAGAAGTGCCCCCAAGCAAACCACCTACCCGCGACCCACCTAATGAATATGATTCCTTTTTTAACAAAACCTCTGGCGATCCTCTTAGTCACGTTGATGTCCGCTTGTGGAATTTGTCAAGAACCAGCTCGTTTGCTGATCGTCCATGCTGATGACGCGGGTATGTCCCACTCGGTCAATATGGCAACACAAGCTGGACTTGAAAGTGGGATCGTAACCTCGGCGAGCATCATGGTTCCATGTCCATGGTTTAAGGAGTTTGCGGACTATGCCAAGTCACATCCGCAATACGATTATGGGGTGCATTTGACCCTAAATTCCGAATGGGATCCCTACCGTTGGGGGCCGGTCGCATCGCGCGATCGAGTTCCTAGTTTGGTCGACGCGAATGGATGTCTGTGGGGTAACGTTTCTCAAGTTGCAGCCAACGCCATTGCTGAAGAAGTCAAGATTGAACTCAAGGCGCAGATCGATCGAGCTCTATCCATGGGTGTTCCGCTGAGCCATCTCGATACGCATATGGGGGCGGTTCTATGCAGACCCGATCTGGTGGAGGTCTATGTCGACTTGGCTTTAGAATACGATCTTCCGATCCTATTTTTCAAGCGTATGGCTCCCGAAATGGAAAAAGAGTATCCCGCGTTGGCAGCCCGATTTCACGCGTCCGTGGCCATGCTGACCGAGCGCAAACTCCCCTTGCTGGACAATCTACTTCAGTTCTATGGAGGCAACAATCCTGAGCAACGCAAGCAGCTGTACTACGACGAGATTGCGAAGATCGGCCCGGGGGTTACTCAGCTGATCGTCCATTGCGGAACCGACAGCGACGAGCTTCGAGCAATCACCGACAGCGCACCGCGACGGAGCCAGGACCGAGTGATTTTTACCGATCCTAGCATGCGAGCCTTCTTGACCGAACAGAAAATTCGTTTGGTGACTTGGAAGCAGTTTCGTACCCTAGAAGCGGCCAATCGAAAGTAGTTAAAACACCCTCTGACAGAGGGCACCCTGACTCTAGAGCGCGTCTTCCCAGCCACCGCCTAGCGACTTGTACGCTTTCAACAAAGCGAACAGAATGTCACCGCTAGCCGTTGCAAGATTGCCCTGTGCAATCGCCAGGCTGCGCTGTGCGTCGAGAACACGGTCGAACGTGATGAGGTTCTGTTCGTAACGAGCAAGACTGATTTCCACCGAACGGTTGGTCGCAACGACTACCTTCTCAAGGTCGCGGGCACGTTCGCGTTGCCGCACGTACTCCACCAAAGCCGACTCCACTTCTTGCACTCCCTTCAAGACTGCGGCTTCATAACGCACAACACTCTGTTGATGGCTAGCCTCCCGAGCTTTCGAAAGTCACGTTGAGCGCGCCCAAGGATTTCAACGGCCAAGTTCAGTTGACCATGGACGCTACCACCACCGATTCCGGCAGATGGTTCCGTTGCGACCCCTGGCAACGCCACACCTGAGCTTGAATCGGTACCCGGAGATACGGAAATCGGACAGACGGTTTGCAATCTGGAATCGTTGACCGAAACACTCCTTGAAAGTCAGTCGATCGGTCTTGAAGCACCCGAGTATGAGAATCCAAACCAGTACGTAATGCTTCCATCACTGGAAAAAGTGGATTGGAGCAATGTCCGGTTTGAGGAACTAGTCGACGTCGAAGCCAGCGACAGGTCGAGCCGAGGTTGTTTCGAGTCCATCGATTGAGTCATCGACGTTGTCAAAACTTTGGGCATGGGTTCGGGCTTACGGTGGATTGCGTCAGAAGTAACGCGAGCGGCGAATGGAAGCTACCAAAAGTAGATTGGGACCAATGTCCCGTTTTTTTTTGGATGGGACAAATGGTCCCATCCTACCCTCCGTTTCATACAGTATTCTTCACCCTGCCGCTCGCTAAGCGGCCCTGGCTAAAAGTCGGTTCTGAACGACTTAAATGGTTCTGTCGATTGTAGCGACGGGCATGTTGGCAATTTCACAGCAAAAACTTGCCTAGCCGAAAGTCTGACCTACTTTTGCCTACTGATTGTGGAGTATTTAACAGAAACTCTCTGGATTAGGGCAATCCATGTTTACAGAAATCGACGACGACCTATTCAAGTTGTCCGATTCACTAGAGGCGTTCAA
>Ga0105048_10011547_pt1 | contig 13929 bp, 11 predicted proteins | sample MAT05_FD_78382 | JGI IMG/M metagenome (GOLD analysis project Ga0105048, IMG submission 78382) | Freshwater microbial communities from Lake Fryxell liftoff mats and glacier meltwater in Antarctica - MAT-05 | ecosystem: Environmental > Aquatic > Freshwater > Ice > Liftoff microbial mat | place...
ATTCGGGGCATCACCAAACGCAACGACCTCGCTGGCATCGATACCCAGGTTCCGACAAATTGTGGCCAACGCGCCTGCTTTACTTACCCCCGCACGCACAATGTCGACAAATGGAGCCCCGGAGAGTGCAGCTTCGTAGCCATCGATTTTAAGCGAACTCAATGCCGAATAGATCTCCTTCGGGTGAATCACTGGATGGCGGATGATCAATTTCGTCATTGGCACATCGAGCAGTTCAAGCGCGTCTGCCTGCGGCACGTCCTCGAGAGCACGACCGTGATCGTCGGTCCCCGTTATCGCCGCGTATCCCGGTTCGCACGCGAAGTCCATTGAACGCACGACCGCGAAGCAGATATCCGGGATGACCGAACGCATGCCATGGATGACCAGTTCCGCGGTTTCCGCCGGGAAAAACTCTTCCGCCACGATCGCGTTGCGGCCGAGATCGTAGATCAGCGCGCCATTGACGCAAATTGCCAATCCCGTGATACCCGCTTGCTCTGCGAACGCCTGCGCGGTGAGTGGATGGCGGGCCGTTGCGACCACGAAGGTGATCCCCGCCTCTTGCGCACGCGCCACGGTTGCGCGTGTGCGCTCCGAAACGGTTCGATCCGAGCGAAGCAAGGTTCCATCAAGGTCGGTCGCGATCAGGCGAACGCGTTCAGTCATGAAGTCGCGACCCCGGCGCCAGCAACTGTTCCAGGGCGTAGTTCCCGCTCGAAGAGGAGATACGTTTGATCGAGATTCATACCTGCTCGCTCATATGTGCGCGGGGCACCGGTTGGACTCTGGGCATCGACACTGAGACCGATATGGGTCACTCCACGATCGTACAAGCCCGCAAAGGCATGCCGGAGCATCGCATGGGCGAGTCCCTTTCCACGCCATGGCCGGCGCACGCCGACGACTTCCACCCAGCCGTTGCTGTCGATGTTGTCCGAAAAGAGCGTACCCGCGACGGTATCGCCGTCCATCGCCAGAAACCAACCGGCCGGATCGAAATAGGGGCGCCGGGTTTTTGAGAGAAACTGCTCGAATATTCCTGGAGGGCGTTGCCACATATCCGCGAAAGCTTCTTCGTATGCTTCGAATGCGATCGAGTCGTCGGTTCCAGGCACGAAGTTGCGGATCGAGATGCCAACCGGGAGTACAACCGGCTCCGGTCTGGATTCGAGATCGATCTGCATGGTGTAGGTAACGCGAATCGGCGCGTATCCTTTTTCTTTGAGGAGCGCGTGAGACTTCATGTCACGTTCATTGATGTACGCTCGCGTGACGATTCTCGCGCTTTCCGGCGTTAGTTGCGCAATGTCCCTGGCTCGCTCCTCGCTCCATGCCACCAGATATGAGCCGTAACCGTTTCCACGTTGTGCCGGCAGGACGTACCCGTAGACCGTGAAGATCACATCGCCCCGATTATCGATATCAGCGTAGGCGGCGGGAGTGCCATCAGGGGCTACGATGACACGGGCATTGTTTTCGAGATCCGCGCCCTGCCAGTCGCCGAGGAAGTCATTCACTGTCATGGTCGACGCGCCGGTGACATCGCGTTCGCAAGCGGCCAGAATGTCCGCAAGCTGGGGCGCATCATCAAGAACCGGGGGCCGGACAATCGAACCTGTCGGCAGTGTTGGATAGTCGTTGAGTTTTACAAAATCGCTCATTTTAAACCTCTCTTGTTCAAGCAAATGATCTTCGAAAGCACGATCCATTCGAATGCATTCTAGACCTGCCAGCGTGAACGATTGACATCGACCCAACGACCCTGCTGACTCGATCGTTGGACACCTTCCAGTATTTCCTGAATCTTGACACCATCATCGAACGTTGGTGAGAGTCGCTCACCGGTACGGATCGCGCGGGACCACGATCGGTGCATGAGAATCGTCGGCTGGATCAACGGATGATCGAAATCGCCATCATCAAAAATCAACCGGCCGGGAATTGGGACTTCCGACATCGGTTCGTTGCGCCGAGCGCCATAGAGGAGTCCGTCGCTGCCGACGATCAGCATTCCTTCCGAACCGGAGAGTAGAATCTGATCGGCTGGATCGTGAACGGCCGTCGCGGAATAGTGCACCGTGGCGATTGCGCCATTGGCGAATTTCAGGAGGATGCCGAAATTGTCATCGGCATCGACCGCGGCCATGTGCATCGATTCGGGCAAGCGACGACGGCGAACCATCGTCCCGACGGCACCGGCAACCGATTTCACCTCGCCGAACCACCATCGCAACGCATCGACGTGGTGAGAACCAGCGGCACCGAGCATGCCCCCGGCTTTTTCCGCTTCCATGAGCCATCCGAACGGAATGCCGTTTGGATCGTTCAGACTTGAGCGATAGATCGTAAGTGATGCCGACTGCGGTTCGCCAATGTAGCCCTCATCGATCAGTTCCTTCGCGCGGGCGCGGGCGGGTGCGTAGCGAAACTCGTGGTTCACCATAGCAGTGACCCCGACGCGATCTGCAATTTTGACCATGTCGCGTGATTCGGCCAGGTTTTTCGCCATCGGCTTCTCACAGAGAACGTGTTTGCCTTCTTCAAGTGCGGCAATCACCATTCCGTGGTGAAGGTAGGGCGGGGTGGCGATGACGACCGCATCGATATCGGGGTTGCGGACGAGTTCCTTGTATTCGGAAACCGCAATGTCGATGCCGTATTGCGCGGAGACATAGGCTGCATGTTCAGGTCGTCGAGAGCAAACCGCGACTACATCGAAATCGGAAACCTGGAGAAGAGCTGGAATATGAACCGCCGCGCCGAAACCGGTTCCAATCACTCCGACCCGGATTTTGTCCCGTTTGACTGTGGACGTCCGGAGTGGGGGTGTGGAAATCATGGTGGCCTCGTGTCGGTCCGGTTTCCGCCGGAACGGACGGAAAGACGTGCACCGGGCGCGTCAGCGGAGAATCCTACCATGCGACATTTCATATGTTGAATGATTGTCGGTAGCGGGTGAGTTCCAAAGGACTCGCCCGGGCGGACGGAATATGGGAGCATCCGGGTCAGCCGGATCTCCAATGCGGAACCCGGACGAGCGAATGGAGTCATGGCGATGAGGTTGTATACCGGTAAGGGAGATCAGGGAAGCACGGATTTGCTCGGTGCCCGAGTGGAAAAGGACGATCCCAGGATCGATTTACTGGGAACGCTTGACGAAACGACGTCTTCCATTGGTTTTGCACGTGCGGTTGCGGGCAGCGATGGCATCAGGAATTCCGCGATCGAAACGCAGCGCGATTTGTACAAGATCATGGCCGAGCTCGCCTTCACGGACGAACTGCGACCGGCGGCGTTCTCGCTTGGGGCAGACCGGGTCGAGTGGCTGGAGAGTGAAACGAATCGCCTGACCGCTGAAGTCAAATTGCCACCACACTTTGTGGTTCCGGGGGATACCGTCAGCGGAGCGGCATTCGATGTTGCACGGACCGTTGCGCGGCGTGCCGAACGTATGGCAGTTGCCTTGCATCACTCCGGACAAATGAGTAATGTGGAGATTCTGCGCTATCTCAACCGGCTCTCATCATTGCTTTTCATTATGGCGAGAGCGGAAGATGCGATTAGCGGGCAGACCCCGATCAAAGCCAAAACGGGTGTCCGGGAGTAGTCCCGATCAAACGGACGATCCGTAACGAATTACCATCCGGCGAGACAAACAATCAGGCGATCGAACCCGGATCGCCGGATTCAAAGGAGAAGAGAATGACGTCACAAGAAGATCGAACTACCGCGGTATCGACAGATAATGATCCCCAACTGAAACCGCTTCCCGGCAGTGATGAGCAGTGGCGGAAGATACTTTCCCCGGAGCAATTCGCGGTGCTACGGCTTGCCGGCACGGAGCGAGCGTTCACCGGTGAATTTGTCGATACCGAGCTTGACGGAACGTACCGGTGTGCTGCGTGCGGCAACCAGCTCTTTGAGAGTGAGTCGAAGTTTCATTCCGGATGTGGTTGGCCCAGTTTCACCGAAGCGATCAACCCTGAAGCGGTTGAATTGTTGACCGACCGTGCTCACGGGATGATCCGTATCGAAGTGCGTTGTGCCCGGTGTGAATCGCATTTGGGGCACGTTTTCGAAGATGGTCCGCGGGATCGTGGTGGATTGCGCTACTGCATGAATAGCATCGCGCTCGATCTCGACGAGAAGTAGTTCGGGACGATTTCTTTTTTGTGTGGGCGACCCGTCCTGGGTCGCCCGTTTTGTTTAAGAGGGCGGTGGCAGCTTCAACACAAGCAAAAACCGATGCAACAATTGCAACATTTTGCAACAAATCGAGAGCGATTTGAGCGCAAAACCACGATAGTGTTGCATGAACAGCGAAGCTCTCAGAATGACATAACTGCTCTGATCTAGAAATTCTCAATAATATAGTTTAAAAAACTATTTACTGAAAAATCTTGTGCTGTCAGTCAATAAGTGCGAGGACATCGGCCTCAGTTGTGATTGCGGACTCGAACCAGAATGTCCAGAGATCATCCAATTGAGTTCCTGATGTCTCCTCGAAGGCAGCCAGCAGATCTTCCGGACCCGCGATCGCGAATTCGAATTCACTTGCCCAATCAGTAATGGCAGCAAAGAAGGCCTCATCTCCCATCTCTTGCCGAATGGCGAGGAAGCCAAGTGCCGCTTTCCCGTAGACCAGCGTGCCACGTGATGGGCCTCCCGCCGAAGGTTCATTGATAGAGACATCCGGAATTCCATCACCTGAGTCAGCGAGCGCTCGTAGATAGGGACGCACCGATTGCACCATCAATTGCTGCTGAGCGGCTTCGACCCCTTCGATTCGCTCGGTAACGTACACGGCGAGATAGTTGGTAAGTCCTTCCAGCAGAAAGGTGTGGTCATTCGAGTTGATTCCGACTAGCGCACCCCACCATTGATGGCCGACCTCGTGGACGACCGTAAATCGCAATCGTGCCGGGTCATCGTCGACGAAAAGTGAGTTGCTCAGAAATTGCGCCCCGTTGAGGAAAACCAATCCGGTCCAGGAGACTCCGAGAGCGCCCGCCATTTCCGTTTCAACCAGATCAAGTTCGATATACGGGTACGTGCCGAAGGAATCGGAGTAGATTGCCAATGCTTCCGCGGCCGCGTCGAGCGCGAGTTCACCACCAGCGGCGGCGGAACCATTTCCGTCGGTGTACATCGTGATTTCGGTGTCGCCGACCATGCGGGTGCTGGTTTTGAAGTCGTCATCGATCACCATCGTGAACTCGCGAACCGGTCCGGTCGTGATCTTCCAGTTCGTCAACCCAGCATGGTCGCGTCCCGGTTTTTCGATGCCGGTCGCGGCAACAGTCAGGTCCGAAGGCACTGTGAGATCGAGATCATAGGTGGCGATATCGGAGAAGGTCGGATCGCCGGCCGGGGTTGGTTCATCCAGAACCCACCCGGTGCCCGGTTCCCAACCCGCGAGAATTGGATACCAATCAGCCAGAATCCAGGTTCCGCGCTCGGCATCGAAGCTGAAGATTCCGAAAGTGCCGGAGGAATCGATCGGAACCGTCACGGAGAAGCGAAACGCGATTTCGACGTGTTCGCCGGGTTTGAGCGGATTCGAAAGCGGAATGGTCATCACTGTGTTCTGAGCCGTGAATTCAGGTTGAACGAGAAGACCTTCGACTCGGGCCCGAACGATTTCCAGGGTTCCCGGTCCGTAATAGTCAGCGTTGGGATAGAGGCGGAAGGGGATGGCGGATTGGACTTCGCTGGTTTGATTGTTGAAATCGACACGGCCGGTGCCGGAGATCGTCTGTGTGGACGGGTCGAGTCGAAGATCGAAGGTGTAGGCGCTCACCGTACGATCGGTGCGAGCCATGACGGATTCGCGGTCAGCAGGGATCACTGCCTCATATTGCAGTGACGATCCAGACGCCAATGCTGGCAGGAGTGCAGAACACAAGACCATCAGCGCGAGTGCGACAGCGAGCCGGGTCACCCAGGCAGTCGCTAGAGGGTTGGATGGGTTCAAGGTAGTCATTCCTGTGTCTACTTCTCGGTGGTTTGATTCGGCGATAGATCGAAGCGCCCGTGTCACAGATCGCATGCTACGTTATGAATCGCATGGGGGCGAGTTTCCCATTCACACTTTCTTGACACAGGGTGTCGCCGCGCGATTTACACTTCGGTGCTGTGCGAATCGAAAAGTGGCGCATGCGGGAGGTATCAGTGGCTGTTGTTGGTGGGATCGCTCCGTTTGATGGCGAATCCGGTGTTTGGCTGCGATGTGCATTGCATTCTCATTCAACCGAGTCTGATGGCTGGCTTTCGCCAGAGATGCTGCGCCGATATCACGCATTTGGTGGCTACGATGTGCTCGCGATTACCGATCACGATCGTTACACCAGTGAACCGTCCGGAGATGATGACCTCATCATTATCGGTGGAACGGAGATAAGTCTTGTCGCGCCGAAATCCGGCGGGCCGCTTCATCTTCTCGGTCTCGGTATCAGCTCGATGCCCGATGTCACCCTGGAAAGTTCACTGACCGAAGCCTGTACCGCGGTCATCGCGGCCGGCGGACTCCCATTCGTGGCTCACCCGGTCTGGAGCGGGCTGCTGACCGATGAGGTAGAAGGAATCGAACTGGCGGCCGGAATCGAGGTCTATAACTCGAGTTGCCGGGTCGAGCAGGATCGCGCACACGCGGACGCGCATTGGGATCTCTGGTTGAGCCGCGGGTTGAAACTGGGCGGTATTGCCACCGACGATCTTCATTACCCCGGCTATGAGGCTTTTCAGGCCTGGACGATGATCCATGCCAGAGCGCGCAGTCGGGACGCGGTGATCGAGGCGCTGAGGGCTGGTCGATTCTATTCGACCACGGGGCCGCGCATCAACGAATTGACCTTCAGCGACGGCGTGCTCAAGATCGGATGCACGAACGCGAAGGCAGTCACCGCACTGGCTAATCCTCCGTATGGCGCGAGAATTACGGCCGGTCATCATGAACTGACATTTCGCGCCGCCAGGTTGCGAACCGGTGACGGACAGGCCATGGAAGGCATCATCAACGGCGATCAGCTGAGCGGCGCCATTTTTCAGAGTCATCCGGCCGTCCGCTACGTTCGTCTCATCATCGAGGACGATCAGGGACGTCGCGCATGGACGAACCCGATCTACCGGGATGTACTCCAGGCTCCGGCATAACGCTGATCGAGGAGAACGAGAGCAGGAGTTCAATGACCGATCGAACTGGCCGTACTCCAGGAGTCGTTGTCGATTCGTCGAGAAGTCCGTATGCCATGTTGCATCCGGTCCCGGCCGACGCTGTCACAATCGACGACCAATTCTGGGCACCGCGGATACGGCGCAACCGGGAAGTAACGCTGCCATCCCAGGGGAAGCAACTCTGGAAAACCGGTCGGTTCGAGAACTTCCTGCGGGTTAGCGGTGAGAGCGACTCGCCATTCCAGGGCCGGTTTTTCAACGACTCTGATGTTTACAAGTGGATCGAAGCGGCCTCGTGGTCGTTGCTGAACAACTCGGACCCGGATCTTTCAGACCAGGTCGATGAGGCGACTGCGATCATCGGTGCTGCCCAGCAACCGGACGGGTATCTCAACACGTACTTTGCGCTCGAACGGGCGGATGAACGCTGGACCGATTTCGACCTGCACGAGATGTACTGCGCCGGACATCTCTTCCAGGCCGCCGTCGCTCACCACCGGGCGACAGGATCGAGCGCTCTGCTCGATATTGCCACCCGGCTTGCCGATCACATCGGGTCAGTCTTCGGTCCAATCGAAACCGGGAAGCGGAGCGGAACGGATGGGCATCCTGAGGTCGAAATGGGGTTGGTCGAGCTCTTTCGGGTCACCGGTGAGCGGAGCTACCTCGAACTCGCCCAGTTCCTGGTTGATGTGCGAGGGCATGGATTTCTCGGAGACGCCTACGACCGATACGGTTCGGAGTACCACCAGGATCATCGGCCTTTTCGGGAGATGGATGAGATCGTTGGGCACGCTGTGCGCGCGGTGTACCTGAATGCCGGCGTGGCCGATATCTACGCTGAAACTGGCGAAACTGCGTTACTCGACGCACTGCATCGACTCTGGTGGAACATGACCGAGCGCAAGATGTATGTCAGCGGCGGGATCGGTTCGCGGTATGAGGGCGAAGCCTTCGGCGACGAGTACGAGCTGCCAAATCAGCTTGCCTACACCGAAACCTGCGCCGCGATCGGCAGCATGATGTGGTCTTGGCGGATGCTGCTTATCGAAGGCGACGCGCGTTATGCAGACCTCTTCGAACTGCAACTCTATAACGCGATGCTGGCGGGTGTTTCACTCGACGGTGAAACGTACTTCTATCAGAACCCGCTCGCGGATGAAGGAGCGCACCGGCGGCAACCCTGGTTCAAAACTGCCTGCTGTCCCCCGAATGTCGCACGAACGCTCGCGTCTCTCTCTGGGTATCTGTACAGTGTCAGGGACGATGCGATCTACATCCATCACTACATTGCCGGGGAAGCACGGATCTCGCTTGGAGATCGCGTCATCGGCGTCCGCCAGACCGGGAACTATCCCTGGGGAGGTGAGATCGCAATCTCCGTCGAAACCGCGGGCGAATTTGAACTCCGGCTTCGTATTCCGGGCTGGAGTGGGCCAGGTGTAACGGTTTCGGTGAATGGCGCCGACATTGGGGTTGTTTCGCTTGCCGGTTCATATCTCGCGCTACGCCGCACGTGGAACGCCGGTGATGTGATCGATCTGTCTCTGCCCATGCCGGTTCGCCGTATCGAGTGCCACCCCGCGGTCACGGAAAACGTCGGCCGGGTGGCGCTGATGCGCGGTCCACTTCTCTATTGCGCTGAAGCGATCGACAATCAGGCAAACGAGTTGTTGACCGTGATGCTTCCCGATGCAGCAATGATCGATACGACCTATGAGCCGGAGTTACTGGGAGGCGTGACCTCGATTTCAGTTCTGGTGGAACCAGGAGACTCGGTGACCCGCTGGAAAGAAACGCTCTTTCAGCGTGTCGAAGGGCTAAACGGGGATAAGCCCGAATCCACGAGCCTGAAATTGATTCCGTATTACTCGTGGGCGAATCGCGAACCTGGCCGCATGCGCGTCTGGATTCGACGCAAATAATCACCGGGATGCGGGGACGTGACTGGACCTGTCATTATAATATTAACGGCAATTGAAAATGCTTTAAGTAAGTCATGATCTTTCAACGACCGATCAGTCCGATAGTGTGTCGAATCTCCTGTTTGAAGAGGTTCGTTTCACGATGGAAGGATTGGCAGCGATGATAAATGTTCTTCAACGAGCCCTCGATCGTCGAACACTCATCAAGTCTGGAGCCGCCGCCGGTGCTGGACTGGCGTTTGGTTCACGGTATTTTGGAATCGCCGATGCGCAGGATGCGGTTGAACTTCCAGTCGATGCGTCCGACATGGACGCGCTGATCGCCGGTGCACAGGCTGAAAACAAGATCTACTCCTACGGAATGCCTCGCGAGTGGGCGAATCTCGGCGAAATGTGGGACACCTACCAGGCGAAATACGGGATCGCGAGCTGGGACGACACCGATATGGGGTCCGCCACTGAGATCGCGAAGTTCCTGGCAGAAAAGGACAACCCCGTCGCTGACATTGGCGATATTGGAATCCTCTTTGCGCCAACCGCAGTCCAGTTTGGCGTTGCTGCTCCATTCAAAAATGAAACCTGGGATCAGATTCCGGACTGGGCAAAGCATCCGGACGGCCTGTGGGCAACTCAGTATTACGGAACACTCTCTTTCTGGGTAAACACCGACTTCATCGAGAATGTGCCTCGGACGTGGCAAGATTTGCTCAAGCCCGAATACAAAGGACTCGTCTCCTTCAACGACCCTCGTACCGCCGCTCAAGGCAACTTCGCCGTCATCGGCGCAGCCTTCGCTAACGGCGGCGACGAAACCAACATCCAGCCCGGTCTCGATTATTTCAAGCAACTGGTCGATCTTGGGAACGCCGGGCCGTCGGGTATCGATCTCGCCGACTTCCAAAAGGGATCAGCGGTAATCGCAATCGGCTGGGACTACCTCGGCCTCGCCTTCCGCGACGCCCTTGTGGGACAGGCAACTCTTGAAGTCGTCATTCCTGAAGATGGCGGCACCGTTGGACCCTACGTCTCAATCATCAACAAGTGGGCGCCGAATCCATTCAATGCGCGCCTTATGCGAAATTTCATCCTGTCCGAAGAGGGACAGCTGATTTACGCAAAGGGATACGCAACTCCCATCCTTGCTGGGATCGAACTTCCGGCGGATCTCGTTGCGAAACGCCCATCAGCCGAAGCGTATGCAACCGCCACACCGATCAACGATTGGGCGGCCGCGGTGGCCTCGTTCCAGAACATCGCTGACAACTACGGCAACTACGTTCTGGGTCAATAGTCGCTCCGAATCATGCTCGCGGTCGATTCGACCGCGAGCATCCCTTTGCACCGCCCGGGACGCACGACTCCTCAATGACCGAGCGCAACATGATTGTTTTCAAAGTCAGATGTCGAGGCATTGTTCGTGGCCACATCCAATCCGATTCGAACAACGGGACTGAACACGCAGGTGACCGGTGGTCGCGTGGTGTTGAGACGAGATCGGCCTCGATCCGGACGGATGCTCTCCCGCATCCCGTATCCGCTCATCCCCTTCATCGTCTTCTGCATCGCACTGGAAATCGTGCCGCTCTTTATCATGATTCGAGATAGCCTGCGCGTTCTCGGAAGCGGCGCCTGGACACTTTCGAACTACGGAGCAATCTCCGAGCCGCTCTACTGGCATTCCCTGCGGAACAGCATCTTTCTTGCTGCCGCGTCGACCGTGACCGGTGGTGTCTGGGGTGCCCTGACCGCGGTCGCGATTCTCCGAACCGATGGCCGAATGCGCCGCGGACTTACCGGATTGATCGCGGCGACGTCGAACTTCGCCGGTATTCCGCTCGCTCTCGCTGCTGCTTCTATTCTTGGAATCAGCGGATTCGTTACGCTGTTGCTCCGTGAACTCTTCAATTACCGGCTCTATCCGCAGCACTTTTCGCTCTATTCGTGGACCGGGTTGCTCCTTGTTTATACCTACTTTCAACTTCCATTGATGGTGCTTCTCTTTTCGCCTTCGATCAGCCGATTGAAGATTCATTGGCAAGAGGCTTCCGCCACGCTCGGCGCCCCGTCATGGGTGTACTGGTGGCGTGTGGGATTGCCAGTCATGATGGCGCCATTTGCAGCAGCGCTGGCATTGCTGTTCGCGAGCGGCCTTGGGGCATATGCGACAGCCTGGGCGATGACTGGCGGAACATTGAGTCTGTTGACCATACAGATCGCGTTCGAAGTCAATGGTGATATCAGTTATGACCCCGGAAAAGCGAGCGCACTGTCTTTGATCCTGGCTGCACTCATGGCGGTCAGCATTCTTGCTGCTCAATTATTCTCCCGCCGTGCGCAGCGATGGCTCAGCTAACCGCCGGGCGTTCGATCGCCCGATCTTCATCGACTTCGACACGTGGGCGACGAACACCCCGATTTCGCCCTGGCGATCTTCTCTTTTCACTCATTCTGTTGCTCGCGATTGTCTACCTCGTACTCCCTTTGCTCGCAATCGTCGGGTTTTCACTGGCGCAGGCCTGGAGTCGGACCATATTGCCGGACGGCTACACGCTCGACTGGTACCTGGAAGCTGTTCGGGATCCTCGATTTCGACCAACCGCGATGCGAACGCTCAAACTGGTGGTCGCGACTTCGATCCTGAGTCCGCTCATCGTGACTCCGGCAGTGATTTACGTGCATTTGAAGGCGCCGAAGCTCAAACCCTGGCTCGAGTTTCTCTCGATCATTCCGTGGGCGTTGCCCGGCGTTGTGCTGGCGCTTGCGATGATCCGCGCCTATATCAGTCCGTACAACGTCAATCGACCTTTCCTCCTCGCTATGACATACATTCTGATATCTCTGCCATTCATGTTCCGTGCAATCGATGCCGGATTGACCGCCATCAACGCCCGCACGCTGGTCGAGGCTTCACAGATGCTCGGGGCCGGTTGGCTCGATGTCACCCGGCGGATTTTGATCCCGAACATCATGACTGGTGTGCTGAGCGGCGCGTTGCTGGTTTCCGCGTTGGCGTCCAGTGAATTTGCGCTCGCCAATCTTATGGTCGGTTCCGGCTGGAAAACCTTCCCGATTTATCAAGCGCAGGCGCAGGGCACGGATGGCCGGATAGGAAGTGCGCTCGCAGTGATGGGGCTCGCATTCACCTTCATCGTTTCAATGATCTTGATTGTTCTAACCACCAGAGATCGCCGTGGAAGAAATGCATCTGCAACGGCAATGGCGAATAAATAACAGATAAAGTCAGTCGTACTTTTCGGCGGTGAGGGCGGATGATATGGGTGCGGGTCTGACGGCACATGGGTTGGTCAAGGAATTTGCCGGTGTGGCCGCGGTGGACGGTGTCGATCTGAACGTGAAGCCCGGTGAGTTCGTCTCCCTGCTAGGTCCCTCCGGGTGTGGCAAGACGACCACGCTGCGGATGATTGCCGGGTTGGAACAGGTCGACGAAGGTGAAATCAGGATCAATGGCGAAGATGTCACGGATTTGCCGCCACAGAAGCGGCATCTGGGGATGGTCTTCCAGAACTACGCGCTCTTTCCAAATCTGTCCGCCTTCGAGAATGTCGCCTACGCCCTTCGGGTTCGGCGGCGGCCGAGAGCTGAAATCACCGCCCGGGTCAATGAGATGCTCGATCTCGTTCATTTGACCGACGCAGCGCGAAAATACCCGCATGAACTCTCCGGTGGAATGCAACAGCGGGTGGCGCTTGCCCGCGCGCTTGCGATTTCGCCTTCGCTCCTCTTGCTGGATGAACCACTCTCGGCGCTCGATGCGGCCATTCGCGAATCGCTGCGGGCAGAACTCCGACGATTGCACATTCAGCTTGATGTAACCGTGATCTATGTTACGCACGATCAGGCAGAGGCAATGTCTTTGTCTGACACCGTTGTGGTGATGGAAAAAGGAAAGGTGAGTCAGTCCGGCACCCCGCAGGAGCTCTACAACCATCCGAAGACTCGCTTTACGGCCTCCTTTGTCGGAGCGAGCAATCGGCAAGAGACGACCGTTGAGCGGTCCGGGCAGGCGCTGGCGATTCGGTGGGGAGAGGGGTCGCTTCCGCTCGCCACTGGCTCAGAACATGAAGGCGCTCGCGTGATTGCAACCTGGCGCCCGGAGATTGCCTCTCTGCACCCGGAAGCGGGTGAAACCTCAACAGGGCTATCGGGAATCATCGAGCTGGTGACCTTTTTGGGACCCATCACCCGATTCGACATCCGGGTGAACGGCGCAGAGGAGGCGGTGATGGTCGATGTGCCTTCAAATGGCTCCGCTGCTTTTCTGCCCGGTCAGCGAGTTTCTATCTCTGTACCGCCGGACCAGATTCGACTCTTTCCGCTGTAACCGGCGAAGCTGGTGGGCGCCATCGCGTGCCCACCAGCTTCGCTCTTTGCTGCAATTCTGTTACTTCTCTACGACGAGTTCGGCGCGGACCACGGTTCGCTGCTTGTACTGGGCAGCCGCGGGATCCCATTCGCCACCACAGGTGATGAGGGTAAGACTCGGTTTTTTGGTTTCACCCACGAGTTCATCGAGATCGGCATCGGCAGTTTCGATCAACTTCACCCATTTCACCTTGTAGGTGTAATCGACGCCGTCTTCGCCGGTAACGACGATTTCATCGCCCTTACTGAACGCATTGATGTTGTAGAAGATGGCCTGAGGCACACCGTACCAGTTGAGGTGACCGGCGAAGACCATGTTGCCGTCCTGGCCAGGACTGGCTGTTTCTTTGTACCAGCTCACCTCGAACTCATCTTTTGGCGTCTGCATCTGCCCGCCGACGATTTCACGGGGGGTGACCGGTGCGTTGAGACCGATTGCTTCGGA
>Ga0105048_10011549_pt1 | contig 13928 bp, 15 predicted proteins | sample MAT05_FD_78382 | JGI IMG/M metagenome (GOLD analysis project Ga0105048, IMG submission 78382) | Freshwater microbial communities from Lake Fryxell liftoff mats and glacier meltwater in Antarctica - MAT-05 | ecosystem: Environmental > Aquatic > Freshwater > Ice > Liftoff microbial mat | place...
AGCGGAGGAACCGCTTTCGCCTTTGGAACGCGTTCAACGGACTTGCCCATTTCGCACCTCCTGCAAAGATTCTAGCGGACACCCCGCCCGAACGCGAGACCGCCGATGGCAACGCCGAAGCCCCCGCGGATCGGGCCCTACTTGGTCCACATGGACCTCGTGAACCAGAAGTGGATTCCGTCCTACGACGAATACCCGTTCTCGGTGAAGGCCCTCGGCAAGCTCGAACGTTTGACGTTCCACCCGAAGGTGACATTCTTCATCGGCGAGAACGGATCGGGCAAATCGCTGCTGCTCGAATCGCTCGCGGTGAAGATGAATTTGAACCCCGAGGGGGGCAGCCGCAACTTCCAGTTCGCGACCAAATCGACCCACGCTGACGTGGAGCGGTTCCTGCGCGTGGGGATTCTCGCCTCGCCGTCGGACGCGTACTTCCTCCGCGCGGAGACCTTCTACAACGTGGCCACGCAAGTCGATGCGTTGGGCGTGGGGGATGCCTACGGCCCGAAGGCACCGCACGAACTCTCGCACGGCGAATCGTTCATGGCGATCATGCAGCACCGCATTCAGGGCAGCGGGCTGTACCTCATGGACGAACCCGAAGCCGCCCTTTCGCCTCGGAGGCAACTCGAGTTCCTCAGCTACTTGCACCGCTTCTGCGAGATGGGCGGGCAGTTCGTGATCGCCACGCACTCGCCGATCTTGATGGCGTACCCGAACGCGATCATCTACGAGTTCGGGCCGCACGGCATCCGCGAAGTGAAGTACGAAGCGACCGACCACTACAGCATCACACGCGGGTTCCTCGCGAACCCGAAGAAGATGCTCGACCGGTTGATGGACGACGGGGAGGAATGATCGTCACTTCTTCAATTGAAAGATCGCCTCGACCTCGACGCTGCACCCGAGGGGGAGTTGGCCCATGCCCAGAGCAGTCCGGGCATGGCGGCCGGCCTCGGGGCCGAAGACTTCTTTCAACAAGTTCGTGGCCCCGTTGACGACGAGGTGGCAATCCGCGAAGTCCGGATCGGCGTTGACGTAGCCGGTGACGCGGACGACGCGTTCGATGCGGTCGAGCGAACCGAGCTTGAGCCAGATCGCCCGCAGCACGTTCGCGGCGCACAGCGCGGCCGCCTTGGTCGCGTCTTCGACGGAGACTTGCGAGGGCACCTTGCCCTTGCTCGTCAGCACGCCCGCATCGTTGGGCACTTGCCCGGAAGCGTAGAGCGTCTCGCCGACGATCGCGAGCAGGTCGATGACCGGCCCTTCCTTCGGCCCTCGCTCCAGCGGATACCCGGCCGCTTCGAGCTTGCGTTCGCGTTCGCCCATGTCTCGGTCTCCGGAAGCTATAGTTGGCGGCATTGTATTAGCGGACGAGGAGAATGAACGAGCCACGGAGGCACGGAATCCACGGAGTTAAAACGCACGGAGAAGAAAAGTACAAACGAACTTGTTATTTGTTTTCTCCGTGTTTCTTCCCTCCGTGGATTCCGTGCCTCCGTGGTTCGTTCCTCTTCGACCCCAACCAAACGAAAGCACCCGCCCCTTTTCGGGGGCGGGTGCATCGGTCGCCCTTCAGCGACTCGGTCGGTTTACCACTTGGTCATTTCCAGCGTGATGTCCCGCTGCGTGTCCGGGTTCGGGCCGACGTTCAGGTGCATGTGGTCCTTGTCGATGTAGATCACCTGGACCCGCTGCTTCTTGAGGTACGTCGGGAACGGCTGGGCCGACTGGATCGTCTCGTTGTAGTACACCGCACATTCCCAGTGGCAGTGGTGCAGGTTCGCCCAGCCGACCAGGGGGAAGAACCGAGGCGGGTCGATCTTATCGACGATGCGGTTCTTCACGATGACGATGTCGTCGTGGAACTCTTCGTAGACGTACGGCACACCGCGGAGCCGCTTGGGCAGGGCCCGCAAAACTTCCTTGTCGCTGGGCGGGTCTTCGCACAGCGGGGCCGGGAAGCCGTCGCGGATCGGCGGCATGAGCGGCGTGCGGTGGTCGTTCTTGTGCTGGTACTTTTCTTCCATGCGTTCGGCAACCCACGGCTGGATGCAGCCGATGCTCGACACGACGGGCAGTATGGCCGCGGTGAACAGCCAGAACTTATAGCGGAACGCGGACATGGTTTTCCCCCCGTCGGATAGCGGCATGGCGTCAGCCCGGGGTCCGTGCGGCCGGGGCGATTTCCCCCCGACCCGGTCGCACCGATTATCCCGAAGGATGGGCCTTCGCCGATTGAGCCGTGCCGTCCTTGGCTACGAACTGTATCGGTCGGGTCGGGGGGGGAGTTGAAGGAAAAGCCTCCAAGAAACGCCAGATGACTTTCGCCGTGAGCCGGACTAGGAATGAAACGCCGGCCTTAGTTGCCCAGGGCCGCAGGACAGTCCGATTCGCCAAGGGTTCTCGAAATGGTCTATCTTTCCCGGATTTACACCAAGGGCGGCGACCAAGGCGAAACGGGCCTCGGCGACGGCCGCCGCGTGCCCAAGGATCACATCCGCGTGGCTGCGTATGGCGAAGTGGACGAACTCAACGCCGTGCTCGGCCTGTTGACCGCTTACTGCCCCGAGGGGCCCGACACGGCGGAACTCGTCCGAATTCAAAACGACCTATTCGACGTGGGGGCGGACTTGTGCGTTCCGCCGGTCGAGGGGGAAGAGCCTGGCCAGTGTTTAAGAGTCACCGCGGCTCAAGCGGAGCGACTTGAAAAAGCGATTGACCGGCAAAATGAGAATCTGGAACCGCTGATGAGTTTCGTGCTCCCCGGTGGATCGCCCGCGGCCGCGTGGTTGCACCTGGCCCGCACTGTCTGCCGACGAGCCGAGCGAGCGGTGGTCACGCTCGCCAGGACCGAATCGGTCAATCCGCAGGTCGTGATCTACTTGAATCGGCTATCGGATTATCTGTTCGTGCTGGCCCGCGTAGCGAACGCGGGCCGCGGCGACGTGCTTTGGGTGCCGGGGCAATCGCGCGAGGCGAGCCCGGCCGATCAGTAATCGGAGACGACTTCGTCGCCGCTGCGAGTGCAGAGCGCGGCGAAGGTCTTCAGCGGTACGCTCTCGCGGATGAACTGGACGTGGCCATCGGCGAAGACGACGTTGCCGCCGCCGGAGTGGAAGCTGAACGGCTCGTTGTTGTTCCGCTTGTTCATCGGGTGCGGCCCCCCTTCGACGGACCCGTCGGCGGAAGCGCCGTCCAAACTGAACGCCCCTTCGTTGTCTGCCCAGCCGATGCCCTGATCGTTCGGCAGCACCGCTCCGCCCGGTTGGACCTGCGTCCGCAGCCAGTAAATCGACGGTCGGGCCGAGCATTCAACGAACAGGATCGTGCTCGAAGTCCCATCGGAGATGCCGACCAGCGCGACCTGCGAATCGCGGAACATCGCCGAGCGGTTCGTGGCCGCCGTGGCGTACAAGACAGGATCGACCGTCGCCTGAACGCCCTGGATCGCTTCGTAATCGGTCGGGGCGGGGGGCGCGGTAAACGTGAGCGCTGGTCGGCCCGGCGAGGGCGTCGGCTTCGCCGGGGACGACGTAACCGTGCCGCGGCTCGGCACGCTCGGGCACTCGTACATCGGCACGCGGTACGTCGAAGCGGCGAGGTTCGGCCCCTCCCACCAGTGGAAGTTCATATCGAAGAGCCGTTGCAAGTTGTCCTGTTCCGCGTAGGGCAGAATCGCGGACCGCCAGCTATGCCACTTACCCGCGGGGTTGCCCACGCCGGGCTTCGACCACCCTGAGGGGGGCAAGAAATTGTATGCGTCGTGGTAGTTCTGGACCGCCAGGCCCTGCTGCTTGAGATTGTTCTGGCACTTCGCTCGGGAAGCTGCTTCTCGCACCTTCTGGATCGCCGGCAGCAGCAGGCCAATCAGAATGGCGATGATGGCGATGACCACGAGCAATTCGATGAGCGTGAACGCGGGGCGGCGGCGCATGGACGACTCTAAACGGTGTGTCAATCTGAGAGGTTCATTGAAAATAAAGGGTCCGCGCGACCCGGGCAAGTCGGGAATTATGAATTCCATCGGTTAGCCGCGACGCGGTAGCGGAGCGCGGGACTACTTCGCCACCGGTTCCAAATCCGCGAGCGACCAGTGAAGCTGCTTACCGACCGCGCGAGCGTAGCGCATGAGGGTATCGACAGTCGGGTTATCGCGGACGCCGTTTTCGAGGCGGCTGAGGGCCGCCTTGTCGATTCCAGATCGCTCGGCCACGTCGGCCAGACTGAGCCCGGCCGCTTCGCGGATTTTCTTCAGTTCCGAAAGCGCAACTCGAAGTGCGAGGTATTGGCGAAAGGGAAGTGGCGGATCAATTTCTCCGCTGTCGATCATTTCTTGGATCGACGGCCGTTCGGATTGGAAGCGTTCGCGGAGAGCCTTGTGGCGGGCACGGTCCTCCGCGGACCACTTGAGATCGCGGTGAATGGGCTGATTGGCCATGCTAAACGCCTCACCGCGGTGGAACGGGAAATGCCGTAATCGGGTAAACGATGAGAGGATCGTCCATCACTTCTTCATAGATCACCGCGAGATACTTGCCCGTGGAAGTCCATCCGAAAATCATCGGCTTTCCGCTGCGACGACTGAACGATCTTTCGATGTCGTCCGAGTGAAACAACTCGTCGATTTCCTCGATGGTGACATCGTGACCATCGAGAATGTGGCGAAAGTTGCCGTTCGGTTCATCGGGGAGATCCCAGATAATCTAAACGTCGTTCATTCTGAACCGCTGCGTTCACTTGCGTCGTTATCGTGGAAACAATCACCTGTTGTAAATAATAACAACGGACATCGCCGTGTCAATGATATCGCCGTTAATGACCGACTCCCGCATTCCGCTACCGCGTTGCGGCTAACCGAAGGAGTCGAACCATTTCAACGCTCTACCCAACGATTCCATCGGCAGCCCGATCACGTTGCTGACGCTGCCTTCGATCACTTTCAAGTACGGGTCGTCCGGCAGTTGAATGGCGTAAGCCCCAGAGCAGCCTTCCCACAACCTCGTCTTCAAGTACGCTTCGATATCCGCCGCCGTGAGTGCTTTCATTTGCACGAGGCTGCGTTCCTGCCAACACAATTGCCAGTCGCCGGGGCGCTTCCAAAGGCAGACGCCGGTCCAGAGTTCGTGGACCGTGCCTGCCAGGGCCGCGATGATCCGGCGGGCGTCGGCTTCTCCCTCGGGTTTGCCCACGACTTTGCCGTGCTGCCAGCCCACGGTATCCGCGGCGATGACGATGCCATCGTTCACTTGCGCCGCGACCGCCTGGGCCTTCAGCCACGCGAGTTCGCCGACGTAGTGCCGGCAATCGCCCAAACGCGCTTCGGTCGGTTCGTCGATGTTCGCGGGTTTCACCTCGAACTCGTAGCCGTGGAGCTTCATCAATTCGCGGCGGCCGAGCGAGCCGCTGGCCAAAATCAACGGCGGCATGAGAGCACCTCGGCGAGCGGGGGCCAGAGCTTTTGGGGCGTCAGGTCGTTCATGCAGATCAGGCCATTGGGGCAGACTCGCACGTAACTTCCTGCACAAGGGACCGTCGTGGCCACGCCGCCGGTCGTGGAATTGTACGGCCCGTGCAGTGCGACTTTCGTGCAGAGGTACGGCGCGACGCACGGCCGCCCCAGTGCCGCGGCGAGGTGCAGTGGCCCCGTATCGTTCGCGAGCATCACGTCCGAACGAGCGAGCACCGCGGTCAACTTCGGCAACGACGTTCGACCCGTGAGATCGCGGACCGGGCCATTGAGGTTGCGTGCGATCTCCCCGGACAGCGCGATGTCGTCGCTCGACCCGACGAGGACCACGGACGTTCCGAACTCGGCGAACGCCCGATTGCAAAGCGCCGCGAACGACGCCGGGGGCCACTGCTTGGTCCGCCACTTCGCCCCCGCGGCCACGGCGATCCAGGGCCGCGGCAGGTCCGCCAACTCCCGATCGACCGCCGCGAGTTCCTTCGTTTGCACCGGTATCGCGAACCGCTTCGGCCTTACGTTCGCCCTGAGAAACTCGACCACCCGCCAGTATCGGTCCACCGCGTGAATCCGGTCCGCATCAGGCACTTCCACGCGGTGCGTGTAAAAGCGCCGGCTCCCTTCCCGAGCGTTCGCGAAGCCGACGCGCACCGGCGAACCGGTCGCCGCGCACATGATTCCCGTTCGCAGCAACCCTTGCAAATCCACGACCAGATCGAACCGTCGGCACCGCAGCCGATTCATGAACCGCATGGTGTAAATCGCCGAGCGCAGCACGTTCCCGCGATACATTCCGCGATCGAACGGCAGCGTGTCCGTCAGGTCCGGATGGCCCGTCAAAAGCGATTCGAAGCCCTTGTTGACGACCCAGGTGATCTTCGCGTTCGGGAACCGGTCCCGCAGCGCGGACGCCACCGGCAGCGCATGGACGATGTCTCCGAGAGCACTCGGTTTGAGGATGGCGATTCGCTGGAAACGCTCGGAATCGAAGGCCATTGTCCGGTAGTGTCCCAGTTTGATTTCGTTCCCCTCTCCCCGCTGGGGAGAGGGGTCAGGGGCTTAGTTTCTACCACAAGTCGTAGGTTTTTTTGAGGCCATTGCGCGGTAGCCTTCGACCATCGATTGCAGTCGGGTCCAGCCGCGATGGAGCGGGAGCCAGCCGGGAAAGCCGTCGATTTACGGTTCTGGCGGCCGCCGAGGCGGGTCCCGTGCAAGTAAAACTTCCGAATCGTCGGCCGCAAGTCCAGGCGGTCGCTGCCAAGTCCAGTCTGCGGCCCCGCGCCGCAATCCCCGCAGCGGATTGCAACCGCTACCGACAAAATCGCTCAAAACCCCCGCAATTTCCGCGACGGAAACTGCTGTACCACCAAGTTGCACTCGACCGGACAGTTCTCAGAGATGGGAAAAACCGGATTGGAATGGGGTACGAACTAAGCCCCAAGCCCTCTCCCCGACGGGGCGAGCGGAACCGGATTTAGTCGAAAAACGCCACGTCCACGATCTGCCCCGGGGTTGCGACTTCGACGTTCGCCAGACCGCCCGCTTCGATCTCGGCGGTGACGCGCTCGGCGAAGCGGGGCTTGATGTGGATGGCGAAGATCTTGACGTTCGGCGGGAAGCCGCGGGCCGCGTCGAGGAACTGTTCGCTCGTGTGGTGCAGGCTGACCGCGGCGAGGTCCGCCTTTTGATTGGGGAAGGACGCTTCCAGGAACACGGCTCGCAGCCGCGGGATGCGGGCGAACTCCTCGATCACATGCGGCACCGGAGCCGTGTCCGTGAGGATCGCAAAGGCGTGCGTGCCGTCGTCCACGACGTAGCTGACCGTGGGAACCGAGTGGTCTACGGCGTAAGCGGTGACAGTGTACTTCCCTGCGGCCACGGGCGCTCCCGCGGCGAGCGGATGCAGCGTGAGGAACGGCGGCAGGGTTTCCGAGAGCTTGATAAAATCCGGCATCAGGCAGTCGTTGAAAACGTGGTCTTGAATCGCTTTCAACGTGGCGGGTAAACCGTGGACCCGCGGCGGTTCGGGGACGATGCCGTAGACGTTGTCCAGCATGACGGCCAAGCCGGCGATGTGGTCGATGTGCGAGTGGGTCAGAAACACGTCGTGGATGGTCGCCTGTCGGGCCGGGGGCGCGAACCAGCCGAGGGCTCCCGCGTCGATCGCGAGCACGTCATCGACGACGAAGGTGCTGAGCGGGAGCCCAGGCCCACTGGTCGCGCCAGCCGCTACCACCTGCACCCGCATGAACGACCCCGCCTCTGAAACCGAGGAACCCGACCGCGGCCGGGAGCTTTCATCATGAAGCATCGGCCCTTGGCCGATCACGATGTAGACGTTATATCTCAGCATACCGTTCGAAGTTCGTTTCGGGATTGCCGCGGTGCTCAGAACTCGCCATTTGCCCGACCGCTCCCACCGGGATATCCGTTCCGGTCGGGTGAGTCCGTTCCTCGTGCTGAGCCTGACGATCAATCTGGCACTGGCCGCGGGGGTGGGGTACTACGCGTACTGGAAGCCGAAGCAGGAATCGAACGCGCGGGCGGAAACGGGTTCGGGAAGTGCCGCCGCCGGGGGTGGGATCGAGGCCCTTGGCCGAGTCCAGCCTACGAAAGGCACGATCTCCGTTTTCGGCGTTCCCGGCGACCGGATCGTCGAACTCAAAGTCGGCCTCGGCTCGGACGTGACTGCGGGCCAGCAACTCGCCGTGCTCAGCGGGGACCACGAGCGCGAACTCGGGTTGGGTGCGCTGCGGGCCCAGCAGAAAGAAGCCGAGGCGCTCAAGGCGTCGATCGTGCTCTCGAAAGCGGCCAAGCTCGAAGACGTTTCCGCCGAATGGAGCCAAGGCAAGGCAAAGGCCGCGGGCGAACTCGCGGGGTTGAAGGCGAAGATCAAAATCATCGAACTCCAGCAGAGTCGCGCGGAGATGGAATTGGCCCGCCTCAAGTCGATCAAGGCCGGCAACGTCGATGTCTCCGCTCAAGACCTCCTCCAGGCGAACACGCTCGTGAACCAAGCGACCGAAGAACTGCGAGCCGCGAACGAGCAGGTGGACCTCGCGGACAAGCAGTTGAAAGCTGCGGAACAGGCGACCGAAGCGAAGAAGAAGCTGATCGAAGCCGAAACCGCCCGAGCGCTGGCTCAGGTGCCCGCGGACTCGCTCGCGGCGAGCATCAAGGCGATGGAGCAGAAAGTCGCCTCCGGAAGTTTGAAGGCTCCCGTTGCCGGTCGCGTGGTCAAGCTCGGCGGCGAGACCGGCGACACGCTCACGACCATGCCCGTGATGCAAATCGCGGACACCGAGCAAATCTCGATCGTCGCCGAAGTGTACGAAACCCGCGTGGCGGAACTCCGCGAGTGGCTCGTCAAGAACCCCGGCGGGACGCTCTCTGCGGAAATCGACGCCCGCGTCCTCGGCGGCGGAACGAAGCTCGTCGGCACGGTCACCGCGGAGCAAATCGCCCCGATGATCGCCCGCAACTCGGTCTTCCCGCTCGGCCCCCGCGAGGACACGGATCGCCGCGTCGTCGAAGTCGAAATCCGCATGGACAAAGAAGCGTCCAAAGTGCTTTCCGGCTACCTCGGCCTGCAAGTCCGCGCCCGGTTCCTCCCCCCGAAATGACCGCCTTCCGACTGGCCCTGACGAACCTCGCCCACGACCGCGTGCGGTCCACGGTGTCGGTCGTCGGGGCGGGCTTCGCCGTCGTGCTCATCTTCATGCAACTCGGCTTCCTCGGGGCGCTCAATAACACGGCCACGCTGCTCTTGGAACGGCTCGAATTCGACCTGCTCATCACCTCGACCGAATACCTCGACATGAGCCGCCCGGGCAAAGTCCGCCGCGACCGCCTCGCCGAAGCGCGGACCGTGCCGGGAGTCGTCGATGTCGTTCCGCTCACGACCACGCACGCGCTCTGGAAGAACCCGACTGCGGATCCGGTCCGCGGCGGGCGGCGCTGGCCGATCACGATGATCGCCGTCGATCCCGGCAAGCTGGACCGCACGTTCCGACCGGAGGGCGGTGGGATTTTCCGCAGCCAGGAAGATTACACCATGCATAAGGCCGCCCTGGAGCGCGTCGGCATCGTGCTCCTGGACCGCCGCTCCCGCCCGGACTTCGGCAAAGTTTATGACCCGGACCACCCGAATGCGCTCGGCGCGATGAAGCCCGGCACCACCACCGAGGTCAACGGCCAGCAAGTCGAACTCGGCGGCTACTTCGAGATCGGCACCGGCTTCAGCTACGCTGGCTTGCTGCTCGTCAGCGAGGAGACCTACCACTCGCTCTCCGGCCAACCTTCGGACCACGTTTCGTTCGGACTGGTCAAGCTCGCACCCGGCGAAGACCCCGACACCGCGGCTGCCCGGATGCGCAAGACCCTGCCGCGCGACGTTCAAGTTTTCACCCGCGAAGGCATCTACGAACAGGAACGCACGTTCTGGATCTCGAAGACCGCCGTGGGCACGTTCTTCTTTTTCGGCGTGCTCCTCGCCCTGTTCGTCGGTGCGATCTTCGTTTACCAGATGATGGTCGCGGACATCAAAAAGCACCTGCCCGAATACGCCACGCTCAAGGCGATGGGCTACCCGTTCTCGTACCTGTTCCGCGTGGTCGTTTGGCAGGCCGTCCTGCTCGCGCTGGGCGGGTACATTTTCGGGCTCGTCGTTTCCCTGCCGCTCTACGAGTTGACCAAAACCGCGGCGAACTTCCCGATGGCGATGACGCTCGACCGCCTCGCGTTCGTCCTCGCCCTCAGCATCGGCATGTGCGTCGGCTCCGGCCTCGTCGCCGTCCGCAAAGTGCGCACCGCGGACCCGGCGGATTTGTTCTAATTGGACCCCTATGCCGCGAACCCCCCTCGCCTGGTGCAACCTCACGCACGACAAAGTGCGGTTCGCGCTGTTCGTCCTCGGCATCGTCTTCGCCGTCGTGCTCATGTTCGTGCAGATCGGCTTCCGCGGGGCGCTGCTCGATAGCAACTCGCTCATTCAAGATCGGGTCAATGCGGACCTCGTGCTCGTCTCCCAAAACCGCCAGGCGCTCATCATGCGCGAGCCGATCAGCCGGCACCGCCTGAACGCCGCAGCGAGCGTTTCCGGCGTGAAGGAAGTCCACCCGCTCTTCCTCGACAACGGCCTCGGAGTGATGCGCAACACCAGCGAAAACCCGGACGAACGTACCCCGAGCCGCTCGCTGCGGGTCGTGGGCGTGAACCCCGATGCGTACTTGCTAAAAATTGCCGAACTCGACCCCGCGAATGCGAAGTACCTCGCGAATCGCTTGAAGACTCCCGGCACCGCGATCTACGACCGCAAAGCCAAGGTGGACGACGACAACCTGCCGGGCCACACGGTTTTCGGCCCGCTCAAAGACGGCATCGAAACGGAGCTTGCGGGCAAGAAAATCACCCTCGTCGGCGGGTTCGACCTCGGGCCGGACTTCACCACGGACGGCTTGCTGATCGTGTCCGAAGAGACCTTCGCCGAGTACCTCCGAAGGCCGTACACCTTCGGGGAACCCCTCGCAGACGTGGACCTCGGCCTGATTCGACTCCATCCGGGGGCCGACCGCGAGCAGGTCCGCCGCGACATCCGCGCTGCCCTCGCGCAAGGGGCCGGCGAGGGCAACGTGGACGTGGATGTGCTCACCCCCGAAGAACTCGTCGCCCGCGAGCACAACTACTGGCTCACGAACACGCCCATCGGATTCGTCTTCGCGTTCGGCATGATCATGGGCTTCACCGTCGGCATGGTCATCTGCTACCAAATCCTCTCCGGCGACGTGGCCGATCACCTCGCCGAATACGCCACGCTCAAAGCCATCGGCTACGGCAGCAGCTACCTCGCCTGGGTCGTCATTCAGGAAGCCCTCATCCTCGCCGTCGTCGGCTTCGCCGTCGGCCTCGCCATCAGCACGGCGCTCTTCTGGTTGCTCACCGACATCACCGGCATGCCCATGACCATGACCCTCACCAAGGCCGCACTCGTGCTCGCGAGCACCGTCGGCATGTGCGTCTGTTCGGCGCTGCTGGCGCTGGTCAAACTCTGGCGGGCCGATCCGGCGGACGTGTTCTAGCGGGGCGAGGTCCAAAACGATCTCGCCCCGCTGCCGGGGCGTGAACCGGAGGAGATTTGATCCGGAAACCGAGGCTCAATTGCTGCCGAGCCCGCTGCCCCCGCTGCCGGGGCCGCTCGGCCCGCCGAGGCCGGGCTTGAATTCCTTCTTCGGCCGCGGCGGCTTGTAGCCCTGTTCGTGCGGGTTGTTGAACCGCTCCTCGTCCGGCGGCGGCGTGAACTCTTCGACGTGCGGCACTTTCGTATTGATCGAATCGGTTTTGCAACCGGCCAAGGCCGATACGCCGACTGCAATCAGGCCAATGGCCCACCAACCCCAGCTGCGGCGCATGACATCCCCCCGCCGACGAATCCATTCGTTCGAGTGCGGGGCTATAACGGCACGGCATCCGCGTTGCAAGGCCGCCTTTGCGGCCGAGCACGAACCGTCTCGTTGATTGTCGATTGCGGTCGATAAGTGGACACGCTTCGCCGCAACCAAGGGGAAAGACTGCAACCATCGACAGTTCGATGCAGGAAACAGCTTCCGCTCGCGACGGAGGGGGGGGCTCGTTCCCACGCTCCCGCGTGGGAACAAGGTGGTGAAGAGTCCTTGGGACGAATAATTGAGGTAAGAACGAATTCGCGCAAGGTGTCATTGCCCTGTTGGGTTGCGCGTTTTCGAGACCGGATAACGCCGGGACTACTGGCAGATGTGCGGATAATGTGACAATCGAGGTGATGAAATTGCCAGATAGCTCGTTTCTCCAGGGCATTATTATGTTCCAATATCCGCGCAGTCGGCAATAGTTACTGCACGTGGGTTAGCGAAGGTTGTGCTTCGCAAGAGTTCCCGCGATCGATTGCGCGATGGTGCAAGCTCATCGATGGTTCGGCGGCACAAAGTGGAGTCTCGAATGTCTCTGGCATCGAAGCTGTTCAGCGGCGACCCAAAACTGGATGCTGCAGCCGTCTCGGACCCGGCCCACATTCTTCAGGGGGCAAGCGGGCCACACGTCGCCAAGATCCAACAGGCGTTGATCCAATTGGATGGCGCGAGCATCGTCGCGGACGGGAAATATGGCCCCGGGACAGCCGCCGCGGTCAGTGCCTTCAAGCAGAAGCGTTCAATCCTCAATTTAGCAGGCAAGATTGACAACATCGTCGGCAAGAAGACGATCGCGGCGCTCGATGCGGAGATGCTCGCGAAAGAAGGGAGAGGCGGCGCTGGGAATGTGGGAGCCGTTGGCGCGGGTGGCCGCCGGCTGGGCGTGAATACTGTGGGCAACGATCCGTTGGAGACGCCGGTGCCGTTCGGGCCATCCCTGCCGCCCCTGTTCCCAACCGCACCTGCACTGGTGGTCGTGCCGTTTCCCCCCAACGCGGCCCAGTTCGTCCTGGCGCAGGAGTTCGACGACGCGAACAGTGAGGACCTGAAGTTCAACGATCCCGCCTTCCCGCTGCAGACGACCGCCGAGATATTGATCACCTCCACGATGGAGATTGGTGAAGCTGTGAGTTTCTTGATCCCCAAGGAGGTCAAAAGGCAGGCTCTCATGAGGTCGGAACTGGCGGTGGCCGGATCGGACGCGCTGCGGCTGGTCAGTCTCTTCGTCCGGAACTCGTTCACCCCTTCCGCGGCCTCCTTCGGGACGATCTTCGACGTCGGCACGGACCTGTCGAATCGCGTCCGGAATTCGGCTGAGTTCAAGAAGGAACACGAAGGGGTCCGCTCGGACATCGACAAGGCTCTCAAGAGGCAGTTCCTCACCGGCACCATCGACTTCAACAAGATGAAGGGGGTGCCGCAGCGGGATCCCAAGTTCAAGGTTCCGAGTTTCCTGGGCACCCCGAAAGGCGCGGGCGTGGGCGTGGAAGAACCTGCCCGGGTCGGCTTCAGCGTAACTTCCAGCTTCGGACTGGGTGCCCTGATCGGCGACTTCCAGGGGTGTAAGGTGGTACTGAAAAGCTTCATCGTGGACCAATCGAGGAGCACCTACCGGGCGACAATCCGCTACGAGTTCGTCGAGCATTTCGGGTTGGACAATAGTGATGTCAACCCCCTGTCGAGTCTGGGTCATGGCACCCCCGGTCAGGTCGCCTTCTGGTTACTTCAACACAAGAGCCGCCCCGGGCATATGCCGTTCAGGTACCTGGTCATCGTGGAGCAGGAAATCACCGGTAGTCTGGACCCCTCCTTGTCAAATCCTCCAGGAAGAGGGCCCTCTCGTTAATAGCCCGGCAAAAACAAAGGCATCAAAAACCGAGGCTTTTTTCCTCGTTCCCACGCTGGAGCGTGGGAACGGCTCGAGCATGCCCTGCGTGCCGGATTCTTGAAAATCGCGTACGACTCGGAAGTTCCGCCACGCAGAGCGTAGCTTTTGGCGTTCCCACGCTCTCGCGTAG
>Ga0105048_10011552_pt1 | contig 13926 bp, 13 predicted proteins | sample MAT05_FD_78382 | JGI IMG/M metagenome (GOLD analysis project Ga0105048, IMG submission 78382) | Freshwater microbial communities from Lake Fryxell liftoff mats and glacier meltwater in Antarctica - MAT-05 | ecosystem: Environmental > Aquatic > Freshwater > Ice > Liftoff microbial mat | place...
GTACTCGATGCGTACCCGGTCGAGTCGCTGCAGATCGTACGGTACGACGCAGCAACCCAGGGGTTTGTCGACGTCGGTCGGTTGATCGCCCAATTCGAGAGCTGAGCCATCGGGCGCTGAGCCATCGGGCGCTGAGCATTCGAGAGCTGAGCCATCGAGCGTTGGTCGCGCTCGGGGTCGGTCCGTGACGAATGTCCGTAGTAGATATGTTGTCGGCCGTTGCGACACTGTCGAGACGCCCTTCAAACGCCATGATCCGCCGCACCCCAGTCTCCAAAACGCTCGGCCGTCCCCGTGCCGTGGACTCCTCCGACACGCGGGGCAACCTGCTCGTGTCGGCGCGACGGATCTTCGCCCGCGACGGCTACGGCGCCACCACCAACCGCAACATCGCCGAAGCCGCAGGCATCACGACCGCGGCGATCTATCACTACTTCCCGTCGAAGGCCGAGCTGTTCAAGGCGGTGTATCTCGATGTCCAGAACATCGTCGACGACTGTTTCGATGTCGCGATGCGCGAGCCGGGCACGTTGGCCGATCGGTTCGGGCGGGTGCTCGATGCAGCGAGCGCGCTCAACCGTCAGGACTCCTCGATCGCCGGGTTCATCGTGGCGATGCCCACCGAGATTCAGCGCCACGCCGAACTGGGCGAGCTGCGCGCTGTGGAGAAGAGCCGCACGATCCCGTTCATCGAGCAACTCGTCGCGGATTCGGTCGAGAACAACGAGTTCGCCGACGGCGTCGTGCCGTCGGCGGTGGAAGATCTGCTGACAGCGGTCATCTCCGGCCTGACGGTGCTGTCCACCCTGACCCAGGATCCCGAACGACACGTCGCGGCCGTCGGTGCGCTCAAGCGGTTCCTGTCGGGCGAGTTCGTCCGCCGCTTCTCGCCCGGCCCGCTGCCGATCGACTGAGCGGGCGACGGATCAGGCGTTGAGGTCGAACGCAGACCAGAGCAGCGCGGTCAGTGACAGTCCGTCGCCGATCCGCCCAGCCGCGATCTCGACGCGGATCGTCTCCCACGGCACCCATTCGATCCGCTCCGACTCCGACGGATCGGTGGGCTCGCCGACGTGTTCGGCGAATGTCGTGCGGAACAGGTTGAAGACCGCGTCACTGCAACCGTTGTGCGGGAAGTAGCGACCGATCGGCTGCAGCGGCCCGGGCCGCCACCCGGTCTCCTCCAACGTCTCGCGTGCCCCGGCCTCGATCGGTGTCTCGCCATCGTCGACTCGTCCGGCGGGAATCTCCCATCCCCAGGAATCGGTCGTGAACCGGTGCCGCCACAACAGTAGGACCCCACGAGCGGGGTCGTCGACGACGACCCCTGCGGCCTCGGCAGGCATCCGGATGACGTGATGGTCGAATCGGGCGCCACCGGGAATCTCGATGTCCGTGAGCGCGAGGTTGATCCAGTCGCTCTCGTAGATCATCCGCTCGCCGTGCTCGATCCACTTCAAGACGGGCGCTCCATCACGACTTCCAACCGTTGAAGTAGGTGATCTCTTCGGCGGCGCGTCGCGTGCCGGGCTTGAACGTGTCGCCGGTGTAGTACGCGATCGGCGTCATCGCGACCTGGGTGACGGTGGAGGGGATGCCGAGCAACTCGCGCGCCTCAGCCTCGTATTCGAGATGCAGCGTCGTCCACGCAGTGCCGAGACCACGGCTGCGCGCAGCGAGCATGAAGCTCCAGACGGCCGGCAGGATGCTGCCGTAGAACCCGGCCACCGAACCCTGGGATCCCATTGGTGCGCCGAGGCTGCACGGGATGACCATCGCCGGCACATCCTGCAGGACTTGGGCGAGGTGGTCGGAGCTGTCCATGATGGCACCGATGTTCTCGCGCCCTTTCTGCGGCGTGGCACCGTCGATGGCTTGGCGCTGGGCGGCCATGTACGGCTCGTACGCTCGCCGGTAGAGATCGGCGATGCCCTGCTTGAGCGCCGGGTCGTCGATGACCAGCCATCGCCAGCGCTGCACGTTGCCGCCCGCCGGAGCCTGCGACGCGACCCGAATGCAATCGAGGATCGTGTGCCGCTCGACCGGGCGGGTTGTGTCGAGCCGCTTGCGCACGGCGCGAGTCGTCGTCAGCAACCGGTCGGTCTGGGCGATGTCGAACTCGGGCGACTCGAACTCTGGCGTGTCTGGCATGGCGACCACAGTACGCAGGGCAACGGCGGAGATGGCAACGTAGGGGCATGGACATCATCGTCGGCCCGACGCCCCACGACACTGCCGAACTCGCCGCTCGGTGGATGGCCCGCCGGATCAGGTCGGCTGTGCGCCTGCGCGACCTTTGCCGGGTCGCCGTGAGCGGCGGCGGGACCCCCGCGCTGATGCTCGATGCGATGGCGACGATGGACCTGCCTTGGAAGCGGGTGCACCTGTACCAGGTGGACGAACGGGTTGCGCCCGACGGAGACGTCGATCGCAATGCAACGCAGTTGATCGAGCACCTGATCGAGCGGATCGAGATCCCCCGGCGCAACGTGCACCTGATGCCTGTCACTGCGGTCTCGCTGAAGCGGGCTTGCACCAGTTACGCGACAGCGCTCGGCGACAGCCCGCTCGACATTGTCCACCTCGGCATCGGCGACGACGGCCACACCGCGTCGTGGCCACCCGGAGACCCGGTCATCGAGGTCACGGCGCCGGTCGCGATGAGCGATCTCTACAACGGCCGGATCCGGATGACGCTGACGCCGGGGGTGGTCAACGCCGCCCGGACGCGGATGATGCTGTCGGTCGGCGTCACCAAGTCCGGCCCGCTCGCCGACTGGATGCTGCAGCGCGCCGACCTGCCGGTGCACCGCGTCCGACGCACGGGCACGACGCTGATCCTCGACCAGGCCGCCGCAAGCCAACTGCAGCACGGGTAACGTCGCCGGCGTGGACATCACCATGACTTCAGCGTGGGCCGGCCTTGTCGCCCACGCCCAGGATGCACCCGTCGCACCGTTGCGCGAACTGTTCGCCGCAGATCCCGATCGTGCCGTGCGGTTCACTCGCACGGCTGCCGATCTGCTGGTCGACTTGTCCAAGCAACGGATCACCGAACAGACCCTGCAGTGCCTGATCGCCGTTGCCCAGGCGGCCGATGTCGAGGCCCGTCGCGACGCGATGTTCGCTGGCGAGCGGATCAACTCCACCGAGGACCGGGCAGTGCTGCACACGGCTCTTCGCGCCCCGCGCGGAACCGTGGTCATGGTCAACGAGGCCGGCGGTGAGCCGCACGATGTCGTCCCCGATGTGCACGCGACCCTCGACCGGATGGGAGCGTTCGCCGATCGCGTCCGCAGCGGCGAGTGGACCGGCCACACCGGTCAGCGGATCCGAACGGTCATCAACATCGGCATCGGCGGAAGCGATCTCGGCCCGGCGATGGCCTATAAGTCACTCCACGCGTTCAAGCATCCCGAGATCGAGTGTCGGTTCGTGTCCAACGTCGACGGCGCGGACATCGATCAGAACATCGCCGATCTCGATCCGGCGACGACGATGTTCGTGATCGCGTCGAAGACCTTCACCACGATCGAGACCCTCACCAATGCCGGCACCGCACGCGATTGGCTGCTGGCCGGTCTCGGCGGTGATCCGTCCGCTGTCGCCAAGCACTTCGTGGCAGTGTCGACCAACGCCGAGAAGGTCGCCGCGTTCGGCATCGACACCGACAACATGTTCGGGTTCTGGGACTGGGTCGGCGGCCGGTACTCGGTCGATTCGGCGATCGGCCTGTCACTGATGATCTCGATCGGCCCGGAGGCCTTCGGCGAATTCCTGGTCGGCTTCCATGCGATCGACCAACACTTCCGCACTGCGCCACTGGCCGAGAACGTGCCGGTGCTGATGGCGATGATCGGCATCTGGAACAGCAACATCCTCGGCGCCCAGAGTCACGCCGTTTTGCCGTACGCGCACGAACTGAGCCGGTTCGCGGCGTACCTGCAGCAACTCGACATGGAGAGCAACGGCAAGCGTGTCCATCTCGACGGCTCGCCGGTCACGACCGACACGGGCCCGATCGTGTGGGGCGAACCAGGCACCAACGGCCAGCACGCGTTCTACCAGTTGCTCCACCAGGGCACCCGGCTGGTGCCGATCGACATGATCGGCTTCGCCGACCCGAACCACCCGTACCGCCATCACCACGATCTGCTGATGGCGAACCTGTTCGCGCAGACCGAAGCCCTTGCGTTCGGCAAGACGGCCGAAGAGGCGGAGGCCGAGGGCATCCCGGCGTTCCAGGTGCCGCACCGGGTGTTCCCCGGCAATCGCCCCTCGACGACCATCCTCGCTCAGCGTCTGACGCCGCGACTGCTCGGTGAGCTGATCGCGCTCTACGAGCACAAGGTGTTCGTCCAGGGCTGTGTCTGGGACGTCAACAGCTTCGATCAATGGGGTGTCGAACTCGGCAAGGCACTCGCCAATCGAATTACGCCCGAACTCACCTCGGAAGAATTTCCCGCACGGTCGAACCACGACAGCTCGACGAGTGCGATGATTGCCTGGTACCGGTCGCGACGCGGCGCATCGAGCACTCCGTAACCGGAGTTCGGGGGGACGGGGGTCCTTGACCATGGCGGTTTTCAGACAGATCAGCGGGGGTAGTGGGCCAGACATGTCGACGTCGTCCACCACCGCCACCGTTGCATCGCCCAAGCGTGGCTTCGAGCGACCGGGCACCCACCTGTTGCTCACCGAGACCGCTCGGGCGAGCTTCGAGTTCGGGGCGCTGGGCGCAATGCTGCCGGTTCTGCGCAGGGCGTCTCGCGGCGATGGCCATTCGGTGCTCGTCCTACCCGGCTTCATGGCCAGCGACAACTCCACCCGAACGCTGCGGTGGTACCTCCGCGATCTCGGCTATCACGCTCATGCCTGGAGGCTCGGGGTCAACGTCGGACCCACCGATCGCATCCTCGACGGGATGGCGAATCGAATCGAGGCGCTCGCCAACGACGCTCGCACCGAGGGCCGACCGATCAGTCTCATCGGCTGGAGCCTCGGCGGTGTCTACGCCCGGATCATGGCTCGCCAGTTCCCCGATGCCGTGCGTCAGGTGATCACGCTCGGCAGCCCGTTCGCACTCGAGGACCGTGAAGCATCGAACGCTGGCCCGCTGTACAACATGCTCTCCACGTTCCACAGCCCTCGGGTCGACTCGCTGCGCACGCCCGAATGGGGCCAGCCGGAGATGTCGATGCCGACGACGGCCATCTACACCAAGGGTGACGGCATCGTGCCGTGGGGCAGCTGCGTCGACGAGGTTCGCGAGAACTCCGAGAACGTGCGCGTGCTCGGCAGCCACTGCGGGCTCGGCCACAACCCGCGCGCCCTGCTCGTGATCGCCGACCGTCTCGCCCAGCCGGTCGGCACATGGAAGCCGTACTCTCAGCGCGGACGCACCGCCTGATTTCGTTCAGGCGGTCGGTTCGGTGTCATCGGAGTCATCGGCTTCATCGGCGTGGTCGATCCGTTTCGGCGGAGCCATCGACAGCGTCAGCCCTTCGATCTCGAGCACGATCTCGGGTTGGCCCGCCGTGTTGGTGACACCCTGAGGTTCGGTAGCGCGGCGCGTGATGCCCATGGCCGCGACCGTATACCCGTTCTGCGCCTGAGCACATGGCGGATGGGTCAGATCTCTCGAACGGCGATCGTGCCGGCATCGACCTGGAACCGCTTGTAGACGTCGATGGGCGAAGTCTCGTCTCGGGCGTCGGCGACCTTGCGAAACTCGGCCACCCACACTTCGGGCGTCACGGTGTGGAGCGTGTAGCCGCGATGTGCCAACTCGACATCGGCGATGTCGGGGAACGACTTGACCAGATCGGTGACGGCGGGATCGACCAGCCCACTCGACGAGATCGAGGTGTCGACGAACTCGACGCCGACAGGCACACCGGAACCGGGAGCGCCGGCACGCAGCAAGCCGACACCGGCGAGGTGGATATCGCCGCTGAGCACGATCGCGTTCGGCACCGCGGCGTCGGCGAGGTGCTGCAGGACCCGGTCGCGGTTGGCGGGGTAGCCGTCCCATTGGTCGTAGTTGAGCACGGCCCCGTTGAGCGTGAGGTTCGACATCACGACCTGCTGCGCGAGCACGTTCCACGTCGTGCCGTGGCTGCCGACCGTCTGGTACATCCATTGCTCCTGCTCGTCGCCTGTCAGGGTGCGGTCCGGCTCGAACGTTGCGGAACAAGCCGGGTCGAGACTCAGGGTGCTGTCGCCGCACGCTTGGTCACTGCGGTACTGGCGGGTGTCGAGCATCGTGAAGCCGAGCAGGTCGCCCCATGCGGCGTCGCGGTAGATGCGGTACTCGCCGATCGCGGGCGGGGGATCGAGCCGTACCGGCTGGTGCTCCCACCACGCCGTATATGCCGCCCGGCGACGGTCGCCGAATCCGGCCAGGTCGGCAGGGTCCTGGGGGATCTCGCCCGCATAGTTGTTCTCGACCTCGTGGTCGTCCCAGATCACGAACCACGGACAGGCGCGATGTGATGCCTGCAGATTCGTGTCGGTCTTGTAGAGCGCGTAGCGGTCGCGGTAGCCGGCGAGATCCGTTACTTCTGGTGTGTTGTGCGTGCGGACCGCAGAGCTGTCGGGGCCGAGGGTGGCCGCGCCACCCTCGTAGATGTAGTCGCCGAGCCAGAGCACGAAGTCCGGCTGCTGTTCGGCGATGTCGCGGTGTGCGGCGTAGAAGCCGTCCTGGAAGTCCTGGCAGCTCGCACTGACGAACGTGGCCGATCCAACGGCACCGTTCGGGGCGAGCATCGTGCGGCCGACCGGGCTGGTGTATTCACCAACGACGAACCGGTACCAGAACGCGCCGCTCGTTCCAGCCGGAGGCGTCGCCGTCGCGTGCACGCTGTGGGCGTGGTCGGCAGATGCGATCGTCGTGCCGCTGGCGATGATGTCGGCGAACTCTTCGTCGGACGCGAGTTCCCACGTCACGACGATGTCATTGGTCGGCATGCCGCCGCCGTCGAGCGGAGACGGGGCCAACCGGGTCCAGAGGATGACGCTCGATGCGTCCGGATCGCCGGAGGCAATGCCGAGTGTGAACGGATAGCTGGCCAGCTCGACCGGCGGCGGCGGCGTTGTTGTTGTCGTGGTGGGTGGGGTGGTGGTGGTTGTGTCCTCGACGGAAGCCGTGCCTGGAGCCGCAGTCGGAGTCGGAGTCGGGGTCGCATTCGGCGCGGCGGAGGTGGGTGCGGACGTTTCCTCGTCGTTGCACGCGGCGAGCACGATCGCCACCGAACCGACCAGGAACATGCGCCGCGAGATGGAGTCCATCCGTCCAGTCTGGCCGGGCGATACGGTGTCGCTGCGATATGGCCGAACCACTGGAGCGCCTCACCAATCTGCTCGCGCTGCTGCTGGAGACCAAACAACCGCTCACCTTGCAGCAGATCGTAGGTGAGCTGGTTGGTCACTACCCTGCCGGCGACGCTGCGCAGCGCGGAGCGTTCGAGCGCGACAAGACGGTGTTGCGCAATGTCGGGGTCCCGATCGACCAGGAAGTGCTCAGTGGCGACCAGGCCGGCCAGACCGGCTACCGAATCGACCGTCGGCGATACGAACTCGCCGATCTGCAACTGGCTGACGACGAACGCCAAGCCCTTCAGTTGGCAGTGGCCGCTGTGCGATCCGACGAATCGTGGGGACAGGAAGGTCTGTGGAAACTCGGCGGCGGCAGTGAGCGACCGTCGCGAGCCGTCGCAGCCACGGTGCCCACCTTCGAGTCGTTGCCGGCGTTGCGCGAAGCCGTCGCCGCCCGTTGCCCGGTGTCGTTCGACTATCGCGGCAAGGCCCGTGTCCTCGATCCGTACGGGCTGTTGCTCCGAGACGGGTATTGGTACGTGATCGGTGTGGACCACGCTCACGCCGAGGTGCGCACGTTCCGGGTCGATCGGATCGACGGCAGCGTGTTGGTCGGAACACCGGGTTCGTTCGAACGGCCGCTCGACTTCGATCTCCGATCGGTGTTTCCGACGGATCCGAAGCTGCTCGGTGAGCCCGAGAACCAGATCCGAACGGCGGTGGTGCGCATCGCTGCCTCGCATGCGCCGATCGTCGCGAGCGAGGTCGGCGACGATGCGATTGTCGCCCGCGCGGGTGACGGTTCGATCGATGTCGAGGTGCCGTGCGTGAACCGTGATGCCTTCCGATCATGGGTGCTCGGCATGGCCGATCATGCGGTCGTGATCAGCCCTGCCGAGGTGCGCACCGATCTGGTCGAGTGGCTCACGGCCATCGCCGGGACCGATGTCCAATGAGCCGCCGTGGTCCGCGCCCTGCGCACGAACGGCTGCGGCGGCTGTTGGTGATGTTGCCATGGTTGATGCAGCGCGGCGAGGTGTCGGTGGCCGAGATGGCCGAGCGGTTCGCGCTCACCGAGGACGAGCTCGTCGCCGACCTGGAGCTCGCTTCGATGTGCGGGCTGCCACCGTTCGTCGATGAGATGATCGACGTGTTCATCGACGAGGGCACCGTGTTCGCCGGCATCCCACGGGTGTTCACCCGCCAACTGCGGCTCACCGCGCCGGAGGGCTTCGGACTGTTGTCGGCCGGCCGGGCAGCAATGGCGCTGCCCGGTGCCGAGCCCGACGGCGCACTCGGACGGGCACTCGACAAACTGGCCGTCGCGCTCGGCGAGACCCCCGGCGGTGAGGGGGTCGTGGTCGACCTCGCCCGCCCGCCGCTCGCCGATCTGGTGGCGGCAGCGACCGACACCGGCGAACGGCTGGCGATCACGTACTGGACACCGTCACGCGGTGAATCGACCGAGCGCACGATCACACCGCGAGCGGTGTTCGTCGACGACGGGCATTGGTACGTGTTCGCCGACGATCATCGCTCGGGCGCCGAGCGGTCGTTCCGGCTCGACCGGGTCCTCGACGCAGCGGGAACGGGCCAGTACGACCCGATCCGCGACGTCACACTGCCGGATCCGGGACGATGGTTCAGCGGTGACACCGACATCCAGCGGATCACGCTGCGGTTGCCGACCGAACTGTTGTGGATGATCGAGCGGTACCCGACCAACAGCGTGACATCGCACCCGCCCCCCAAGCGCGGCCCGGCGGTGTCAACGGTGGTGATGCCGGTGACGAACGAGCAGTGGGTGCGGCGGTTGCTGATTCGACTCGGGCCCCGAGCGGTGGTCGAGTCGCCCGCTGGATGGGTCAACCTGGCAGCCGACACGGCCCGCTCGATCCTCGCCAACTACGACACCTGAGCAAACTCCCCGCCAGGCTCGTGGCGCTCGGGGCCGATCGGCAACAATCAGATGGTGATCCATCACTACCTCGCTGCCCGCGCCGAACTCACCAGTCCCGGCGCCCCGTTCGCTGTCACGACGATCGACGTGCGCGGTGTACCGCTGCGCACCTTTGTCAACATGCCGTCCGACATGCGCGCCGTGTGGGAATCCACCGCCGTCCACGGCGCCAAGGACTACCTCGTGTTCGAGGACGAGCGGTTCACGTTCGACGAAGTCCACGCCCAGGTTCGCAAGCTGGCACACCACTTGGTCGCCAACGGTGTCACGCCTGGCACCCGTGTCGCGATCGCGATGCGCAACTATCCGGAGTGGGTCGTTGGATACTGGGCGACCATCAGCGTCGGTGCTGCCGTCGTCGGCATGAACGCCTGGTGGACTGCTCCGGAGATGGAGTACGCACTCAACGACAGCGAGCCGGTCGTGCTGCTCGCCGACGACGAGCGCCTGCAGCGACTTGCCCAGATCGAAGGCGCTCGTTCGATGCACGTGATCGCCGTCCGTTCCGAGCGATCGCTGCCCGACGGTGGTGTTCGCTGGAGCGACGTGATGGCCGGTGAGGACCCGGGCACCCTGTCCACCGTGATGATCGACCCCGACGACGACGCAACCATCTTCTACACCTCGGGAACCACCGGTTTCCCGAAGGGTGCGCAGCTCACCCATCGCGGTTCGGTGGCCAACATCATCGACCTCATCGCGATGGGTGTGATCTCCACCGTTGCCGAGGGCAAGGCGATTGCGGCCGGCGATTTGCCGGAGAAGGAGCCGACCACACCGCGAGCGCCCGTCTTCATGGCGCCGACCCCACTGTTCCACGTCACCGCCTGCAACTGCCTGTTGCACCCCGCCACCATCGCCGGCGCGAAGTTGGTGCTGACCTACAAATGGGACCCAGGTCGGGCGTTGGAACTGATCGAGCGGGAACAGGTGACCAACTTCTCTGGCGTGCCGACCATGAGCCGCGAGTTGTTGATGCACCCCGATTGGGACACCCGCGACACCTCGTCGCTGCAGGGACTCGGCGGTGGCGGTGCTGCGCTGCAGCCCGACCTGGTCCACAAGATCGCCGGCGCCGTGTCGGGTAGCGCGCCCAGCACCGGCTACGGCATGACCGAGACCCACGGCATCATCACCGCCAACTCTGGTCGTTGGTTCGTCAACAAGCCGGCATCGTGCGGACCGCTCGTTCCCATCTTGGAGGGCAAGCTGGTCGACGAGGAGGGCAACGATCTGCCGTCCGGACCGGACACCATCGGCGTCCTCTGCGTGCGCGGCGCGGTCGTGATCAAGGGCTACCTCAACCGGCCCGAGGCAACGGACGAGTCCATCCGAGACGGTTGGCTGAACACCGGCGACATCGCCCGGATCGACGAGGACGGCTTCGTCTTCCTGGTCGACCGCGCCAAGGACATGGTGATCCGCGGCGGCGAGAACGTGTATTGCAGCGAGGTCGAAACAGCGATCTATCACCACGAGGCAATCGCCGAGGCAGCCGTCTTCGGTATCCCCGACGAGCGCCTTGGCGAAGAGGTCGCGGCCGTCATCGTCCTGCGGCCCGACGCCGCGCTGACGGCGGACGAGCTGCGCACGTTTCTGTCGACCCGCCTCGCCAAGCACAAGATCCCGGCCCAGATCTGGTTCCGCGATCAGCCGCTGCCACGCAACGCCAGCGGCAAGTTCCTGAAGAAGGATCTGCGTGCCCAGTATTGGGAGGTCGCACCCGGAACGTGAACGAGCAGCTCGCGGGCCTCGACACACCGGTTGACCTGGGGCTACGTGTCCAACTCCTGGGTTGGGCAACTGTCCGGCAGTGACCGGCATGAACCGCCCGTAACCGCTCGTTGCCACTGAATCGTGGCAACGGAGTGGGAAAGAGAGTTCGTTGACACTGCTCCGCGATCGCATGGGAGCGCAGCGAGCACCTTGATATGGTCGCCTCGCTTGATCCATCCTGGTTGTCAAGGCTCTGGTGGCTGCCGAGGCCAGCGGCCCTGGTGGTCACGGGCACCGACGACGACGCCCAACGGTAGACGGGCCCCGCAGCGGCGGTCCGGCTGAGACGTCGGTTCACGAACGAGACAACCTTCGTTCACAGGTGCCGCACGGCACCAGACGAACGACCTTCCTGCGGGGCCGCTCGGTGACCGTGCTGGACGGTCACCGGCAGTACGCAGGCGTGCCTCATCGGCGAGCCGGCTCAGGATCCCGGTATCGGTGCGTTCGTTCCAGCTCTATCGTTCGGCTGTCAGCCACCGGGCGAGTTCACGCGCGACGCGCAACTCTGCCGATGCCTCGTCCGTCCCAGGCCGCAGGAGGGAACGCCATTCGAGGTCAAGCCCGCGCTCACCGCAACGCACCGCTGCGACCTTGCCGGCATTGATCCACGGCGTCATGGCCCAACGCGAAAGGATCGACACCCCCAATCCACTCGCCACCATCTCGGCAATCGCGCCGGGCTGTTCGATGATCAGAAGGGTCTTCGGTGCGACCCCGGCCGGCCGCAGGAACCGGTCCACCTCGAAGCCGGGCGCTGTCGCGTGGCTGTACGTCAGATACACCTCGTCTTGTAGCGCGCTGGGGTCGACCCAGTCCCGATCGGCAAGGTGATGATCGGGATGGGTCACCAGGACGAGTTCGTCGGTGAGCAATGTCATTGAGTCGGCTGCGTTCGACGGGGGGCCTGGTGAGAGGACGACGTCGACTATCCCCGACGAGAGTTGGGACACCGGCGAATCTCCGATCACAACGAGCTCCAGTACTACGTCAGGCACTGCGTCCTTCGTATGGGTGTGGAAACCCGGAAGCCAGTGGTAGCAGTCATAGGACTCGACACCCAGGCGTACGACCTCCCGGTCCGTTCCGGCCGCGCGCATGAAGTCCGCTTCGGCACGGGCGAGTTCGGGCAGGATCCGCTGCGCGGCCTGACACAGCGCGACCGCGGCTGGTGTCGGGCGCATTGTGCGACCGAGGTTTGTTTGGAAGAGCCGCCCTCCCAGCCGTCGCTGGGCTTCGGCGAGTCGATGGCTGGCAGCGGATTGCGTCACGCCCAGGCGCTTCGCAGCAGCGGTGACGGAACGTGTCTCAAGGATCGCAACGAGCGTCTCGAGGTGGTGGAGATCCAGAACGGAAGCCATGGCGTTATACTATGAACAACGCTCACGTTAAACAGGAATTTTCGTACCTTGCCTCATAATGTGCGATGTGTCACACTGGCAACCTCACACCCCATGGCGAAAGTGCGAACAATGCCGTTCGATCTCCAACTTGCTGATGCCGAGCATGGCGTGGTTGACGACATCGTCAACCTGAACGAGTACCCACTCGACCGCCCTCAGTCCGCTCGCTGGCTTGAGGTCGTGGCAGAAACACGTGCCCAGCTGGCCATCGACGGTTGCCAGGTACTGCCCGGCTTTCTCACCGAGGCGGCTACAGCCCGTGCCCGCGCCGAGATCGTCGAGCTGGCTCCGAAGGCGGTGGTCCGCACCTCCCGATGCAGCGTGTATGCGCGCAGTGATGTAGAGCTCGAGTTCAGCGACAACGACCCGCGTCGCATCACCCTGGACCGAACGGTCGCCCATCTCACGCGGGATCAGATCCCACCTGATTCGGTGAGCGCTCGACTCTATGCGGCGCCCTCGTTCAAGCTGTTTATTGCGGCCTGTGTCGGGGTCGAACGGGTCTTCGAGTACGGGGATCCGCTGGCGGGTCTCATCGCCAACATCGTTCCGGTCGGGGGAGTACTCCCCTGGCACTACGACACAAACGAGTTCGTCGTGTCCGTGATGACCAAGGCCCCGGACTCCGGTGGCGAGTTCATGTACTGCCCCGACTTGCGGCGGCCGGGTGATGAGAATCTGGACGGTCTGGGACGCGTACTGCGCGGTGAGGCCACCGACTTGATCCGTACGCTCAAGTTGCGCCCCGGCGACGTGCAACTCTTCAAAGGTCGCTATTCGTTGCATCAGGTCGCCCGGGTCGAGGGTGCCGAGGATCGCCACGTCGCCGTCTTCGGATACGCCGAACGGCCGGGCGTGATCGGCCCGCTCGACCGCACAAGAGCGGTCTACGGCCGGGTGACCGAAGCACACCTCGTCGCACACGAACTCGGAGCGCTTGGCTCCGATGGCTTGATCTTCTGATGGTGGCTACGAGGAAGCCCGGCGATCCAACCGTCGTTATGGAACTCAACCGGCTGGCGCGTCTGCGAGCGCACGTCGCTGCGGCAGATTGCGATGCTGGAGTCTTCTACGATCCGATCAACATCCGTTATGCGACGGGTACATCGAACATGCAGGTGTACGCCCTGCACAACGCATGCCGATACGTGTTCGTCCCGGTCGAGGGTCCGGTCGTGTTGTTCGACTTCAAAGGGTGTGGCCATCTTTCCGCAGGCCACCCGGCCGTCGACGAAGTGCGCGATGCGACGTCGTGGTATCACTTCGTGGCGGGGCCCCGTTGCGCCGAATTCGCCGAACGTTGGGCGGACGAGATCGTCGACCTGCTCCGCAGCGGATCCGGGTCAACGGGCGGCAAACGGTTCCGCCTCGCGATCGACCGGCTTGATCCTCTCGGCCTCCACGCGCTGTCGAGCCGTGACATCTCCGTCGTCGACGGCCAGGAAGTCGCGAACATGGCCCGGGCCGTCA